>Ga0179593_1627787_pt1 | contig 16579 bp, 30 predicted proteins | sample CZODoug2_1_08_16_FD_185931 | JGI IMG/M metagenome (GOLD analysis project Ga0179593, IMG submission 185931) | Vadose zone soil fungal communities from Angelo Coast Range Reserve, California, USA - CZODoug2_1_08_16fungal (PacBio error correction) | ecosystem: Environmental > Terrestrial > Soil >... | reverse complement strand
GAACTTCCCTCCCTGGACCTGGACCCTTCCACAACGCCCCTTACCTTGCATCTTCATATCTGGACACCCACATCCCATTTTCTTGCTACAGTGCTTGTTCCTTCCTTAGGGGACCCCTTCCATCACTGAATGCGACCTGAAGAAAATTCTCTCCCATCCCCCCAGGAATCTCCCCCCCCCGTCACGTAAAGAGTGTTCCCCGCTTTTCTTGGTCCCAGTCCTGCCCCCCCATCTTTTTCCTCCCCCCCACTTAGAGTCCAATTTACCGGCGCGGTTCAATTTCTTTTTTTTGAGCTAGCGTGTAAAACGGAGACTCCCTCCCCCCCTACGTTCACGACGCCCCCTAAAGCCGTCCACGTCCTTCAGTTTCCGCGAGACGTCCAGCTAAGTCCCCTTTTTTTATGCTCCCCCCCTTCCTGTCAAGATGCACTTTTGAACCCCCTCTTCCTTGGAAGCAGGATAAGAGAGCCACCCCCTTTTTTCTCCCTTCGAAGGGGACCCTTATCCTAAAGATCCCTCCTATTCGTGCTCCCTTTCCTGAACCTGAACTCCCTCCTCCCTTTCTCTGCTAAATATCCCTCGTCTAATTCCAATGAAACCAACACCCACCACCCCCCCCCCCCCTATTTTTCCCCTTTAACTCGAAGGTTTTGTCTTTTTTGTTTCCTCCGATCTAGGATCTTGCTTTTTTTTTTTTTTCCCCTTACTCCCTTCCCTCCAGTATTGATTTCATTCACTCCCCTCTTTTCCAAACCAGGTCTTTTTTTGTTTGGAGATTTATCGAACTTCGCCCATCCTTGCGCCGGGATGTGATGGAGTCTCCCTTCCTAACTGCCGCACTTTTTTCCCCAAGACTGAGCATGCTTTTTTGCTTTCATATTTTTTTTTCTTCCCCAAAAGAGTCCTTTCCCCTCTGGCGCGGTGAGGAGGTCAATTCATATCAAGGGTTCCTTCGCGAGGATGACTTTTCTCTTCCTTTTTTTCCACCCCGAGGACTTTTTCCCTTCGAGCACTGGTTTGTGAGTTTTCAAGTGTTTCTTTTCCCTCCCTTTGAAAATTTTTTCTCCCCCCCTCAGAGGGACTATTGATTACCTTATCTCTGATTCAGTTGGCACGAAAGGAGTCCTTCCTTCCCCTTTCCCATTCCCTGTACAGCAGCTTCCCCCCCCTCGTGCGCCCTTGCATTCCTTTTGTACATGTTGATGCCATGGGATCTCTTTCCACGATTTTTCTCTTCTCGCTTTTTTTTTGCTGATCATCGAGCCCCCCCCTCCACCTAAAAGGCAACAATTTGTTTTCTCTGCGTTCTGCCAAACCCCTCAGGAACTTCCCCTTTTTTCTCCCCCTTGCGCTAATAGGCCCCATGTGAATCCCTTTCTTTGAGCAATGTGCATTTTCTGTGAAGTCGGAAGGTAGCCCTCTTTTCTTTAATTCAAGTCCTTTTCTCTATTTTTTTTGCTCTCCTCCCAAGCTTTAATTTCGTTTTATCCCTCTCTTCCCCTGGTCACTGGCTCCAGACTTTTCATAGCGTCCCGTACTTGGAATCGATATTGAACCTCCCTGCGCTTTTCCCTTATCGGATTTTCACTATTCCCCAAGACCTGTCTCTCCCTTGATGGTTGACCTTCTTTCTTTTTTTGAGGATGATTTTTTTTGACAGAACCGAGCAGCCTCCTTCTCTGTTTCCTGCATTACATTTTATGATTTATTTTCTATTCCCAGTTGATGAACCCCTGCTCCTCCCCCGAAACCCTTCTCCTTTTTTTTTGTCGGAGCTCTTTTTCGTTAATGCACGCTGTGTTCCTTTTTTGCTCCCCTTGCGAAGATCGTTCCCTCCCTTCTCCTTCCTTTTCCAATTCCATCTCGCCCGTGATGAGCTTTTCCCAAATCCAAAATCCTCTCGCAACTGGAGGGCTGCCCTTTTCCCTTTTCAAGAGCATTCTTCCCAGTGCTCTCTCTTCTCTTTGCGTCGGTCTTTTTCCTCCCCTTTTTTCCCGAGAGATTACCCTCCTTTTTTTTATTTTTTCAACGTTCTGGGAGCCAATGAAATCTTTTTTCACTGGCATCGCCTTCTTTTTCCCCTCTCCTCCCCGGACCTGCCCTTTTTTTCCCCCATCGCCCTTTCCTCCACCCTTCAGCCAGCGACTCGGAAACCCTTTCCCCCAGTAAAGAAGGCCCCTTGTTTTTTTGGGGGGGGGGGGGTTTCCGACACATTGCTTTCCCCCCCCCCTTGTAGCTTCTTTCTCCCCCTCCCCCTCCCCTTCTTAAAGGAGATTTCCCCGGAACTTTTCATCCGTGATTCTGAGGAGGAATGAACTTTTTTTTCCTCCTGCTCGACCTCGGTTGCTCTTGTTTTCATACTTTTGCTTTCCTTTTAACTTACCTTAATTTCCCTCCCCTATATGAATAACCTTCCCTCCTAAGCATGTCTCCCCTCGCGTAATCCCTCTATTTTCTGGTTAAGATTTTTGGTCACTTCGCATCTCCTCTCCTCGGTTTCCCCCCCTGTTTGCCCATCCCAGTCCCCGTGGTTTTTTTAGTAAATCATCAGAGATCTACTTTTTGATCTTTTTCATTGAAGTACATTCTGCTCTTAATGCTGACTTCCCCCCCCGTGATCTTCTCTCTCCTTTCCGCAGTTTTTTAACCCACCTTTCCCCCTGCTCTTATACCTTTTCTTCCCTTTTCCATGGATAAATGGCTTAACTTTCCCTTCCCCCCCGTTCATCTTGAGTTATCCCTTGGCGCAATTCCTTGTCACTCCGGTCCTTTATTAGTCTTCCTCCCCTGATCTTCCTTTTCCCCGAACCCTCTGAAGTCGCAGGCTAAGAAGCATCTTCGCCGTCGTGTTTCCCCTCCCCAAAATCCCGCCCTTGGCGTTTTGAACACCATTTCGTTGCAATTCTTTTCTCGTTCAACCTGAAACAAGGTACTGTCTATCCCCCCCTTCGCTCTGCGCAGAACAAACAGAGTCCTTTCCTCCTTTACATAATTATAGACTTTCAGTCTCCATTTCTTTCCCTTTCCTATACCCCCCTTCAGCTTGCCCCCGAGCTTTTTCCTTTTTTTCTTGCCTCTTGAGGATTCCTTCCTGGAAATTACAATTAGAGGGGATACAGCCTTCTCCCTCCTCTGCGGAATGCTTTCATTGCCTTTTTCCCTTTTTTCATTCTCTCCTCCTTACACAATGACTTTTTCTAAATTTGCAGGAGTTCGGTCCGTTAGGAGAGTCAGTGCCTTTTTTGTTTTCTTGAACGGTTCGAGTAAACAGTCACATTTTCATGTTCCTTTCTTCTTTTTTTCGGAAGTAGTTTGGCGACAACCCCCCCCTTGATGGAACGTCGTTGTTTGTGAGGGTGGTTAGAGAGATGAGCATTTGCGCGGAACAAAGAGCACTTCCGCCTTCCTCTGCTTGGCTGCTGTCTGGTTTTTTTTCTGCGTGCTTTCTCCTTTTCCCTCGTCCCTTTCGTCCTCTCGTTCTCCCCCCCCTCCCAGAATAGCCTTCCCTTTTTTTTTTGTTCCCTTTGAATAGGCCAAGTCTATTTTTCTGGCCGGTTGAGTATCAATCTTATCCCTTTTCCTTTCTCCTTTTCCCAGCTCTCTCTTTTCCTTTCTTTAGATGAACTCTGTTTCTTTTTGTTGATTCTGCAAAGCGCCTCTCCCCCCCCCCGAGTCTATATAGGCCCCCCCCCCTCCTCTTTTTTTCGATAGTGTCTTTGAGCCCTTTTCGAAATTGAACGAGTGATGCTGAAGGTCCCCCCCTCCTCAGTCCATCATGCTTTTCCTTTCCAGCATCCCCTCTCACTTTTGCAGTGCTTTTACCCGTAACCTCTCCCGTTCGAAAAACCTTCCCCCCCCCCTTTCCCCCCCCACATGAACGTGCCCACCCCCTCTGTTTTTTTCCTCCTAATAGCGGAAAATCTCTCCGTTTCGGTCCCTTTCAAATGACGGTCCTTTTTCTGGTACAAACTTCCCCAGTCCGTTTCTTCCCAACCTTTTTTTTTCCTCGCAGATTCCCCTTATGGAGCGTCTCCTCCCTTTCGACTATGCGCTGAAAAATGTAGTCCCCCTTCCCTGCAAGATTGCTAATCACGGAAGCTTTCCTTGTCCAGGAGCTGGAGCCTCTCTTCCTCGTCACTCTCCCCTGATCCCCAAGTTCATAGTTGATGCCCTAGCCTTCTCCCCCCACCTCCAGATCTTGCAGTCATCTAAGGAGAAGGATATTTGTTCTGTTCCTTTGACTAAAGGGCGGCTAGCAGATCCTTTTTGCCCTTTTTGACAGTTCGTTTTTTGTTAAGTCAATCTCCCTCTTGAGTTTGCGGTTGCCTCTTTCTCTTTTTTTTCAACAGTCATTTTCTCCCTTTTTTTTTGATGCTTAAGTAGACTTCTCCGCCCGTGTGAAATGATGGTGCTTCCCCCTTCTCCTGATCCAGGAGTTGTCTGACTGGGGTCCTGCCAGTGTTTTTTTTCGCCTGGTTCTAAATCCCTGTTTTTTTTTGAGGAAAAGTTCTCTGGTTTCTCGCCGAGGATTACCTCCCTTTATCGGAAGTGGTGAAAACTTCCTCTCCTTTGATCCAGATAGGGCCCCTTTCCCCCGGGAGCCTTTTTTTATCTGCGATGACCCTTCTCTGGAATTCCCCCTCCTTCTTTCTTTATTATAAGGATGACCGCACCCTCTGCACGCAATGGAGTAAGATAGGAGATGCGCACCCCTCCTCCTCTCTTCTCGGTAACTTCAGACTCCCTTTGAGATCCCCCCCCCTTGTGTCTATTCGGCGCCCCTTTTTATTTTTTGGGGGTTTTTTTTTCCCTTTCCCCGCGGACTATCGAGTACATGTTTTGCCGGAAACATCAAACTCAAACGGCCATCTGTTCTCTCTTTTTCTTCACCACTTTTTCCGTCCGTCCTCAAGGCTGACACCTTTTGTAGCTATCGCTTCTTTTTTCCCCCTAGCATACATTTTCCCTCTCCCTTTTTTTTTGCACACAATGTGCATTTGCTTGTCGTCTCTGAAGTAGCGATCAAGATCTTCTTCCACTCAAGTAGGACTCCCCACGCTTTGTCATTCTCTCTTTTCCTTTGAAAGGCCCCCCCCATTCTTTCACTTTCGGGTCCTCCCCTCCGCGACTCACGCTGCCTTTCATTCAATTTATTGGCTTCCTTCCTTTCCCTCCCCGAAGAGTCGCGTACTTGTCTTTCTGGAATCCCCCCCTCCGGCTCAGTTTTGAGATCCTTTCCCCTTTCTTTTTCCTCCCTTATGCCCTCCCTCATTTCCCCCTGCTGGTCAGCGGGTTCACTCAAGTGCGGGTGAGGCTGTTTATTTTTCCTCACCCGCTGAAGCCCTTTTCGGTTCCTGTCTCCATTTTTTTGCAACTGAACTATCCTTGTAGTCTTTTTTCTTAGGACAACCCTCGCCCTTTAAAAAAAAGAACTAATCCTCCTCTTTCCCCCTCCGTTGTTGTTGTTTCTCGTACCTGTCACGTCTTTGACGACAACCATGCCCTCCTTCTTCCCTGTCTCAAGCATCGGTCCTGGCCAGAATTAATCACTCCTTTGGACCTTCTATTTGCGGTGATCCCCTCCCAACCCTCCTCCTCAATTTTCTCTTCGGGCTTCCCCTCTTTTGTCTTAGATCCTTTTCTTTTTCAAGTTGCGATCTCTACTCTTTCATAACTTTGCGCTCTGTCTTTTATCCTCCCTTTTTCCCTTTACGCGTCTCTCTTCTTCGTGGAGCCCATAACTCTGTTCCTTTGCGGAATAGATCGCCCCCCAGTCTGTCGTTTTCCCTTCCTTCCTTTTTCTTCTTCACCCTGACCCTTCCTTCAAGCGCTTCCCTAAATTGCTTTCTCCTCACACATAGTGATCAGCGATTTCCCCCTCCCCGGACGACCCCCTTTCATTCGTGCCTCCCTTTATCCAATGCGCCCGCTCCTTTTGCGATATACCTCCCCCCTTCCTCCTTTGTAAGACTTTATTATTCCTCTGGCGGCCTTGGGAACTCCCCCTTTTTTGCTGACAGCTCGACCGGTTCCCTTCTTCTCCTTTCGTCTCTCTTCCTCTCATATTTTTTATTTTTCCCTCATTCCGCATAGAATAAACCCTTCCTCCTCTCAAGATTCCTTCGCTCCGTCTTCATTACCGAGTCTTCGGTTGCCCTTTTTTCTACGGATAGGGACTAATTGAGTGCCCTTCTTCCCTCTTAATAATGACCCTTCGTCTTTTTCTTCCCGATCTTCCATTGATTCCCCCAATCCAGCAGTTTTTTTTTACTGCTTCCTCCCCATTGCCTCCTCGAATGGCAGCAGGAACTGTCTTTCCCCCTCTGTCTTTCCCAGTAGAGGTTTCTATAACCCTTTTTCTATTTTTGATACTTGTTCTTTTCCCCCCCTCCACAGAATCCCCTTCTTACTTTTGCGAAATACTATTGCCTTTCGCGACAGTAGATGAATTGCGTCCTTTCCCCCCCCCCGTATCATGCTTTCTTGTCTCCAAGTCCCACTTGCGTCCCCCTCCCACAGCGTGCACGTCTTCTCTCTAGCCCTTCTCTCCCCGCCTCCCCCCCCACATTTCCTGTTTTTACTCCTGGGTGGCAGAATCGATTCTTTTGTCCCAATTAGGGTTTTTCCACCTGTACCAGTCTTCCTATCTGCCTTTAGCCCCCCCCCCCCCCCAACAGAGCCATGCGCCTTTTTGAAGAATTATGCCGACGACCTCCCTCGACAGTGAGCTTTTTTTCTCATCATCAAACTATCAGCCTCCCTCCCTTTTTTCGCTGAGGTTTCTTCTGCAGGATTTTTTCCCCCCTTTCCCCAGCATGCCTTTAGCCCCGTTGATTACTGATTCCGGAGTTCACATTTTTACCGCCCTGGCGGTTTTCCTTCTTTCAGTCCCTTTCCCTTTTTTCTTTCATTTCTGACCTGTTTCTTCCCTCGTGTTCCTTCCCCCCATCGTGTAGGAGCTTCTTTTTTCCTGTCGTCTTAAAGGTTCGAAAACGTTTCTTCTGCAGGAAAACGTTCAGTGCAGGTTTCTTTTTTCTCTTTTCCCGCTAGTAGGAGTTTTTCCCCCTCGAACATCTTTTGTTTGTTTCCTCCTTGACTGCTGAAAGCTTTTTTCCTTCCGTTTGCTCTTGTAACACGCTCCCCTCTCTGATGATGTCCTTATTTTCTCGACAGACACAGTGATGTTTTTCTTTCTTTCCTCGCTGCCATTTTCAGCCTTTGGCCCTCCCTGCCTTTTTTCCCTCCCGGATGTTGGTGTTCCCCTCCTTCTTTTCCTTTCGATGAGAGTTTTTAGATATCATTCTCCAGGTCCGAGCAGTTCGTTTTCCCTTTTCTTCCCTCTCCTCATCCTTTTTCTCAAGTTCTGCACCTTTCCCTTTATCGCAACAACTTTCCCCTTCGTCAAATCGTCTTTCCTTTCCCCCTTCCCCTTTTGCAGAATATTTCTTTTCGACCGTGCTTGACGAACTTGCCCTTTTGTTTGCTGCAGGTAGGACCTTTTTTTGTGACCTTTAAGAAACTTCCCCTGCATCCCCATTTTTTACAATCGTCCCTCCCCCCCGTAGTATTTTCCTTCGAACCAAATCCCTCCACCGACGTTTGACCCCAGAAACAGTGCCAACAACAGCTTTTTTTTCTGCCCCTCCTAATAGAGTCCTCTTTCTGACCTGAAATTGCACTTTTTTCATTCTCTCTTTTTGTACCCGAAACTGCCTCCTCTCTTTCAAAGAGTTTCATTTTTTTTTTTCCTCTTTCGGCAAGTTAAAGAAAGGTCGCAGTAGAGAGAAGAACAAGTGACTTCCTTCACGCCCTATGAGAAGGACCCTCTATGGAACTGGCCACGATTCCTTTCCCTGGAAGAACCTGGTACCTTTTAATCCCTCCCCCTCCTTGGAAATAAGTATTCCCTTGCCATCCTCCTCATAGACCATTCCTCTTTTCCTGGAACAAGCTGCTGAGATGAATAGTTTTTTTTCTCCCTCCCCGCCCCTGTCTTCCATTTCGATATGCTCCCCCTCTCATTATTCCCTGCTGTGTAATTCGCCTTTTTTGCGACTTTCGTTTTTTACTTCCCTTTTTTTCTTTTTTTTTACAGTAGACCCTAACCTCTCCTCGAATTTCTTGCCCTGCAAGGAATGTGGAGGCTTTGGGTCATTTTCTCCCCCTTTAAACATTTTCTTGGATGGCTTTCCTTCCTCCTTTCCCATGCTTTTGCTCGCACCTCCTTTTCTCCGACACGGAGTGCGGTTCTTGCGAATGGCTGTGGGTCAAGAGGAATTGAGACAAGTTCCTTTCTCCCCCCTTCTCGGTGGACCCAGGGTTTTCATTCTCTTCTCTTTTTTCTGACTGGGTCCCAAAATCTCTCTTTCCCTGTTGAGTCAAGTAGGTTTTTTTGAGGACAGCAGTCCCCCCTTCTTCTTTTCCGATGTACGTCAATGAAACTATCTCTCCCCCCTTCCCCTATGATCAGAGGTTCACCGACTTGATTCTTTTCCACGTCACTTTCATCCAGGACATGCAATTCCCTCATCTAGTCCCTGTCTTCTTTCTAAGTGGAATAATTTCTGAACAAGTGAGGTGAGTTTCCCCCTTCCCCTTCCCATGATGGTTCCCCCCCCCCCCGTTCCCCTTTTTTTCTATTCCAACCCACGCTGGTTTATGGTCCCCCCTTTTTTTTGCCCTCCCTGTACCCTTGTGACAAAGGTAACGCGTGGCCTCTTCTTTCCTACTCGAGGGCCTTTTTTCCTTTCGGCATTCCACCTTTCTTTCTTTTTCTTTCGTTGTTTTCCTTCTTTTTACGTCTTTTTCCTTTCTGGAGCGCAACGTCCGCTGGCATCTATTTTTGCGTCCTTCCCTCTTCCAAGCTGAGCATTCTAATGCGCGATCTATCCCATCCATTTGGTTATCCCCCCCTCCAGAGCGTTTTTCTTCTCACGGGATGAATCAGCGTGCCCCCCCCCCGGGGGAAAGCGCCTTTTTTCTTCGATCCTCTTTTCCCTTTGCATCTTTTCCTTCCATCTCCGTCCATTGGGCCCTCCGTTCTTCTTCTTTTTGGATTGTTTTCCCCCCTTTTTCTCGATTTTCCTCTTACATGATCCTTCCAGGAACGAGAATTTTGAGAAGGCGTCTTTTCTTTTTTCCCGCAGACCCTAGCGTTGTCATTACTTCCATCTCCCTACCCCCTTTTTTTTTAGATGATTCCTTTCTCCCGCTAGTTTCCCTCGGTTATGCCCTTCTGCGAAGATCGCCTGTCTCCTCTGTTCCTGGCCCGTCTTTTCGTGGGACCTATTCATTCAAACAGTCCTCCTCCCCCCACTTGGAGGTTTTTTTTTTTCTTTCAAGAGCCGCCTTTTCCAAGAGTGACCGTGCGATATTTTTCTTTTTTTCCCTCCCTTTTTTTTGCGAGAGGCCCCCATGTATGTTACTATTCCACTACCTTTCTTCTTTCCTTCTTTTGAAGCCCTTCCATCTTTTCATTGAGGCCCCCCTCCTGTCCTTCCCCTCCCCGGAACTACCTTTTCCCCCAATCGCATACAACCCAACTACACCTTTTTTTTTCTTTTCCCTTGCCCTCATTCCCCCTAGTGATTCGCTTTTCCCTGCAGGCTGCACCCTGCACATGCTTCTCTTCCCCCCTTTTTTTCTGTTATTCTTCTCCAAGGTCTTACGCGATCCACGCCTTTCTTTGTCAGCCTTGATTATTTACGCTGAACCCTGGACCATGTGTGCTTTTGTTTTTTTGCTCAGGTGTCCTCCCCCCTTTAGAGCCGTAACATCTTCTCATGTTCCGAAGCGCATAGCATCCCCCCCTTTTTTTTTTCTTTTTTGAATCTCAATTTTTTTACATACCGATAGCTGCTGTACGAGGTCCCTCGGACTGACCCCAGCATTTGCGTCATATTTCTAGATTAAGACCCCAGCGATCCTTCGATATCCGGATCTCCTTCTACCTTTCTTTGTTTTCTTCTTGATGCTTCCCCCCCCCTGTTCGCTCGCCTGCGGCCTCGTTCCTTGCGATTCTTCTTCCCTCCGATTAAAAAGGTACTTTCCTCGGAGATGAACACACTGGATTTTTTTCCCTTTCTCCCACCGATCTTCCAATGGCCGGTGCCGCCCTTTTTTCTTGTTGCAAGATAACACTTCCTCTCAGCGTCCTCCACACCCTCCGTTATTTATGTGACGAAGTTCCCATTCCTGCTTTTTCCCCTTTTCTTCACTAATGCATACAGCCCCCCTCCCTTTTCGAACAGGTTTTCTTTTATCCCAAATATAGACAACCTCCTTCCTTCCAGGGCGACTCATGGTGGCACCCTTTTTCCTCTTCCAATTCGGGTCGTTTTCCCAAGGTCGTCGAGGCCTCCTTTCTTCTCTCATTTTCCTTTTTCCGCGTGCTCCTTTCCCTCATTGTTAATTTATGAACTATCTCACCTTTCTTTTTTTCGTAGTCCTAAAAATCTCATCTTTTAAGCTTGTATCAGTAATTTTTTTTTACGGGATGGCAGTTGACGTAGTTTCCAGTCCCTCTTGGCCTTTTTTGCGTTTTGCTGTGCCTTTTTTCACTCGGGAAGTGAATCTTCCGTTGGGTGTAAGCGCATAGGGCTTTCCAGTAAATTTTTCGCGCCATGAAAATTTTGTCTGCGTGCTCCACTTCCTCTTTGCTTCGTTTGTCCCTTTTCGTCTTTTCAGATTCAGCTGTTTCCGTTCCTTCTCTTTCACGCGACGGGAGGATGGAAGTAGTCGGCTTCACCCGAAGCGAACTCTGTTGTTGCAAGTTCATGTTGTTTTTTTCGGTGGTTCGCGTTTTTTTTAAGTTTGCGGCGGTGCCCCCTCTCACCCCCTTTCCTCTGATTTTTCTTCTTTCAGGTAGCTCCCCTTCTTTTTTTCGACGATCTCCCCCCCAGTTCGTCAAGCAAGTCGTTTTCCCCGACTGCTGTGATTTTTTTTCTCGAAGTTCGATTGCTCTTGTGCTCTTGAGCTTTCCATTTCGTGAGACCATTTCCCCTTTTTCTTTTGTTGAGAGAGATTAAACTGTCCTTTTTCGTTCCCTGGAGGAGATTGATATCTCACCCTCCCCCCCCCCTCTCCCTCTCGAAATTGGCATCTCCCAGAACATCAGGTCTCGTCCTGTTTTCATTTGCAGGTTTTTGAATTTCCCCTTCTTTTCTTCAATAAAGACCTTCCCTTTTCCCCTGCTGTCGCCCTGAATCCCCTCGGCATCCAATCTCAAGGAATTCTGTTTAAAGTTTTCTCCTCCTCCGTAAAAGAGGTTTTTCCCTTCCAAAAGAATTACCAACACCCCCTGACACCTCTTTGCTCTACTTTGCGTTTTTTCTCTGGCAGAAATGTTCCCCCCTCCCTGCAGAAGGAATTCTATCTTTGAACCGTGAAGACGCTCCCCCTCCTCCGACCGACTCTAAAAGTTTTCCCTCTCCTGGCACCGTCAGCAGTCGCTGTTAGTTTTTCTAGCCCCAGGACTTCCCCAAGACTATGGCTTCCCCCGTCAAGATGAAATTCCCCCGAAATCCGAGAGCAGTATTCTCCTACCCTTTCTAAAGGATGCTTTTTTTCCTCGGCCAGCCCGTCACCATTTTTTCCCGAGACCCAATGTCTGATGTACTAGAGACCCCTAAACTCTTCCCCTGTATTTCATAAATACTGTCTTCTCCCCTTCTTCCCGGGGAGGAGAAGGCTTTTCCTCTTTCGCGGGGTCACTCCAGGCTTTTTTCCTTCTTTTGCAAGGGACTTCTTTCCCTGCGCCCCCTCAATTCTTGTCCCCCTTTTCCGGGAATTTTTTTCCGATTTATCTGAACTTCTCAGTAAAGAGTGCGCGGGCTTTTTTATCCCGTAGCCTTTTCCATTCCCTTTTTTTTCACTTATGACCTGGTCTACGAGTCTTCCCTGCGGAAGTCTGTCCAAGCGGTCCTTTGTATAAATCAGCGGAGTCGGTGCTTCCCCCTTTCAGCCATTATCCTTTTTCCTTTTCTGACGTCCCTTTTTTCTCTCCTTTTACCCCGAGCTTTCACTTTCTCCCTTCACTGTTGTCAAGTTTTCTCTCTTTCTCATGCTGACAGATTACGTCCCTCGATCCGGAGATCAAGTAGATCTCTGTCTTTCCTTTCCCTTGATGACGCATTTTTCCCGCAAGTTTTCTCTCCCCTGCCCCTCACCTCCTCATGACTTCCCTCCTTAGGGCCTTCGAGGAGAAGGATAATGATTGTTTTTTTTACCCCAATGAGGTGATTTTTTCCCCTTGATGTACTATTTTTCTCTTTGGTTTTCTGGGGCCTTTCCCCCCGGAAACCCTTTTTTTTCTGACAAACCGAGTTAAGGCCTCCCCCCTTCCATAATCCCTTTCCCCCCCGGGAGTGGATCTTTCGAGCTTTGTTGCCCGTGACGATTCCCCCGTTCCATTAAGAGAAATGTTCTCGGGTCGGAAGTCTGTTTCCCCCTCCTGTTCCTTCGGCCTTTTCCCCCCCGCCTCTTTTGTTTCCTTTTCCTAGTCAGGTCGGTTCCCGGCTTTTCGATCGATGAAGCAAATACACTTCCTTGGCTCCAAGCGTTGAAACAAGCACTTTCTTCTCTTTTAATCTCATCTTGACCTTTTTCTAGAGCCCCCCCTTTTTTTTGTCTCCGGATGCCTTCCTTTGACCGAAAATGCATGTCTCCCGGATGGTTCCAGAAGGTCCTCCCCCCTTCCCCCCCCCGTTGAGTTTTTTTTTGGCTGGCCCTTTTATCCCTCCTTCTTTATTAAATTTCTTTTTTCCCGGACGCCTTTGAGAAGGGCGCTTCTTTCCTCTTAGCAGAAATCTTTCTCGTGCATTTAAAGCCTCTTCTGCCCAATCCCCTGTTTGGCTTCTTTTTTTTCGTTAATTGTCCCGATCGTGTTCCTCGTTTCTTAAAGGAGGAATCTCCACAGTACTCCTTCCCCCCTGATCCGTTTATTGCTATTTCTTTTTTCCGAAATTATCGGGTCTGGCCCCCCCCCCTCTACTCAATGTACCATCTCGTCCGTTTTTGGATGCCCACTTTCCCTCCATAACCCCCTCCCCATTGAAACTTACTAATTTAAAGAGCCCCTTTTTCGTTCCCTCTCGATCTCCTCGATTCCTTCTCTTCCTCTGGGTCCTCCCGTTTTCCCCAAGTAAGAGGACGCTCTTTTTTTCGTCCTTTCGCAATAAGAGTGGAATGTGCTGCCCCCTCCTTCTCGCAGTTCTCCTTCCTCCCGGACCGACTCATTTTCCATTAACTTTGACAAAATCCCCCTTTTTTTTTGAGACCCCCTCCCCTCCTAAGGAAACATCGTTCGAACGTTCAAGACGCCCCCTCCCCATGAAAATTCCTCTCAATCCGCCTGGCCACGGTCTATTTTTCACGCGATTTTTTTCAACTCCTTCCTTTGATTATTTCCTGGAGGGCGCTCACTACATTGTTTTTTTTTCCGCTCTCCCTTAGTTGACTTTTTCGGCTTTTTTCAGGGTAGACTTCCTCCCTCCACATGTTCCGAATCTCCATCACCTAAATTGGTTTTTCTAAAGAAGTAGTCCTTTTTCCTCCCCCCATTAACTCTCTCTTCCCCTGCCTTTTCGACATCTCCGTCGACCTTGAGGGAACAAACTGAATCTGGCGTCATCATGAATAAATAGTCCCTAGATTCTCTCTTATTCCATTTCTGATCTTTGAGCCTTTTGACTCCTCCCCCGTTCTTCCCTCATTGGCACACTTTTTCCTAGCAATTACAGTCGCTTTTCACCACTTCCGATAACTCCCTTCATAATATTTCCTCTCCCTTGATAATGGCTTCCTTTTCCCCCCCGCTCTTCCTATTCTTTTCATTCTTGGCCCCCGAGAAAAGTCCGGCTCCTTCCCCGAGACGAAATTCGTTTTTTTTTTGTGTTCCAGCGACTGCGTCAGTTTCCCTTGAATCGCACACTCCCTTTCTCGTGATCCTGTGCGATAAATCTCGCCCAACCTCCATTCAAGTATGGTTTTCCCTAAATCTCTTGTCCCTCTTGCTCCACGTTTCCCTCCTCTGGTCGAGTCCTCTTATCTTCAAGCAAAAAACAGATCCCGTCAGCCGGAAGAATATTTCCTCTGCACTTTTTGTCGCTATTCATTCCCAGCCAGTGTCCTTTTTTCTGGGGAGTTTGGCCGGAGGACTGATTCCTTCCACTTCGAGGCTCAATTTCCCTTTTTCCTTTTTGCTGCGCTTCAGGCAATCGGTGGCCCTTGGTTTTACTGACCCCTATTTCTTTGAAATGTTCTTCTCTTGACAATATGCGACATGCTCGCCTCGTGCGGAGTACAAATTGCAATCCTTTCTTTTCGTCTTGTTGATTTTTTCCCGCTAGATTCCATCTCAGGCCCTCACAGCTTGGTTGATTTTTTTTCTTCCCAAACCCCAGAATCCTCCCCCTGCTGTTCGACTTTCATGTTTGTTTTCCATTTTTCTTGTGGTTCGCGGACGATGAGCAGCCCCTTTTTTTTTTTCGCGCAATTCCCTCGTTCCCCTGGATTTCTTCAGGTATCCCTTTTCTTCCTGCATCATTTCAAGCAATTTTCTCCCCCCTCTTTTACGAAATCTGTGATGTTGTCCCCTCTGACGAGTGGCATAGGCAGGGCGATCGCGCGTTGTTTTTTTTGAGACCCTTTTCTCTTGAGACAGTCATCTCTCTCCCTCCTTCTGAATTTATCCGTCAGCCTCCCTCCCCCCCAACCTCTCCCCCTTTCGAAATTGACGATTGCAATTCTTTATATCCTTCCCCTCTTTTAGGTTTTCGGGCGATGTTTTGCTCACCTTGGTCTTGACGAACTTTGAACCCTGCTCCTCAGGTAGCATCATCCCCTTTTTCCTTCCACCGGAAAATAACAGTTACAGCACCTTTTATTTTTGTAAAGTGCGGGGGTCCTCCGCCCTTAAAAGAAGGCTGCCTCAGCTGCCGTTTTCCCTCCCCCCCTCAGGGCCCTCGGTTCGCTCGGGTTTGTGCTCCTCCCCTTTTATCCCTCTAAGCCCCCGCAACCCTTTGAATCAGAGTCTCCCCCCCCTTTCCTCCCTCACAAGACGCACCGACTCTCCGTAGGGGGCAAAGTGGGAAGCCGCAGCCTCTTCCCCCAACCAAGGTTCATCCCCATTTTCCTCATTTAGAGACGTACCTGTTTTAAGTCCCCTATGCGCTCCCCCGTCAAGATGCAACTGGCCCCCGTAACATCAGGAAGACAGTCCTCCCCTTCCCCCCCAGTTTGCTGGAGCCTTTGGTCCAGCCCGTCCAAACCCACACTCCCTTCCAACTTTTTCCCCCCAAAGCTCTTGTGCGTTAATAGTTTGATGTCAATAGCGACCCTCCCCCCCCCCCCCCCCCCCCCCCAAAAAACCCCCCCCCACCCCAAAAAAAAAACCAACCCCCCCCAACCAACCCAAACCCCAAAAACCCCTCTTTCTCGTGCAGAAATCCTTTTTTTTCCGGAATAATTCTTCCCGGCTGAAGGCGCCTTTTTTTTTTCTTTTCCTGACTCACAGGATTTCCTCCCCCGTGGACAGTCGAATCCCTAATCGATTTCGGACCAGTTCCCTGCGGATTTTCCCTTCTTTCGAACAGTCAAGACGTTTCTCTTTTATGGATGCTTCGTAGGCCCCCTCACTGATGGTTTTTTTTTCCCTGATACGGAGTGCTTCCTCGCCTCACCGACTCAAGTCTTGAATGAGACCTTTCTCCCCCTGCGTCGGTGGAGTTCCCGTGACAGCCATTATCCAGTGCCTCCTCTCTTTCTGACGTAAATCCCTTTCCCACACCGAGAATTCCTGCTCAAGTCAGGCTGACCTTCTTGGGCGAAGTGGAGGAAAGTTCTTTTCTTCCCTGATGTCTTTAAAATCCGGAGATCCGCTCTCGGTTATTTGATGAACTTTCAGTGGCACGACCGGCTCCGGAGATGACCTGTCATCCCACCTGTACAGAGCTATCCCTTCCCTTCCGCGAGCGGCATTGAATACCGTACCCCAACACCCACCCCCAAAAAAAACCCATGTGAGGTGTCTTTTTTTCTTCTGTTACCGATTTTTCTTTTTGCGCCTCTATCCCCCCTTTTCACCTCCCCCGTGAGGTCTCAACCAACGTTTTTTGTAAATAACCCTTCCGTTAAGGAGTGGATCGAGTACTCTCTCCTTTTAGCGGGCGAGTCATAAAATGTGCCGCCTCTCTTTCCTCTCCTCGCAACCCCCCCTTTTTGTCGTGCCGTCTCCTTTCCCGATGTTCCTTCTGTCCAAGCAAAGCTGTCCCTCTTTTCCCGATTTTGAAAGCGTTCATTAGTAAGGTTACGGGAATTTCTCGATTTTCTCTTCCTCAAAATTCCAAAGAAGTTGAACAGCCCACCTTTTGACTCTCTTTCCCGTGGCTGATTTTCCCAACCTGTGATGATTTCCTCCCTTTCCCTGAACTCAAGCCACTGCTGCTTTTTGTGGTCCAGCCGGGGAGCCTCCACCTTTTTCCCTTTTCCCTTTGGATTGTCCTTCTCGGGGATGTCATGCTTACATTGATTTTATCTCATTTTTGACCTTTTTTTTCGACAGACCTTCTGCATTTAAAGA
>Ga0179593_1583896_pt1 | contig 16579 bp, 16 predicted proteins | sample CZODoug2_1_08_16_FD_185931 | JGI IMG/M metagenome (GOLD analysis project Ga0179593, IMG submission 185931) | Vadose zone soil fungal communities from Angelo Coast Range Reserve, California, USA - CZODoug2_1_08_16fungal (PacBio error correction) | ecosystem: Environmental > Terrestrial > Soil >... | reverse complement strand
TCGTCAATGGCTGTCGCTTCCTTGCTAGCGCATGGATAAATGTTTTCCCCCAATACCTATAACGACCCTTCTAGAACGATTTTTCGATTCTCCGTCTTTCCACCAATGGGGCGGTATTTTGGTATCGTCAGGACTTTTACCGTGCCGCAATATTTCCCTCCCCCAAGTTACGTCGTCGACCCCTTTTCCTTTGGGTTAAGAAACTCCGAGCAAGACGGGTTTTCTTGTTTGGTTGTGACCTCCCCTTATATGATTTTGTTACGTCCCTACTGTGATGTGCGGACAATCCCCCTTTTTATAACGCTCGGGCGTTTCCTGCTTCATTCCTCCCTCTATTTTCTGAGGATACCCCCCATCTCGCCCCCTTTCGCCCCCTTCTCGCGGCGGTAAATTTAATTCCTCTCAGGAAACGATGAGTTCCTATACCGTGGGATCCCAGATCCGGCGTCCCTTAAATTTTCTCCTACGTGACGGATCCCCCTTTTAGTGACGCATTTACGTAGTGGTTCTGTATTCCTGGATTTTCGAGAGTTAGTCTTTTTTTTGTTTCTTTCCCACATCAGCAGCATTTTGTGAGAAAATTGCGCAGTTCACCCTTCTCAGGTGTTGACAGTTCCAGTTCGGTCCTGATTTGAGGAAAGACGTGTCCTTTGCGAGAGCTCCCCCCTTTTCGGCCCTCCCCCCCTCCAAACAGGAACTTCCCTTAACTTCTGTGTGATGCGTCCTTGCAAAACGGTGGACCGTCCGACGGACCTGCTGGGTTTTCGCCCCTTCGATGGGAAGGAGGTACAACTCCCCTGCCATCACGAACCCTTTTCCGGCTGGGGTTGTGAAAAACGGGTTCTCGGTTTCGGCCGGATGGATTTCCCTTTGAATTTGCGAAGGAGGCTTTTTGGGTGCGTTGGGGGCATGTTCCCGGGAAGGATTACCGCCTTCTTGATTCAGCCCGTTTTTTTTTCGAGTCCGACAAGGGTTCGTGGAATTTGCGCGTCGGGGTTCGCTCTATCGCAACGATCTTTTAAGGTCTTTCACCAGAATTTTTTTCCAACGCGGCGCAATGCGTTCTTTACATTCGATACCTTCTCGGGAATATGAAAATCGCCTCTTCAGAGTGGAGCCGAATTTCTCTTTTTCGGCACGGAAGGCTCCTTGACAACTTGCCTTTTCAACGGCGAGGTATAATCGAGACCCCCGAGCCAAGGAGCGTTGTGGGCTTCTCCCGCGACCTGTTTTTTGTTCTTAGTTGCGCTCGTCCTTCGGAAAAATATTCGGTTCCGTTTTCCCATTTAGTGATGCCGGAGTCCCCTTCTCGAACTGTCTTCCATCCGGGGTCGTGTTCAGAATGGACCGCGCGGGGTTTGAGATTGAAGAAGTCGACTGTGTGCCCCCTGCGTCTTCTCGATCATGAAGGTTGTCCCTGAGTCGTATTCTTCTGGCTTACCCAACCGAAAAACTTCTTTTGAAAAAAGACAGTCTCTTGGACTATTGTTGTCCCTCTGATCGGGTTAGGTCCCGATCCCTTTCCTTCCGATGTATTTGAGCTTCTGTGGAGTGGGCTCCTCGACAAGGCGTTCTGGACAGTAAGTTGTGTTCCGCTTGCATTCGCCCCGGCGGTTGGCGTTGCTCTTTTTTTTTGATCCGTCTTTTGAGAGCAAGATGGAGCGTTTTGAACGTTGAGTGTTTGCGAAGGGCCCCGGATGTTGCCCCCCTCTCCCCCCTCGTGGAGTTTGAAAACCTTTTTTTCAATTGTCGGCGGCTGGTTTTACAAATTTTCCCAAAGAAAAATTCCCCCAACTTTAAATTCTTTGCCCCATAGCTGTTTTCTGCGCCACGAGGGGTTTTTTTCCTTACGGTAAAAGAGAGTTCCGAGACCCTTCTTTCCGCGGACTTTGAGGTTAGTATCTTTCCTGTATTCGGCCGATCCCAGTGATGACCTCCCTCTTTCCGGAGGACCGTCCGTCTGAATACCTCTTTACTGAAACGCAGATTCTCTGCAGACCGCGTCAAATTCTTTACCGGCTTCGTATTCCGGTTTTTCTCGTGAGTCTCACCGGCATCTGGCCCCAGAGATTTTACTTTTTCTTTCGGCCGAGCTTCGGGGTCGGCTTTAGTGCAGGCGGCAGACCTTGGTATAATGAGGTTTATGGACTCGTTTCCATTTCAACGATTTTTGTGGCAGCATGTCTCTTTCCCTGCTGGTTTGTACCTGCATTTTTTCTTTTAATCTATCTCTCTTTTTCCTTTTGTTGAGAGAGACGGGTCTTTATTTTCGTAAAACTGGTTCTTTTCCCCTTTTTCCGGGAAAACCGGTTAATAATGTCCCAACTTCTTTGAACGTCTTCACCTCCCTCAAGTCCAAAAAGAATTCTTGATGAAGACTCCCCATTTGCCTAAGATTGCGCCCCCTTCCTCCCCCCCCCTTTTTCCCTCGCGGTAAGTCCCCCCCCCATCTTGATCATTTTGCAGACGGCAAGATGGCCCCTAAGAAAAGCAGGTAATGCTCTTCCTCGCCTCTTTTATCTGCGGTTATAAAAAGCTATTCCCGCCGGCAGCTGGGCTCCCTGGCATCACTGGAAGCCCCCATATCCGTTTTGATCGCGACTCCCACCCAGTTCACGCTAGAGTAGCGTCCTGCAATAGATTTGACGTAATAATTACTAGAACGGCCACTCTCCCCCGCCACCCCCTTTCCAAGGTAAAGGTAGTTTCTGCCGAGTTGTAAAAGCCGCTCCCCTCCCGGGTTTAAAATCCACGAGTTGTTGAACCTCTTCCGTAGCCCTCGGCCTTTCCCACCCGCAACAAACTAATACAAGACCATACCTCCATTCGGACCCAATCAGGGAGTCCCCCAGAAGGGCAAGTAGTATTCTTTTCATCCACTACTTTACCTCTAACGCCACCGAATTGACTCTTTCTCTCCAACGCAACATCCTTGCACCAAATACATACGGACCTCCCGAACCGAGCGATTTGCCCGTTTATCCTTCCCCCGCCTTTTACGACCCATACACTTTTCCACGTCCAATGCCCATTATCTTGTCTTATCGCGAGCGTACATCGCCCCTCACCGGTTTCCAAGCGCACCTCCGCAACCGCACGCGGGACAATTCCTCCCTGGTGGTATCGTCCAAAATTCCATTTCCCCCCCCGAATGTCCGGCATCCAAGACCCCTTTCTCCCACACGGTTAACCGAATATTGTCTTCAGCCTACCCTCTTCCCTTTCCTTGCTACCAAAGTAGGCGCCCCGCCGAAGTGGCTTTGATTCTCGATTCTTAATCTTTCACAGGAAGATTTTTAATTCCCGCCCCCCGATGAACACATCCATTTTCCCGCCTACCCTCTGAGCGGCGATGGGCAAGTTTCCAGAAGTGGGGACTTCTGCGCCATGGAGACTGAAGTGCGATCTGTGTTTACCTTAGGTCTCCAAATAACATCCTGGGTATCGTTTCCCTAATCGTAAAAGGCGCGCAGCTTTTCCCGCTAGCACCTCTCGCCCATCCCCCCCGGCTGACCTACAACCCCTCCTACGAACGACAGGTCCTCCTTTTTTTGGCGAACAATGCCCCCCCCCCCCCAATTCCCGCCCGCATCTCCCGTGAAAAAATGCCTCCACTCCGGCTGGTTTTTCCCGCCCATTCATCGGTTGGTTTCTGCCTTTTTTCTGGACATTAATGAAAAAAACCCTTTTCCTTTCCCAAGCCTCTCCCTCGGAATTTCCCTCCTCTTTCCCTCCATTGACCTGAAGAGGCCCCTCTTCATTCTGATCCAAAGCCTTCGGTTTCGGCTCCGACACCGTGAATTTCGCGCCGACGTTCCTCTTGCATCAGTTTCAGGTTCCCCCTTCCCTCGCGGTTCAAAACCCTTTTTAATTCCCACTTGTCTCACCTTCTGTGTTCCTCGAAAGGCCCCTTTCTCCGAAGAGATCGACAACTTACAAATAAGTGCCCCTTCGTTTTCCCCTGTAAAGCGGCAACGATGACTCCTTCCCCCTTTAAAGGCGAACCTGAAATGCCGCAGTCCGGATGAGTTCGATGCATTATTCCCCCCCTGGTAACCTGAAGTTACCCTTGAGCTCATTCAAATTTCGCCTTTTTTTCGAGTTGGGCGATAGTTCGTTTTATCTTATCGCTTAGGAGGCTGAAGCCCCTGATCTTTTTGACCTCGCAAAATCAAAGCGCTCCATTTGTTTTCACCCCTTCTACGTGTCAGGGGTCCGGGTCTTGCAGGCTGTCCCAAGCCCATTTCCGTTGAGATACCCTTCCCCTTGGCGCACCGTTCGATTCCTGACTCCCTTTCCAATGGAAAGATTGATTCGTCTTCCTGATCCACGTCCTGCGCCCCATTGTTCTGTTCTCCCCAATCGGCGAACGCTTTATATTTTTCTCCGCGGTCCCCCTGCTCTAGTAATTGAACTCCTTTCCAGCCGGGTCATCCTTTTTCCCTCCTTTCCTCCTCCGACGTTTTTTCCTATTACGGCAAGGAGGACCCTTTCCCTCCTCACGTTCTTTTTTTAGGCGAATTTTCCCCATACCTAAACTTGGATACGTTCTGCGATGAGTTTCCCCTTTCCCGCACCAATGGGGCTTTTTTTACTTGGTATCGGACGCCTTTTCCCGTGCGCAATCCTTTTTTCTTTTGGCAAAAAAAAAGTTTGACGTCCTTTTTGCGGTTTGGCCCTTTGGTTTTATCTAAAAGGAACCTTTGCTAGGGTCACGTTGGTTTCCCTTGACACTCATTTTGGAAAAACGCCTTTCCTAGATTTTTTTTCCGAAAATAGGTTCCTGATGCACCGATGGGACTTCAGAAGCGGCCCTTTATTCTAACACGATGCCCCCCCCAAGGCGAAACTCCCTCTAGCTCGGTGCAGGAAGAATTTCCCGACTAGGAAACAGATTTGAGGACCCTCAAGTAACAGTCCCTACGGCCCCCTTTCTCCGGAGCATAAATCGCCCTTAAGAACTTTCCCCCCTTGGTCGCTTTAAAGATCGTATTGTGTATTCTTCTCTTTCAGCTTTAAGTGGAGGTTCGAGAAAGATTCCTTCCCTTTTGAGAAAGTGGAATTAGTGGAGACTTCGAGAGGCAAGGCGGTAACGACTTTCTTCCACGAAGCGTCCTCCCGTGGATGTGTCGCGCGTAAATCACGGTGTCTTCCTTGAGCTTGGGAATCAGATTATCCTACTGTAATTCAGGGTGGTGTTTCAATGGGCAAAAAGGTGGACCCTCCCCGAGGATCGCACTTTTTTCCTGACAAAGGGTTTTTAATTAATGTTTGCACTTGATGGGGTCAGACATTTCTCCCCCCCAAAAAACCGATGAATGGGAGGGCTGGTTTCTTCTCATTTTTGAAAGTTTCTCTATTACGGCGGTCTCTTTTTTCGTTGGGGGGCCCCCTTCCGTTAATGATTTCCAATTGGATTGATGGGGGTACCGGTATGGCGAGTCCTACCCCTTTTTCCCTCGGCGTGAGGCCGTCGGGTCTTATCGAAACGCTTAATTTGTGGAGGGCGGTACCTTAAGGGGACACGCGGATTGCGCAATGCGCGTCTACCTTCCATTTCGACCGGCGTTCCTATTCCCCCGATAGGCTTTGGATGGAGAATTTATGATGTTTTGCATCGGCACGGATTCTTGAAAAAAAGCTTTTTTGAAGCGAGTATAATTTTCTCTCGATCGCACGGGAGTGTGTGTTGGAGGATTTTCCGCGCCTTTTGGTATGCAGGTCTGTTACCCCTTGACTTCTCGGAAAACCCGTGAACCGGTGGCCAATTCTCAACCTTTGAGAATTAGGGACGGCGCGCCACGGATTTCTTTTTTCCCCCGATAAAACCCTCTTATGAGGAGTAATTTTTCCGCGAGGGAGGGGCCTTTTTTTCTCGATTGAAGAAGGCGGGTCTTCCTCCGCGAGTTGCCTCTTTCTCCCCCAGTGCACATAATCGGGAATTGCGACTATTCGGCGGTTGGGGACAAAGAACTTTTTTCCCCCGGAAAAAAGGTTATGTGGTTGTCCCTAGCTCGTGATTCTTCCCCCCCTTTCACCTTCCCCTCTCTGTTAGGGTCCTTCTTATCCTTTATGTATTTGCGTTCAAGGAGTTCGTGGGAGCTTCCTTTTTCAGGGAGGCTGGGTTATTTTTCTGCACGCGCGCATACGCCCTTTGGCGGTTTTCCCTTGCCCTGACTCCGATTGTGAATCCCTAGTGATTGAGCGCAGATTTCTTTTCTTGTTTTTTAACGTGAGGCGGTGGGACCGTTTCCTTTTTTCCCTGACTTTTCAAAAACGATTCCTCCACAGGGTTGCGGGTCCTTTTTGCTTCTTTACAAAAAGCCCCCCCCTTCATGTCAATCATCCCTTCCCTTTTCGTGAGTCCTTTTGCGCGAAAAGAGAAGGCGGGTTCCCCAAGACTTGTGCCCCTGGTCTTTTCGCTTCCGCTCTCCTAAAGTTGAGGTAGGTTACTTCCTCCCTCATGGGTATTCGCCTGCGCTGCCAGTGATTAAGGTTCAAGGGAAAGTCCGGTTTCCCGAGCTGGGATTACCCCGCAGATTCTTTCCCGCCTCCCTCCGAAAAGTCATTTTACCGTTTATTCAGCCTCTGCCTCGTTCTTCCCAACAGGCTTCTCCTTTGACGGACCTTGTCTTTTCTTGCTTCGTTGCCTTTCCCTCTGGGATTATGTGCAAGGCGGAAGCGCTTTCTCTTGTTATTCCTCTGGCCTTGATTTGGAACTTTTGCCGGTTTTGCGCATGATGGGACTTTGCCCGGCCGGATGGTTGACGCCTCCTATAAGTTGTTGTGTGATCTCTTCCGTCGAGTTCCACACTATGGCGGGCCCCCCCCTTTCTGAGCAAAACAATCAGTTTTAATCCCCTCCCGCATTATTAAAGACTCTCCTGAAAAGAATAAGAGAAAGAAGCTCTTTCCAGCAGAAAAACTACCCTCTCTTCGTCAAAAATTATTTGCCTCTTTTGCCGACGGAAAGCTGGCAGTTTTTGTCCTAAGAAAAGACCCCTTTCAGATAGACTTCATTTCCCCTCATTATGATCTAATTAAACGCCCTCTTTCCGTCCGCCGGAAGAGGCACATCAATGGAAGCTCTGCCGTCCCACCATTCTCCCGTTTTGATCGGTTTTTTTTTCTTTTTTTTTTTTTTTTTTACATCAAGGTAAAGATAGAGTATGCGCTTTCCCCGATTCTCCCTTATCCTTTTCCCTCCTTCCTTGTCTCTCACGGAAAAAAGATTTTCCCCCAAGGTGGGATGATTGACCTTTCTTGCCGCGTTCCCGAAAACCCCTCCTCCACTTGTTAAAACTCCCTTTTGAAAACGTAGGCCTTAGCGTCCACAGCCTCCACTCAAAACACCAAATATTTTTAATACTAAATTAGGATCACCCTATTAACGCCAGCCAGGGTGCCAGTCTTTTCCTTTTCCCTCCCACAAAATTTTATCCCCCTCCCTCCCCTTTGATCTCGCACTTCCCCCCCTCCACATCCTTGAAAGCAGAAAGTAAGGGATCAGACCCCACGTAGGAGTTTGACCTCATTAAGTAACGATAGTTATTGAAGTTTTATTGTTCCCCCTCCGTCATAAGTACTCTTATTCAAGGAGCGATTGCGTCAAAAATCTCCCCCCGGCACCACAACTTTAGGATCGCCACCCGAATCCTTCGGTCACAATTCCGCCGTTCCTTCACTACCCCCGCTTTAGTGGCCCTTTGAGAAGAACTGCTTTTTTTTTCCCGATTTGAGAAAGCCACCTGGTTTAAAAGAACAGACATCCCCTAGCTCCCTTCATTCCGTCGTCGGCGGAGAAAATCATCCTTTTTTCTGCGATTCAGCTTATCTTCTTCCACAGACCCCTTTTAACAATTCCCTTGCCTCGCACAAATACATACCTTTTCCCCTTCCGTAGAGAGGCGATGTGGCATATGCCGTTTGGTCGAATTTTCTTTTTCCCCCCTGTAGCCGAGCCCCCTTGTCTTGTCATTTGCAGAACCATCCCCCCCCCCCTACCCGATAGTTGACTAATCGTGTCGTTTTTCCCCAACCCGACGCGCGAAGCTCGAAAAGGGGCGGAATCGTTCCCCCGCGGCTTTACACCATCAAGCCCCCCTCATCAACGCGGGACTGCCCCCCTATGACCCCAACGACACCCAATTCCCTTTTCCTCCTTCATACAATTAAAGTTCCCCTTTCCCTTGCTGAGCAGCAGAACAGCCCCTCCCCTTTTTTTTCCACCAGTCAGCTTTCGTGCTTCCCCCCTCCCCCCCCATTTGTCAGCAGTCCCCTTATCCCCGCGGAATTTTTTCCACCGTGTTTGCCATCCCTCTCGAAAAGGTAAGGATAATTTCACTCAAGTTTTTCGTCCCCCCTCCCCCCCCTTGAATTTAGAGCTCTTTTGACACGTCGTGCCTCAATCTTACCCCCCTCCCCCTTGCCCTCGAGGTTCCCTCCCCTTGGCTAAAAGTGCTTCTTTCTACGACCGGCACCTTCTTTTTTTCCACCGTCGACCTCTCTCGACGAATCCACCTCCCCCGGCCTTTTGTCAAAAAAGCCTTCAACGAAATGTTTCCTGATTTCCGTAAAGGCGCACATTCTTGCGGCCGGATGCCGTTCTTATTATTCCCCTTCTGAAGACTGAAGTCCCTAGTTTCAGGGATCCGGAATTAACCAATTGCCTCTCGTTCGGGTTCGCTTATAATCGACGGGCCTTTTTGCGACTTTTTTTCCTCCCTTTTCCTTCATGACACGATTGTCGCACTCCCCATTCGGGTTTTCCCCCTGGCCTATACGTTCCCCGGGATGAAAACCGTCTCCCCTTTGCAAATCGTTGAAAACCTCCCCTCCGGCACCTCTTCGGGAACCCTTGAAGATGGGGGCACGTTCTTCTTACTATACCCCGTCCGACCGACCCCTTCCCCTCCGATAGACCTATCGAACGATCCGTTGTCCCCTTTTATGCGGGCGCGTCCCCCTCTAGAATTGAACGTTTTTTTCGAGCCATCCGGGTCATCCTTGTCCTCTCTTTTTTCATAATACTCCCTTTTCTCGTCAAGATGACAAAGGCTTTTGCAACGCGAACCGGTCTTTCCCTAGAGCCTTCTCACTTTCGCTCCTCATACTTCACGGAAATCTTAGATCGAGGTAATAATGGGTCAAACCTCCCCCCCCCACTGTTTTCGTTAGGATTTATCGGAAGACGTTTCCGTGACCGTCTTTGGAACCACTTTCTTCTCCTTTTCCTAAGTCCTTGCTCCCCGGAGGTTTCTCAACGTTGAACGTTTGTTACCTCGCAAAGACCCTAAAGTTTGTTTGTACCTGACGTATATTCCTTTTTTTTGGGGTCCAATTGTCATAGCCCACAATCGGTTCATGAAGGCTCCCGATAGGGTCCCTTTTTTTTCCCTTCCTAAGAAGCGCGAGGTCGGCCCTCTCCATGCGCCCACGTCTTCACCTCTCTCGTCGGTGAAGGTCCCAATTCCGCCCCCCCCCCTTAAGGGAAAAGACCCTTAAGGCTTACCGGCCCTGTCCCTTTCATCCCGAATTGCATCCGCGCGGAGGAATTATTCCTGTGACGGATTCCTCACATTTCGTTGCCAGATTTTGCCCCCTTTGGACCTCCTGCTTTGTGAAGGATATTTTTCTCTGGTCGAGGTGAAAGTGGATGGTGCCGGTCTCTCCCCACACTCTCCCTTTCTAAAGTGGAATTTTTTTCAGGCTGAACCTCCTCAGCTCCTTTGAGGCAACGTGCTTTTTTCCCAGTAACGCCCTCGAGCGAGAACTCACTTTTTTTTTTTATTACTTTACCGAACCGTCTCTTTCAGGATATAAGTACCTCTTCCGCGCTTCAGGGCAATTTCCCCCAACGGTGGACACTCTCGAACGGTTGAAATGGACTGCTTCCACTTTTTTTTTCATCATTGCCTCACTTACACCTCTGCACGTCCCCCCCTATGAATGGCGGGGGCTTTCTTTCCTCAGCAGGATCCTTCCCCGTTGAATTTGATGAATTTTTTGGCTTGTTATTTTTGCCGGTGAGTTCGGGGGCCCCTCCAGGGAATGATTACTCTCTTCTTCACACTTGGCTTGCTTGGTTGGATGAGAGTCCGATTGAGACGTGCTTGTGAAGCTGCTGAGTTTCGCGACACGATTCTTCTTTTCTTCCTCCCTATCCTTAGATTTTAATTTTTTCGGCGGCACCCATTTGACAAGTAGACCATTGCGCGGCACCCTTCCCCCCCCTCCTCTTTTTTCCTGGCCTATGAAAATAGCCGCTCTCGGGGATGGGATTTTGCTTTTTTGTTTCCATCGGCAACGTCTTTTTTTTGGGAATTGAAAAATCTGCCCCTTTCCTTCTCGTATAATCTCCTGCTTGGGATTCTTTCGCGCCAGACTTTTCTTCAAGCGAAGGGGCGCTCTGACTTTTTTCCTTCCTTCGGTGAACAAGGTGGCTCCCCCCCAAACCAGCGGGATGCCGGAGAATTAGATTCTTTTCCGATACCACCCCTCTTTTTCTTGATTGCTCCCTACTTTCACGAGAGGGGCGGGTGACTGGATGCCGTTGGAGCTTTGCCCTCTTCGGTATTAGTGTTTTTTTTTTTTTCCCGCTCGCGTATTCTGCAGGGTTACATAACTTCTTGGACTTTTGCTTTTTCACGAAAACCCGTTTTGCGTGCAACCGAAATGAAGTCTCTTCTTCCTTGAACGGCCCCCCTTTTTTTCCCCACAGATCCGGGACGTTTTTTTGCTACTTATGTGGAGTGGGTTTCTTTTTGAGGGCGAGACTTTCGGTGGCTTCTTCATGGTGAATGTTTTTTTTTCATACGACGGCCCGGCGGTCCCCTATTGTGAATAACGAATGGCTTTTTCTAGATGGATTGATCGTTTGTTTTCCCTTTTCCCTGTACTCTCAGGGAGAGCGTCTTCCCACAACGCGTGGATTTTGAACCCCCCTTCCCTTTTCCTTTTGGCGCGGCTGGTTACAACCGGTCTCCCCCTTCTGTCCCTATACCCCCTACTGGCCCCTTTTCGTGCGGCCTCAATAGGTTTCCCTCTGGGACGGCGGGAGGATTACGTCCCCTCTCTTTGTTGCAAATGGCTTCTTCTCGGGAGGGTCGGTTCGACCAAAACTCTACGGGATTCGGCCCTTTCCCAGATTATGGAACGTTTTTCGGACAACGTCATCCCCGTCTCGTTGTTCCTCTTTTCGGGAAAATAAGGCGAGCATTCTTCAAATTCCTCAGTCTTTCTGTATTATCTTTTTTTTTTGTGATGCACAGAGTTTTCAGGATGAGAAAGATGGAAAGATCTTTCCCGTCCCCTCCGAGGTAGTGTTTGAGGCGTTTGCCTTTCCCTCTCTCGGGTCGAGATTTGTGGAAGGAGGTGCATCCTTTCTCGGTCCGGTGGGACGTGATTGACTTTCCGCCGGTTTGGTAGGTCCTCTGTGGGCTCATTGACCTTTTTTCCCTCGTATTGGTTGACGAGCCAGTTTCCCCTTTCCTTTCCTCCTCCTCCTTTTTTTTTTCTCTCTGATTCGATTAAATGGAGCGTCAACCAATTCAAAAGTATCGGCTCCACAAAAATCCCGTTGCCCCTCCCTTCCTCCCCCGCATGATACGCGCGTTCGGGCTTCTCCTCCCCCTAATCCGCGCCCCCTCTTCCAAGACAGAAAACAAGACCTCTTGCTCTCCCACCTTCTTCCATGCGCATCCTTTTTCCCCACTTTTCTTCGGCAAGGAATAAGCCTTCCTTTGAAGCTTTCGCTAGCCCTCTTTTTCCCTCCTTCTGCTGTTCATAACTCCTTTTTCTCTTTTCTTTTCCGCCGAAGCGGACGGTCACCTTCCTGGCAGCAAGGAATACCATTCTCCTTTGGTTTCCCCCCAGGTAAAGGCTAGCGTATTCCCCCCCTTACATCGCTTCCTTTCCTAGTGAGAGGAACAGGCCCCCTCTTTCTGCCATCCTTCCTTTTTTTATTTACAGAATTTCCCCGCACGCGACAACCCCCTCCTGCCACGGTCCCCCCCCCACGAGTTGTTGAACGTAGGTTCACGCTCGCCCTTAGACGCCCTTTCAACAACAAACTTCTTCCCGCGCAATCTTTTTTTCTAAATTCGTTCCAGGCTTAACTCTTCGCAACTCCCCCGTCCCCTCGTTGAAGAGAGTTCCTCTTCCTGTCCGAATACGCCCCCCTTCTCTTTCCCTTTCCAGAATAATTGACCTCCCCAAAAACCGGGACCGGCTTTCTGTTTCCCGAAATGATTGCAGTTCCCTCCTTTTTTCCCCCGATCTGGTCGGTTCCTCCCCAAAACGGGGGGATTTTCCCCTAAGAGGAAAGGACTGATAATCTGAAAATGAGGATAGAAGGTCCCAATTTAGGAACCCCCTTCCTCCCCCTCGGCCCGCACCGCATCAATTCCCCCTTTCCCCTCCATTCCTTTTCCCCCCCCCCCCCACGAGGGGGTTGGTATCTACAAATACCAGTTTCTCCGCTCCATAAGGACTTTTCCCCCGCCCTTTTTGGGCCTTTTTGTTAAACGAATTCGAATCGTCACATCATCTTTTCTCCCATCTTTCGCCCCCCCCTTTCCGGAGAAAAATCCCCCCCTCTCAGTGGAGATTCCTCCCCTCATGAAAAGACCTGTCTTTCCTTTCCTTCAACACGAATTCAGTGCATATGAAACTCCCCCTCAATGTCCCCGTAGAGAGGCGATTCTCGAAGGGCGGGATCTTGACATTTTCTCCTCAATTTCAGCGTGTCACCTTCTGTCTCCCCCATCCCAACCCCAGGATCGTTTCCCGATACTTCCTTTCTTGTCGCGACCTTTTTTTCGATTAAGCCGCTTCTCCCCTTTCTTCCTCGCCATACCCCCCCCTTTTTCCAAAATAAAGCCCCCTTCTCGCCCCTTTGCTACATCCCTGTCCGGCCTCCCCGAAACACAATGCACGTCCCGCCTTTCCCCCCCCCCCCCCAATTAACGTGCCCCCCTCCCGGATGAAGAAGAGAAAAGACCACGCCCCCCTCCAGGCTGTTTCTGCCCTCCCTGATGGCCATTAATTTTTTTTCAACCTTGTACGCGTCCCATTTCCTCTCCTCCCCAGCTCGCCCAAAGGGTGACCATGTCCTCTTAACCCCACCCCCCGATCACTTCTCATCTGATTCCCTTTTCGAAATGCTTTTTTCACCCTTTAGAGATAGCTCCCTCCTTTTAATTAACGTCGTTCCCCAAGTCAGGGATCCTCGCGTTCAAACCCCTCCCCCTAATTCCACCTTCTCTCGAAGGAACCTACAACGTCCCCCTTCGCCCGCGATTCGACAATCTCCCCCCACATACGGCGCCCCCCCAAGCGGCAACGCCTTCTTTTCCCCCCCGGACAAGTAAAGGCGCCCTTGCGATAAATTCCGTGAGAAGGATTGCTTTTCTTATTCCAATGTCCCTTTAGTTCCTCAATCTTCTTTCTTAATTAAATTTTAGTCTGCACACCTTCCTCGTCTTCGGGTGAGCCGTGTTCGAGGTTTTTCTCCTCCGCCGGCGCTCTTTCTATGAAGCTTCCCTTTTTCCTATCCTTCCTGACCCCTCAGTCGCACATCACTCTTACTTCTCTTCCTGGCATATTACGGTGTATTCCCCCAACGGTTTTTTCCCAGTATGGATAGTACCCCTACCTTAAGTTGAGACCTCCCCCCTCGACAACCTGTCTTTCTTCGAATTCTCTTTTCAATTATGAATGGAACCCCCCACAACCCCCCCCCCCCCGATTTTTGGAACTTTCACGTCATTTCCTCCGAACCGCACCCATTTCTGGAAAATGATTCCCTCCCCCTAATCGGAGAAACGGATCCCCGTTTTTTCTATTCTGCGGCTCTTAAAAATTATCATTTCCCTTTTTGAACGCCGTAGAATTTGTCTTGTAATAAGTGAGAAGAGCTCTTTCCTTTTCCCCCCTTCCTCTTTTGTTGTTGCTTTCTCTTCCTTAGTGAAAAGGATTCCTCTGGCCACAGACGACTTCCATTCGAGTATGGTTTCAATGTTGGAAGGCAGAAGTTTCACTAGAACACATTTCAGGGCCTGAACGATTTCCGAGTCGGGGGAAGTCTTTTTTCCAGAAAAAATGGCGTCGACCGGTATTCGGACGGACCCCTTTCCCCTCAATCTTCTTTCAAAAAGTTTACTTTCGACTCCCTCGTTTTGGGTTGCCTGTCTTTCCCGGCTTTGAGGGTCCTCGCAATCTGGTTTCATCACGTTTTCTTGTTTCCGAAAAAGGATTCCTTTTTTGGGACCACCGAATGTCTTTCCCACGGGGTTCCGAGGGGAAGACCCTTTTTTTCAGCGAAGGACCTCAGACCACCGGGCCATCAATAGACTTCTTCAAGACCTTTCGGGGAGGATCCCCGAGAAAAATCCATGAACCCGAGAAAATTCCAAGAAGTAGAGAGTTCTCCATCGACGGTAGAGACCGTAAAAGATGGAGTCCTGGTTTCCCGTGGCCCCCCCCCCCCCCCACCAAAACCCCCCCCCCCCCCCCAACCAAAAACCCCCCCCCCCCCCCCCCCCACCCCCCCCCCCTGAATTTCCCCCCCCTCCCCCCGGGCATACATGGTCGCTTGATTTATTTAGTGACGTTTTCTCAGTTGCCCTTTTCCTTCCATTTTTGAAAAAGGAGGTTCCGTAGGTGCTGACGTCTTATACTTCGAGCGCTTCCCGTCTCCCGGTTGAACTTTGATAAACAGCCGCACAGAAAGTTTTTTCCTTCTGTCATTAGGGCGCCGGTGTTGAAACCGCGATGTTCAGGCGGTCCTTACTTTTCCTCCTTCTCCCATTTTAGAAGGCCTCTCGAAATTAAAGGTGTAGGCTTCCCTCACCAGGAGATTTTTTCCCCCAAAGGTATAGGAGTGTTGGCTTTTACTGATTTCAGTAAATGGTTTTCCCCCCCCTTTTGAGGACCACTACTCAAATTAAGATGGGGATTAGAACCTTCCTTTCCTTAGGACAACCCAAAGGGTTTTAATTAATTCCCCCTAAAAAGTCTTCCTTCTTTTAAAAAACAGATCATTTTCTTTTGATTTGGCCCGCTAGAAGCCGGATTTTTTTTCTCCCCACGTTGTTGAATTTTCTTCTCCTTAAGGGCCCCTTTGTTGCGTTTTTTCCTTTTGGACTTTTTCCGGTTATGTTACCGTCTCCCCTTCTCTTTTTGATGTGCTTCCTGAGTAAGAAAATCGAGAGGTTTCGAGAGTAGGGGTTTATCGTCCCCATTTCTTTTTTTCTTTCTCCAACGATACTTCGCTTTTTCATGTTTGGACCGGAGCAACCGTCCTTGGACATCCTCCCTGGCTTCCCTTCTCGGCTCCCTTTCCCCCAAGGCGGAAGGCTATCCCCTCTCCGCTCGGACGAGTTTTTTTTTTTCCTTTCTTCAGGGATGTTGCATCGGAACGTCCCTTTCTACCTTGAACCAAGGTTTTTTTGTCGTGGGAAGGCGAGTCTCTCTTCATAACGCCCCCCGGTCTTTGTGGGCTTTTTCCTTCCTCGACTTTTTCTCTTTCCCGATAGGATTATGTGCCCTTCCCAATAGCGGTTGAACCCGGTGGCGCACTTCTCAAAAAGGTCAGGGATGCCCTTGCATCTTCGTTGCGGTCTCTCCCTTCGATAAAACAAGCGGGTTTCTTGCGTGTGCATTTCTTTGCGGGGAAGTGATGCGGGCGTTGGCGGAGGGAGTTATTATGTTCTCCTCCTATTTGACAGCCTCCCCCCTCTAAGCAGGTGAACACCCCGTATCGGCCCCCCAAAGAAACCGTTATGGTGTTTGCCCCCGAAGTTCCTGTGGAATATTTTCCTTTAAGGGCCCACTTTTTTTTCCCCATCCCGGACGGGTCCGATGATTGTCTTTTTTTCGTGGGCTTTTCCCAAGGCGTGAGTTCTGGACAGGTTTTGGGGAAATGCCCGCTTTTCTGCCTTTCTGTTTCCCGATTGACTAAAAGATTTTTCCTGGATGGGGAGTGCTCTCATCTTTCGAGATTTTGTTGTTCTTTTTTTTTTTCCTTTTCCGAGAATGTTTCTCCCGACTTTTCAAAAACGCCCCGGGGAGCGGTGTCCTTTTCTCTCGGAGGGTGGTAAACAGCGGCCACTTCCCTATGTCATGAGTGAGGAATCTTTCGCGAACCTCTTGGGAAGGATACTTTCAAAGCGTCGCACATGGCCTGGCGCTAAGCTCTTTTCTTCCTTCTTGTTTTCCCCCGATTGAAAAACGGATTTTTTTTTCGGCCGACTATGCCAGTGATGACGTGGACGCCGAGCCTTCGGCAAGTAAGGTTTCGTGGCTTTTTGATGAACCTTTCTTCCCCTAAGGCGAGCCAGGCTTTTCATTACAGGCTTTCTTACTTCCCCGAACTGCCAGATGCGTCTGTCCTTCTCCCGATTGTGACCTCTGGAAGCGACCGAGAGGTAGTGTTTGCGGTCCCCCCCCTTGGCGTTCTCTTTTGCCTGCCCAGCCGGCCGGACGAGCGGTATACTGGGTGGTCTTGAAGGAATCGCTTGGTGCAGGCCGGCCCCTTTGTGGCGAATGCTTCCGGCCCCTATGGTTGTACTCTCCCTTT
>Ga0179593_1457091_pt1 | contig 16579 bp, 18 predicted proteins | sample CZODoug2_1_08_16_FD_185931 | JGI IMG/M metagenome (GOLD analysis project Ga0179593, IMG submission 185931) | Vadose zone soil fungal communities from Angelo Coast Range Reserve, California, USA - CZODoug2_1_08_16fungal (PacBio error correction) | ecosystem: Environmental > Terrestrial > Soil >... | reverse complement strand
GTACATCAGGATCTGGACGTTTAAGTTCTCTGCAACTCTCTCTTGGGTTCTTCCTAACCCGACTTGACTTTTTTTAGTTTTTATGTTTTGACGGTGTTTTTACCCGGTCGGGGGTTGAAAAACTCATGATTCACTGAACCTTTTCTTTCTTTTTTCAGATTTTATTTTTCCCTACTCCACAACTTTTGGGCAAGTAGGAATTACTGTGACTCCCGACAGCATGGTCTTTATGCTTATCCATGAAGTTCCTTCACAAAATGTGCGTTCCCAGAGGCTCGGGGCGTTTGCTTCTCGCACTTCCTGCTTCTTCCCCTTTCTTTATTTCCCCCTCCCTTCCTTTAAGTTAGAAAGTTTTCACCAAAATTTTTTTTTCCCTGGTATTCCACCTAAACTAAATTTTGGTTCCCCCCTTTTTTTTCCACTGTTTCTAGTTTTTTCCAATACGCCACTGGCCGTCTCCATCCCTCCTTTTCCTCTCCTTTTCTTCGGGCGTAGTAAGGACACCTTTCCCAAGATTAATAACGTTTGCCCAAATGGACCTCCCTGTTTAGAGTATTTCCCCCCCACACCCCCCCCCCCACCAAACATCCCTCCACCTACAAACTTACCTGGCCTCGGTTCAACCTTTCTCTTCTCTTCTGTCCTCTTCCTCTTTCCTCCGTCAGGCGAGTCCTTTGAAGCTCGCTCCTTTAGCCGGCATCGCTTGCTAGACGTCTCCTCTTTGAAACACTGCCAGTTGAGAAATTTCCCTTTGAGCTTTAATGCAATTGCTTGTCAATTTTTTCTTCATCTGACTGAAATGTCTCCCCTTTCCTCGGTCTCCTTTTTTCTCCCGCTTCCCCCAAAGAACCTCAAAAAGATCTCCTGTGATAAACTCTTTCTTCGTATACCCCTTCCCACCCTCGTTTCCACAACAAGTTTAGTGAACTTATTCCATTTTTGTCCTATCCCCTCCAAATTAGGAAGTAGTTCTACTTTGGAGCCTCTCCTTGTGGACTTTTTTCGGCCGTGTCACCCCAGTGGGAACAAAACTTCAGTCAGGAAAAAAAACGGTCACTTTTCCATTGTCCTTTTGTGGGTTCCCCTTAGGTGATACCTGGCATTTAAAGATTTTTTGAACTACCATTTTTGAATGGAGGGAGTTTCCCTTCTTTTCTTTTTCAATTCTACTCCGACGTGGACCAGTCTTTTTTTTCGGGTTTTTCCAGTACCATGCCAAAGAAGTTTGAACCTTTCCCACTTTCTTCTCTTTCCTGTTTTTCCTTCCTATTTCTTGTCCCCCCAAGGGAAGACCTTTTATGTTTTGCTTTTTTCGTCTGTAACAGTTCTCCCTGCCTAAACCTTCTCCACTCTGACTGCAATTTGTTTCCTGCGATTTTATTCGCTTCTCGAGACAAACTCTCCCCGGTCTTTTCCCTACCCCCCCTTTTTTTAAGACTGAAATTCCCGTTCCTGCAGATCTCCTAGGAGAAGATCCACCCCCTCCCCGCTGTCGATCTTCTGGGTTCCAGCTCTCCTCTCCAGGCCCTTTTGCTCTCCCCACAACCCTGTCTATGTTTTCTATCGTTCCTTCCCCCCCCCTCTTCCCTGTTTTGGTAGGGAGGATAAAACCCGCGTTTTCGGTCCCTGGAGGGGGATTTCCCTTGTCACCGCTGTTCTTTCCGGGTTAGAAAAAGCCCCTTTTGGTCCTTTCCTTTACTTAATTCTTACCCTTCTAGTCCTTCCTCCCAAGGTTGCAAGCGGGATTTACACGGCAATATCTACTCTCTCTGCTAAACCAAAACGGGGGGGTTTTCGGGGTCTTAGACCTACAAATATCTTTGCCCTTGTGTGTCTTAGCGTTTTTTGCACCTTTGTTTGTGCCTACTCATCTTTCCCCCCCCCAAAATCCCACAAATTTTTTCTCCCACTTCTTTATTTTTTCACGGGATCCCCTAACCGCACACGGTTCCCGTTTCCGGTTTTGTTTTTTTTCCTTTCTTTTCTGACAAAAAACATTCGTATCCCCTTCCTCGCCTCTTTTGCTTAGTCCCACAATTTCTCCAATTGATACGTCCCTTGTGGGATCCCTCCTGGATTTTTCCCCTCCTCCAGTAGATCTCATCACATCACCCCCTCCTTCCCCCTTCACTCATCTCTGCGAACTTTACCCAAACAAAAAATTTTTTGCCCGCGAAGTGACCTTTACTATGGTTTTTTGCGGCGATTCTCATATTTTTGGACGACATGGAATTCGACCCAAACCACCTTCCTTTTTTTTTTTTTCTGAATCAGGAATTGGGAGCACTGGTGGCTCCTTTTCACCCCCCACCAAACCCCCCCTTTTTTTTTGTGTTTTGGTCTCCAAATTGGAAACACACGACTAAGCGCGCCCGCGCTATTTCTTTATCCATTCTCCTTAGACGTCAATTCTTTCATCACCGAAGTTGTTGTTTAGATCTCTTACCGTTTTCGACTTAGCAGTTTCCTTTCCGAGTTACTTGAGGGAGGAGAGATATGTGAAATGCCTCTTGACGTCTTTTGCTATTCCTGGGAGTCCTCTTTCCCCACCCCTGCTTCCCCATTTCTTCGAAAAAGGTAATGTTTTTCGGATAACTTGCTTCCATCTTACTCATCGGCGCACCCCATTTTCAGAGTTCAGATTTCGTTTCTTCACCATCGTTATCCTTGCCCTCTTAGGGGGGTTCTTTCTTTTTGAATGATTTTCTTTTTTCTTGCTGATGGGAACCGTTTCCAGGTGAAGATTTCCTCCCCGGTCCCCAGCCCGTTCTTAACCGCGGGGAAACTTGTTACCCCTCCCTTTCCATGGATTCTTTAAAAGCCGCAGCCTGTCCAGGACCTTCTTCAACTTTCAGTTAGTTTTTTTTTCACCCAGATAAACTCATGTTCGACCTCTTGATCCTTGGGTGATTCTTGAATCTTTAGTTTTTCGGAAAACTCCAGCTCCAGGATTTGCGTCTTTTCCCGGTGGCTCCAGGGTTTTCCTTTCATCCCATCCCGGGCTGCTGGCTCTAATTTCATTTTTGTTTACCTCGCCCTACTTCTAGGAATTTTTCGGCTCCTCCCCTTTAAATTTATTTCTTACCTCTGAGTTGCTTGACTCAAAGCCGTCCCTTTTTACCCGCTGACGGGGGCGCCCTTCTGCCTTTTTACCCGCCTTCAAGCAGGTTGGCCGTCCTCCATCCTAATTGTTTTTTTTTTCCCTTTGGTCTTTACTCCCCCTTCATTTTCAAGAAAAACCGTGAACGTTTTCGTCCATCCCCATCACTTGTTTTAGCAGAGGGCTAGAGCAAGTTGTTGTGTTAACAGGGCCCTGCTCTTTGCTTTTTATATCTTAACTAATCTCGCCGATGTTTTTCTCTCTATCGGTGGCACGATTTGTTTCTGGTCATTATTCTTTTCTTCTCTCCTGCCGGTTTTTTTTCTAGGGAAATTTGTTCTTCAACGTACTCCGTACTTTGTAGGCCCCCTTTTTTTGTTTCTGGTATTATTTTTTTTTCTTACTGTTTTTCTTTCAACGAACCCTTTTTAGATACCCCCATGTCGTTTATTCCGTCCCCCCTTTTTAAATCTCCCGGAACACATTGCCGAACTTTTTTTCCCAGGAACCCTGGAGATTCATTTCCGTGTTCCTTTTTTTAGAATTTAACGACTTTTCATTCTCGTCGGGAAGATTGAGTTTTGCGTCCCCCGCCCCCTTCCCTCCTGAATCCAACTTCAGAACTAGTGTGAGAGGAAGTTCTTATTTCAAAACTTCCGGTCGTGTCCCAAGGTTGCGCGGGCTGTTTTTTACCTTGACCTCCTTGGATTTCCCGGTCAACGGTATGAAGGGATCAATTTAAACCGGGATCCTTTAATACCGGACCCCAAAACTGAGTGAATTTCATTTTCTTTCCCCTGTACCCCCCTGCCCTTGGTCAAAACAGTTTGTCAGTTGACGTCGTTATGCCCTTATGTCTGCGGCGCGGATCCCAAAGTGAGTGAGTTGCATTCCTTTGACCTTTCCCCTTCCACATTGTTTTCAAGTTCAGCTTCTCTCCCCCGTCATTCTTTCGCCTCTCAAACTTGACTTTCCACTTTTTTCCCCGTTCTGCGAAGGCTCTTTCCTTGACAAATATTTCTGGTTAAGGCGCCTTTTTTCGAAACCCCCCCCTCTAGTCTCGGTTCCTTTCCTCCCGTTTTTTTTTTTCTTGACCGTTAAAGACTTCCGGCGGCGGAATTTTTTGTGAGGTTGATTTTTTGTGGGGCAGACGATAAAAGTACTTCGTCCCTTCCCCACCTCTGTTTCCGTTCTTCGTTCCATTTGACTTTCTTGACGCCCGTACGCCAACTGAGCCCCGCGATTTTATTTCGGCTCTCCCAGTTCTCTTCCCTTTTTTTTTTAAAAAGGGGTCCACCTTTTTTTAATTTCTTCCTCGTCATCTTTTTTCCTACACCCTTCAAAAACCGATTTTTCCCATTATTCTCTTTCGGTCTTGCATGGTCGGTTGGACGTCCAAGCTTGCTCAACGTGCCTTTTCTTGATTTAAGAAAGCGCCATTTTTTTGGCAACTGGGCCGCCTTATGGAAAAGCCACACCCGGACTTGCGGAACTTTCTCTTTCCCATTCCGGACCACTGGTCCCCCCCCAAAGAGCTTTCTTGATCCTTCGGTTCTGACCGACTGGCACCCTTTGATTTACTGTGTACTTGATCTTCAATCCTTTTTCTTTTCTCTTTTCTTTTCTTTTACGGATTCTTCTCCAGCAACCCCTTCCCCCGGGGAAAGACTCGCTGCGCCGTTGTTTCCAAAATTCTTCCCAACTTCTTCTGTTTGCCTTATCTTCTTCCCGAGGTTTTTTCAACTTTTACCCCCCTGGTCTCTCAATTTTTTTTTCTTTTTTTAGGACCCTCTCTTTTCTGAGTCCTCCTAGATCGATTTCCGGTCCCTCCTATGGTCCAACAATTGATTTTTGCCTCAACGACAGACCTCCCTTTTCTTTTACTGGATGTTTGATTTTTCCCCCTTTTAGGTTCCGGCATGCCCTTAAAACCCCGGGAATTTCTTTTCCTTATGCTCCCGCACTTGCCTATTTTATAACCCCAGAATTGATCATAAGAATCGGGGGCTAGGCTGTTCCTTGCACCCCCTTCTTTCCTGCCCTTCCCGATCTTTCTCTCTCATCTTTCCCAGGAGTTTAGAAATATTTCCCCCCCCCCTTGCGTCCCAATTCCCGCCGTTTTTAAAACCAGTCTTCGGGCACCTCTTTTTCCCCGACATAAGATGCTGTTTCCTAAAAATTGAAACAGTATTTCTTTTTCCCTTCTCAATGACTGACTCTCCCATCCCCCCCCTCTGTTCTGACTCGGTTGTTAGAGTCCAGTTTTGTCAAGATCTACTCTTTTTTTCCTGTTGTGTGAGATTCCGTATCCAACCCCATCCCCTCCACGACAAAAAAAACCTTTTCCTGGGCCCTGTTACGATTTCGTCCTCTTCCAAAAGCACCCCTTCGTCCCCTCTACTCAGTCTTTTCAATGTGTCTCGCCTCTCCCCTTTCGGTGCCGCCGTGAGGTTTTTTTTTTTTTTTTGCAAAATCTCTTTTCTCTTTTTCACTTAGATTGGGACCCTGGGCCCTTGAGGGCCGCCTTCCTTGTGCCGCGCCTCCCTTGCTGTTTCAAGCGTTTTTTTTTTCTTCTTTTCTTCCTTTCCCAAAACCCATGTGAGGGGAACTAAGGTGTCTCCTTTTCTTCGCATTTGGCCCCCCCCCTCCCTTACCCCTCAACCCCATGGTTCCTCTTTTATCCGTGGGGGTGTTTTTCACACACCTTTTAGTTTCCTCCCTTTCCCCTTTCAAAACCGGGCTTTCACGGACCTTTCGATAACGGCAAACCTTCTTGAAGTTTCCTCCCGTCGAAAGGATGAAAGTTTTTACTCCCGTTAAGAATTTTTTTTTTATCCACTCTCCCATCAATGACTCCTTTTTAGTTAAAAAAAACCTTAAGCCATCTGGTTAGGTACCCCCCTCTTTTCCGGGCCTTGAGAAATGTCATTGGGGGGTTTCACCCCCCAAAAGATTGTTCCTATAGTCTTCCCCGCTTATTGAATCCCCCGGTAAGACATCTTCTCATTGACACTCCGCCACCATCCGTAAGTCCTTCCCCTGGTCCTTTCAATATTTTTTTTCTTTTTTATCTTTCCCCGCGTGTACCCGCTGACATGGCGTTTTTTTTTTCTTGTCATAGGCCACTCCCGCAGTGCACCCCCTCCCCTAACAATTAAACAAACGTTAAGACATAATGCTTTTTTTAACCTTTCCAGTCTTCTTTTTCTTAATGCCCTGATTACTCTTTTCCCCCCTGGAACAAAAAACCTACTCTATTGTCTCCCCCAACCGCCGTCCTCCCATCCTCTTCTTCTTCTTCTCTAGTGAACATAATACGATTAATAATCCTTAACACTTCCTCTTACCCCCCTAAAGGCTTGCTCACCCTCTTTTCAACCCCGGGGAGATGGAGGTTTTCTATTTACGGTCCCGTCGTCGTTGTTTCTCTCGCTTTATTCTCCACGGACAAACCCACTTCGCGGTTCCGTGTTATTTGTATCGGTGTCTTCTGGCATTTGGCGCCTGAAGCCCGGGTTTTATTGCACATCCTCTCTGCCGTCACTTTCATCAAAACCCACACCCCCCCCCCAAAATCTTTGAAATTAAGCTGAAGAGTCACTTGTTTTATAATCTTCGTGAACCCAATTTTTTCTGTTTTCAGGGTTCAGGGCAAATAGCCCATCTTTCCCCCCCTCAAAACCTCCGGTCCTTTTTCGTTTAGGGAGACGCAAGGTTCCTCCTCAGAAATGTTTTTAACTCCAAGTCGCACCCCAAGGTTTGAGCGGGACGGCCAGCCGTCCTTTAACTTATTCTCCCTTGAGCATTCCCCAGTCCTTTCCTAGACGACCTAAACTTGGGTCTCGTTCCCATAAAAGCTTAACGTTTTTGTACCGGGCATTCTTCTCATCCTGCTTCCCCATTCCTCCTCTTTACAAAGCACCCAGGACTTCACCCTCACAATATACCGGGGCTTTTACCTTAATGGGAAGGATCAATTCCGCGACCTTCTTTTTGCATCTCGAGATGTCTTAGTGGACCTAACTTTGTCGGAGCCGCCACCCAAGTTTATGACGGCGAAAACCTTCTTCCGTCCCAATTTTTTTCTTTTCCTCCCTGAGATAACCCTTCCAATGTCCCCTTGCAGGGCATTCAACAAATCTCTTCCTTGATTAGGTTGAAACTTTCTAGGTATCTCCTTTCTTTTCTTTCCCCCTATTCCATTTTTGATCTCTATCACGTCGGGAAGGAGTAAATTCTTCCGCGAACTCAGGAGCGTTCCTTACGTTCCGATTGTTTTTTTCCCCGTCTCTTTGGGAAATTCTGGGTCTAATCGCTCCCTCTCCCCACAAGTCTCAATTGTTCCTTGAAGGTTCCTCCAACACGGGGGCCCCCCCCCTTCTTTCAACCAATGAAATATCATAGTGACCTGAACCTGCTTTTCTTCGAAGTAAACACTTTTCCCCTAAGGATCCTAAGGTCGGGGAGGGTAAAATTTCCGGTTTCCGATATTGCATCTTTTCGTTAATGAAGGAAGAGGCGCCTGGGACCGAGCATGGTACAGAGTCCCCCCAAAACGGGTTCTGTTGCCTAGTAAAAGGCCCCAAAATTTTTTTCCGCCAATTTTTCCGCAATTCAGTGATTGAAGGAAAAATTCTAATTCGGTCGGACTTCGTAGATTATTTTTCTTCTTTGAAGATCACTTTTTTCTTTACAGACCCACCCCTTGGCCAGACCCTGAAGGAGTTTTTCAGTTAATCCTTCCCAAGGTTTTTTTCCTTTTTTATGCCCCAGAGGCTGTTCACCTTTCCTCTCTCTCACCCTCGGGCCCCTGCCTAAGAGGATAGGCCTTTCATAATTTTTTACTTCTGTGATTCTCCTCCGTTTCCTCTTAGTCTGATTGGGCGTTAAAAGAGAAGAGCCTTCCTATAGAACCTGCCTCTTCTCCGTTTTTCCTGGAAGAATCCTTCTTGGTTTCTTTTTCTGGCCTCCGTTCTCTCTCACCCCAGACAATTCTTTTCGTTCATCTTTCCTCACAATAGCGGATAGTATTAGAGAGTTTTGGGGGCGCTTTCTCCCCTGAAGCGGTAATCATTTTCACGATTTTTTCTGGGGGATTCATCTTTCTTCCTTCTTTTCGTCGTTGTCCCGTCCGAATTCTAAGTCTAGGAATCCCGATTCAGCCTTCCTGCCATTCGTTTCAACGGTGGACCTTCTTTCTGGGTTGGGCATATGTTTGGTTTCCTCCAAATCAAGTTCCTTTTACCCACCGGGGATTCCTATAAGCATCTGGAAGCCTAACTGAGGACCCCTTTTTTCTGTTCCCTTATTCTCAATTATCCGCGTTCAGGGCTTCTTTTACGTAACTCTGTCACCTTCCTTCCTTTAGTCAGGTTGGGAGAGGCCCAGGATCCCTTTCCTCCCCCGGCTTGGAGCTACTTTATCCCTTCATTCGAGGCAATGGTGTATCCCTAATTCTCGTCTAAAAATCTTAATAAGGGTAACACCTTCCACACAGAAGTACGTCAAACTCTTTGCTGTCTCTTCCGCTCCCACCTTGGAAGCTACGCTGGGTAACCCCCCTCCCCCCTTGGTTACGTTTTCCTAATTTTTAAAACCGTTGGAGCTGAACAGTTGAGTGAGTTGAGGTTAGCGCGAAGCTCTCCCTCCCTGTCCTTTCCCCCCAGAAACCCCCCCAACAAATTGGTTTCCTATATTATGAAAGGTTTGCTCAGCCAATGATTCGCGAACAGCACCTTATAAGAGTTAATCTTAGTGTTATCTCTTCCTCTCTGGCCGATTTTTCCTTCCCCGTTCCTCTTTTCTTTCCTTTCCCCCCCCTCCCCATGCTTCTCGGGTTCAGGTTCTACCCTCCCGGGCTGGAGCTTTTCCTCTCATATCATAGCTTGACCTGTATTGTCTAGTCTTTCAAAACCTTCTCCTCCCCCCCCCCCTGGTACTTGCTTCATTTTCCCCAGAACTGGTCATCTAAAACGTGAGATGGCACGGGCCCTGCCTTCACAACCTTATGTCTCGTTGGAGATACTCGCTTCTCTTTCGAAACTCGGGTTCCTTTTCACCTTAATCCCCCCTTAGTCTCCAGTTCCTCTAGAACACCATGGAAAATTTGTTTTTATTAGCTGTCCCAAGGTTGAAACTCATTGGTAAAGACATTGAGGATTTATAAAGCTCTTTCCACATCGGGGTAGTCCCCCCCCAATTTTTTAGACCCTCCCCCTCCTTCCCCCCCATTTATGCAGCTTATGTCCCCGGGAGGGTTAATTTTGCAAATAAGTTACGGCCCCTTATACTTTTATCTCCTGTATGTCGGCCTGCGTTTAACCTTCAGGAATGTACCATCACACGTCACCTCCCCCGGGCCTGCTAGCTGCTGGGTTTTTTTTCCACTGCGGCGCCCAAAACCGAGTTTTGCTTCCTCTGGGAAACGTTAAACGTCTTTAATGAGATATATATTCACTAAGTTTTTTTTTCTTGAAGTATCTTATCCCTTGACTTTCCTGGCTCTTTTCTTCCCTCCCAACCTTTTTTGCTTTTTCCGGAGCGTTCAAACCCTCGACCGCGCGAGGTTCTGACTTTTTGCCTGTGGTGTCCAAGTCGGGCGGTTCCCTCCTTACCCGTTCCTGATGAAGATATTGAAGACGCCTCTTTTTGTTGCACGTGCATAAACCCCCCTCCTTTTTTTGCACTCACACGGCAATTTGTCTTCGGTTTTATGATTAGAAGTCTTTAGTCTTTTCCCCCCTTGCGTTTTCTTCCAAATAAGGCCTTGGCCATGTTTTTGTGATGATTAGCCACAAGTAATGGCACCTCCCGGTCCACGCTCCTAGCACCAATGGCCAGCCCCCCCTTTTTTTTCTCAGCAAAGATTCTTTTTTCGGTTATGTAAAAATGGTTCCCCTTATCGTTTCTCTCAAACTAGTCAAATCGGGTTTGATAAGGATTTTCTGCTCCCCTTTTTCAACCTTTCCAACTCCCGTTTGTAATTGACGTCTGAATTCTTTTTCTGATTTGAAGTATTTCCCCACAACAAACTTCCCTCGTGTGCAACCTCCCCGCATGGAGGGCGGCGCTTACGGGGCCCCGGTATCTTTCCCTGTCCTCCTCCTTTTTTTAACTTTGAGTTCCTCCCCCCTCCCCCCTTTAAATCCAGAAGTTAGGTCCCCGATTTGCGGGGATCGAATTACTTTCTGTAAGGTTCTTTACGGTGGCTTCTCGTAAGCCCTGGGGGAAGCGAGTTCTTCAAGTTGCGGGAAACGGGCAGTCGTATTCTTTTTCCACCTCTCCCCCTCCCCCCCCCCCCCCCCAACTCAAAAGCTTTCCCGTACGGGTGTAAACCCCCCCGTTTATATCGACGACCCAAAACCGGGAGGTTTCCCCCTTTGAAACGTTTCCAAAAGGTAGAGCACACCCTCTCTGTTAAACGCTTTTATCTTGGTCGGGACCCTCCAGTTCTTGTGGGACGCCCCGCTCTGTTATAATTTTTTCCTACCGGGGACGCCCGGACTCGCTTTCCATACCCACTCTAAATCGGACCGGATCGTTGATTCAACGTGACTTTCAGCTGTCCCTCACGACTTGAATGGAGCTCTCCCCTCGCCGTTCGTGGAGTCCCCCTCACGTGAGAAGACCGGTCTCTAATCCCCCCGGTCCCTCGTTCCGCATGGAACAACCGGTAGGGTTTGGTTCCCAAATTGAATTCTTCTCTTCCCTGTTTTACCCTGCATCCCCCCCTGATCTTTGTCCTTCGATTCCCCTGGGCCTAAGAAAATACTTCCATACATCTAAAACCTACAATGGGCTGGACGTTGAGTTTGCTAGAAAACATTTCCGGGATGGCAGTAGGCTCCTCTTTTTGTTTCCTACCCTCTTCTCCTCTATTACCTTCAATTCTCCGATATTGCCACTTTATGATTGACCTAACTCTCGTGGGCCGGCCCCTTTAAACAAAATTTCCTTTCTCCCAAAAAATCAAGATCTATGAAAACCTTTTCTATGCGAGTTTCGATCCTTTGGTTTTCCCCCTACCTTCGTTTAGGGCTTTTTTCGAAGGTCATTCGCCCATTTTTCCTGTGCCCGTCCTTTTTGAGGAGCTAGGCTTCCACCTTGACGGGGGGCCGTTTTTCCTGTCCCACCGTCTCGGCGCCCCTCCTTCAGAAAAGCAGTATGTCACTTCCTCTCCTGGCTATTTCCGGTTTCCCGGGGTATAATTGCCATCTGTTTATTCCCCCTTTGGGGAGACTTTTTTTTGCAACGCAACCCTGCTGGCCTTTCATTGGCATTCTCAATTGCTGGTTTCTTTTTTTCCCGGTCCTGTCCTACCTCCGGATACCCCCAATATATAAGTCCCGTCTTACCAGTCTTCTGGAACGGAATCCTTGTAAACCTTACGTTTGTTTCAATTGTGCTCCACGCCACTTTCGGTTACTCTTCCGCCTCTTGGCTAGTAACACCAATTAGCGTCCTCAGATGGTACGGCCTGGGTTCTAAGTGAAAAATATCCTGCGATGGGGTTACCTCCCCCCCCCCCCACAATTTCACTTTTAAAGAACCCCCCCCCTTTACCCAAAATCTGGCGGTCATTATTTCGCAAGACCGCTCGAGCTGACTTCGAACGTTATTGATATGGCTGCAGATCTTTACGCCATTAATTATTAAACAAAACCTGGTTCTTTTAGGTTCCTACGGGACAAAAAAAAAAACAAAAAACACAAACCCGTTTTTTTTTTTGGTCTGGTTTTTTTTGGAGACCCCCCACCCCCCCCCCACCCCCCCCCAATTGGGTGACTTCTCCGGTCGTTAACCCCCCTTTAACTTCCCCATTAAATCCCTCACTAGCATCTGTCCTGGCCGGCTTACGTCTGAACTCCTTTTTTGTCAAGTTAATTCTATTTCTCTTCCTCTTTTTTTTTGAGTTTTGGTTTCTTTATCTTCCTTTTCCTAACGATTCATACGGGGCTGTCGTCTGGAGTTCGTCGGTGGGCGTTTTCCCGGTCCTGGGGTCTTTGATGCCCTCTTCCCCCTTTTGGACGAATTCTTGGCAAGTCTACACACTATCCCTGTTTTGTGGCGTAATTCTTATCATCTCATCCCAGATTTAGTTTCTGGTTTTTTCTTTCTTTGAAATCCCCTTCGTCCATTGGGTCTGCTGACTATGTTGGGATTTGAATTTACTTGGTGAGGCTTCTTTCTTTTGGGATCTTTGTAACAGGTCGGCCCTTTCCCCGTCAGTGCCCGTTTTTGGAAGCGTAACTGTACTCCACCGGCTGTGGTCGGGTCCCAGAAACGTTTTCATAAATTAAATGCCTCAATTTTTCGTGTGGACGTCCCCAAGAGATAAATTCCTTGTCTTCTTCTCTCCTGTTTTGGTCAGTCTTTTTCCCCCTAGATACGTTCTTCGGAGTGGTGATCGGTACATTCCGGCCGGTTTTCTTTCAATCGCGGGCCGCCCCCCTTCTTTTTATCCTCGATCTCCACCTTCTTGAACACCTTTCCATTAGATTGTCAAATATAGTCGGGACTTCGAAAGCCTTGGTGGAGCACATTACTCCTGGATCTTCCCCTTACCCCTGACGCATACTTGTGAAGGGTGCACAGTTCCGGTGTGCCTCTGCCGGCTGACATTTGGTGGGCCGGTCAATTTTTTTTCCTCACCTCTCCCCCGTTTTGATTTTAGTATTCCGTCCTTGGGTGATTGTAGAGTCCCCTTTTTTGAACTGCCCTTATTCAATTTATATATTGTTTATCTATTTCTTTTTAATAGGAATCTTTTTTTTTGCCAGTCGTTTTTTCCTGTTCCGAACCTCTTTTTTTTCTCCTGTCCCCTCGCCTATTCTAAATCCGACGTTTCTTGCAAAGTGTCGTGTCCTTTTGGAGTCGGTAAGGTATTTTATTGGACTTTTGCTTGACTTCGCCACTACCAAAAAAGGGCTGGTTGTTTTTTAAATTTTTTGTTTTTTTTTCAACCCCACCCCTTTTTTTTTCAAAAAACCCCCCAGAGGGTCTTTTTTCCCTGTTTTCACCATCCTTCGTACCCGGCGGCTTCCCCCTTCTTTATTTTGCTTGTTTTGAGGGAGGCTCCTCTCATTCTTCGTGCCCCGTTTTTTAGGACAACTCGTCAGGCCCCCGCCATGAGGTGCCAGTCGTTGAAGACTGAATTTCCTGGTCCCCAAGGCCGCTTGGCCTCCTTCTTGGTCTTTTTGAACATGGGACTTTAATCTTCCTGACCCTTGGTTGGAGCCCCGATTTCATGGCGCAACTTTCGAATACGGAGAACCGTAAATAAAGATACAGGTTTCGGTCTCTGGTCCTCTTTCCGCCTTTTGTGTCCCCCTCTTTTGTACGTTTTTCCCTTTTCCCCCCCAATTGGTTACCCCCTTTAGAGCGACCCAGTGATTCAAGTTGCGTCTCAGATCCGACACCTTGGATGTAAGTTAAGGAAGATCTCCCTTTTCCAGGCACGCATTCGCGTCCCCCCCTGTCACGGGTCCCACTTTCCCTTTACCCCCAACCCGCGGAGGTGTAAGTTTCTCCTCAATTTTTGTCGTTCCAGGCCCCTCGGGCCTGAGCTCGGAAAGAATTGTAAGCGCCAATTCGGTCGTGGGCGGAAATTCGTTCTCTTTGATTTTTTCCCCCACTTCCCTCCGGATTCTTCCCCTTACCTTGTTGCATGACTTGCGGTAGGACCCAGTTCATGCGCCTAACAAAATGATGCGCACACACCCCTTCGCTTTCCGAGGCTCCCTTCTTTTCAGAAAAGTGCTCTGTTTAACAGTTTTAATCCCCCCGGCTTAGGGTTCTCCCGAGGGACATTTTTATCTTTCGTTGTGTAAATGATTGACCCAGGTTTTGCGGATCAAGAACTCGCTTTTTTTCTGTTTCCCTTTCTGTTCCTTTTCTTTGCCCAAAACCCCTGGTGCACTGCGAATAATCCAGCTACATTTTCTTTTGTCAAGAAAAGGCGGGTCTTGATCATTGCCACTCACTTCCTTCCCATCCTGGTCTTTTCCGCAGTTTTCCCCTGTCCCCAACTTTCCCCGGACTGGTATCCCCTCCCCGTAAAATTTCAGGAAACTGCGATCGGTCTTTCCAACGCGCCGGGCCAAATTAAGGAGAAGGAGCTTTGTTGGGTCAGGTAGAAAGGAACGGTCTCTGATGAAACTTTCTCTTCTCCCCCTCGTTTTTTTTTGCTCGCTCTTCGCTGAGTCCTCAAAGTTTACCTCCTTCTCCGCCCCCACAAGCGGGTTGGGTTGTTCTGTTCACCCTCTTCCGGCTTGACGTGTTGGAGATCGTTAACTCAGTGAATGGGAAGCTTGACATAATTTTTCCTTACGGGCACCAGTAAATTTCTGGAAAAGTCTTCCATCACCCCCCTCTTTGCGAAACGGACCTTTCTTCTGCTGATTCGCTCTTCTCAGGTGGCTCCAATGTAAAAAGCCGACAGGAAGATGTTTAGAAATTCTTCTTTAGGAAAAATGTACCTTTCCCGTCTTGAAACCCCCCCGAATCCCACCTTTTTCAAAATTTTCTTTTGTCACCAGTTCCTGCAAAATCTCCCCATTTCTGCATATTTGTCGTATTTGGTGCGTTCCGTTCTTCTTCTTGACAGATCTACTTGGTCAATTGAAGAAAAGTAAAACAACCTTAGATTTCAGACTTCTTGCATCGCACGACTACCCAGCATTAAGGGCCTAGTCGGATTCCAATTTTCTTATGCCTTAACCTCTGTACTTCATTTTCAATGATCTCCGTCCCTCCACCCCCTTTCCAAGGAAGTAGGCCAGATTCTCTCTTACAATCAATTTCTTTGGTCCCGGCAGTGAGAGCTGTACCTTGGCGCGGGAATTTTGGCCCATGAAGAGGTCTTAATCATAATTTTTCGTGCAGCTTTATGATCTGAACTGGCTGACACCCCTGCCCCTTCACTTTTCCCCCTTTGTCCTTTATTCCGAATGGTTTTCACCAAAACGGGCCCTTGACTACCACGCACACGGGAGTCACACTGGAGCGGGTTCACCAGTGAATTCAACACGGAAACCCTCTTTCTTTGTTACGGCTGTTGTTGATTCTAGGACTGATTCTCGTTAGCGATTGAAGATTATTTTTATCCAAAAAAATTTTCCCCGACACCTCCCTTCTCAATTTGTGTCTCCCCCCCCAATTAAAGAGACCTGTGGCCTTTGGAACCGTTATCAAAGTGAAAGATGTTTTTTTATCAAAATTTTTGTGGTGCCCACTTGTTTTTTTTTTTCCCATTTTAAAAAAAATCCCCTTTTGCCTTTTTTTTACAAAAACGGTAACTCACCTAGACGCAATTAGCCTCCGCCCACCGCCCCTCCCGCCTTGAGGAAAAGCTTCTCCTATGGGGTACTGTCATTAAATAGGAAGAAACTTTGGTGTTAGGACTTGAAAAGCCGACAGAACGCTGCCCCTACAATCCACCTTCCCCTCCCCTTCCCTTTAAGGCGATTTTTTCCTCCCCTTTTTTCTGGCCGAGGCCACGTCATCATTGGCGCGGGGCCCACCGACGGCCCTTCTTTGACGACAAACCAAAAACCCCCAAAAAACACATAGATATCCTTCTAGTTCCGAATATTTTTTCCTCCTCCTCTTTTTCCCGCCTTACGGAAGTTTTTTTGGGCCCCCTGGACACCTCCTCTAAACCAAGCTGTCTCCAGGGGAGCTTTGCCCCGGACCAGTCCTTCGCGGTGTTTCGGTCTTTTTCCGTAGTCCTCATCCTGACCAAAACAATTCCGGGGATTCTGCGGCCTGATAGGGGTTTGCGGGCTTTTCTCAGGGAGGTTCACCCCTTTTCTAAGCCTTATTTCTCCCCCGCCTACTCTTTTTGCATTAGGCCACGAAACTCCAAAAATCTTCCGGCTCCTGCATCGTTTATAGGAGCTAAAAACCCGAGCGTGCGGGTCCTCCTCCCACCCTTCGCGTCCGTGACGCGAAACCTTCTAAAAATAGTCAGGCATTTCTTCAAGTCAACGCTGGAAAGCTTCCCTCTTCTTCCGACTTCCTCCCAGGCACTTTTTTTCTTGCCCTTGAAAGCCGATTGGCTTCAATTTTTGGACGACACCCCCTTTTCGTTTTTCTGATTGGAATTGGATCTACTCAACAGGCCGTCCTTACCACTGGGCTTCTTTGCATTTTCTTCCCCCCCTTGAAGAGAATTCCCCTTAGGCACTTAGTATCGACCATAAACAATCGTCATTTTCACCCCACCCCCCCTCCATGAATTTTTGCATATATGGCAGGTTTGCCTTAAAAAACTGGGGCGACAAGTCTATGAATGGTGAGGGACTGACCGGCCAGGCGCCACAAACTTTTGGGGGGCGTGTTTTCTTCCTTGCCTAAAGAGGCTCCTTGCTTAGGGGGTATCCCCTTGGGTAGAACAGTAAATGGGACGGGCGAAGAACCACTCGTCACCGCGGCTTTTGTTTTTGTTTTTTGAAAGTATGGTTCCCCCCTCTAAGTCCC
>Ga0179593_1365360_pt1 | contig 16579 bp, 15 predicted proteins | sample CZODoug2_1_08_16_FD_185931 | JGI IMG/M metagenome (GOLD analysis project Ga0179593, IMG submission 185931) | Vadose zone soil fungal communities from Angelo Coast Range Reserve, California, USA - CZODoug2_1_08_16fungal (PacBio error correction) | ecosystem: Environmental > Terrestrial > Soil >... | reverse complement strand
TCCAACCTTCCTTTCGATGGGTTGGGCAACACTTCTATATGTTGTGGTAAAACGAGGCGGGCTGGACAGTTTGTTTTTCTTTTTTTGCCACTCTGTTTTCTAGTCACATTTTCCTCTACTTCTCACCTACCTTTAGGTTCGCCCTCTCAATTGCCTCTGTCTTGCCGGAGTCGAAGTACCCTCCTTCTACGCTCGCGTTTCGCCGGCCAGACCAGGTTCCCCTTGATTTCTGCTCTGTTACTCGGTTGCATCTTTTGCGGCGGCCGTTTTGCCCTACGGCCAGAGTACAATTTTAACCCCCCCGGCAGGTGATGTGCCAGCCCCCCCTTTCTCTTCCCCTTTGTTTTTGTGTTTTTTTCAGCCAACCCATCACCCCCCGTAGCAGCTAACCGAACCCTAAGGCTTTCAGTTTCCCCGGTATAACTTCTGGGCCTTTTAGTCCCAAGGTTGCCCGTCACCGCGTCCGCTGCAAGAAGCCTTGCGCCTTCGTTTCCCTTTGCCCACAAGCATGCCTACCGTGCTTTCTCTCATGGTTGTTTGACTCCTTTTCCGCCTGCGGCTGTCTATTAGGCACAGGAGCGTTATCCAGGTTCAGATTCAATCCCCTAAGGAAAACGGGGCTTTTCTACCAAAACAAACAGTCCTCAATCGGCCTTCTCCTTTTCACGACCACTACACGTCAAAGTCGCTGAACGAAGTCAACTTGCATTCGCCCCACGCTCCCCCTTTTTAGACAATATGATTTTCGGTTTTCGTGCTCCTTCCCCGTTGGGTTTTTGTTTGTCTTTCCCTTAACAAGACCTGTAACCAAATTGTCAGCCCATTGCGACTCCGCGTGAATTTTGAACTTGTTTTTTTTTTGGGGTCGGGTATTTATGTGGCCGTGCTCCCCCGTTATGCCATGCGCTTAGGCGTATTCTCCCCCTACATCCCTGATTGTCCTCAGATAGACTTCTTCTCTACCGGCAATTTTTCATCCCTTTACGGATACCCTGTCCGACCTTCCCCCCCCCTACGCATTATACTTTAATAAAACCGCATGGCGGGGGCAGGCCTTAAGTAGCGGTTGGGAACCCCCCTGGACCTCTTCCCCCCGTGAATTCTCCCCAAATCGGTCTCCTTTTCTTCTTCTTACTAACCGCAGTTTTCAACCAAAAAGAAATGCATTTTCACCAATCCCTAGCCTGATTTATACGCCTCGGCCTTCGGCTTCCCCGTTCCATAATTCAGTAATTTGCTCCATTATCTCCACTTCCCACAAGTTCTACTCGAGGATACCCATCCGGGAGGCGTTTCTGCAGGTGGAAAATGGATTTGCCTGGGGCCGCCCCCTTCCCCTCTATGAGTATTTCTTAAGATCCCCCTCGAGAACAGCATAGGCACCCTCCCCCCAAAAATTGGTGGACTCGGTACGCATTATTGGGGGAGTCCACTCCCCCAAAATCATATTCCCTTTTTTAAAAGCGATGTTCCTTCCTTTTGGTACATTGTGAATTTCCTCCATGATTCCTCCCCTCGGCATAGACACCCCTTCCTTGCCTGTCACGACCAGTCCGCCTAAAGCACCGCGCACTGAATAGCTCTTGCCCATTCGAATTTTTTCGGGATTTAGTTCCACCAAATCTTTTCCCCCTTCTTTCCGCTTGACTTCGTGTTGTCTGACCCTTCTCCAGTAATTCGGACACATCGTATCATCACCCAGCCCCCTTTCTCTCCTTTACCCCGCATTGCTCATAAAGACCACCCACTATCGGCAAGAGCGCGTGATCGACCGTCCTACTCCGACTTCCCACAGAAGTCAGCTTCAACCTCACAGGATATGCTCTCAAGCGGAGCGAATTATCATTTCTCTTTCCAACCTCCTTCTCTGCTGCGGCTCCCCCCACGTTTCATACGGGTCTGTGATCTCGTCCTTGAGCGCAAGACTAGTATTGTGAAGCCCCCCCTTCCGGAAAGGCCGAGTTTTTGTCTTTCCAGGTTTAACTTTCAACGCTCCCCACCCTCCCTCCATCCGTGTTGTTTTATATGTTTCCCTCCTATTCATAGGACCTGGCCAGTGCGAAACTATAGCCTTGGCATTGACGGCCGCGTCATAAAATCCGTTTTCCCCTCTTTCCGTAGGCGCTGCTTTTCTCCCCATGAACCTCCTCTTTGCTCGGACACGCTTTTGCAAGGAATCTTAGCTACCTCGTGCTTCCCCGCGCATTATCCATGTTCGTTGCTGCTTGCTAGGTCTTTTTTTTTTTGGGTTATTCCGTCTGATTCTCTCCGTGATTTTTGGATCAAAGCAATTCGGTTCCTTCGATACAGGATTTGGACCTCTTTTATAGAGTGATTACGTTCGTGCGACCTGTTGATATCGTTCCTGTGGGACGTTTTCCCCCTCCATACCCTCTCCGCCCCCTGAGTTCCCTGCAAACCCGATATTTTTGTGTCGGCGGTTTCCAAAGTCTCGACGAATCGATAGTGAATAAGATATAATGGCGCCTTTAGTCTGCTTCGCATCTTAAGTGGTGTTCCTTTGCCCTTTTTTTGGATGATCGTTTATTCTGCGTCGCTTTTCCTTGCTCTTTTCTAAACCGACGCGCCTCAATTCGCTTATGCATTTGATAGTTTTTGACTTGGAATACCAACTTTCCTCATTTAGCCACCAAGAAGCTTGCCCTGCAGCTTATCGTCCTACTCATGCATAGACAGATCAGGTCGGTGGCTGCCCAGGCAACCGATGTGCTGGGCAAAAGCGTCCAGAAATCCCGCTGGCGGTATCCTCCGATCTCTATCCTCCTGTAGAGATAATCATAGTTTTCTTGGCAGATGTCTTCTCTCCCTTTTTCCTTTTTCACGGCTGTGTCAGAGAGCGATATGGCTTAATTTGGAGGGAAGTCAACACTGCGTGCGTTGGAGAAACGGAATTTTCCCCCCGGTGAGTCTCACTCCCCCGTCCTGACCTGCTTCGGGGAATATTCATCTTTCTCTCGGTCCCCCAGGGTCTGGGTTCCCATATATTACCAGTTTCCCTTTCCCCCCGCCCCGGATAAGTTTGATATAACTTCAGTAGTGACGAGGGCCCGGATGGCTTGTGAGTCCTTTCTGCAGACTCTTTTTAGCAGAACCTTCTTAATCGCCGGTAGGGCTTTTTTTCGGCGGGAACCCGGCATTCCTAGTCTGATCCATTGCAGGGAAGCGAATGAGGCGGGTGGAGGCCACGGGGTGGTCTTACCCCCGGCTCATCAACCAGCGCGACCCCCCCGGCACCCTCCTCGCTTTTGGCATTTCTATGTCGATTTTACCTTAACCATTGAAAGACGCCCCGTCTAGCCGTCACCCCCCCGAGATCGACCGCTCTCGTTAAGTTGAGTGTTGTGGGTGAAATGCATTTGGCCTTTGAAGCTTGGTTTGAGCGTGTTTTAGTGAATCTTCGGCCCTGATGACAGACGCCGAGCGAGACAGAGTTTGTTGGTTTACGCCTTTGTGGTAAGAGTTGGAACGAATGCAGCTGACTGATTCCCTGTGTCATGAAAAGCACCGGGACCAGGAGGTCAACCCTGCTCTCAAAATTTAATAGACTAGTGCAGTATCGCCAGGCAGAGAAACTTCTCACCTCTCGGGGCAGCGGACGGCCCTTCTTCGTGGGGTCACCTCTTTCCCTTACGAACAGTAAGCACCCAAGACTGTGCTCCAGAACTATGGATATTTAGGCGATGTAGGTTTATGCTCCTGGGCACCCGTCATCGTCCAGTCCCCCCCCGCAAATGTTTGTTGGACCGCAGCGTCGCCACCGCCGTAGTTGACTTGGCAAGCGCATCGCCCGATCCGAGTTTCAGCGGTTATGCGGCATCAGGAGCTTCCCCTTTTTGAGGTGGTAATTCTTATTCTTTCCCTTGTGACGACTTTCCCGTCCTGTCGTAAGCCCTTTCTCACCTTTTACGGTAAGGCCCCAAACTAAACAACCCTGTTACGCCTTATCTTTTTTCCACCAAATACAGACGGTTTTTGCCAACCCATCGAACTGTACCACTTTTTTCTACCCCGAAAACCCACGCTGTAATCCCTCTTCCCTTTGAGAGCGCATCTTTTTTTTGGAGTTAAATCTATTCCAGAGGCCCCCGATCCCTCCCTCGAGCCAATTCCTCTATTGTTCCGCGATTTTGGTACCTTCTGAAGTTAGTATCTGCTGGATATCTCTCTATTTTCCGTGTGGTTGTTGAGCGATTCCCCTCCCCAGAATAGCTACCTCACGCGTCCCCCTTTTCCGTTGCCAAATATGGACCCCTCCTCTCGTAGCCACTGTTTTTTTCAGAGTTACTCCAACGTGACCGGCGTAAATGATGGGAAGAGGATGACCACCAGCGGTTGCCGTCGGGATAAACTTACCCATCGATGATTTGGGAAACCCCGCTCTTATGTGTGTAACCAGCCTCCGTCTTGCTGTTTAACTGTTTGCCTGAAAGCCCCGTTTTCTTCCGACGAACCCTATAGCTTAGTCGACGATTCCACTTTGGCTTGCCTGGAAAGGACTAGTACCCACCTAACTGCAGACTCCCCTGGATGCAGCCCTGAGACTATTGGATTTCCCCTGATAGGGGGGGCCCCCCATTCTGCATTTTCCCCTTCGTTCGCCTACGGCGCCTTTACCAGTAACAAGATTTCGTGCGGAATGCCAGGGAGGCGGATGAGGTTCCCCCTCGCAGAGGCACCCCCACCTCTCTAGTCTCTTTCGTTTCTCGCACCCGCTATGGGTAGTTCCCAGCTGTTCCGCAACGCCATGTATAGGTGAATCAGTCTTCGGCCTCGTGGATGCTAATGGCTGATAGGCTCATGGTTGTTGCTTTCCTTATGGGTCATTCGTGCCACAAGCGGATATCCCGGGTCAGCTGCAATAGTTCCCCCCGCAGCACCGCGGCATTTCGACCCCCCCCCCTCGTACAGTGTTTGCATTTCCCTGAATTACGACCCGCTAAAGCTCCAGTCGCTCCGCCACGTCAATGCATAGCAACAACTACACCTCCCTTCCTCACGGGATGCACTTTCCCCCCTTTTTTTCCGGCTGGCCCGTTTATCGGCTTTTCTTCCAGGTCACATTCCACAACCGCGCACACTTCGCGCAGCGAGGCCCTTTCTGGGGGGGTCGCGTCTGCGTTTATCCGTCAACAAATTCCGCCGTCGCTTCCGGCGGCTGACTTCCTCCTCCTGATTGGTACGGGAATTTTTCTCCTACCCCCGTCCAATCTTTCTTCGGCCCTCGCTGGACAGACCTCTCAATCCGCGCATCTGCCCCTTTCTCATAAAAAACGTCAGGCATGCCGGTCTGACTTTCTTCTACGTTTTGCCCTCCCTTTTCCCTTCATGCCCTTATGTCCTTTGAAAGTGGACCGCGGTTTCAACACCTTTTCTTATTTTGCCTCCTCTCCAAATTCGATTCGCCGCTGGCCTCCGCGTCGGCCTGCGGAAGCCTCCAAGCTTCATGCGGATCCTTTGGCTGTAATTTACTTTACTTGCAGAAGTTTCAGATCCCCCCTTCTCACCCTGCAGACGGAGTTCTCTCCTCCAGGTGTCCCATGGGCTCTTTCTCTCTGCAGACCTAACTGCTATTCGCGGATGACTTTCGCCACGAGATGCTTCTCGACAGCAGGATTACGACAACCAACGTGGTGGGACTAAATGCCGTCTCCCTTGGTTTTCAGTCCTCATCCAACTAACCAATTTTAATTCGCGAAATGGCATGTCGCCTTGGTACACCTTGTTGGAATTTAACCATGCCTTCGCGCGCAGAAAGTGGCCCTAGAACGTGCGAACCACCTGATACGTAACACCAATTAAGCACTTCACTGCCATCTCTTCGCTCAATTGAATTTCGTCGCGTGGAGCACCCGCGAAAACAAAATGTTAGCCTGCCATTTCGGTTGCCTTATTTTTATTGCTAATCTTCGGCTTTGAGCTACGAGCTTTCTTCTTCGGCTTACGCCGTCCCCTATATCGCAAGCTAAACGATGCTAAATCCTTACCACTACTCGCGAGGGTACTTCTGCCCATAACCATTCCCCCCCAAACCGCCTGCGTCCTACTATGGCCCTGCCGTCTTTCAAGACCTTACTCTCTTGCAAATTTCGAGGCAGACGGAACTGTCATCTGCGAGTAGAGCCTTTACCTTAGCCTCTCTCCCCGCTGTAGCGCAGTGCACGGGTGCTCCGTCCAGTCCCTCACCTTGCAAACCATATCTATGCTACTCCATCCGTTGTTGTGTGCCTCCGATTTGACCTCTAGGGATTAGGATGGACTGGTGCGCAAAAACCCTCGGCTTCCTTGTCACGAGTTAGGTCATAACCGTCTTGACTCAGTATGGATCCCTCTCCCGTAGAAACAGTGTCGTCTTTCCCCCCCGAGTTGCGGCCCTCTCGCTCCTTTTTGCCCTCTGCATACTCCTTCGTTCGGCTAGCATGCTTTGTTTAGCGTTGGTATGGGCAGTATGACCCGCCGCGCCGATAGTGGTGGTTGGGATTTCAAGCGGTCTTTCCCTCTTAAAGGGGGCGGCGTAAGCACTTTATTCCCTTTCCCCGAGAATTGACTTGGCCCCCTTCGACATTAAACTACATGGACAGCCGGGGAATGTGCAGGCCGAACGATTTTTGTTTTGTGGCGGTGCTCAAATGTCCGCAAATTCGCCTTTCCCCCTCTCATTGAGATAGGCTTGCTGTTCGATGCGCTCTTTTGCGTTCAGCACGGGGATGCTTTATATTGCGCGCGATCCGGCTTAATTCCAACACAAGGTAACACGCTGGACATGGCCATTTAGCTTACTTGCTATTCTTATGGACTTTTGGACCTACCCCCCCCCCCTTTAGCCAGTCCCACAATTTGGGGTCCTCACTCTTATTGGCTGATCTCTCAAGCTTCTCGGTCATAGAATTCACCTCGCAGAGCAGGTTGAGGTGCGAAAATGGAAAACCGCTGAGCATGGGCCACCTACTAAAAGACCCCTACGCGGTCCTCCCGATCTTCTAAACTCTAAAGGAGATAATGCTGATCAAGTTTATTGATGGAAGCTTGGAGGGTCCAGCCGGACCCGGAGGCCAGCCGGCGACCTCTTCGTCCAAAATTATGGCGAATGTTCAATGGCGGTGTTCAAGTAACGTTCGCCGCCCTTGGTAGAATAGTAATACGGGTCGATGTCCTGGGTTCGGTTCAAAACTTAGTAAAGGAATGAAGCTCTGCCGGACCTTTTTCTTCACCGAAGTAGTTTCCCGTGGATGGCGGGGTCTCCTTGTATTGCAGTTAGTTGGTGTACCGGACTTGTGAGATTGCGGTAGGGCATCTTCTTCGGACGGACAGTGATTCAGGCCTCTCATCCAGACGACCCTATACTCGGGGGAGAATTGTTTGAGCCAAACCGGCCTTTCCCCCCGCACGAGCGTCCAAGGTCCTCAGCTGATCCCCTTTTATCGCATTTGTACCTTTTGAATTTTAACCTGGAAAGAAAAAACGAAACCCGGTCTGAGCGTGAAACAATCCCTCTTCCCCCCGCGGGGCGATTTTCCAACAGTGCATTGATGTCAGCTTACTTTTTTTTCCAAAGAGGTGGTCGTCATATACGGCCATTTCCCCCCCATTCTCCCGTATGCAGACGCGGACAGAGTTTTTGTTGGTCGACCGGACGCGGGTGAATCGTGATGGAACGAAGTGACTGACCTGCTAACCTCCAGCCTTTTTGTTTGATCTTTGGTCCACGGAGGGCAACACCCCTGAGCAATCATCATGTCTTGGCAGAGCCGACCGAGCGTGCAGAAAACTGGTCAGATAGAAGCGGAAGTGGCTTTGCGGCCCGTGATACTCCACCTTCTTCAAAGGCCGCAGTCAAAATGCCAGGCACTCTGATGTTCGGTTCCAGATTTTGGGACCCGCATCTAACCTTGGCATTCCAGCTGTTTGTCTCCTTTGCCCTGCCGTTCCCCCCCCCCCGTCAGGATCGATGCAGTCTTGCCCCGACACGGTCGTTTTTGAATCCTAGTTTCAGCACGCGACGTTCTGACATGCTCCAGGAGAGCTCCCTGCGATTGGACGGGATTAGAGGTAGGAACCGCGCCCCCCCTCTTGTGATCGGTAGACTAATCTCTCCTCGAGGCTCCAATTTAATGGTAAGGGCACCTTCAAAACTGTTACAGCCCGCTCTTCACCCACCACATACTACGGTGTTTTGCCCAAACACATCGAAGCGTAAAAGCCGACGTCACCCCCCCCCCCCCCTGTTTTTCACTCTCACAGATCCGGTTTCGTTTTGGTTCGAGCCCTATCAAAGGGCCCGATGGACTCCAGCGCAAGGAGATCAATATTCTGGAATCACTGTGTTTAACGGGACGGTGAGCTAGTTATGTCCCCTCCCTCTCTTTGTCCGTTTGTTGTGTTCTAGTCCCCGACCCTTCCGGTAGTTGTGTCAGGGTTAAAGTTGGCCCTTGAGCCCACGCAGCTGATAGAAGCCACAAGACACGAGGCGCTTATGCTTGGGATGACAACTTGTGTTCTTTTTCCAAATGTACTCCCCTCTCCGATTTCCCCCCCCCACAGATTCCGACAAACGAGGCGGCTCGTAACAGGTGTTTCCATTTGTCTTACAGTAAAATTGCTAGTTGACTTCTATAAGACAACTCTTTCAGAGGTCTCTCCCCCAGCGCTGTTTTCATGTTTCCCTCCCGCGTACCGCAACACTTTCCCTTCCGTGCGACTCGCCTTTTTGATGCAAGGTGGAAGGAACTCGCTAAACTCTGATTCGGGCGAACTTTTGGTCCAGCTGCATGGGCCGACGGCATTTGGAGACTATGCCGCTCCCCATTAATATCGTTCCCATGTGAATGCGGACTTAGGCTTTCCCAGTAGTGAACCCGAACACTGCTCCTGTCAGTTTTAAGCCACAATTCTTGTTTTTCTGTGGCGGTATGATGCGGCCTCTTTTCCCCACCGCCGTCCGCCCCTCTGTGACTCAGTTCTCGCGCCTCGGTGGCGTGCCTCCATGCAGGGCGTGCTTGTGAGGATCTTATTAACTCCGTCCCATACGGAAAACCATTGATGCCCAGGTCCTGCATTCGTTCGCCGTGAACACCCGGCTTGTAACGCCCCAATCTCCATCCGTTACGTGCTGGACACGCTTTAACGCCCAGTCGCTGCAGGCAGCGACATGCAATTTTTCGCAACACTCAAACTCCCTCCCCAGCGGTCCGGATCCTCAGGCTATTCTAGTTTTCAAGGTATCCTTTTCCCAAAGCAAAATGCGATTAGCGAGAGAGGCTTTGGCAGGGGGGTGTTCTTAGTTTATGAGCCGGTGGACACCGTTTCCTCCCCCCTGAGATTTTCCGGGGTATGATCTCGGAAGTCATGATTTCCCCCGTAATCCCTACCCATTTCTCCCCCTCGCTGGACAGAACTTATAACAGCCCCCCGGTAAACGCACATCGGCCAGACTGCTCATACCCGTCCGGCATGACGGGCAGTTTCAGACTCGGTTGTGACCCCCCCCCCCTTTTCCCTCTGCCCCCCTTCAACTTTTTTCTTTTCTAACGGGAGCTGACGCCCTGTTTTTCAACAGTTCCACCTCCGTCTATTTTTTTTCACGCTCCAAATTCCCGCCGCCTCCGCAGGCGTTTGGTCAAGCCTCAGCTCATCAAGAACTGGATTCATTGCTGCATTGTTCCTTTTCCGCAGTCTCCTAGCCCTGACGCCGGAGGTCAGCCGGGTTGCCATGGCCCTTGCGGCCACGCAGGCTTGACTTCTGGACGAGAGCGCTAGGACAGCATCTGCGACCCAAAACGGTGTCCCGGCGGCGCCCATTTTTTTTCCAGAACCCAATTATAAAAGGCCATCCCTGCTGGGTTGAGGTTAGGGTTCCTGGTTTCTCCCTTTAGGTTCGCGTTTGGAATTAGTCAGGCCAGAATGTTGCCCTGCTCCACCCGTGTGACCCAACTGAGAAGTTAGGCCGTCCCAGTGCGCCGAAATGCCCGCGCTCCATGACCCTCCCTCTATTCGTCGAGCGATCCACCAGCAACAAAATCGTTAGGCGCCATTACGGCGGCTTACGTTTTTTATGTCGAACGTCCAAGTAACGCTCCCCTTAGAGCTGGCCCCGTATCACCTCTGCTACCGCCGCCCCTTTTTACCGCACGAATGAGTGTTAATCCCCACACGAATAAGGAGCCTGCGGATTATGCCCAGACAACTCTCCACAAAGCGGTAGCCCGCCGCAACGAAAGTGTTTCTGCTGTTATCCATCCTTCCCCCTTAAGATAGTCTCTTCCGCGTGTTAGCAAGACTTTCCCTGTTTTAATACGGCGAGAGCGTTCCTACTGATGCCCTACTCGCTTTTTATGTACGCGGTTCAGGGTCCCCCAGGAAGGCCCTTTCCCGGTCCTCACCTCCCACAACTTTTCCCCCTCTCAGTGTTTGAGAGTCCCTTATTGATCAGTGCGCAAACTTCTCGATTGACCTGAACGCGGTATCCTCCTCCAACGAGTTGAGAGGTAGCTAGCCCTCCGCTCCTGAAGTGTTGCGACCACGTTTGCTCTTATACGCTCCAGCTTTCAACCGTTTCTGTTCGTTGCGGAGGCCATGGGAAGGGGTTTATGGGCAGTCCGCCGCTGCCTTGTGGGGCTGGATGTTCAAGGGATTCTTTTTTCCTTTCTTACAGTCTCTGGGCCCCTCTTTTATTTAGACCGCGCTCATGTTGCTTACTGGACGTTCGAAATACCCCAGGCAGGCCGTCACAAATTGGATTCTCCCGAGTATTTTTTTTGTTTGCTTTTAGGCCACCACTCAGGACGAAATTCGATTTAGGCTATCATTGCGATATTAGGTGTGGAATGGTACCCTATTTCAGTTGGTTTTCATCCCGGTCTTTCCTCTTTAGCGCATGAAACCTCAGTACACCCCGCTATTTTCGCTTCTGATAGATTGGATTTGGCGCCTTTGGGTCGACTACCCCCCCCCCCCTTGCTCCGCATTGCACCCCCCCATTTGGGTTTTCCTTTCCTCTGCTGCGCAAGTACGAGAAGCAATTTCCTCTTTGACAGGCTCTTTTCTGCCCATGCAACCGCCTTCTGGACCCACCGCGTTTGCTCACCGCCTCTTCTTTGGCGGATTACTCTCTTGCTTTAACTTCTGCAGAAAGGGGAATTTCCCCCCCCCTCCCAAATATCATTCTTTCTTTTTGGAGGCTCGCGGCCTGCCGGGCAGCGGCCGTCTAATTTGGAGGAGTAAAAATACTTTTTTTGAAACTGTTTGGAAAATCTGGTGGTACGAAAGACTTGTTCGACGCGTTGAGTTCATACCGAGTTTTCCCATTGATTCTTGGCAGGGTTCAAACCGGCTCTCCATGGAGACACCGGCATGCCGCTTTTATACGAAGTCCGTGGCTTCTTTTACGGATGGCTTTGGAGAATCGTCCACTTTTTGACCGGAACGGATGAGACTCCGGTTGGCTCTCATCGTTACTTCCAATCCTGGATGATCAGAGCCTTAACTCCTTAAAAGCGCCTAGGCGTTATCTACCTGTTCTCCAACAGAACGACAACCTCTCGGATGCGCGACCCGCTTTGTTACCTTTGTTGGCTCACCTGGAAAGAAAAAGCCGTTCAACCGAGAGACGATCCCGCTTGTCTCGGGAATGGGTCTTTTTTTCTAAATGTTTGCAGAGGAGAACTGAGTGGTCGTTACTCTGCATCCTCGAACTCAGAGTTTTTGTTCGAAAGGCCAGCGGGGTCCGCGTGTCGCATGTACGAGACTCCTCTTCCCTTTGGAGCCTTTCCAGTTGACCCGGATGTTTTGCATTTGTACAACCAACCATGATCCTCCGGTCATCGCCATGGTGAAGAGCCGCCACGTTCCTTTCAATAAGGAACCTGGGACCGATAGACAGCGTTTGCTTTCCCCTCTTTGACTACGCCCCCTCTCCTCAGACCGACCCCGGCTTTTCTCGTGCTGTGGTTAGGATATGGGACCCCGCCTTCATAACAGTCCGGGCACCTCCCTGCTCTTTTTCCCTTTCCTTTTCTAGTATTGCCGCAACCGGCTCGGCTCCAATTGCAGCTTCTCGGCCCCTTTCCGCCCGATCTGTTCAGCCGGCTTCGTTTTTTTTTCCCTCTCGTGGCGTTAGTCGGGGTATTTCTTTCGCAGCCCAGCGGCCTGATCTTCGTTACGCGAAAGGTAATTGTTTTCTTCAGGCCCCTAGATCTTACGGAATGACCTGTAACCGGCCCCCTTTTTACACAAAAGAATCGGTGTTTTGCCCAACCCCACTTTCAAGTAAAAGTTATACGTCAAACAAACCCCTTTTTTTCTCCCCTTCCCCCGCACTTGCCTAGTTGTTGTTTTTTACCCCTTATCAAGCGGCCCACCGAGACAAGGAGATACAATTCGAGGGACCCGCGGTAACGGTTAGCTATTGATATCTTCTCTTATACTTCCGTTGTGTTTTTAGAGCTTCAGTGTGTTTCCCGGTAAAGAGGTTCCTCTGGCCAAACTCATTCTCTGGCGCTCTCGGTTCCGCTTTCTCCCTATCAACGACTATAGGCGCTCTTCAATTTGGACTGAGGAACAACACCGGTGTTGCAGTTGTCCAACCCCTTTTTTCCCTTCTCTGGGTTGTTCCTTTTTCTGGTAAGAGGTCCGTAGTCCAAATTGCTAGGGATGCTTCCGGCCACATACGTTTCGTAGTCCTTCCCCGATCAACGGTGTCCCTTGGAACCTGAACTTCCCTCCTCTGCCCCCCCATTTGCCTACTCGATGGATGCAGTCAACTATATCCGGCTGCACTCATTTTTAGGGCGAATTTTCCCAAGCTGCCTTGGCTCTTTCCGGCCGTTTGCGCCTACGGCGAGTTTCACCCTTTTCCAAAGAGCAGTTGGTCTTTTTTTTTTTTTAGTTCGGTAGTAGCAGAAAAGCGCTTAAGCTGTTTTGAGCACCCTGGTTGATTTTTAGTTCGGTAGTCCAAGCGTTCTAAACATTTTCAGCTGTTAGTGACCATTCGTAGGACTATTGGGGCTCCAACTCATGGCCGATTGAGCTTGAGTATCCATGGTGTCTACTCCTTTTTCCTCCATGGCTGGTCCCCCCCTTTTTTAGGTTATCCAGTGACTCCCAAAGGAGGAAGGAAAACCAAAACTATGTCTCGGAGTATGACATAGGGCACTCTTTCCACTACCCCACGCTTTCACCGAGAACAGTCAAGCATTTCGAACCATCCACTTCCCTAGCACCTTCGGGATTTGGGATCTCGGTTCTGTGTACCGTCGGATTTTTCTCTTTTCCCTCCAACCAACGGTCTTTTCTAGATCCGCTCCTCGAGACCCTTTCGGTTGGTGCGTCTTGAGTTTGCCTCCACCCCGTTCTCCGCCCCCTTTCGCTTTCGCGGGATGATGATATCATTTCTTCGTCGTCCTCTCTCCTTTCTCATACCGGCCTTTCCTGGCTAACTAACCTTCTCCCGCCAGTCCAGTACGCCACCCTACTTGTTTATCATAAACGTTTGCCCGGGGCCTTCCCCATGTATGATAGCGGTTTTTAACCCCCCAGGGGAATCATGCCCCGGATGTCATATTACAACTCTTGAGGCTTCGAACACCCCAGGTTTTTCAACAGTCAACCAAAGCAAGTATTGACTCCCAAATTCCGCACATTACCGCTTCCCCTCCCTAGTTACTCCCCTTTCTTTCCCCAGATCCCAGATCATTGGTCGTTCTATCAGAAGAGAGAGCCCCTGCAGCGGGAGGCGTTTCGACGCTTTGGCCCGTGCCCCAGCGGTTGCTGTGCAGTCCCCTTTCTCCCCCCCTGCTATCTACCCCGGATAGAGCGCGTAGGTCTTTCGACCCAAAATTTGTGACTAAACTGCGCTCCCATTTTGGGGGTGTACGCATCCACAAAATCCAGAGCACTTTTTGCCCCCCTTTCAATGGCCGTGGTACTTTTTTTAATTTAGCCGTCCCAGAATGACGAGCCGTGTGAACCAATGATTCCGTTCCGGAAAAGTCCAAGGACTTACTTCCTCGCCCCTCCTCTTCTGCCCCTCGTCCTGTGGGGAACCCGCCGACAATAACATAATCGTTCGGTCTCCGGCTGGCCTTATCGTGCCTTTTTCCGAACGCAGTACTCGGATCAACTTTTCGCGCGAGAACGCAATTTCCCCGTTCCTCTTTCCCCATCCTGTGGTTTCGTTTTTTCTGTTTTGAAATCTCACCCTATTAAGCGAGCGGATCAGAATGCCAATAACCAACTCAAAAAGCATGCTAGCCGGCCCGCCACGCCCCATGGATATCGCAAGCGGGATGCTAGATTCTTTTTTCAATCGTGTCGCGCTCCGGAAATGTTTCATACTCGAAGCGTTCCTTACTGAGCGCCTCCGATTTTATGGAAGCGGAGTTTCCAGGTCAAGGCCGAGAGTGCGCACGTTCGTTCCTTACCATCGCTTAAACACCATCATCTTCCTCTGTTGGTTGTTTATGAGATGTTTTATTGACCTGGCCCGTGCGCAAACTGGCTCACTTTTGACCTGCCTCTTTTCCTCCAAATACCGCTTTTTAGGATCCTCGCCGCTTGCAGTGCTTTCCCTTCTCACAGAGTGTTGCGAATTATATTCTCAGCTTAGAACGCGCATATCATGGTCGTTGCGGTGACGAGCCTTTTTTAGTCTTTGGTTTGCTTTTCCCGCTCATGTGGTCGTCATCCTCAGGTTTACTACAGGGGGGGACGGCGTAAGCCGATTCCCCCGTTTTTCCGCGTCGAAATGTTGCGATATATTCCTTCGACCCTTTACTCCAGCCGGAAAGTAGCGCTATTTTTTTGTCTGGGCCGGGTTGCTCACACGACGAAATTCAGAATTTCAGTTCCCCTTCCCTTTCCATAGTTTAGGCCTCCTGGCCCTCAGTGTGCGCACGGGTTGGCCCTTGAGCGCATCATAATGGCTTAAAATTAAAGTACCCCCTTTGAATGGAACCTTTTCCCTGTTCCTTCTTTCTCCTCTTGGAGGTTTACTTTTTAAAAGCCGCCTTTTAGTCACAAATTGGGGGTTTCCGATTCGTCTCGGCCAGCTATCCTGTTCTCAGGAATATCGAGCGGTTGAGTGTCTGGCCCTTCCCCCGTCGCCTTTTCGATAGAGAAACGACTCTGATTTTGATCCTCATCTCTTTTGCTACATGTAGAGATAATTCCAGGCCCCCACTGATCCAAAGTTATTGATTTAGCGCTGATCGCCAGGTCCGGACTCCTTCTTGCCCTGCCTATCGGTCCTGGGAGCTGAACGTTCAAAAATACTGCTTACTGAAAAATGCTTGTCTTGAAAGCCTCCGTTTCGACGGCGTGAGAATATTCATCCCGGGGCGAGTTGGTACCCACCTGTGTTTCTTTTCGCCCCCCCAGGTTATTCTTACTTCGTGATCAGGGCGTCAAACAAGGGGCCGTGAGTGGTCGTACGGATGGAGGGGTCTAATCGGCTGTCACTTTGCGCGTTCTCCGACTCTTCTCTTCTAGGGCAGACTATAGGACTTCCCCTCCCCTTTTTCTTTTCTTTCTTTTTCAGATCTCTAAACAGAGTAAGCGATGACGAGGATTGGAGCCCCGGATCTGCATTGGAAGAGACCCCCCGGCCCTTTCATCGCTGGCGACTGTTTTCTGTCGCATTTGGTTACTGAATTACCCTGCGAAAGACCCCACCGCGACGACCAGTGGTTTTTTTGGGTCCCTCACCCCCCCCTTTCCGTGATACGTTTGAGGGTTTGTTTTTCCCCCCAGTTGTTCATTCCTCGGTGGAGCGTGGTTTCAGCGTTTGGTCGTGAATCTTCTGCCTCTTCAGAGACGAGACAGCGTTTGTTTTTTTTTTCTTCCTGACGATTAGCCTTTTCCACGTCCCATCTATGCGAATAACAGTTGTTTGCGAATGACCTTTTTCTTAAGGAGCAAAAAACCTTCTCCACATCATTTCTCGCGTGCCCTGACTTGCCGCCAGTGAACAACTCTTCTACCCCTATAGCAGCGTTGCGGGCAGTTTTTACTACCGCCCCCTTCCAGAAAATAAGAAGTGCTCCTTTTTGACCCCCGTGCCTCTTGTTCTGTTTTTCCCCCCCTCCCTCACAGTCCTGGCCCTTCCCCGCACCATGATATTTACTTTTAACCTCTTTCGGCCGAAAACGGCGGTCTCCCCTGAGCGTCCCTCCTCTTTTCCGACTATCATTTGTTTACCCTTTGCTAGCGCTCCGGGTGAGGCGGCGGTCGCGTTTTCCGGCACCCCACCACCAAAAACCCCCACCATGTCCTGTCTTTCTTTCGATAGCATTTAGTTAGATTTCCCTTTCTGCTTTCGGTAAGCCAGCCTTGACCCACCCGTTCCCTGGCCCGCCCTCTTTGGACAAACCTACTACGGTTTTTTTTCCCCCCCCCCATCCCCCCTGACCCGTTATTTAGTTTCGGTACCCCCCTTTATACTAGTATGTGAAGAGCGCTCGTTCGGTGGTCTTATTTAAACTTATATAAAGAGGCCCGAGAGCGCGTCCATTTTCTACGCTTTCCCCCCCTAGGAAATCTGTGTACGTATTCAGTTATACTCTCTTTG
>Ga0179593_1691535_pt1 | contig 16580 bp, 29 predicted proteins | sample CZODoug2_1_08_16_FD_185931 | JGI IMG/M metagenome (GOLD analysis project Ga0179593, IMG submission 185931) | Vadose zone soil fungal communities from Angelo Coast Range Reserve, California, USA - CZODoug2_1_08_16fungal (PacBio error correction) | ecosystem: Environmental > Terrestrial > Soil >... | reverse complement strand
AGCTCGGAGGATCCTCTTTTCATTTTAGAGTCTTTTTCCGCGTAGCCCCTTTCCCCACAAGGACGAGACTGGGAAAAAGTAAAGGGTAGCGCTATAAATCTCAAGCCAAACTTTTCATGGCCCGCCCAATGCCCCGACCCTTCGTGATTTAAACTTCCGAGTTGCTGTCTCACCCCCTCTTCCCTTTTAACTCTCACCAAGCTTTCCCCCCAACCTGACCGAAAAAAGAGACAAGCCCGCTCCGTACTCAAGCCTGAAATTTTGTTTGGGACCATCCGACCACCACCTAAAATGGACCGCAGACGCTGGCTGGATTAGTCACCTCCACGGTGGGCGGTGGGGGTTTGGGGGTTCCATGTAACAACTAACCATGCAGCCAGCCTCCCCCTCCCCCTCACCCCTATTCCCCACCCCCCTCCACCTTCCCATCCAATCCTAACACTATTTCTTATCCCTCCCCTTCCCTCCAGCCCATCCCCTCCCTTTCTATCTCTCTTCTCCCGGTTTCACCCAATTATATGCATCCCCTCGTCTCCCTCTTTCTCCCAGGCCTGTTCTCTCCCCCTCTCCCCCCGTTTCACCTCCCCTTCAGCATTGCTATAGACCATCTTCAGCCCCCTCCTCTGACCCTTCTCTCTCCTTCCCCCCTCTTTTGCGTGCTTCTCTCCATTCATATTCTCGCCCCGACCCCGTCCCCCTTTCTCGTCCCATTCGCTGCCCTCCCCTACAACCCGCCCCCCTCACCCCTCCTTCCCCCCTTCTCCCCCCTTCCTCTCCCCACCTTCTCTTTTATTCCCCCCTTCCCTCTCTTCTTCTCGTCCCCCTCCCATCTTTCATTCCTCCCTCACATGCACCTCCCCTCCCCCCCCTCATTCCTCCCCACCAATCCCACCCACCCTCTCTCTCCTCTCTCTCCTTCGCTCCCCCCCGTCCCGTCCGACCCTCCCACCCCACACCAACGCTGTTACAAAGCGCACCCGCTAAAGCAAGCATTCACGCAATATGACCCTGTCAAGCACTCCCGCTTTCTTTCCTCTTTCTCCCTCTAACTTTTTTTTTTTTTCTTTCCCCGAGGACTGAATAGCCATACCGCCGCTTTCTGCTGCCGCCACTTTCCCCCAGCACAGCGTCCTGTCCTCTCTTACTTCCCATTTTTCTTAAAAGTGCCACTCCACGGGTAGCGCACCCGACGAGATTGACCACCTTCCGGCAACTGCTTTTTCGACACCTATCCTGCCTTCCCCCCCCCAGAGTCCCTACCGGCAACCCCCCCCCCTCTGAAGACTTTGGAAGACCTGGCGGACATCGCTTCCCCCCCCTCTGACTTACTGCAACCGCCCACTCGTCCTTACCTCCCCCTTCAGTCTTCCACCGGAACTTCGTTTCGTCTTTTTTTCAATTTTCGCACCTTTCCCCCCTCGACTCCCTCCCCGACAATATCATGACGTCCCAGGAACCAGTAAAGGCCCAGCCGCAGTTCTGCCCGATGCGTTCACTTCCAGCGCCAAGAGTCCCCCCCCTCGCTTCCCCTTTTGGACTCTTACGGGCGTGAGCTTTTTTTTTTTGGAACAACTTCACGAACACCTTAAAAAAAATTCTTCCCAGATTTTAAGGAACCTATCGTCGCGTCGTCAGCCCCCCCTCTCCCCTCCTGAGTCGTCACCTCCAGCACGTGCCTTGCCCCCCTGATCTCCTTCTCTTCCTTTTGCTCCCTCCAGATCTTTTTCTTTCTTAAAACACGTCATGATCGAAAGGCGCGATCCCAGCATGCAATCTCCCAACAGCCCCACCTGCAGGCTCCCCCCACCCGAATTCTTCCGCTTTTTTTCCCCTTTGCAAGGTGCCGACTTCTTTTCTATCACGTGAGGACCGCGCTGATTGCCGTCGCGCTCACATCCAGGCATTTTTCCTCGTCTTCGCAGTGCGTCCCTAGTCCCCTTTCCCTTCTCACATCCCAGGTCAAAACTACCCCGAGCGAGCCCCCCACTGACCCGCAGGCTGCCCACTAATTCTGAAATGTGTTTTAAGACTCCAGTCCACACCTTTTCCCCCCAAGCCTGCGTCAAAGGGCCGGCGCGCCCCTTCACCCCAGAAGTCGCCATTTTGGTCCGTAATCCTTCTGAATTCTCCAGACATGTCAAGACCAATAACGCCTAGGGCCTTCCGGCTACCCGGTAGGCAGTTCCAAAGCAATCCCGTCCCTCGTTTCCCTTTTCTGACATTTCTTCGAGACCTCCTTTGAAATACCTTTGCGCGTCTTATTCACGACTGCCCCAGCCTCGCACGAAATTCTGAGCAGCCATTTCCTACACGCTGCCCCTGTCACGATCGCATGAGCCTTTTTTCGCACCTTATCCTCTTTCTTATTCCTTTTGATTTCCCTCTTCCCAACACCTGCACCAGTGAGCCCTATAATAATGTTACAGAGCAGATTTTTTTCTTCCCTCAGATTCGGAGCCGCCGTGAGGTTTATCTTCAGGGGCGACCTTGCGGCTATGCCCTACGATCCCCGCTCCGGACACCTTCCTTTCTCCCCCAAACCTCTCACAATTCACATTGAAAAAGGTTCCTCTTTTTTTCAACTTTTGATAGCTTCCCCCTCGCATTCTACCGCCTTTATCTTTTGGTACTTTCGCTTCTCCTGTCCAGAAGCTCCCGTTTCCCGCGGGGATCGGTCCTTTCCTAACTTGCGCAAGGCTGAGCTCAGTCTCCTTATGCCCTTTTCGGACCCTTCCGGACAAGCCATCGCTCTCCTCCCCTTTTCCCGCTGGACGGGCCCGAACCTAGGTTCTCCCAGTGGCACTGCCATAAATAAAGAATGTATGAAGGGCCCTCATTTTTTCCCCGAGCACTTCTATTCGTTCGAGCCGTCATGATCCCGCTGCCCCCCTCTAGACATATTCCATGGTCTATCTTTTTCCTAGACGATGAAATCTTTCCCCCTATGATTACCCCAAAGCTAAAAACGGCTGCTTCATGCCTGGTAAAGCCAAGGCGCCGGTCTGACATCTGATGCCTAAGTGTTTCTATTATAACAAGCCGAGCGACCTTGTTCTTCCGGCATTATACCTCTTTCATCGCCGCGGACTAGTACCTCCCCTAAGGAAGATTAGTGCATCCTCAAATCGTGAGCCGGACTCTTTTGACCGTAGACCTCAGCCTCTCATCCTCACTTCCTCCCTTGCAGGAACCCCTTTCGCCAGACAAGCTCGTACGCCGGATTCCCCCCGTTTTCCGTCCTAAATTCACCCCTCATACCCTCTTTTTTTCCCCCTCCGTAAGACCCTCCACTCGCTCACCGCTTCCCTTCTGTATTCGACGCCTCAATGACTCCCCCTGACCTGCAAATTTGACAACCAGTCCGATTTAGCTCGACACTTCGACCCCTCCCTTATGCGGGCTGCGCCCGAATGAATGCGCCTTTTTGCAAAATGAATCATTACACATTTCACTCTGTTTGAATGAAGCCACGCCTTCTGATCAACGCCCCCACTAGCCCTTTTTTCCCGGGAAAACGCACGATGAGGCACCGAACTAGCTCCCCCGTCGCCCCGGAGATTTTACCAGCTCAAACTTTTCCCTTATCAGCGTCCCCTCCTTTTCCTTTTTTTGACCTGCACTTTTTTTTCTGAAATTGAGTTCGAGTGGAAGTTTTTTTGGACACTTTGAGCGATTCCCTGCGATTACCTTCTAAGATCCCTATCCCTCCGATTGTTTCTATGAGTTTTTTCTTTCGAATGGACTGTTCCACTATAGCCACGTCAGTTCCATCATAACCCCTTCATCTTTTCTCACTTCCCATATTCTCCCCTCCCTGCTTCCCCTTCTCCGGTTCGCTGCATAAGACGAGATTTTCCAGAATTACTTTTTTTTCTCCTCAATTAAGAATCGCGTGCGTCTTCCTTTTCCAGCCGTTAGTAAGTTGTGCCTTGCTCTCAGTCTCTTGAGCAATGGTGAAATACCCAATTTCTTTTTTCCCCCATTCTCTCTTCCCAATGCCGGTATCCTTAAGATATGATCAGCGCATTAGCGAACTATCTCCAGTGAGGTCCTATTGGGCCAGGCCTCGCTATCGGATCGCGTCAGAGTGAATCTGGTCTACATTGCCTTGCCTCTCCTGCCTTCTCGCCGATAATTTTCGTGGAAGGATGGTTGGTAGTGCTTTATAATTGTAGATGCCGCCTGGATCAAGACTTTTGCAACACTCCGGTTTCTGTTTCTCTTTTGTTCTCTTAGCCCTTCTTCTGACCCTTTTCTATAAGATTGTATCCACGGTCTAAAAACCGCGCCCGATGATTTACCCTCTTTTTTGTCCATCCCTCTCGCGATGACTTATCGGGAAGCTCCGAGTTGATTTGTCCTGTTACTTTCCCCTCCCCGAAGGAATTCATGCTAAGAAGGCCTTTCCCACATCAAATAATACCCTTTTCCTATTTTGCAGCCCGCCTTTCTTAAGCCATCCGGGTCCTGACCGCTGCGCAAATCTCCCTTGTTTTTTGCGTCCTGTCCCATAGACTCTCCTTTGGCTTATGAAGCAGTTTGATAAATGCGGCTCGCACCTACCCTTGACTACCGAGTCAAATATCTGCTTCCATTCAGAATCTTTTGAGTCGGTGATATCCGCCCCTTCTTACCTTCTCTTCATTCCCCCGTCAAGCCTCCCTTTTTTCCGGATTTGGTATAGAATCGTGGGGCCCGGATGAACCTTGTCGAACTCGGAAAAATCCTGTAGCTTACAATTTTTTAGACTTGATAAACTTCCCCCCCCCCCAGTTGTAGAAGAAAGATTAGGATTTCGCCCGAGCCAGTGTGTGATTTATCCAGTCCTCTGAGCGATGTTGCTCCCCCCCTCCTATCATTTTTTCCAATATCCCCCCCCCAATGATTCCTTTCTCCTCTTTGACGTACTCTCCTTTATGAGAGCAACCATGCGTTCCGCCAGGAATTTTTTCTCCCAACGTTTCTCCCCTTATTTTGCACCTTCCCCTCACGGCGTCTACGGCTTCCATTTCACGCCAGACTCTTTTGGATCCCCCTTCACCAGAGTCCCTCACTAAGGGCCCGGGTGTCCGATCAACCCCTGCCTGATACTTCTACTTTTTTAGACGATACTTCCCCCTTTTTTTTTCTCATGCCGTTTTGAGTCACAGGTTTTTTTTTTCTACCTTGCTTACAGGCCCAGGATTGTGCCCTCTAATAGACGTGCCTCCTCCTACGTGCACCTAGGACGTGGAGAGCAGGTCACGAGAAGTTAGGTTTGTTACCTTAGAGTCACCCCCCTCAATCTCGGTGGAGAATCTTTCTCTTTTTATGAGATGTCTATTCCTGTGAATGCAAAACTTACGTTATTGACCCATCTTTTGTGCTTGGCTTGCATCCCTAAAGTCCCCCTATGAATCAATACAATTTCCCTAGTCCCCTTATCTTTTTTCTTCCCCCCCTTCAATTTCCCCCCCCCCCCCCCCCCTTTAGACTCGTGCTGCTGCAGTGTTGACTGATGCAGCGCCGATGTGCGTTTCAACAAAGTTCCTCTTTGGACAGCTAGTCGGGCAGTTCACGCCTTCCAGAACCTTTTTTCGACAGTTTCTTCTACCAACTGACTTCAGCCATCGCAACAACCTACAGAAGAGCGTCCTTACGAACCTTCGCTGAATAGGGCATACTGACGCCTTAGTTCTCTTTTGTCCGCAGAATAAGAGCGTGCCTGCATTTTCCCTGACCTGCAGCTCCCTTTTGCACTTCGTTCTTGTCTTTCTCTTGCCGTCGACGGTTTGAACGAAGAAGCCCCATTTCGTGTGATACCGGACCCCAGTTTAATGCGTAGTTTTCCATAAAGCCAGCTCCCTCAGCTTCGTGTCTGAAGGAGACAATGCGCGTGTTTCCCTCTTCATTGCTTTTTTGTTTTGTCTCCATGGCAGGAGTTTCCCTCACAAGTAAAAACATGGGTGCGTGCCAGGAAAGATAGGTCGTTCTGCCCCCGGGATTTTCCCTTGTAGTGAATGCGAACCACCCACCCCCTGCCCCCCCTCGCGGTTTGCAAACTTCCCTTTTTTTCTCTCGGCCAGGCTTGACGAGCATTTTTTCAGTCCTACTTCCCTTTTCCAGCCACTTTATGGCGCCGTCAATGAATAAAGGAAATGCGGTCAATTCCGTGGGGAGAGTGTCTCCATTTTTCTTCCCCCCCTCGTTCCTCTTGAATGCGACTAAGAAGGCACAGGCGAGACTTTAAGTTACAAGCCTCATTGGTTCCTTGCAGTGGTGTCATTGCGGCCCCCCCCTGCCGCAGAGCAACGACCTTTTCTTAAGATTCCTCCCAGCTTTTACCTCGCCCGAGGTTTTTTCTTTTCCAGTAGACGGTGGCAGACCGTTACGACGGTAAGTTAAGCCTCCGTGGTCCTATACATAGAACTGCTGGTCCACCAGGTGCCGTCTCCGAGAATTGTCACCCCCATCAGCTGGACCTACTCCCCGTACCCCCTAATTTTCACTTTGCTTTAGCATCGAAAGGGACCAGTTGTATGCAAGGCTTGCCTTTTGAACATTTTGCGGATGTATCACTTTTTCGCGCCGAGAGCCTTCTAGTTCTTTTAGGCGTCCCCCGTGAGAGTTCGCTAGGTAATTGGAATTCGGGCTAGGTTTTTTCTTTTTTTTGGCCTCAGTGGCAAACCAGCCAGCGTTCTGTGGTTGATAGTTTATGTGCGCACGGCGATACGAAGGTGATTGACCTGTAACGTCTTAACTTGTCCAGCTTCTTAGCCCTCAGTTTTTACCATTTTCGATTCTGGAGAATTGCAGGCCGGCGTTAGCATCACTCGTCGTTTATCGTAGATCGATTCACATCCCAGACCACTGTGCTTGGGGTGTGTTCTGTAGGTCCCTCCTTTTTTTTCCCGCCAATGATATGTTTTCCCTCTGTCCATGGAACCTCTAAAGCTATTATAACGACATCTCCCCCGCCCGCGGTTCCATGACGCTTCCGCTTTGCCTCCGGACCTCTTTCCTTTTCCTAAGTTTTTTTGTTTAGCGAGAAAGAGATGCCAGTAGCTCAGGCGTTATACCATTTCCTCTCAATTCTCCTTCTCTTTAGTAGCTTTTCCCCCTTGCCTTGAACAATCACTCTTGGCCTGGACAAGTAACAGCCTGTATACGAGTCAGCAGCACCAACCCCAAACCCCACCTTTGCCTCGGTAATTGCTTCCCCATGAGACCCTCCCCTTCCCGAGTATCCCCCTTCCCCCTCCTGATCCTTCTTCCAAAAAAGCCTTTCAGCGAAACGGTCACCACTTTCCAGTACCTCTCTAGGTTAATCCTGACGTCCTCGAGTAAGCACTTCATCTCTCTGAAACTCTATTACCCCGACCCAAACACCCCCCCCCCCCCCCCCCCATTGAAAAGCATTATCGCTCTTACCAGCCGCCCCCCTCACTTTTGGAGTCCCCCTACTCCACGCATAGTCCACGGCACAAGCGAATTTTTACCATGAAATGACCCTGCCAGTCTGTCTCCTTCTCCAAAAGACCCTTCAAGGAGTAATAAAATGCATAGCCTTCGACGAAATGAACATATCACGCTATTTTCGGCGCTATTACCCCACCCCCCCCCCCCCCCCCCCCCCCCCCCCCCCACCTCCAACCTAGCGGCATAGCAGAATTGTTTTAACATCCTTAATTTCTATTCTCAGCAAACCCCTCGCCGCCCTTTTCGACCCCATGAACGAGAGACCCCCACAGGTTCTCCTCCAAACAACGGAACCGAGGGAAGACTGAGGTAAGTCCCCCGGCTTCCCCTCGCGATTCCCCAATCGCTGCACTGCTTTTCGACACATTCAACCCCCCCTTCTACCTTCCCCTTCCCGAAGACGAAAAAGAACTTGGCCCCTACTCAGACAGTCTTACTCCCTTCCTGAAGAAACCAAGGCTTCCCAAAATAACAGACCTTAGACCGATTCCGCCCCCAATTTCTAGTTTTTCCTTCCCCTCCTAAGTGCTGTCTTTTTGTCCTGCCCACGCCTCCCACACCAGACAGAAGTCAAACATTCTTTTAGTACAACCTTTCCTGACCTACTCTTTTTTTACACCGGCTTACAATGGTGGTTGTTCCATTTTCGCGAAGCCAAGTTCACGAACCTCAACCCAATACTCTCCGCCCAGTTTTTTTTGCCCCGGTAAAGTTCCTTCGAACAGACGTTTCCCCGCCCTTTATCTTCCCCCGACACGCTAAAGGATGTCAATTAAGAATACATCCCTCTTGATCCTCCTTACTTTTGCGCCCGATCAACCACTTCTAGGCCTCTTTTTTTTCTCCTGAAACCTTCCTTTTCCCCCCCCCTCACCAGCAACGATTTCCCCCCTTTTTTTTGAGATAAAGTTTCCTTTTCCGTAAAAAGGACCCCGCACAACAGCATAAAGTTCTACTTTCTTCCCTGCAACAGTCCTAGAGAGCAAAAGTTCTGACTCCGCACCAGGCTCGTTATTCGATTCTCCATGTCTCCGATTACCCTTCTTAGACGGCACTCCCTCTTTCTGCCGGCCCCATCTTGTTCCACTGATGAAATTCTTGTTTTTTTCTTCTCCTGCCTTTTCGTCGACACCGCAGCAGCTTTTTTTTTTGCCACGGCGGACTTTTACCGCCTTTTTAGTAACCTTTTCCCTCGGATAGTCCCGAGACTGCCCCCCCACACGAACGCTCTCCTCCTTTTCCGTGTTCTCCCTGTTTCCATTGAAACTGATACCGGCCCCATCCGGATCTCCCCCCCTTTCTGTCCCCCCCCCCCTCCTCTGTACCCTTTTATGACCTAGCAGTCATGGACACCCCGGCGCGTCTTTTCCTTTTAAGTCCTTTCTGTATCTAAGGTCCCCACACGCGTCCCACAGCAATTCCAGTCCTTTTACCCTGTCTCCTTTTATGAACGTTTCTGTAGAGATGCAGCCCTGCACGCGAGCTTTTTTGTAATCCCTGGACACTTTTTTAATCTCTTAGTTGAATACTACCGAGACCTCAGACGCTATCTCTCGTGAACCTTGGAGATATCCCTCATAGGGCGACGCTTTGAGATCCTTCCCCTTTCCTCCCCCTTTTTTTTCCAGTTCCCCCTTTTCGACCCAGCCGAGAAGATTACAAAAACCATAATTAACCTTTTCCCTTTTCAGTATTCTTCTTGGTTTTTAGTACGTCCTCCTACAGATAATTTTTTTTTCTTTCGTCAACCCCTGGAGTACTGCACCACGGTTCGGAGATATCGGTGTCTTTTTAACAGTCTGCCCCTTGATCCCCCTCTTTCTCCAACTTCGCCACTTTTCGCCCCTGCCCCTCCCCCCCTAAATATCCCTCTTTCAGTGGCCCCAAGAATAGAGCCGCAGTTCTTCGCCATCACCTAATTTCCCGACGTGCAGATCATTTCTCTGTGCCGTCTCCCTGTCTTGGACTTCGAGGTTCCCCCCGCTCGCCCCTTAGCCCATTACACTATGTTGTGGATATCGTCCCCTTATCCTGATGACCTTAATCCCCCCCCCCCTATGTGCTAAGACCACAAGATATCCCACTTGCTCACTTTTTTCTTTCTCTTTTTTCGAGGTTATATGCCGGTCTGCTCTGTCTTTCCAAGCCCCTGTGCCCCCCTTTTCCTATTTTTTCCCACTAAGAGTCCCCCCACCCCCACCTTCCTTCCTTTATACCCGCATATAGTTTCCCTTTTTAGGAGTCGTGACCCAGTACCTTTTCCTATGCATCACCCCTTTCTCACAGGCCACCCTTTCTCCGAACTGTTTCTCCTGACATCTTTTCCGCATACTTTGCACGTCGCCGCCCCTCCTTTTTTTTCCTCGCGGATCCCACCGTTTTTTTTGCAAGTCTAATCCCCCCCCCTTTTCCCGATTCCTTGTCAGACCCGAAATAACCGCGCAGAAGATTTGCTTTATCTCGCTTACCTCCTACAAATTCCCCTCTCGATAGCCCCGTCCTCACCTGACCCCCCCCCCTATGCCAGTTTACTCTCCTCGCGCGTAGAGCCAAAGATCCCACCCTGCGTTCTTTTTCGTACACTACCATTGTCCGCTCATTCATCTCACCCCTTCCAACCCCCCCTACCCAAGAGGAGGCAAGCAGTTGACGCACCCCTCTGCTCGTTTCTTCTTTAAGTCTTATACTTGTCTCCAAAATATCCTTTTTTTGCACGCAAACCTCTTTTTCCTCTTCTTCGAGTGACCAGCATCGTTCGAGGCCACTGACGTGCTTTTCCAGGTCCCTTCTTTTTTGATCTTCGCGATAATCCTAATCTTTTTGAAGAGAAGATGAGCCGAGGTCCTTTTTTAGTATCACCCAACAATCTTCTCCCTCCCCCCCTAGCTCTCCCTTTCTGCGAATCCTGGACTGGACGCGAGCTCCCGGGAGATCTCTTTATTGTGCGCTAGCCCCCTTTTTTAGCCTTTCACTCATTCCCGTGGCCGCTGAAGAGGTCTCCCTTTTCGGAGTCCCCCCCCCCAGTCGATACCACGGAGTGACAAACGTGTCGTGGAGATGAGACATATGAGGGCGTGTTTCATCCCACGCCCCCAGTCCATAACTTCTATGTTTTTTGAGTCCTTGTCTACTCCCTCTCCCCTAGAGATCCTCTCGGCTCTGGACAGATTTCGTCCAGGGAGAGCTCCTTATACCCTGTCACGGTTTGACTTTTGCGTTTTCCCCCCGTTCCTTGTCCGGTTTTTTAATACCAGCAATCTGGTTCTCGTTCCTTTTCTTTTTCTTACGGACTCTCTGATCGTTGAGCGCGCTGGGATACAGTCATTATGCGACACTTCCAACCCGCTTTCTCTGTCCGCAGTAAGCCTTTTCTTGCATTCAGCAGTGATTTTTTTTTACTTAAGTTTTTTTCCTCTTTTTTCTCACTATTCTTCTTTTCATTTTCTTCCGGCATCGGTCGACAGCCGAGGAGCTCCCCTAAAGATATCGTGACTCCTGAGAGAATTCTTAATGAAGAGTTCTTTCCTCGGCAGGTCCCTTCTCCTCGAGCTAATCCCTCCCTCTTCCCGCCGTTATTCTTTTTCCTCTTAGCCTACTCACCTTATAGGCGCTTGCACCTTCCCCATATTTTTTTTCGGACTTCCCGATTCTCCCTTCTCCTCCTGTTACATTCTTTCTAGCCTTTCCCCCCGCCATTCTCTTGACCTTTCTATCCCGTCTTCTTCCCCGCTTTCTAGTTTCTTCCACCCTGGTCTTTAGTTCAGGCCTATCCTGTGCTTACCCTTGGATATATTTTTTTTTTGCGCGCCTGTTTTGCTTTCCCAGACATTGAACCGATTTCTTCTATCTTCCCCCTGACGCGCCCCCTTCTGACAAAAGACACGATACCCGGTCCCTCACAGCCTTTCTCATTCTTTCAAAGTCTATAAAGGTTAGACGTCTGCCTTCTTGAGTCACGATCAGTTTCTTGAAGATTGGACCACCAGTTACACTTACCTTTTGTGGAACATATTGATGGCGTGATGAGCACCCTGATGAATTTGTGCTACACCCCCTCCCTTCCACCATGCCCTTAAACCTCCACGGCTTATACGCTTTATTTATATCTCCTTCGAGTAATTCACTAGTTTTTTACTCTAATCCCTGCCCGAGAAAGGTCCCCCCTTTCCCTGAAAAGACCATGTTGAGGCTAATCCTATCCCCCCCATGGCGAACCCCCCCCCCTTCCTCCCCACCCCATGACGACTAGGTGACATTCAGTCTTGATTCCTCACTTTGAGCATTCATCCCTTCCCTTTTTCGGCAGGGCGGGAGGACTCCCGCAGGCGGTTTTGCCCATGCACGTGCGACTTTTTGAAGCCTTTCCCTTTTTCGGTGACGTCCTGTGGAGATCCTTTTAACGTAATTCATTGGGCACTTCGGGATAGTCTTTTCACCTTGCGTCGGGTCTTTTGTCCTTGCAATCCCTTTTCAGGAAACTTTTTTTCATCCCTCCCGGCTGGAGTCTAACGGTTCTTCCCTTCCTCACATTTTCCCCGAAGATTTTTTCCCTTGGGCTCATTCTTCTTCCCTTATAACCAACCCGATCTTCCGCGTCGTAGAGCCTCCAGGATGGGCCCGCCAGTTTTTTTTTCTGTTTCGGGTCTTTCTGCGGCCCTTTTTTTCCTTAACCATACCCTCTCCTTCTCCCCTTTAGATGGCTTCCCTTCTGGCATTTGACGCCTAAGTCGTATGGTTTCTTTTTCTTGATTTTCAAAGCTTCTTTCCCGGAAGCAATCCACTTTTTTTTTTTTGTTTAGTATATGTTTTCTTTCGATTTCGTTGCGACCAGCCGTCTCTTCAGGATGTGTGATTTTTTGAAACAGATTATCGCGCGGAGACTTTTTTCCCCCTCTTTCCCTGCGCTGCGTCAAGCTGCTGCCGAGCGTGTCGAGACCTTGGTATTTGGCTTGGCCCGTACCCCTCTTTTTCCCCCAAGATGAGTTTCTTTCTTTGGTGGCTGTTTCTCGATCATAAGGCCCCCCCGTCCAGGCCGTTTGGAAAACAAGCGTCCTTCCCCCTTTTTTTTTTTTTGGAAGGCCTGTGAATCCTGGCCCCCCTCGGTCTTGGTCTTCACTGCTTTTTTTCCCCCCAAATAGAGTTAGGTTTTTCTCTTGTTTGCAGGTTTGTTTGATATTTTCTTCTTTTCTCATTTATTCTTTCAAGTTCCAGTGGAGTTCCCCCCGCCCCCATCTAAGCTTTAGTTGCAAGACCTCATTTCCTCTGATGAAGTAGAATCCTTTTTAAACGGATCATCTTTTTTTTCTCTGAACTTTGAGGGTATTTATTTAGGACCGGTAGACCCTTTGTGGGACTCCCCTTGCCTATCAGAATCTTCGAATAGTTTTTTTTTTCCGCCCTGCCCTTTCCACGGCAGTCTCCCCCCCTCTCCCGGTTCATCTTCAAGTCCCTTCCATTTAACCCTATATGCATCCCCCTCGGTTTTTCTTATGTCTTTACAGGAAATTCTGTCTCCTGCCCCGAGTGAGGGTCTCCGCAGGAAGCGCGCAAAGTTTCCCCTGGGAAATTCCCCCCCCCTTGCGCGGGAGCATGCGGGTTCTTCGCTGGTGAAGCGGGAGAGGGCCTTGTTTTCATGAGTTTTTTTTATGAGGCGATTCCCTTCTCTCAGCGCTGCTGCACCTGCGGTGACTTCGCGCCAAAGTGTGAGATCTCTTTTCCCTGATGATTTTTCCCGCGAGGCTCCTATGGCGTAAATCTTTTTTTTTTCGAGCAAAGACTTCTCTCAGCACCAGAAGTTCCATTTTTTCCCCTGATTTTTGAGCGGATTACTCTTTCGTCAGTTCACCCAATTTCTCCCCCCCCCCCCCTGAACTCTTCTTCCTTTTTGCAACTAGAGCAAGGAAGCTCTAGTCAGAGTTAAATGACAATAAAGACGCTGGTCCCCTCCCGACCCACCCCTTTTTTTCCTTCCTCCTCTTACTCCCCTCCAACCGTTGTTTTTTTTTTTTGAGCTCGCCTGGTAAGCAGCCTCTTTTCTTCCCCCTGTTCCCCCTCCCTTCTTTCCTCAGGTTCCTTTCTACTCCAGATTTAGACTTTCCAATCCTTAAAATTTTTTTTTCAACGCCTCCCCTTTTTTATCAGCAACAGCTGAGTCTGGTCAGCACTTTTTCTATGGCTCCTTTTTCCTTGATGAAGCCTCCCTCACACCAAACTACCTCCTCTGTCATAAAACGATCAGCCAGTCCCCTCCCAACTCGGATCCGATCCCTTTTCCTAACCCTCCCCCACTATCTCCCTCCACACCCCAAACGATTTCCTCTTTTTTTGATGTCAACACTACCTCCCCTTCCCAGAATTCCCCCCCTCTCCACTCATCGCCCTAGAGTCAAACGGTGTTTCTGAAATACGAAAGTACACCCCCTTCTCCCAGTAATATCACCCTAACACCCTGGGTATCCTAGCATGACTGAGATATTTTTCATGCCGCGACTTGACTTGATTCCCCACGATGGCTTAGTGCGTCCAATTTTTGTAGTCTTTTCCAGATTTTTATGAATAAAATGATCGTTTTCCCTGACCTCCCTTCGTTACCCATCCCCCAGCGCTTCTCACTTAGCTTTTTCCCAAACCGGACCCTTTCTTCATCTCGGCAAACCCCCACGAAGCCGGAGTTTTTTTGAGTCAAGACCTTTTTTTCTCTCTCGTCACCATCGCTGCAAAATTCCTTGCCCGCCCCACCGACCTGTGAACCTTGCTCGGCAACGTTCCTTTGCCGCTCTCCTTCCCCATCATTACGTTCCGCCCCCCCCCCCCTCCCCAACCCCCTTTCCCCTCCCCGAATTTCTTCCTCCTTTTTCTTTCAGCCGAATGTTTTTCCTCTTCCGCTCATGCCCCTCCCTTCAACATGTTCCAGTCTTTTTTTTCTGTCCACGTTTTTCTTTATGGCGGCACCCGTCAACGACACCCCCAATACGGTCCCGCCTTGAACTCTTTCCCTTCTTTCAAGTAGTTGCCCTGAAGTCCCTCCTGGATCGACATCCTCCAGCCAGCTATGAAACCTTTTTCTTCCCGAATCATACACAGAATTTTTCCCCTTTGGCGTCGCCCCTCTAATTTTTTCCTTTCCCCCGCATTTCTTCCTTGCACTTTTCGAACCGGCAGATACCCCCCCTTTGCCCCAACTATTTCAACCCTTTTTCGTATCGGTGCCCCCGGGCAGGCACGGCTTTCCATTCTCCCCCCAGATAAGTTCCCCTTTCACGCAGATATGTCTGAAGGCGTTTTTCACAAGCCTCCCTTTCCCCCGAGTCTTTTTTTCCAGGGTCTATGACAGTTTAAAGAGGACCACCCTTACCCCAAACTCTTAGCCGACACCAACACTTTTTTTCTTTTTCCTCTTTCCCATTATCTTTTTCCTGTCTGTGAGACGCCTTTTTAATAGGACCCCCCCTCCCCCATCCCCCTGAGTAATGCGACACTGCGTCCTGTGACGGCGGTCCTAACCTTTTTTTTCCTCAAGGACATTCTAATAGATGCCCTCAGCCGATTTTCGATCAAGGGTGCACGGTTTTCCCCCTGATACCACTCGCTGTGCCATCCCCCAAAAAGCATTCTTTTCTTCTTAGCACCCTCCATGACAGCCAGGTAAACCTTTTAACTGACTTATTGCACTCCTCGTATGCTCTTCCATGCAAGCGTTTTCCACGTTCGGTCCCTATCCCACTCCCCCGACTACCCCTTTTCGTTTACTGCCTCTTTCCGCCTTCTAAGGTTCCCCCTATTCTTGTTCTTGACCCTTCCCCCCTTACGGCCTTTCGCAGTCGTCCCTTGTTTTACACCCCCCCCGACACGATTTTTTTTGACTCCCGCAGACCATATTCTTTTCGCAAATGATTAATTCAGATTCTTTAGCGACTTTCCTTTCCTACCTGGTGCTGGCCTTCCCATTCTCGTTTTCCATATTTCATTCTCCCATTCAACACTCCTCCCCCCCTATAATGATTGAAGATCTTCCCACCCTGATTTTTCATCCCGTTTTTGCAGACGTCTCCCATGGAAAATTTTTGTCTCCTCCCTCCTTTTCGAAACGGTTCAGACAGGGTATAGCCTTTTTTCGACCGTCGCTTCTTCCCCAGACTTCCTCTTTTCCGCAATAGCCCCCCTTCCAGTAACGCCCTCCCCTTCCACACAGGTCTTTCTCCCTTAAACTTTTGAAGACCTTCCCTAGGACAACGAGCAATGCCTTACTCCCCTTCCTCCTTCGCTGCAGATATTTCTTCCCCCCCCTTTCGGATCCCCCATTCCCGCGATGAGTCGAATCCTTAGACCCCTCCCCTTTTATATAAGTCTAATCGTCCATCGCCACCCCAACCCTTTTTTCCCCCTGCCCTCTCATTGCTTAACCCTGGATTTGCTATCGCTGACTTCTATGACCTGTCGAGCCTTATGCCCCTTGTACATCTCCCTTCATTGCTGATCGCTTTCTTCACCCCCAGCCGCGTCTTTTCTGAGCCCTTCAAGATATATTATCCTCGCTCCTGGGTTCTTTCCCTTTGACTTTCCCCCAAATCGTGCCTGACCTCGCGAACGGTTGAAAGTTCCCCCCTACACTGCGGGACATGCACTCTCCTTCTTTTCCAACGTTTCCCTTTCGTCGCCGCGACCCACCTCTCTTGTCTTTCCACAGTCTCATCCCAGCCTCTTCCCTAGATGTGCGCACCATCTCGCTCACCTGCGACCAGCTTTCTTTATTTACTAGTTTCTTACTCTCTAGCACTGAAGACTAGACTGCTTAGACAGCTCCCCTTTTGCTCCCCAGCCTGCTAAGGCTTCTTCCTCCTTTTCTGAGCCAACCCAGGACTTCATTACACCTGATGGCACGGCTATCCCCTCTTCTCCATGGAGAGCCTTCCACGACGATGAGAGGTCCCCCTTTTTCCCCCCTCAATTCTCTTTTGATCGACGTCTCTCAACGGTTCTGATTTACAATGACTACCCTCACTTTCCGCATGTCCCCCCCTGCCGGTTTAAGGCAAACCTTTTTCCAGTACCCCCTCTGCTCCTCTTGTCCGTTCGTTGCAATAGCGCTGAGGATACCTCTCTTTTGCTCTCCCTGCTTTCCT
>Ga0179593_1632119_pt1 | contig 16580 bp, 15 predicted proteins | sample CZODoug2_1_08_16_FD_185931 | JGI IMG/M metagenome (GOLD analysis project Ga0179593, IMG submission 185931) | Vadose zone soil fungal communities from Angelo Coast Range Reserve, California, USA - CZODoug2_1_08_16fungal (PacBio error correction) | ecosystem: Environmental > Terrestrial > Soil >... | reverse complement strand
CCCTTGTGCCGCGACACCCCCTTTGTCCCCTCCCATTTTCACTCCCACCCTACCTCGTTCTCTCATCGTCCCCGATTGACATCAACCATTCCCCCTGACCATGATAGGTTTTTCCTCCAACGCAAGGGCCCACATAGCACCCTCTGCGAATTTTTTTTGTTCCCTTCCACGCGTTTATCCTCGAACTCGGGATAATGTTCCCAGTCTCCTGCCCCCCCCCTAAACTGCGTTTTGTTTGTTTTGGCTCAGTATGCCCACATAAGACCTTTTACAAACCCTCGCGACAAAGAGGGGAGCTGAAATAAGAGGAAACCCAAAGATCGGTGCTCACCGAATCTCATATTGGAAGTGGGGCGGGGGGGGTGGGTCCTCGCAAGGGGGAACTTAGAAGAGGAGAGCAGAGCAAAAACCCCCCCCTGGAGGGGTAGATTCGTAGAGAGAGGTCAAACTTTTGAGTGACGGCCCCCCCCCCCACCCAATTCGGTCGAGGAGATTCTGACGCAGAGAGCGGAAAAACTTGGCCTTCCCTACTGAGTTCTCGTGGACCCCTTTCAGTCGGAAGGAACTCCCTTGTTAGACCATTATGGTCCTTATATAACTGTTTTTCCCCCAACCCGCTCCCCTGCACCCCTCCTCATTTTCTTGAACGCGAGACACCGTTTCCACCTCCACGACCGCCTCACTCCATTTTCTAGATACCAACCCACGGCGGCAGGTTTTCGGTTTCCTCTAGTTCAACTACGTGTCCTACAATTCAAATACCGCCTGGATCAAACTATAAAGCCTACCCCCACCTTCTTCCCTGATCAAATCAGTTGAGAAACCGACACGTCCCCTGACTCCAGTGATATAGGACACTCAAATTCATCCTTCGAAGTAAGTCGCCGATATTTGACCCCCCCCTCCACTCCCTCCTTTTCTTTTTTTCCTCCTTTGCCCCTCTCTGAGCCTATCTAGCATCGTACCGTTGCGCGCAATTTTCCCCCCTGTTTTTTCTCCATTTCTCCCCTTTCGTTCAGGCCCCCCCTTTAGATGCGCAGTCCCCGCGTCGCACCCTCCTACTTTTAAGTCACCCCAATCTCTATAATAAAAGGCCACACCTCTGACTGTGCCCCGACCCCACCATGATGTCCCCCGTCCCCAGGTCAAGCGACCCGACAATCCCCTCCTTCATCTCCTTTCCCTTCCCACGGAACCCACTCCCTCCCCACCACTGCCCACCTTGCTTTTTATGCACCCCTTTCCCACACAACCTGCCTCCGCCTTTCTCTCCAAGCTTCAGCAACTTTTTTCGTTCCTCACCCACATCCCCCCCCGACGTTCCCCCCAAACTCGCCCCCAATCACCACCCCCCTCCCCCTTCATCATTTTGAAGAAGGCGGAACCCCTTCTCCTCATTCAATCAGAATAGAAGATTGTAAATTCCCTATTTACGAATCAAACGCACTGGCTTTCCTCACCTAGCTTATCGAAGTCACCACCAATCGTAGAGTCCCCGCTGAATTGCCGAACAACCTTTCAGGCACCTCCGTACACCTTTCTTTCCCAAATCCCTAGGGACACGTCATTCTTCCTTTTCCTGTTTCCTTGACTCATTTTGATCGGCCCGACTCCGAAAACTTTCCCCGCAACCATTTTCGCCTCTCAACAGTCCGCGTTGTACCGTCTCCATCTGTAAACACCTTCCTCCTACACTGGTCCACCGCCCTATATCCTCCTACCCACACGCTTGCAATCCCCTAGACAAGCCATTCACGCTAAAATCCGAACTCGCCTGAGTCCCCGTGTTCGCACACAATGTTATTTGACCCCTGATGTCTTGATTGGGCTAAGCGCAGACTCAGTTACCGATCCCCTTCATGCCCTACTCTCCCTCCCCAGTCCTGCCATCATACTTTTAATTCATACTATACCTCCTGCTTGTACCTTTTTTACCAATTATCTGACTTCCCACCTCCCCCCTCAAAACCCAGTAAGCATCGTACCACTCTGTCTGGCCTTCTCTCCCTCCCCCCCAGTTTACATTCTCTGACTCTCCCCAAAGCCATTGAATTCCTTGTACGCGCCCATGCCCGGCACCTCCCCCGGTCGATTCCTCGCTACCGGAAAGAAGTTTTTCATCCTCTTCTCCTCTATTATATCGCGTCAGTTCGTTTTTTTTCACCCCCCAATCCACCCCCCCCCCCAAGTAAGGAAAGGTGTAAACGAAGAGCGACCAAATTCACCCCCCCCCGTCTTTTTTCACAGCCCAGTTTTCCCGAGGTAGGAATACGCCAAGTTCTTTTTCCCTATTCCTGCTATGAGTTTTCAACCTCCTTTGATCTGGTTCAAGCTTTTACAGCGGTTCCAATCTGTGACAGGTTCCCTCACGGACTATTTTTAGTATGAAGTACTGTTGTTGCGGGAGCAGGGGGGAACATTTTGAAGCAGCTTCCCCATCAGGGTTCTCCCTCTCTTCCCGACCAGCCACTTTCCTAATTCCCCTTTCCTTATTTCTTTTTTTCTCTTTTTCCAGAAGTACCGTCGCCGGCCGTATTCCAGGTCCAGCACTGTGTTTACCTTTTTCCCGTTGTTGTTCTCTCTGCTTTTTGTCCCTCCTTTTTTTGAACTCTGAAAAAATCGGGCTTCCTTTTGTGGCGCTGGAGACTTGTTTGCTCCCTTTTTTAGTCCCTTTCCCCCAGTTTAATTATCGACTTCCTCGTCCTTCCATTGAACATCGCCGTGATTCCCCCTCGTTTTTTGGGGCTTTTGTTCCGCGCCAACAATGCATTCACATCGGACTCCTAACTGGACACTGACTTTACTGTCTAACGCCCCCACCCCACCCCCCTATTTCTTGCAGCCGACTCCCGGCTCCATGTCCCCACCGATCTGACTTCCACGCTCCCCTTCCCTTAAATCAAGCCCTTGATCCTGCACCACCTCCCCCTCTTCCTCACCTCCCCCTTCTTGACAGTGTGCAGATGGACTCAGTGCTTACCATCCTGGCGTTTTGAAGTAAATACCCCCCAATGGTTCGTTTTTCTTTCCCAACAGTCTTCGGTATTTCCCCAGCGAAACTCCAGTCTCACTTTTTCCTTTTATATGCACCCCCAATTATTAGCCTACCTTTGAATCGCTTAACATCCTTTTCACTTGACTTCCTGGTTTCCTCCCGACCCAAGTATATGAAAAAGCTTCAAAGAAGCGCCAATTTTCCCTAGAATCGCAGCCAGGATACAGTGCATCGGTAGACATCTCTTTAAGAAGAGAAGGGGCCGCGTGGTGGTTGTGGAGCATTTCTTTCCCTCATAAAGGAGAGACTGGGTCAAGGTGAGAGGTTTTCTTTAGTGAGCCTTGTTCTTAAGAGGATGTTAGTCAGAGCGAAGGTTCGATTTTGGTAGTTGTTATCCCAACGTTTTGCGCGTCCCGAATGTTTTTCCCTCCTTTTGAGTGTACACTTTTCGTGGATCTATCCCCCGTGGGACAATACCCCGTCATTTTTTTCCAGTGGCACAGCCTCATCCCTCCCCCATTGTGGTTATCCAGTTTTACGCTTCTTGATCCCCCAGTGATTTCTGCCGTCTTGAGATATCTCCCATCGAGGCAGTTCCCCCCGTGTCGTAGAGGTGCGGGCTGGGGTCTGAGAATTTCTTTTTCTTTTGATTGCGCCGTTATTTTTTCAGTTGTGTATTTTTCGCCGTCGTCGTGCTTCGTGAGGAATGTGGATGGTTTTTTTTCTCGATCCTGACCCCTTTTTGAGGATTCCCTGATTCTTTTCCTTTCCCCCGCTCCAAAGGTCCTGTCCCCCACTCAGTGGACCTCAGACGCCTTTCAATTCCTTTCCTCAGGAAGGATCCACAAAACTTGTTTTCGTCCGTTTCCCTCCAAAACTTTATCTCCCCTTCCCCCACCCTTGGGTTCCCAAAAGCTCTTTTCGGGGATAAGTCTCTCTGACCCCCCCCACAAAATAACCTACCACCTCCCAGTTTCCTAGTAACCCCCCGGGCTCTCCTTCTGCTACGGGCATTCTTAAGGCCCCTTTCTTCCCTAAACAATACCTCCCCCCCCCCACCCACCCCCCCCCCCCCTCGAGTAGCTAATCTGGTTGCCGTAGGAAAATTTTTCCCCTTGGTCCTTCTGAGACTCCACTGCGTTCCCCTCTTGCGGCTTACGGTTTCGTCGACTACGCCCAGAATTCCCCCCCTCTCTTCGAAGACGGTCCTTTCCAGTTCCCCCCCTTTTCCCCTACAAGGAAGTCCCTCCCCCCCCGTTTCGGGTTTGTCGTCGTCGACTTCTCTTTACACTGGTATCACTAGTTTGTCTCGCTCTTTGCACCTTTGTGAGCACAATTCCCCGTATTTGCCTCTCTTTTTTACAATTTCCTAGTGCAGCCGGTGGTTTTTTGCCAACTGAAGTTTGACGGCAGAGATTTTGTTTCTTTTTTTACCCCTTGTCTTCATCTCCTTGCATAGAGGGTTTGACAATATGGAGAGATTTGATTTTGATCTCGATAGCGAGTAACGAATTTTTCTCACCTTTTTTCCTGCCCCTCTTCGGATTTTTTTTTCTTTTTTGTTTCTTCTTCTCCCTTGTTTTTGTAGGGTTAGTTTCAACCCAGACGCGATACGTTTCTGGAGGATCTTCCCTGGGCTCTTGATTTCCCTCGGACGGGGGACTAGTCCTAGCGGGTTTCCGAGGTCGGGAGGGTTGAAGCTGTCCCCCCGAGTCCCTCCGCGGATTTGTTCGGATAAAGGTTGGTGGGCGCGGCCTGTGAGGTTTTATCGGCATCATTCCCGATCGGCTCTCCGTTCTTGCACTCTTCTTGTGTGAGTACGGTCTTTTTTCGTCGATTTTATTTTTGACTCCAGAAGCTTTGCAGTTTTTCCGCCCCTTAGTTTCTTTTTTCTTTTTTTCTTTCACGTCGCAGCTTCTTCGATGGCGAATCAGCGGAAGCCTCCATTCTTCTCTCCCGATTTTTTTATTTTTGCATCAGAAGAGACCGGTTTAGAAGATATAGTTTTTTCCTTGCACAGTTGACCCCCCTTACGTGAATGGAATGCCATGGGTTATTGACACGGCTACTTCCCTTTTTCATTCCTTACTATGGTTTTTTTGTTTCCTTTATCAAGGATTATTCGAGCGGTGGATGTCTCGAATTCCATCGGGTGCCGGTGCCAGATGACGCCAACTTTTTTGGCCCTAATGAAATTAATACTGGAGTGAGGTCACAAATACCGTAACTTACAATGGAGACTGCTATCGTCCTTTTATCCGTCGAGGAACCGTCTTGAACAGCACCCAGGATTTTTTCCTTCTTTTTATTAGTCTAGCGCGAAAACTTGAGCTAGTCCCTTTTCAGTCTCATTTATTGGAGCCGAGGCGTACTTGGGCGCACCGCTCCCATCCCGGTGCCCGCTCACAGATTGAGGTGGACCGTCAGCCCCCCCACCCAATATGATTTTGCCTTGGAGGGATTAGGTTGAGCCAAGGTTTTTCTTCTTGGAGAGGAAAGGGGGGGAGTCGCTCCGCTTCCATTTTTTTTTAGTCTTCAAGGATTGGGAGTCTTTTGGCCCGTTTTGCTTTAGATTTAATACTTAGAAGATCTCCAATGGTCCACACCACCGAGCTTTTCCTTTCTCTTCGAGCCCTTTTTACTTTCCCTTGCTTCGTCCCCTGTGTAGGACCTCTCGAAAAAATGCGCCGGTACCGCCCCGTCTTCCCTGCACATCTTTCCTTTCTGTATGATAGACACATTTTTGCGCGTTTTCGAGGAAATATTCGCTTAACCCCTTGTGTATTTTTTACCCAGAAAGCGGCCCCTCTGTCATAGGTTCCTTTCCTGCCCGCCTTCTTTTTTTTTGATTTTACGCAAACTATTCCTCCTTGAATCGTCCCCTCTAGCAGGCCCGTACAAACCTTTTTTCCTTCCCTTTGCCCCTTTACGAGAGTCCTTAATTGTTCCGCGATAGGGACTTCCCCCCAAACCTTTCACAAAACAAACCCCCCAACTTTGATTTCCTGACAGGCTTTTTTGTTTACAGTGCGGTTGGATTTCCTTCCAGCAGCCTGCGTCGGTTGCGGCCTCTATATACCTTCAGTGGTATCGAGGGCGGTCCCCTAGAGGGACATGGAAGGTGTTGGAACATGGAGCGGGACCACGGGTAGGGTTCCCCCCCACTAGGTCACTTATTCTTAGATTTTTCCCCCCCCCCTAAGAAGGGGTTGTTGAGCAGAGATTTTGACCCCCGTTCGGGTCCAGTTGGGGCCGGGTCGTTCCCCACGTTGCCCGCCCTCACACCCTCCCTCGCCTCGATTGCCTCTTGTCCTTATGGCCTCTCTCCCCACCGGTGACCGCAGCGTTGAGTTTCCTCCTCCCCCCCACCTCCAAGCGTTCCCAACCCCCCCCACCTCCTGTTTCCCGTCCTCGAATTTGTGCGGTCCATCGCAAAATGTTTTTTCCCATCTTTTCCCTCGTCCACGTTTGCCCCCCTTTTTTTCTGTGAAAATGCATCTTTCGGTGTTACATGTCGACCGGCTCCACCTCCTTACTCCGGGTCACCTCTAAACCCCCTTTGGATTTTCCGCATTTCACTTGGACATCCTCATCCCTTACTTGACCTGGTTCATTTGGTTTTCTTTTTTTCATTTTTTTTTTGAAGCCTGGCTATTCTCGTCCTCCGCCGAAAAACTTTAGTATCTCGTCTGTCCTTTCCTCTTTTTTTGGTCTTGCCCAAAACTTTCGTTTTTGGGGCGGTTTTTGCAGGTTCCGCTCTATTTCCGTCCACAGGGTTTTGAAACGGATTTAGAAGGTTTTTTTCCAAAAAGGTCATCGACCAAAGTTAAATCAACCTCGTCTGGGGGAGAACATCTGCACTTTTTTTTCCTTCAACCGCGTGCACGAGATTTACCACCCCAATGTTCTCCTCTTTCCTCCCTTGACACTCGATATAGCCCCCAGTGAAATCAATACTAAGCCGCCATTTCCCCCCCCAAAAGAGACATTACCAAACCACCCCCCCACTTTTCTTTGTGTTTAGAGTGGAACCAGCAATGGGAGGCACAGTCCCCCCGCGATTCGCCAACATAGACTACGAGAGAATCACGGACTCCTTATGATCTTAGCTCTATGACGACACGGAATTTTCTTTTTATGCGTTGCCCTCTGAGATCTACACGCCGACGAAAAAACTGTGTCAAGCGCCCACCCCCGGGCCCTTGCCACATTTGACATCCAGTCCAAAAGCGAATCTCCACCGTACTACGTCCCCTGAGAATTGCGAGGGGGCCTAGTACCAGAAACGCTTCCTTCCTCTCCATGCCTTCAGATTCCCCCCGTAAAAAGGGTAAGGCGCCGTGCACCGAGGGGCGCAGAGACTCACCACAGGCAGCAAACCCCTCGGAAGATAAGTTTGGCGGATTGCCTTGAAAACCTTTTTTTCCATCTTTCACGATCCCCCCCTCCCTAAATCTTTTGGTCTCTCCTTTTTCCCTTCCAGCGAGGATGATAAATCACCCCGCTTCCTCCCACGGTGAGCGACTCCCCCCCCACCCACCCCCCCAACTTCGTTTTTTTTGAGTTAGCGAACAACCCTAATTTTTCTTTTTTTCTCATATCGCGCCCCCCCCCCCTTCCTACCAACCCAGCGCTTTTGCCGCTTATGAATTTCAAAATTTCACTTATTTGTTCTCACCCCTTCACCCCTCCTCCCCGCAACGATTGTCTCCCCAGGGGTCCTTTTTCCGCAAGAAAGATTGCTCCTTCATTCTTTGGTCCCCTTAAGGAAGATATACACCATTCGACTGAACCAAGGTAGCACTTCCCCTTTTCCCCCCCCCATTCGAGCAGGAGATTTAGGATTCACTCCCTGGGCTCCCGCGGACTTAGACTTAAGTCAAAAAGTGCATCGCCAGAGTGGTCCCTGAGTCGACTAATCTTTTCCCGGGAGGGGTCGTGACTCTTTTTTCCCAGACCAGCCTTTTGTGCTGAATTTCAGCGACGCCCCCCTCCCGAACCATCCCTTATCCCCAGGGATTAAACGTGGTTCGATGGCATTTAATAAGGATCCCAATTCCCCCCCTCCCCAACTCCCAGCGTTCCCCCCCCCTGTAACCCGCGATTTGCGCGTTGTTTTATAGCCCCCATTTTTTTAACTAAGCCTCGCTCTTTCCCATTTTTCGTCCCTTACCCACCCTTCCCGCATTTGTGGTCTCCCTTGTCCCCCTTTCTCGAACTCCTAAGATCAACAGGCTTCCACCCTCCTTGCCAGCTCGGTCCCCCTGTAGCATTCCTCTTCATCTTCCTTCTCAAACCCAACTCCTTGCCTGTTCTGTTTTGCAAAGGCTTGGGCCATAAAATAGTTCCCACCCCCATGTTACCCTGTCCCGATTTTAGGACTTTGACTGTATAGCGGTCGAGTAGCCCCTTTTCCCTTCCGTGAAAAGAATTAGCTTGCCAAGTTTTTCCTACGCCCATCCCCTTCCCCCTTTGTAGATTTCCTGTAAGCCCTCTTCCCCCCCTCATGCCTTAGCAAGGTTACAACGAGCACTGTTGTTACATTTATTTGTTCCAGTTTTTTATTCCTTTTTGTCTTTCAGTTTTGACCTTTTCTGAGCCAAAAATCAGGCTTTAGCCCCGTATTTGGGTTTTTTTTTTAATTTGTTCCTTTTTTCCCAAGCCCCTTGAATTGTAATCTTCTTGGAGTCGTCGGACCCGTGAAAATCGGTGGCCGTGCCACTTTGTATTCCCCGTGGTTTAACACTTTTTTTTCTTTGGCTGGGACACAAGGTTCCCAATTGTCCGCTTTTTCTTTTCCCCCATAACTGATGCTACGCAAGGCTTTTTTTTCGCCACACCAAGCAACCGCCCCCCCCAACGATCTTTTGACCGACAGCGAATTCACCTGCTTAGAAAGGCGCACCACGATCTGACCCTTCCTTATGATACAAAAGTGATCCCAAGAGCACGCCAACATTCCCTCCCTCCTCCCTCCCCCGAAGGGAAATGCGTCGATAATAGAACAGACCTGTCAAGGGACATCTCACCATTTCAAGGGCCCCCATACCCCTTTTTATGGAGACGCGTGTCCCCCGATTAGGTCCCCTTCCCGGTGTTCCCCGATCCTGGCGAAATTGGGCTCGGGCAACCAGTTCATCGCCCCTTCTTCGAACTCGAAACGAGACACTGGTTCTACGCCAAGTCCCCCACGTATTTTTTTTACAAAGTCCGTCCCCTAAGAGAACAAGTAGAACGCAAACCGGCCTAACATTCCCTCTGATTTTTTGACCAGCCCGACTTTGTTTTGAGATCCGCAGATTCTAACTTAGACGGGAGGTGAAGTGGGAGAGGACCGGGCGCTTTAGAACATTTTTCTGACTTGGTCTGTCCGACCTTCGAGGACGAATGAGTTTGTTCAGTTGGATCTCGTTGTCCTTGACGAAGTGATGGGTTATCATATTTTATGATTCGCCGAGCCCTTCGTTGGTGGAAATACTGCACCTTGGGTATTGCAATTCCCCCTCCACCCTTTGCAAAGGCCCGCAGGTTCTCGTGATTTCGTTCGCTTGATGGACCCGCTTTCTTCACGAGCGCCCTCCGTGTTTTTGTTTTTTTTTTGACCTTTAGTGAATTTGGTTGTTCCGTAATTGTTCTTCTGTTTTCAGTACGTTTTGGAGTTCCTTTTGTTTTTTCGAACAGAAGAGGTCTTCATGGGTTCTGGTGTTTTTCTTTTCGACCACGCTTGGTTCTCCTTTGAGGCTACGCGGATGACTTATTCACCCCTGTCGCGATGCCAAAGTTTAATTTATCCGATGTCCTCGCCTGCAATGCAGGCCTCCCGGCAGATTCCAATTCAATGTTGTTCCCTCTTGACAACAAGTTACCATTTTCTTCCCTCTCGGGTGCCCCAGCCAAGGATTTTTCTTTCTTTTTCCCCCCTAAAGACTGGCCCACCTCTTTTCACCCTAGAAACTTGGAAGATACCGACTCGTGTAAACAAGTGCTATTTCCCCTTCCTCCGGGCCCCTACTGCCCGACTTCTTTTCCCGACCCCAAGAACACCTTTCCCAAGCAGTATGCACGGTTTGGAAGTCACCCTTTTTTGACGTCAGAACTGACTTTTTTCTGTTTCCATGCGGCTTGGCCGTTGTCTCCACGCTATGAGAAACCTTAACCCCGGCCCCTAACAACCTCGCCCCGTAGGATCCGACCCGGGCGCCATGCTTACCAAGAAAAAAGTGCTTAAAAAGTTTGCTTTTGGAGGAGTTTTTTTGTGAGCGAATTATCGGATCTGTAAGATTTTAGTCTGGTGAACTTTTTTTTTTTTTTATAGATGGTAAATCTTTTGTTTTTTGGCCCCCATAGGGATCCACTTTTTTACTGGGTGGGGTGTTTGACCGACACCGATTTTTGCATCCCTCGTCTCCAGGGCAAAAGAGGTGGAGTCGATACTAGACAATATTTATTCACTCCCTTTGATGTTGATTTGTTTGTCTCGATCAGGCGCTCCCCTTCTGCCCCTTTGTCCCACTTGCTTTTTTCGGGATTGGTCGTATATGTCCCCTAGCACTGGTTTTTTTTTTTTTTTTTTTCATTGTGTATCGTCGGTGTTCCCCCTCCGCGTGACATCGTTCGGAATTTCGTGCCTTCGATTCGGTCCTTGAGCTTTTCGGTGATGTGTACCCGTAAGTGTCAGAGTACACGCTGTCCCTTCCCCCCTTGCGCAGCCCAATGGGGCCTTTATGGAGTGAGGGGGCTGAAGGCAGATGAAGAACCCCCAAGAGCCAGATATAGCAAGTTTTTGAGGATTTCCATTAGGATATATTTTGAGCCGTGTATCCCTTGCGCTCCTCTATTCTGCCCCTTAGCGAGCGTGGAACTTTTCCTCCGCGGCGCTATTGTTGTCCTCGATGTCCGATGATGTTCCTTTCACTTGTAGCCCTGACACTCGCCCTTTATTTTTCAAAATGTTGTTCTTTTCGGGTTTTGGGAAGGGGCTCTTGTTCGATCTAGGGCAATTTCTTTTTCGTTCGTTGCTTCTTCGTCTCCAGTTGGGCTTCCCAGTCCCTCCTCCCCACCTCTGCAAGCGGCTTGAGGCTTGGAAGTTTCTACGTGCCGGGTTCGTAGGCCCCTGTTTCCTTTGCCCCTGCTTACGTCATCGAACGGATACTATTTAATTAGACCCCTTTTCCGCCCGACCTCTCCTTGAGATTATTTCGGCTTGAGCTGCCGGTGACGCCCCTTTCGGAGAGTTTTCTTCCCTTACGCTGCAGAAATTGCTTCTCTGCGACGCTAAAGATCATTCGCCCTATTTAGGGGCGCGCAGGATGCGCGATAAGAGGGGAGTTTGAGAACATAGCCAAAAACATCCCGCTTGGTGTGGGAGCTCTCCTTAGACATGCGAGGCTTTCCTCTCCCTTTTTCTCGCCTCCGAGGACCTTCGGATTCAGGGATTTGGCCTTTCCCGTTTCGGTGTAGAGGGAAGACGTTACACGGTCTAACACTTTGCTGAGTTCAATGGTCCTCTTTTTCCTTAGAACAGTTCGTTCCCTTACGGACAATCTGTTGTCCTAATTCCCTCCGCACCAACAGAGTTTTCCCTTCCCCCCCCCCACCAAAATGATTATTTGAAAGGAGGGGCTACCCTCACGAATTGTTGCTCCTTCATCCCGGCCCCAAAATGAGAGTGAACACACCGAAACCACGCGTCCATCTGCCTGAGGGCGTCAAGTGACCTGTGAGATGTGGGCTTTTTGGGAATGCTTTTCCCTGCTTGCTATCGAATTGCGGCAGTCTCCTTGATTCCCCCTTACCCCAAGCCCTTTTTTGCTAAGGACTGTGCAAATGATACCATCAGGTCGTCGACCCCATTTTTTTTCCCTCTCCCGGCGTCCACAATAATTCCTGATTTTGTGAACAGTTGTTTGGTGATCCCGGCGCTCTTCCCTATTTTGATGCTCGACCCTTGTACGATGGAGCGTCGCGAGGTTAGGGATTTGTGCGGGGCCACCGCTGATACTCCCTGCCCCCGTAAATTCTCTTTTACTCCCTCCTCCCTGTTGTTGCCTCGATTTCTTTTTCCCCGGTTGACCAGTGGTACCCCAATTTCCAGTTCCTCAAGTCCTATTTGCCGCCACTTCCCCCTGATCTCCAACTCGGCAACGACAGCTTCTTCTGTTCCTTTAACGTCCAATGGCAAAAACCTCCGCCTCCTCCTCGTTTTTGTTCGGGTTCCCGGTTTCTTCCAAATGTTTTTTTTTCCGGAAATATGATCTCCTCAGTTATTCTCTGAAACCCTGTCTTTTTTTCCGTGGTGCCTGCTATGCCTACCGGACAGCGTCACCAACCTTGCCAGGCACAATATCTCCCATGACTCGTTTTCTTGTTCGCGTGGTTTCTTTTTTCTCGCCCCCCCCCCCCCTGGTTTTTTCGAGCCGCTACCCCCTAGACTGATTCTGTCAGCATCCTTTTCTCCGTGCAACTCGCGGGCGGTGCCGGTTTTCCGAAGTAAACGGGAGGCAGAAACCTTCCCCTTTGCTTCCCACAAGGGCGGCTCGTGCTCACGTCTCCCTTCCCCCCATTGCGAGTCGTGGATCTACGGCGACCCGATTAAAACCCGAGCGACATCCCGTGCCCGAATCGGAGAGAGTCGTCCAAGGCCCCCCCTCCGGACACTGCGCCCACGCCCTCTGTCCCGTACCAACCACTTTCTTGCATGTGGGCCTGGCAGCGCCCTATTTCCCCAAAAGAGTGAGGAAACGTCTGAAAAAGAATCTCCCCCCCCAGGAGCCAACTGGCGATCTGACCCTGACTGAATCGAGTGTTCGATCCTCTGAATTTCCAATCGCAACTCTGTGCTCAACCTAACTCCCTCTAACGTTTTATCTCTCAAGATATTCGTACTGGTCACCTGCTGCTCAGCATCTCAGACCAGTTTCTTCTAGCCATCTGAATGGCACCTCACACAAGGTCGACTTGTCCGCAAGGGCCCAGGAGAACGGGGAGGAACGCTAATCCAATTCTACCCCCCGCCCTCGACGGCGGAGCGGCGGGGAGGACACCACTTGCCTGCCCTCCGGCCCGCGGTTCAAGTCGACCCCCGCCGCTTCTGACTTCCCCGAAATCCCAAACGAGCTGGCTCCCACTCGTTCGGATTGACACAAACTATTCCGCCCGTTCCGCAATGTCGACGTGTGAGAAGGAAGATTCAAATCGCCCCCCAAACAGCGCGCACCAGGCCTCTTTTCCTCCAACCTAACGATCCTACGGATGCATCACCAGAAAAGAGTAAGAGTTCCCCCGTTCACTTCCCCCGGAACCATAGGCCTCCACAGATCGCCTTGCTCAGAGTTGCCATTTCTCTCAGATACCAAACAGCACGTAAACCAAGGTTGCTCTCCCTAAGAGAAGGAGAGGTGCTTTCCCGGATTTTAGCCCTTTCTCGCCTAAATAACCGTACTCTAGGCTCCATGCCTTCTTTTCACTTTCGTTCTTTCTTCAGATCTCCCACTACACCCGTGACATCATGTCCCAGCCCGCACTCGCATAGAGTCCCCCCTCAGTTCTCCCTTTTGCCGAACCATTCGGTTGCGTTATTTTCATAAATACCGCCCGCCTTTTCTACCGCGCCGAGGGCGATCGCAAGAGTTTGACCTGAAGCCTTCGTTTTCAAATCTGACGGTGTTCGGCAAACACCCCCCCCTTCCTGCACTGTGGAGAAGTCATCGCCACAAGACAACATCTTTCACAGGGAGCCTTCACCCCCTTCCCAGATTCTCGCAACTGTAGATTCCCTAGAATTCCGGCCCCTAGACTACTCCGACTTTGTGCACTTTAAGTGTGGACCCCTCGGCCAGGTTCTCTACCCCCCCTATTTTAGTAGTCAGTTGCTACTCCTATTTTTTATCCAGGAACAGCCTCCCTTGAGGGATTAGCCTAAGCGGTTTTCCCTTTTTTCCTACGCCTTCTTCCTATTATTTCTTGTTTCTTTTGCTGTTTATTCCTTAAGTAGCAGGGACCTGAGGCCAGTCATGTGGTCTAGTTTCCTTCGCCGAAAGTTTCTTTTCGGTTCAGGCCTTTTCCCCCTCGCCTCCCCGCAAAATCAGGTTTAGGCAGTTTATGGCTGGTCCTTTTTTCGAACTTGTTTCCCTTTCCACAGTTTAATTTCTATCTTTTGCTAGTCTACTGCATTGAAAATCTAGGCTGTTTTCCCTTGGCCTTTTCCTGCGGAACCCCTGTTTGAAATCCCCCTTTCCTCCTCCGTTAACCAAGGTGATCAATGGCGTTGTCCCCGCAAAACAACCTCCCCCCATCCCCCCTCCTCTTTCGAAGCTCACGACCGCTCCTGCCGCCACGATCTTGCCAGCTTTGCCTTTTCTTTGATCCCATGGCCCTTCCAGCCCTAAGCTCCTACGAATCATTTTAAGCTGTCTCTGAATCTTTCAAGCGAATCACTGGATTACCTCGCTGCGCTTACACACCCCCCCCCCCCCCAATGGTTGGCATTCTCACTTCCCCCGCCCGGTACTTCCAGGTAGTCAGATCCCTTCTCCCGTCATCCGGGCGTATCCCATCTCCCCCCCCCTTTCGCCAACTTGAATCCCTCCATCTTCACGGCTATTCTCCCTTTGTCAAGATTCCATGGTAGCCCCTCGAACTGTCGAACGCCCGAAAAGTCTCCTATCTCCTCTTTTCCCCCCCGGTTGTGAGTCGTAAACCTTGTTTCGTAGACGTGTGCTAGTTTGCCGTCTTTTTTTTTTTCTTTGATGGACTCGGGTAGCCCATGCGTGTGTAGCGGGATTTCCCTTTTTTTTTTAGAAAGATTTTTTTTTGCCGATCCTTTGAGCTTCTGGATCTACCGCGCCCGCGGTTTTGTGACCTCAGCGTGTTTTGAAGTGCACGCGCCTGCATGGATTGTGAACTGCCGCGTTTGTGCTAATCGCTCTTAAAGGATGTTCGACATTTGCATTTCACGTATCGTAGAAGGTTTTGTGGAATGGTCTCCTCTTTCCTTATTGGTTTGCCTTTCGTCGAATTTGAGGTCAAGATTGAGTCTGGGTTGCCGGTCGTGTTCGAGATAGTTGGTAGATTGTCCTGTTTTCTCGACCAGATTGAGTCTTCTCCTTGAGGTTACCTGTGACCTGTTTCCTTTTGTGCCCCCTTTGCACCCAAGTTCAATTGTCCGACCCGGTGGCCTCCGGATTTTTCCACCTCCCGGACCTCGCGCTTCTGCGGACACTTAACTTTTTATCCCCGTCGCAAACCCCTCTCCAGTTCCAGAACCTTCCTTGGGCTCAGCCTGAGGTGTTCTGGGGTTCCGTCGCCTTTGCCCCAACCGTTCCTACCCTACACCTTTGCTCATACGAGGACCCCATGCGCTTCCCTGAACGTTCGCTACTAGACCTTCCCCTCCCCTAACCTAACCTAACTCTCCTCCTTGGCGTTAGGAAAAGTTTCAACTTAATCTCTGGCCTACTCCTTTCCGCTTCCTGTTGATCCCATGCTCATCGAAAAGTACTTTTTCCTTTCCCCACCAAATAGTCCCCTGGTCCTAACTTCCGATTCCCCAGTTCCCACTCTTGACAAATTCTTATGAGGCTTGAGGGTTCTCTGCCCGCCTAGATTTTTTCTCCGTCCCAGTGCAGTGACTTTGCATGGTCTCATTCAATCTTTGTTTGGTAGAGCTTTCTTTTTCAATCCCCAACTAGTTGCGTCGGTGTTTTTTTTGTTTTTTTTTCTCCGTCCCTGAATTCCTCTTGTTTCACTTTCTGTAAAATATTGTGTGCGCTATATTAGCCACTTCGTCGAGGGGACATTTCTCTGGAGTGCTGGTTGCTTTCTCTTCTCGACCTATTGTTCGGTCCCCAGTTTATGAAGAATGTCGATTCTTTCCTGGCTTGGTGATTAAAGGCATCAGCACCGAGGGGTTGTGTAGTGGTTAGAGGTTACTTTCTTCACCTTATCCTACGATTCGCGGCTCAGTGAGAATTCTAGTGAGGAAGTTGGGTTTTCATGTTCGGAGATGAGCCTGTTCCGCGTCCGGGGCAGAGCTAAGCTAGGCATTTCTTCTGGAGAAATACCTTTAGCGGGCCTTGTTGGCTATGGCGCTAAGGCACCATTCTGTCCTTTCCAACGAAGCAGTTTCGAATCGGTTCGAGTTGGCGGCCGCTCGTGGCGCTGACATTTTTTGATTGAAACTAAGAGAGCCTTTTGCCTTTTTTCTAAATACTTGTGATCTTTCTGATGATTGGATTTCGATGTAGGAAACGTCGAACCTTTGGCACCCCAGGGCGAGCATTTTTAACGCGCAGAGGGAGAGAGTGGGGGTTTAAGGGATTGGGTTCTCGGGAGAAGAGAGCAGAGTCCCTGGGAGGGGGCCTGGGGGACCCCTAATTCTCTTTGGTTTCACCCGACGCCGCCGAGAGGAAGCTTTTTTTTGTTTTTTTTTTTTTTTTTTTTTTTTTTTTTTTTTTTTTTTTTTTTTTAGCCTTGTGAAGCCTTTTTGCCTGGTTCTTACTCTCCGCTCCTTGACTCCTTTCTTCTCCTAGACAGCAATTTAGGCCGATCCCTTTCGAGTCACGTCCCCGCCCCCGCACGCCGTCTG
>Ga0179593_1546223_pt1 | contig 16580 bp, 22 predicted proteins | sample CZODoug2_1_08_16_FD_185931 | JGI IMG/M metagenome (GOLD analysis project Ga0179593, IMG submission 185931) | Vadose zone soil fungal communities from Angelo Coast Range Reserve, California, USA - CZODoug2_1_08_16fungal (PacBio error correction) | ecosystem: Environmental > Terrestrial > Soil >... | reverse complement strand
TTTCTTCGTTTCCCCTTGCCCCCCCCGGTGGCTCTTTTCCTGTACGTCTTGCTTGGATTCTTGCTGGTGGCCGTTCCTTGAATGGCTTTCCCGGGTTCTTGCTTGATGCGCCGGTTGGTTATGGGCTCCAGTTCCGGCTCTTTCTTTTTTTTGGTTCCTTTCAGATGCGCTCCTCCCTTTGGCATCGGTGGAGGTTGCCACCCGCTGTCCGCCGGTTTTTTGCGTTTGGACGATACTACCGCGCAGCCTCAACTGATGCATCGTTGCGAACTTCGTTTGTTTGTGTAGTCTTGGCCTCTGGCTCGGTCTTTTGCCTAGCTTGAACGATCGGTTTTTTCGTTGAGCACTACTTTTGTGGCTAGGCGAGGTCGGCTCAGCCGGCCTCCCTCCGGTGTCTCGTTTTGGTGAGCTGTTCCCCTGTCTTTCTTCAACAGCGTCCTCCGGCGAGCCATCTCTTGGTTTTCCCCGTTCTTTCGCGAAGCCCGTTCTCACCTCATCTGCGGTCTGGCGAGTTAAGAGGCGTAGCGCGGGAACGTGCCCTTCTGGTCGGTTTCTCACACGCTCATTTCTCTTCCCTCACCTTTCTTGTTTTTCCTTCCTATGGCGCTCCAGTCAAGACGGGTTCACGCCCTACCTTCCGGTTGAGGGCTCGTTTATGTTCCACTGACGATGCCTTGTGCGCTATCCTGTCCCGCCTTTCGTCGGCAGAAGGCTTCTCCCTTGCCCGCTTTCCGGCTGGACTCTGTCGAAGGTAGGCGCCTTTGTGGTAGCGGGGTCGACGGAGGTTCTCGTACGTTGCGGATCCCCTATTTCTCTTCTTTTTTTCCTCCTCCTACTACGTTTCTGCCGACTATCGTTTAACGGGAGACGTCGTTCGGACGTAAGGGTCGCGACCAGCGGGCCTTATCTCTTCTGAGTCTAGTTACTCTCCCTACCCGGGGAGTCTTGTTTTCAGTCGACTCCTCCTCGGCTGAGACGTTGACCCGATCTGCCCATGCCGCGCTCACTGCTGTAGTGATGGCAGCACATGCAAACAAGACAGAACGGCTTCCGTTTCTTTTCACTTTTTTGATAGCCTTGTGTGGACTCTCAATCCTTCATTAAGGACACCGCGCTGTGGAATAAAAGAAGGGTTCGAACGGAAGACTTCGGCCTTATGTTCTGCCGAGCCCCGCTGGGCTGCGTCTGAGCCAACCCAACCGGCCTCTTGTAGGGGCTCGGTCGATACAGGTAATGCCGAGGAACTATCCTTCCCTTGACTCGTGTTAGATCTCAGGAGATCTGGTTTACCCCTCTCCTCTTCTCCGACCCACTGTAGTAGCCCTTTTGCCGCACTTTTCCGGCGCGCTTCCCTCTCTTTTAGACGAGGGAGACGCCCGATGGCTTTCCGGGTGGTTAGTGAACGTGAGCAAAGATGACAGCGCCGGAGATCCCGCCGTGGTACCCATCTCTTTTTTTCCGAGCCCAGCGCCGGAGGTCTTTTTAAGGTAGCTAGCTCACTTCCTGAGTCCCAGGATGCTCGACGGCTCGCGGGACCTCCCGTTGGTGCAGATCGCGGAGCTCCCGGTCCGTAGCAGGAAACCCCCGCTTTCAGGCCTCTGTTTCTAGCCCATAACACGTTACCGGCGAGGCTCCCACCTTGAAAAGCAGTCAGTGCCTCTCGTCCTGGAGGTCGCGACAACTTCCAAATCAGTCGCTTCCGCCACCTGTTCACCTCGTGTGTATTGTCTGCCGGTCCCTGTCAGGCACACTGGATCGGCCCCCAGTGGTGGATCTCTCAGAGATAGTGAGCATCCTGGTTGTGTGATTACTGCTCTGGCTTCTGAGCGGCTGCTGCCCCTCCTCCCTGCAGATGGATTGTATTTCTTAGCCCCCGAGCTCCTCACACTTAGGGAGACTTGGTTACTACCACCGCATCGTAAAGCATGGAAGTGGACTCTCGAGAGTATCCTCAAATATGCTTTGTTAGCCTCCCGTGAGTTTTCTCTGTTGTCACTCCGTCGAGTACCGTCTTTTTCTGGAACAGGCGGGATTTTTCGAGGGGGGGCTCTTAGGGAATCGCTTTCTATGATTGCAGTTAGTCTTGTTAGTTAGTCTTTCCTGCTTTGCTTGCGGTGGCTCCTTTTTCAAAACCTCCGTGCCCGGTATATCTGATTGCCATGGCCTCGCCCTCCGGCGCCCCCTCGGACGTCGTGCTTCTCCCGGAGGCGACGGCTGCATTCGTTTCTGGTTACAGTATTCCCCACCGACCGCTTTTGTTCCTTTTAATGCCTGTACCGCCCGCTTTTCTCGTTGAAGGTACCCTGTCTTTCGGGGGCTCATTTTGCCAGTAGCCAGTCACAGCTCCGAGAAGTCTTAGTGTGGAATGTAAGAGTTGGATAGGTTATTTTCGCCCTACTGGTCGGGAGAGTCCATTTTTTGTCTGAGTTTCTATGGTCTTTCGCCTTCCTCGGCAGAGGAGATGCTGGAGCGCGCCTGACGGAGGCAGACGGAGGTTCATTGACCCCACGATAGGACTATTTATCGTCAGACGCGTCGTTCCATCTTGCTATTCCTGCTTCTTTTTGTGATTCTGTTCCTTTTGTCTTTTTTGGTACCAGGCGGTAATAGTGTCCTGTCGCGCTGCTTATGGCGCCGCGAACGTCTCTCGCTGCCAGTCGAGTGGATCGCCTCCTCTTGTTGCTTTGATTTCTGGCGAGAGGTCCTCCCGATGCCGCTCCTCCTTGCCGCTCGGCTGGCTTGCGGGCTCTCTTCCCGTTAACGGGGGTTCCCCCCTTGCTATGTCGGCTGCCGGGTTCTATTCGCGGCCGTTCGAGAGCGCGGGCCCGCGCGATGCTCTCCAGTGACCGCTCTGTCACGGAGTTCGCTTCGGCCGAGGGTCCTGAGCCTTCCGTGGCCTTTAGACTCTTCTCGAGCTGCAAACGTTTTTTTACTCTTGTGGGCCGAGAGTGTCGTTTTGGCCGGGCCGGGTCTAGTGGGTTTTCGGTGTGAGCTGGTACAAGCTTGAGCTAGCCTTAGAATTTCGGCGCCCACGGGTGCAGGGCGTCCTAGCGCGGTTTTTCCCCTCCTATTGTCGACGTGGTCCCTCCCTTCCTGTGACTCTCCTGTGAATCCTGAGGTGTCTGTTTTCGGGACTGTTCCTTTGTCAACGGACCGCGAGCGGCTCTGCCGGGACCGGCTGAGCCGACTACTGAAGACGAGGGCCCGAGTTTGGCAATCGCGCCCTGAGTCGACGGATCTTTCTCCTCTCGCATGTCGAATATTCCTCCTCTTCACTTTTCGTCCGCCACCCCTCTGTATCAGGAGACGTCCTTCATACTTTCGTCGCGCTGTTGCTTTCTCGGCGATAGGTCGGCGCGGGTACCCCCCCCATAGTTTCCGGAAGGGCTGGTTTGCTAGTTGGTTCTTGGTTCGGTAGTAAGCTTCTCGTAGACATGTGATCCCTTCGCCCTCAATCGGCCTCCCTATTTCTTGGCAGCGCCGCCGCTTTTGTCCGCCGCCTCCGAGTTCGCACGGGGGCCGGTTTGAGGACTAGGTGCAGGCGCGGCGAGATCTCCTGTTTCCGCCTGTCGCTTTCTGAAGCTTTTTTCACCCTGTAGTGTACTCCGTCGGTTACCCCGTTGCGACGACTCGTATTTCTGTCGCGCGGCGAGGGGTGGAGAATAGAAATTTTCCAGACCAACGCGCTCCCCCGTGCTATGCTTCTCTCTGACGTACCCGTTCCCCCCTCTTTTTTAGAGTGCCTGCATAGAGCGTCCCTCTTCCCACTCTCCGCGGCGCTTTCTGCTGGCCCTGCGGGGCCGGGTCTTTCTACTGCACAGCGCAGTTGTTGATTCTCCGGTTTCTCGGTTGGTTTTCCCTAGCCTGTTTAGTTGCGATGTGGTTCTTTGTCGGTGGTGAGCTTCGCGGTGGACTTAGTGTAAATTCCGGCCTCTAGCGTATCGGGAAGATAGCGCTGGGTTGTGGGAAGTCTGTTCTAACTCACCGCATCTTCTCCGGGCGGGAGCATCTTGTTCGTACAATTCATCTGAGGTGCGCGGCACAGCAAAGTACATGGGAGAGGCACTTGGCTCTCCGCTCCGGCGCCCCCCGTCCTGAGGGCTTTAGGGCGCGCTCGTCCAGAGTACGGATGGTTTTGTGCGCGCTAGTGAAACGCCGGGAAGTCCGCCTTTGCCTCCCCCCCGCGCGATTGACTCCCCCTGTTATTCTGCCCTTCGTTTCGGTCACCTTTTATCTGAAAGCCCTACCAGAGTGAGTTTCAATTCCCCGCCGCGCGCTAAGGTGCACGAGATTTTTGCTGGATTGAAGTTCTGGTGGTTGTCGCCCTCCCCCTTCGCCGTTCCCCTACTCCCCGCGCCCCTGTTGTTCTATTTATTCCTCAGCGGGGGTCTCTCTCCGTCCGTTCGGAGCGAACTCGGGTGCGCCCGGATGGCTTTAACCGGACATGGACCGCCGAGGTAATTGGCTATTCCGTCCGTGTTTCGAGGGCAGAACTCTTAGTGGTTTTTCTCTTTCGTGCGTAATTCTCAGATCGGTATCCCTTCGCTTCGGGCTGAGCGTTATTCCGGCTGAGGTCGCTACTTTTTTACCTAAGGAGGAGGCTATGAGGGAGACATTTTGAAGTTCTTTTCCCCACTTTTTGTTTTTTCTCTGCTCTTCTCTCTCTTTCTTCCGCTATTTTGACCCATGGCTTCTCGCTGTTCTGTCCTACGCCAATCCCCGTAGGACGCTCCCCGCCGGTGAATGCCCCGTAGTAGGAGACTCGTGCCACGGACTCCGATCTCCCCTTGGTTACCCCCGTCTCTTCCTTCACATGCTTGAGTCTCTCCTTTTCTCCTCTTTTTCTGTTCGATCACCTTTCCCACCGCGTTAACTCTCTCGCTTGACCTTCGTCCCTGCTGAGCGCTGAACTCGTGAAGAATTGGACAGAGTGAGCCGTTTCGTGCCAGCCACCTCTTCCCTTTCCCTTCCCGTGGGTTCCCTATATCGTCCCCCCTTGCGGTTTCATAAGGAAAATCCCGGGTCAGGTCCTGTTTTTCGGGCACCGCCGAGCCTTCGTAGAAGAGCCTTGGCAAAGTCATTGGGAGGATAAACGGCTTTCACCAGTCCGCGCTCACCTTTTCCTCCTCCTGTTTGAACTATCGTCGCAGGCCAGCTTTCGAAGCTCATGGGGGAAGGTCTTTCTAGGATGAGCCGCGCAATCGCGGACACCGTCAAGTCAGAAGAGATACCCTCTGGACTCGACTCCCTAGCTCTTCGATCGTTGACCGAAGACGCCATCCCTTCCCTCAGCCGAACCTTCTCTTGCCATCGTCTCCGTTGCGAGGTCATCCCCGAATCCCACCGGAGGGCGTAAAGCATAGTAAAGCCACTGTACCACCTTCCATATCAGTGTTCCTTCGGGCTTTGTGGCTCCCCATTTTTCACCCCGTAGAAGACAGTCCCTGCGGAAGCCTCACAGTTTCGTGCGGAAGTAGAAGTTTCTTTTTTCCTTCTCTTCACATTGCCAGCCTTCCCACGTTTCTCGTGCTGTGTGGGTATCTCCTCTGCCTTACTACTCTGCGGCGGGTGTAGGGAGGTCGAGTCGCATCGTCCGAATGGCGTTTTTTGTTTCGTTAATCTGCCGAGTCCGACAAGGGTCGCCCCCCCGTCTCTATCTGCCGTGTCAGTGTCCTTCTAGCGTCGTGCTGCTCGTTCCCTGAGCGTGCTTTTCAAAGACCTGTCCATCTTGCGGTCCTAGCTGCGCGAGATCTGGATTGAGCTACTCCGATAGGCACGATCGTCCTTTTCTTTCCTCGGCGTGTCCCCAATCCATCCTTCTGTACCGGCCAACCAGCTTTTTTAGGTTTTTGGGGTAGCCTCCAATCTTCTTCCGCGTGATGTTCCGCTCTGCTCTCCCTGGGCAAACAACGCTCGGTCTCGATTGACGAGCGCCCGTGAAGAGATAAGTTCGCCGACTTCTACTCGTTGCGGGGGCATCTTTCCGATTTTTTTGAACTGCGTTGGTGATGGTGTTTGGTGTCTTCTCTATCCCGACATAGTAGCTTCCAGGGTCGACCTCGACGCTCGGAAGTAAAGCACAGACCCGAAGGCCTTACGGTACGCCCTTAGTTTCCCTGGTCAGCCTTTCTCTTTCTGTCTCCCCCCAGTATGCGCCGTCCCCGGTGTGACACGATTCCCTCGGAGATTTGGTCAGAGTGTCCGCCTCTTAAAGGAGATGGGGGCGGTGCGGGATCCCGTCTCAATCTAGAGCTGTTACGCGTTCAGTCGTGACCGGTGTTGGGGCGACTTACTTCGCTCCCCGTCGCCTGTCCTCGAAGCAAGTGAACCCGTCCCCCCCAAAGGGACAGCGTACGTTGGTAAGTGACCCGGGGCTCCACCGGATGAAACCGCTCTTCGCCGGCCGGTGAGCTCGAGTTTATCTCTCGAACCTTTAACGGGCCTGGATCTTTTTCTCCGGCGACGTTTCTCACGTCCTTGGGGTCACTGCGAGAAGCACCGGTGTCCGTGTGCGGACCTAGGTCATCCGCAGTGTTTTTAGTCCATCAGAGGCTCTTGCTCGTCGCGCAGTTCTCCTCGTCCCCTCGATGTTGTTTTGGATTTTGTCTTTTTTGCGGTACGCGCGCCCTTCTCCGAGTTTTTTTTTTTGTACTGCGTGAGTGATTCGCCTCGACAGGCCAGGAGCTTCTGCGTAGCTGGCCGAGGCGACGTAGCAGCGATGCATGCCACCCTTGGCGGCGGCTTCTCTCTCCTCCGTCCCGCAGAACTGTAGCTTCCGCAGGTCTTTGTTCGCCTTTAGCCTTTTCGCCGTCGCGAGCTCGCCGGTTTATGTTCCCCCCCGGCCTCACGCAAACCGGAGATTGCTCTTTTTCCTAGATGCCGGCTGTGCTTCCGGTTCCCAGTCCTCTTCCTGTAAGTCCTCTCGAACCATCTGTTTTTTCCACATTAAGGAGGGACGTTCTTTTGCGACTTGGAATCGCGCTTTCTTGGTCATATTGCCCCATTATCGACCGAAGCGCCTGTGCCTTATGCACTTAGAGCAGACCGATGCGCTGTACATTAGGTTACGATGCCCCCGTCTGGGTATGTACTTCGCTTCGATTGAGCTCTGTGATTGATTTGGTATCAGCGGAGTCCCCGCCCGAACTTCCGGCGGGGACCGGCGACGTTTGTCCTGTAGGCGGTGAACCCAGCTTGTTGATCGTCGCCGGCCCCAGCAGCGCTGCACCGCCCGCGCTTCGGCTCTCGCCTCTTTTCCTCCGACGGGGCCGTTCCTGTCGGTGTCAGAATAACGTCCTCCGAAGACCCCCCCGCCAACAGAGGCCCCCCCAACCCCGACTGGCCTGGCTACAGAGACTGCGGACTTGCCGGACATACCACAATTTTTTGGGTCACCGGGGTTCTGAATCCCGAATTCCCGCTTCTCTTCTGCCTTCGTTGATGTCACTTCGGTGGTTCGAGTAGCAACTTCTGTTCCGGATAGTTCGGGCTCGGGAGATACTCCCCGTGCTATGAGCCGATGCACCTAGTCGGCCCCTCGGGCCTACTTGCTCACGTATCTCTTCTTCGATTTTTTTTCTTTTTTTTTTCCACCCATTGGGCTTCCCTATAGCCCGGGGTTTTTGCCCGGTGACGGATTGTCCAGGACCGGTGGAACCTGTTCTTGGGAAGTTTTGAGAAAGATGGAGGGTGGTTGTTCTGAATGTGTCGGCACTTTTCCATGTATCTTCTTCCGGGGGGGATGGGCTCCGCTTTGAAGGGAGGCTTTTCTTTCTTGGAGATGCGTGCCGTCGAGCGGCAACCTGTGCCCGTTGCCGTGTAGAGTTGGTAGAGGAAGAGAGTCTTACTCCCGAGCCGCCTCGAGGCTTTATCCTTGCGCGACCCTCCTTCCCGGTTTGGTTAGACAGGACTGCGAGGCCTCGAGCAGAGATCAATTTCTGAATGGTAATACGCGTGATTTTTTGGCGGTCTCCAGAGGCGGCTGCGCAACGGTTCTTCGCTGTTTGCTAGCCCGCGGCTCTCGTGTACCTCGAACTTCTTTGAAGGCCGATCCGCTGTGGGCGCACGACGTTTAAGCCCCACCGAGCGCGTTGTTTGGGCTTCTCCCATTCTGCTTTTCGCCTCCCACTTTTGTACCTTAGTTTCGCTTTTCGTTCTAAGTCAGGGGCGTCCCTATACCGAGCGCTGGTGTCGCCTAAGGGATTTTTATTCACACTATTTTCATCAACGTCCCCCCTCCTTTTCCTTTAGTGCTTCGCTGGGTTATTCTGCAATCGATGTCTTTCTTTTGGTTTAATTTCACCCTAGGAACTTCACGTCAGGCGTCGACCTAGTCTAGTGGCTATGATCAGCCTACATCTACCCAGTTTTTCTAGTTTTTGCTGTCGGGGTCTCCTTTAGTGCGCCGCACCTTGTTCACAAAAGATATCCTCTCTCCCTCCCGTGTTGTTGAGACCGTGAGTGGTCCCTAAGTGACGCGACAGTCGCAGACCCCGGTGCGGCACCGCACAATTGCATAAGCCGGACTTGGATTGTTGTTTGTTTCGTCTCCCGAGAGGCCTTGATGGAGACATCGACGCATGTCTGTGAAGAGCTTAGTGCTTTCCTGTTTTTACCTACGCTTCTCTGCGTTTCTGTGGCCCGATCATGCCTAGAGATAGCCATCACGACGAGGTTTGATTTTATGTGTGCTTATTCGTGGAGCATTCCAGTCGTGGAGATGACACGCCATCTCTCTGTTGTGTGGGTCCATCTGTCTCAAGGATTCAACGAACTCACCTGCAGTTTCGGCAAACATGCGGTCAGATTCAGAGCCCCATAGGTTTGCCCTCATCGAACAGGAATTAGCCGGCGGGGGGGAGTACCGCCGCAGACCCGAGACGCCGGGCGATCTTTCTTGCCCGAGATTCGCGAGACCGAAGCCCTTGCGCCTCCTGCGAGCACGCCGCGATGCCGAATGGCGTGAGCTATGTATTCGCTGTTATCATTTTTTTCACTGTATGACTGCTATGAGCGCGGCGCACTGCCGATGGCCGAACGAGAGGCTATCCTCGCCAAGCAAGGCCGGATTAGTAGTAGGTAGGAGCTTGGTCACTCCCGCTGTTCCCGTCTGCGGCTCCGGCCGAGTATACTTCATTGTTAACTCCCGGCCGATCTAGAGATGTTTTAGTCATATTACAGGTGAAACCCATTGACTCGCTTCCCGGTGGCCTCCACACCGGCAATTCCTGGTCTAACATCTTTTGATGACCCCCTGTTTTCTTCCTACCGCTGAGCGGCCCTCCTGCCAATCCAGCCGTTCACCAGAATCACGGTCTTCGGGCCGATCGCCATCTCAGTCACGCGTCCCCTGTGCCTTCGTGCCGCTCGTTTTTTGTCTCTCCGGGAGCAACGTTATCACGATCCTGCCTCCGGCCGATAGCTTCGGTGTATGGGAGGGTTTTGTGCGCCAGCAGTCGATCTCGGGCCGACAGATTTTTTGACTTTCTTTGAGCACGCCTGGTAATCTTTTCCACAGCATACCGATCGCCCTGACCTTCTCGCACGATCTCTCCGTATGGGGATTCCTATTTGATAGCACGCCCGGTTCGGAGAGCCCGGCGTTTGGTCCAGTATGTCTACTTCTGGGGAGATCCTTTTGGTCCTTCCCGTTATCCGTTCCCGTTCTGGTCTTTTCCCTCCGGCTTGATCGTCTGTCTTTTTATTTTTCGGATTTTTTTACTCGATGAGCTCCGAGGTTCGAGCTCTTTTTGCGCGGCTTCCCCAAGAAGTCGAGAAGCTTCCCTCGAGTTGCCTTGCGGACCTCTCGACCACCGCCGGACTCTTTGTTATCTGATCGCTTTCAGCGCGGCCGGACTTGAGCGTTCTCTCTGCGGCCGTTTTTTTTCGAAGGGGAACCGGTCACCGCACCTGTACCCGCTGGTTCTTTGTCTCTGTCATATTTACCGATGGCGCTAATCTTCAGTTTTCAAGAGGCCGATGCTCGCATACACGAAGAATGCTCTCTCTCCGTCAGATATGTCTTTTTTTTAGGTGCGGTCGACACTGTTGTCGGAGGAGTACCCGTTCCTGCTTTCCTGATTGATTCGAGCAGCTGTGCGTTTCGTTCGCTTCATCGCGTTTATTTTGACGCGCGGTGAGACGGAGGGGACTCTCGTTTCCATCGCTATAGGAGCTACTCTCTCCCCTTTTTCTCCCCCTTGTATCCCGCCGCTAGGCGGCTGCGGCTTCGGTGCTGCGTGTCTTTGTTTCTGCCTGTTCCGATTTCCCATCCTTCTATTTTTTTTTAATGATAGCGTTTGCTTTGGGCCCGCAACGAGGCCTGAGCTGCCGAGAGCGCCTCCTTGCATGAAACATCTCTCTCGATAGTGCTCTTTTTGCTTTGTTTTCCTCCCCTTTTCCTTCCTCGCCCCTCAAGGATCTCGGTCTGCGTTGATTTCGCTTTACGGGGCGTTCCACTCTGTCCCTTTAGGATTCGGGTGCCGAGGTCGTCCGGTTGCGCCTCGTAGGTCGAGTTGCCGTTGCAATCCCAGCTTCGGACAGTGACTGTTAGCGACGTGAGCTTCCGGACTGTTATCCTGAGAACGGAGGGAGAGAAGCATGCTCACCTGTTTCTAGTTGTTCATTCTATGTTTTGTGCCCCGACGTCGGAGGGGTACTGAAGGCCGGAACCCGAGTTCGTTTTGTACTTTGGGTCAATGGCTTGATTACGCCTTCGCTTCGCGACTGTCGGACTTCCGTCGGTCTCGCTCCTCTCCTTCCCCCGCCCCGATTTTCCCTCCTTTTTCGACTGAGCCGCACGCTTTTTGACTATCGTTGAACAGGACAGGCCTATCTAAGAGGAGATCGGTACCGCACTTGTTCAGCTCGTTTGCGTTTCTCTCGATACGGTTTGTTTGCGAACCCTCTCCCGACTTGCGCCTCTATCTTCCTCTTGTTTCACTCTATCCTTTTTCGTCCAGATGGTCTTAGCGTACAAGAAAGCGGTCGAACGCGGCCCGTCGTCTGCCACGGCCATATGGGTCCGAGGTTTCCTTAGGGCGGATTCGCCGCGTCCGCCGTGGCCTATCGGCGTTCCGGCGAAAATGAGACCGTTTGTTGGTTTTTGTCGCTCTCAGTCCTTTAAGATTTTGTTTTTCCTCCGCAACTTTCTAAGATTAAGCTCCTCTGGGCGGATGTAGATGTGCCATCCGCGTGCAAGCACGGGAGCATTATCCGATCGTGATCGGACGTCGCTACGGCCGTTTTTTTTGATCGCGGTTATCGCTGTTACCTGGGTCTGAGTGTTACGGAAATTCTTTTCCCCGCAACGCCGGTCTGTACCTGATTACTTCTGATCCCCTAGATTCTTTTTTTAGCTGGGTGACCTGTCTGTGACCCATAGAACTAATTAGTATAAAACCAAGGAAGAGCCAGCACTAGTTATATGAGAGCATCGAAATTCAACCACAGGGGGCCAGACGTCGTCATCGCCCTTATCTCGGATCGGGAACCCAGACAAGTATTTCTGTTACAGGGTGAAGTTGAATTTTTTTCCTGTGCGAATGACTGCGACGAGACAGGTTTGTTGGTGGTATCGGCGGAACTTTCCACGTTCGGCTCTCTCTACGCCGAGCTCGTAAGCATCTTCCTGATACCACGCATAGGCTCCCAACCCCGCCGTTGCCAGGCGCCCGCAGCCCCAGACCGTCTAGGGGTGCCGAGGTCATATACTCCACTCAGCGGAGAACTCCCCGGCGTCCCCGCCGGCACGGTCTCCCGTGAGGGGCAGGCCATAGAGACGCCCCAATGCGGCCCTCGCTCCCCCTTTTTACAGAGGTAAGAGCGGCATCCGGGTTCTGGACCCGACGGGAGGAGGAAACCGGGGCGTCCCATTGATCAAAATAAGGCGTCTTCCGGGGGTTAGTGCGGGGCGGGCAGAGCTATTGGGTTGTTTACTTGGGAGGAGGCGTGATCGAATTGGGCTCGGTGGGACTATTAAGCGTTTGCGTCTCTTTTGGGCGCGCGGAATCGGCTCGACGCTGGGAGGCTTTTCGAGGGAAGGTCGGGGTCATTTTGCCAGAGGGGCTGTTTTTTTTGGCTTTCCCCGAGATCGTTTCTTTTATGTCCTTGCGGTCGCGCTGTACGCCTACGTTCCGCTATTTCACCGTCCACGGATATCTGTTGTCGTCTTTTTTGGACGGCGTCCCCCTGTGATTGCTGCAATCTGACGATTGACTCCCCCGTTTAGCGACGAGGATGTTTTGACGCGCACCGACTGGGACTCGGCCCTTCTCCTTCTCTGACAGCCGCGCATTTGGGCCATGATGCGGTGCCCCACGTTTTGCGGATCGGTTGAATTCCCGTGGTCGGCTTCTCTCGAGCAGTCTAAACGCCGCGGCACCAACCGGACTGATCGAGTTGACTTATCTTTTCTCGGTTTTTGTTTATTGATGCGTAACGGTGACTCCTTTTTCGCCCGTATGGATCGACCCCTTTGACCTTGGTCTCCAAGGATTTTCCAGTGACGGCTTGCGTCAGCAAGCTTAGGATCGGGCCGTGGTCGGTCTCTACGCTTCTGCCCCGGCGTTTTTGCCTCTTTCTTAGTTGCGACGGAGGCTTCGTTAGGTCACCTAGTCTTCACAACTTCTCTGCCTCGATCCACTGAAGTCGTTCGAATCTATCTCTCTGTTCCCCCATACGTTGTATGATCGATATTCGACCCTGTTCTGTTTCTCGGCTGTCCATGTGCCAGTATTCTCTTATGTCTGACCTAACTAGCCGCAATCCCGTGCGTTCGCGCGGGTTTCTTTAGGCTTTCGGAGACGAAGGCACAGCCGCCGAGGGAACTCCCTGTTCATGCCGACGTCCTTCGTCGAGAAGATTCTTGTTTCTTCTCTTCCGGTTGCATGTCGTTTTTTCGTATCCATCCGGTTTAGCACTCCCTTCACGTTAGCCTCCTCCTGGTATGACCGTTTCCGCGGGTGAACGCGAACCCCCACCCCGAACGTTTATTTGCGTTTTGCCTTTTTCTTAGTCGGGGTTATTCGCGCGCAGGTCCCCGTACACCGAGGGCACGTCCGAGTAGCCGTGGGCGCCACACAGCAGCGCTTTTCGGAGTCCCTCAAGGAACGAAAGGCGTTGTAGACGAATAGCCGACAAACTCCTAGTCGGTGTTTGCTTTTTCAATTGCGGTTTCCCGGCTGATCCGGTCGTTGTACCCAGACGCGGAGAACAGGCATGTACCAGCCGATGAGTGGTGAAGGGAACTGTCGTGAAGAAATGTCCTCGGGGCTTGGGGCTCGGGTTTGAATTGTCCGGTTTAAGCGCGGACGCGCCCGGCTCCTGCGGCGGAGGCCTCATTCGTGTGACCGAAGATAATCACGCGCGTTCGGAGACTTTGATTGGATTCCCCCCCTAAATTCGCCAGCGTGGCGAAATACTCTTCGCGACGAGTTACCCTTTGCGAAGGTTTGATGTATCCCTCGCCACCCACCGGTTCATCGTCCCCCCCGCGCGCCCCATCGATTCCCACTCCTCCCCTGACGCCCTTTCCTAACGACGCGAGCATACCCGCGCACCGGCGCTTCGCTGTCCGGACAACCGACAGTGCCCCCTCGAGGCAACGCTCGCCGCGAGGAGTTCCCTTCCAGTTGATGCAGTCTGTCCGCGGCGGTGTTAAGGTTCTGTCGATAGCCAGTGAGCAGGGTTACGAAGCGTGGTTGCTTTAGACGACCGCCTTGTCGTTCTTTCCTGCCAGGGTCCGCCTGCGCGCTGACCGTCTCATCTATCTGTGCGTATTCCTACCTGTCTACCGGTTTGGGTCATCGTTCCATTTAGGGGAGGTTCCGTGTATTGCTCGCTGATATTCACGTCGTCTTAATTTCTATTCTTAGGGCTCGAGGGAGCCGGTTTGCGATGTCCCGGGCTGCAGCATCGTGGGGTCGTATTGAAAGTCTGCGTGTTAGTCAAAAACCGGCGGAAGAAGTGGCTACATGTTCGTTGACGGTTTTTTCCCCGCGTCAGCACCTCGCACGTCAGGGTGGTCCCCCCTCCCGCCTCCTCCCAGATGAAGACTGCTTGTTCGGCGCGCAAACAGTAGAACCGAGCGTAGGCGCTTTTTTTCTTCCGATATGCGGTGGCTCATAGCTTTTTTGCCTCGTTCGGGTTGTCGTCGCGTTCTTAGTCAACATTGGTCGACTACCGGCGCGTCCCGCCCCTCCGGGCCGGAGTCAGTCTTCCCTGTCCCCGCCGTTCTCGGGGGAGGTTCGCGGTCCACCTTATTGTATCACGGGTGTTACTGAATGCAAGTACTCGGTGGGATGTCAATTGAGGCCTCGTTCGTCACCAGCCGCGGTTGGATTCTCCCTTCTTGACTGTTCATTGTAAACGGGCTACATGACTTCCTTTTTCCGGGCTGCGTTTGCTTCGACGTCTCGCCGCTCCGTCAGCATTCACCAAGTCTCCCGTCGCCTTGGGCCAAGCTTAGACCGGCAGGACCAACCGCTCGGCCGTTTACCCCTTATCGCCCTTGTCTCGTTTTTTGGCTCAGGATCACATTGCCCTGGCTGTTCTCAACGTTGGTCGAACGGCTGCGGCCGTTCAGCCGATGATCAACGACGCGGGCTAGCGGCCTAGAGGCCGCGAACGTCACGCGACTCCTGAGCCCCGGTCACAGGCGAGTTCCGCGAGCCATATCCCGTCGTTTGGCGTCTCCATCCCTTGTTTGCCCCAGTCGTCTCCCGCTTCGCCCGAGAGCCGAGTCGGCGTGTCATCGCGACGACAGGCCTTTCCTCGGAGCGAGGCGGCCTGTTTTACCAACCCGCGCTCCGTGTCAGCCTAGCATGAACCCGGGCCCGGCGCTGAAGAAGCCGTAGCAAACTCTTATGGGTTTCGTTCGCGCCAGGGCTCTTCCTTTGCGACGAGGCGGGTTCTTTTCCTGGCCGCGAGGGGTCATCAGAGTTCCCCTCACGGCGCGGTCCACCGGCGTTTCTCTCTGCAGATTCGCCGGGCTCGAGGAATTCGTTTTTTTCTCTGAAGTGTCTCTCCTCCTTGGGGGGTCCGACATCTCCAGGCGGTCCGTTCGGGATCGCTCACGTTAATCGTGATTGTGTGACAGCTGGCGTCCCCCTGGCAAGGGACATGGGATCGCCGCACTTCGGTAACAGCATTTTCTCATGGCACTGGACACCGTCGGTTCTTTTCCATGTTCGGTTACGGAGTTCCCCCTTAGGGGGGGATTATTGCTCGCGGGATTGAGGAGCTCCTTGTGCCGCGAGCTCGACAAAAACAGGGTGCGGTTCTTCCCTTTGCTCCGCAGGGCTTCGCTCTCTGGCGGGAACGGCTTTTTTGCTGCGCCCGGCGCAACGCCATCCACAAAAAGAAGTGTCGGCTTACGGCATACGCGAGTCTCGCCTCCGAGTCCACTTGCCTTCCCTGTTTCGTTCGCCCGTTTTCTTGATCCAGAGCTCTGATCTACGTCGACATACGCTCGTACACCGAGGGCTTCTCAACCTTTTTTTTTTAGCAAAGTCTAACCGCTCTCCGAGAAGGTCTTATTTTCGACGGTGGTCGCTCTCGTTCTTTACCGAGATTTCTCGTGTCTTGCTCGGCTCGGCTTGTTTTTTTTCTTCACCGTAGGCCTGATTCCTTGCTCCGAAGCAGAGTAAAATACGCAGAGGAATCGGAGGGAAGGCAGTTCGTGCTCGGAGGCGATCCGTTTCTTCTCCTTTGTTTCTCGGGAAGGGACTCTTGGTATGCCTCTATCCCTTTGTTTCCCCAGAGTTCTGCGGACGTTTCTTTGCAATGGCGTGGTGCCTTCCATTCGTACGAAGGCTTTCCCTTCTTGTGTCAGCTACGGATGCTGCGGCGGTTTGTGTGGACTCAGACGCGGAGTCGTTGGTAATGGCATGCAGATGAGTGCGAGGATGCTTTCCGCCATGTTCTTACGCTTCCAAGATGCCGTTACCCTTTCCCGCCTCTTTTTGGATGCGAGATTGTGTTTTCCGAGCGACTCCGCGCCGCTCTTCTGCTCGGCGCTGCAGGCCTGGGGCGTCTTCGCTGTTGCCAAGTTAAGTAGTGCATGTATCAGGCCTCTTGGGCGTAGGTCTCTGCGCGGTTCCCCGGGCGGCACGGCTTTTCCTCCGGTCGGCAAGCGGTTTTTCTCGTGGCGCGCCCCAAGGCGAGATGAATAGGGACATTGCCGGTCGGATCCGAGACGCCTGAGCGGTTCGCGTACTTTCCCCTCTACACGAGGCGTAGTTGGCGTTTCACTCCGACAGGCGCTTTTAGCCGGACCACGGCCAAGGACCGTTTGGTCCCGTTTCGAAAGGGGATGTACTGATCAGGAGCTTTGGAGTCATACGGGCGCTTCACCGACTCGAGTGCGTCTAAAGCTTTGAGCCCTCCCGGCCCGGTTGTCTTTTCTGCTCTGGGCTGATGCATGGTCGCGGAGCGGAAACATCTGCGCTAGTAAAAAAACGTCGGAACCGCGTCCTTTTATGTCGGTTACCTTCGACCGCATCGTTGCGGTCGCTTGAAGTATGTGTGAGCCTAGGGCGGGTAGATCGATAAAGTCCGCGCTCGTCTGTGTTCCCCGCTAT
>Ga0179593_1527906_pt1 | contig 16580 bp, 21 predicted proteins | sample CZODoug2_1_08_16_FD_185931 | JGI IMG/M metagenome (GOLD analysis project Ga0179593, IMG submission 185931) | Vadose zone soil fungal communities from Angelo Coast Range Reserve, California, USA - CZODoug2_1_08_16fungal (PacBio error correction) | ecosystem: Environmental > Terrestrial > Soil >... | reverse complement strand
TACCACCTTCTGATTATCGACTTTTCAGACCTCCTCTCCCCCTGAATATCCCCCCTCCCTTGAACCCCCCCCTTTCCTCCCCCTTAGAGAGGGCCCCAGCTGGTTCCTGTTACTTACTCGTCCGTTGGAGAGAAGATCTAAGGACGTCCTTTACCACACAGCCACTAGCCATTTTTTCGGATCTTGGTGTCCTCTTCCTTTCGGTTATAAGGAAGACAAAAGGTACTTTCCCCGCGGCGCGACTTTTGCAGGTCCCTGTGCGTTTTCCTTTGAGCTTCTTTCGGGATTCTTCCCTTGCCGACGTGTCCCCCGGTTCCTCTTTCTTCGCTGCGAAGTCGGGATTTTCCCAAAGGCCCCCCTCTTCCTGCGCTAACCCCAGCCCCCCTCAGCTCGTGGGCACCCCAAAAGGATCCCCCCTTAGTAACGAAGTCCCTCCACATGAAGGCAACCCTGCGGTCCACCTACCGGGAAGAGGGGCCCTTTTTCCTTACAAGTATATGAGATAGGATTTATGATAGTTGGATGAGGCCCTTTCTGCATTTGAGGTTTTTGCACTCCCCCGGCACCGAGGTCGAGGACTCCCAACGGGTCCCTCTTCGTTGAAGCTTCCAATACGGTGATGACACAGAATTCCCCATGTGCTCCAGCCCTTCACGATTCGGTTTTTTCGTGGGAACTGTTTTTCATCTTCCCCTCCTTTCCCGAAAAGGACTCTGGGACTAATTCCCCCCTCTCCGGCGATTGCTTTTTTTTTTTCCCCCCCCCCCGATACCGCAGAAGACTTTTCCTTCCCTCCTCCATCAGGTCCTTCTTTACGGGAAACGAATCCTATCTTCCCCCCCCGTGCATTCCCCCCTCTGATGGGTGTTTTCACCACCCCCCTTTCAATTAGAGGAACTCCTTTTCCTTTTCCCTGCGTCCCCCCATAGGGGAACCCCAAGCGCCGTTCCCTTTTGAGCTGGAACCAGACTCCCCCCACCTATCTGGCAGGGCCCATTTTCAACGTCCTCTTTTTCCCCCCCCCCCACCATGGCTTGGGCCTGTCCGGTACGAATTCGAATCCCCTGGTTCACAGATTTGGTTGTTTTTTCCCCAATTTGAGTCCCCCCCCTCCCTTGTTTTTTTTTTCTTTTTTCCTGTTTCATTCGTCTTTTGTATGGATTTTTCCTGCTAGGAAATAACCTCTTTCCAGCTCGGTCTGGGCCCTGCTTTTTTTGATCTTGGCGACAATTATTCTTTCTAAATCCCCCCCATTCTGGGATGGAATTTTTTTTTCTGTCTTCGTCGTTTTGCGGCGGTTTCCCCCTCCTCAAGCGAAGAAGGTCTTCAGAAGTTCCAAAGGAGTCAGTGTCTCCCTTTTCACATTTTTGAGGGATGGACAGTCGTCACGAGAAAGGCCAGGGGGTCCGCGCCCCCTTTTTTGCTTTGTCACCTTTATCCAATCTTAAGCCTGGAGGGCCCCCCTTCAGGCCCCTTTTCCCCCCCTCCTGGCGCAGCAGCGAACTTCGTGCGCCCCCATACCGAGGTTTTTTTTTCGCGGTGAATCTTTGTCTTTCTTTTTGAAGCGGTCCATTTTCCCCCCCCTGGCCGGCCCTCTGACGGCCCTTTGGTGCAGGGTCAGCCCCTCTTTCTGAGATCCTCTGTTTCCTCGCGAACGACCCTTTCCCCCCCGGAGAAAGCCAGTCCCCCCTTTTTCCTCCCCCCCAATTTTTGTCCCTTTTTTTTCCACCTCGGCCCCCTGCGCTTCCATCTCATTCCCCTTAATCGACAAACCTAGTCTTTTTTATCCCCAGCGCCTCCTGAGTTTTTTTCGGCCGGACAAGCTTTTCCCTCCGTTGCCCGTTCATCCCCAGGCCGGGGCGATTTTTTTCGTAAACGATCTTTTCCCCCAATCGATCTTTCCCCAGGGATTCTGAGACCCCACGGTCGTACGTGTTTCCTTGAATATAGGAGATATTACCTGAGACATCTCCCCGGGCGAGCCGTTAAGACTGATCTGGTCCGTTGCCTTGACATTTTTTCCTTTTGATCTCCTGGCGTCCCCCTTTCTCAAGGCCAAATCTTGCTGAGTCGTCAAACCTGTTCTCCCCGGAGGCTCATTTTTCTCGGCACCTGGATCGCATTTCTTTCCCCCCCTCTCCTCGTTTAGTTCTTTGTTTTCCGTTTTGATCCGCGGGCCCCCCCGCCCGTAATCGATAAATCCCCCCTTTTTGTTTTCCAGATTTTCTTTTCCCGGTCCACACAGGAACGGCCCTACGCCTTTATCCCTCCGCGACAAAGAGTTCCCCAGAGATGCGGCCATTCAGGACATTCCAGCCATGTTCCTTTCGAAATACACCTTTTTCTTGGTTTTTCTCCTGCCTGGGTCCCGAGTCGCGCTCCCTGCCGCACACACAGTCCTCCCTTGTCTGGACCGCTCGGGCCTTTTCCCCTGCTCAACGGAACCCCACCAGGTTCTCGTTCTTTTACCAGAGTCGCCTTGCCCTTCCCTCCCTAATTGTGGCCACATTTTTTCTTATCCCCTGGTTTTTCCGCACGGCCGTTAGGGTGTCCTTTTCTCACAACGAGTGAGGTGATCTTCTCTCTATCTTTTTCCCCCCCCTTGTTGTTTTCTCTTCTCCCTGCCCGGGCCAGCAAATAAATATTTTCGACATTGCAAGACGGCGTGCGTTCCCCATGAGACAAAGGTATCTTCCCAATGGATGGCGCCCGACATTTTTTTTTTTTTTTCCTGGTCCCAAGAGCCGTTAGTTCTTTCCCTTTTTCTGCGATGCAAAAGGTTGGTCGTGTACAGGACCTGTTCTGAGGATGAGGGGGCGTGGTTTTTTTCCCCCAACCTGGAGGCCAGCTGCCCCCCCCCCCCCACCTCCATGAGGAGTCCTCCCTTCCCTTGAGTGTCTGGCCTGGCTTTCTCTTTTTTTGGATGAGAATCTCCTCTGGTCGCGGACCGGCTTCCCCCGAGTATTTTTCCCCCTTTTCCCTCGGTTTTCCACGACCCTGCTTCCCTCTTCAAACGGCCATTCTTCCAGGGGCTCTTGGCGTGGGGGCTTTACTTTCCATCTTTAAGTGCCCTCGCCCCCACCTTTAGAACTCAAGAGGAAGGGTCTAAGACGGGTTCCTCTCCCCTCCTTCCTAAGGAGGAAGATTAGACCTTCCGGGGAGCTGGCGGGACCCCTTCTCTTTGCGTCAGGAGACCCCACCTTCCAGAGTGCGAGGAGGATCAGGTGTCCTTACGGCTCGCCAGGTTCCCCGAATGGGAGATTATTGAGCGTCGCTTACCCTTTCTTGGCTCAGAAGCCTGGTTTTTCATCTTTGTAACTTTCCTTTTCAAGAATCTTCCCCTGGCGATGAACGTTCTTGTGTTCCACGCGGTTTCTTTTTCGTTCCTCAAGGAGTCGCTGGCTTTCCCCGGACGGGATTTTGTCCCCCCCCTCCCCTAGTAATAGTGATGCTTTTCCTCTCAGTTCTCGCGCTGTGCTTGTTCCCTCGCCGCGTTTTTTTTTCCCCCTACGGAAAGGGAAGGGCTTGAGGGGTTCCTGTCAGGAGAGTCGGATCACCTGCAGCCGCAGCTGCGCTCCTTTTTCCCCACTGCCCCCCACAGGTTTTTTTGGCCCGTCCTCCTCATCGCCTGGTTGAACATTCTTCACCGCGGTTCCACTTTTTTTCTTTCTGTCCCTGAGGCTGCAAGGAGTTTCGGGGTGTGTTCTGGCTCCGGATTCTTTCTGGCACTGGAATACCTCCCCCAACCTTTCTTCTTCTTCCCCCCCGGCCGTTACCCTCCACTTCCATCCCTTCTTTTTTTGTCTGTGGAGGCTCCCTCGCAGCTTTTTCAAGGCGGATTACCCAGTAAGGATCAAGTGTCCCCTCCTCCTTTTGAAATGATGTCCTGCCCCCCTTTCCCCATTGTAATTGAGAGAGTGACGCACTTTTAATGCGCCCCTTCTTTGACGACGAAGAGCTTCCTGGTTATTCTTCGCGACCTAACAGATAGAATTCAGTCTTGTTCCTTTTGTCAGCACTGCCCCCCCCCCCTCGTGCGAAGGGTCCCTTCCCCCTCGATGCGAACCTGAAACCCCTCCGACATGGTGGCTTCGGCGTGGTTCAAATCGCCCCTCCAATATACGGCTTTTGGTGAACCGTTTTCCCCCCTCCTTGCGAGTGGGAGGTCCTTTTCCGGTGCGCCCAACCCTTTTTTCCTTTTGCTGAAGGGCCTCGACTGACAATCCTTCAGGGCTGGGTTAATTCTTTGTCTTGCTGTTATAGTTTTTTTCCCAGTGAAGCCCTTTTTTTTTTTTCTTCGAATTCTTTTCCGTCTTTCCGAGGGGTTAAAAACCCCTCTCGAACTGTTCGCGGAATCCTTCAAAGGCTACCAAGCTTTTTTGTCGAGGATGCAGAGGAGCTTTTTTTCTTCAAGGGACCCCCCCCCCTTGAAGGCTCCCGGGGATGGAGCCCTGTTTTTTTGTAATTCCGTCCCGTCTTGTCTTTTCCACGAGGATCCTGACTTTTCTCCTTTGACGCGGGGCTGGTAGCCCCCACCCCCCGGAAATGGCATTGATGTCTTCCTATATAGACGATACTTTTTCCAAACCCCTCCCCCTTTCCCCCCTTTTGGACGTACCCTTGGATGAAGGGGTTTTCCGGATACGACGGTGAACCCTTTCTTACTTCTTCTTTCCCGCTGGTGGTCTGGCGTTATTTTCTTTCGAGTCAGGGTCCCTCCCGTCTTCCCCCCGAATTAGAAGAAGCCTTTCCCCTTGGAAAGGTCCGGGGACGCTCCCCCCCCCTGGAAGGTCAAGCGCTCCCCCTTCCCTTTCCTTATGAACCTTCCCCCCGTTAACTTCCGCCTCTTTCACGAACAGATTAGGAAGAGTAACTGGTGGCTTTTTCCCGACTCAACGCCACCGTGTCCCTTCTTGCCTGCATTGGCAATGGCCCTTTTTGTCTGAAGGCGGCTCCTTGCGCGATAGGATGCCTCCTTCCCCCAGGTAGCCAGAGCAGTACCGCGTGGCCCGATTAGAGCCCAGGGTACGTCTTGGGGAAAGTTTGGGGACCGATTAGGAGGAACTGTACTCCGCATTCCACAGATTCGATAATCTACAATGGTTGGTGGGAATCATATCTCTTTCCCCCCCTTTTGTCTGCTTTCCACATAACTTTCTATTCTCCTAGCTATCTTGGCACACGACGTCCTTTCCAAACAGACCTTCCCCCCCCTTTGGCGAGCGGGGCCCCCCCGGAGAGTTTTTTACTGTCTTTCCCATTATCGCCCCCGCCGAGCCGATTTCAGTTCCTCTGACGACCCCCCCCCCCCCCCACCGCCAGCGGAAAATGCTTCCCTTCGGAAATGGCCAGCTTCGCTCTTTTTCTTTTATACGGAATCCTGAAGTCCCGCGTCCCCGAGTTTACCCGTTTGTTAATCCTTTCTTTCACCCGCCCCGCACCTCCCTCGCCCCACACACCACCACCCCTCCCCTCTCATCAGCTTCTTTCCTCTCCTCCCCAATCCCTACAACCCCCCCTACCCCACCTCTCCCACAACTCTCCCGCAACTCCTTATCTTTCCCCCCCCACTCCTTTCTTGCCTGCGTCCCTCCCTCCCTTCCGCCCGCACACCCCGCACACCCCTCCTCTCTAAGACTCCTCTTCATAACCCTTCGTTACTCCACTCTGCCCTTCCTTTCCCCTCTCCTCGACCTACCTTCTCCCCTTCGCACTTCCGTCCCGTCTATTATCCTTTACCTCCACCACCAGTCCTCCACGCGCAACCTTTTCGCCTTCTCTCCGCCCCCCCCCTCGACATCATATGAATGTCACGCTCTTTACACTCCCACATCTTCCCCTTCATCGGTCTTCTTCTTTTACCCCCCACGTTCCCTCCATTAAATGCTCCTAACTTATACTCCCCGCTTCGACCCTCTCGTTACGTTCCCCCTAAGTTTCCCCCTTTCCTTTGACCCGTCCAACGGAGGGTGTGTATTTATCAGGTAAATCCTCTGTTATCCCCACCTACTCCCCCCCGTAACCCCTATCCCTTTTTTCCCCCTCCTCCTCCTCCCCCCGTTCAATTCCCCTCCGCTATATGTACAGACCGCGTCCAGACGGCCGCAGAGAGCAAGGAAAAGCCTTTATACTCACCTACCTCCCCGCCCAGGAATGTACTGCGAGGGGAACTCACCGGAGTGTTGCTTACCTCTGCCTAGCCCCCGCCATCCCCCGGGGAATACTCTTTCTTTCTGAAAGCGCAAAGCCCACTGAATTCCCTACACACGCTTTTTCGCCCCCCCCACTCCCAACTGCCCCCCCCCCAATACACAACTATACGTCCCACCCCCCCTTCCAGGCCTCCCACCACAGATCCACATCAGACGAGCCTACTTGATCCCCAACAGCACTTCCCTCTCTCTTTTTATCTCTGCCACCCCAGTCCCACTTATCCACTCTAGCGATCCCTCTCCTCCCAGCAACCTCTCCCCCCACGCTCTTAACGCCGCCCCGACACATATTTTGCACTCTCTCAGATTCTCCCGCGTAACTTCTTCGTCCTCCACATACTAACACCCCCCCCGATACTCCCCCACCTCTAACCGTCGTCCACTTCCCCCTTTTCCCCTCCCTCTGATTTATATTTTTAGGATAACTGTGCCCTGAGGTCCGTGCGACAGAAGTCCCTTTTTTTTCAAACGGCCGAGGTCTTCTGCATAACCCCGGCCGAAACCCCTTCCCCCGCGGCCCCATGCTCTCTACCCAGTCTGTCGTATCCGGAGACCCAAGTTCTCTTTCCCGGACGAACACTTCCTTCTTTTCGTCCACGATTTCCCGGTTTTTTAGTTCTTTTTCACCCGAGACCAGTCTCTTCGCGTAGAACGCACACCTTCCTCCCAATGCCTGTTTTTGAGACCCCCCCCATCCCTCCCGTGTATTCCCTTTCCAAAGAGGAAGGGTTTTCAAGTCATCCCAATCGGGATCATGACAGTAAGGCCACCCCTGACCCGGTGATCCCCCATCATCTCCAGCGTGGGGCCTTTATTTTCCTCCCTTCTTCTCACCGCGAACGCGGGAGCTTAGCCTTCCACCAGCCAAGGTTTATATGCTTGTTTTTCCCGCTCAAGCCCTCACAGATTACGAGACGCTCCTCAGGGCCCAGGAAGCTATTTCTCCTTAGAACAGATTCAAACCCCCACCAGGCGTATTATGTTTACATAGAGCCCTCATACATGAATTTTCGCCCCCCCCTTCCCTTCCTTCCCCCTTCCCCAAGAGATTCTCTATGTCACCTCATTATCCCCCAAGCCGGGATATTTCCAGGCTGATTTTTCCCCCTCCCTTGGTTTCGTGATGTCCCCTTTCCTGGCGTACAAGTCAGGGAACGGTCTCTTGTTTGTGCTATACCTTACCCACACGCCGATTACTTTTCTGGTCCCCCGTGGCTTCTCGGAATAAACGATAAGTCCCCTTTTGCCCCGGCGGCGGCCCCCTTACCGGGAACTCTTTTCGGGAGACAAAGACTTGGGAGTGAAACCCTCTCCCCCCTAATGTCCCCACTTCTTGATGAGTCAGTTTTTCGATCGTCTCAGGGCCACTTCACCCGCGCCGACGGGGGGGGTCCCCCGAAGTGAGGGAAGCGTCCAGATGCGTTTTTCCCTTTAGGCCTCCTCTGCCTCTCCGATTTGAGTGGCCAGGTTTCCAGAAAGCCATCGGCAGCTCTCGGTGGTTAGAAATTAAAGTGCCTCCTCGTGCGCCAGGTTTTTTTGGCGACGCAGCCTTTCAATGAGCAACTCTTCGTCTACCGATTGCCCGCGTTGTCCACCCCCAGGGAGATGGGTTGCGGCACCTGTGGGTTGAATTTTTCCTTCCACGGGCTGCGAGCCTCCTTCTAGCCGAACGCCGCGAGGTCCGTAAAGGGGAATCGTCCAATTTCGAGGTTATCACCTCGGCTTCTCTTCCCCTTTAAGGAGACTATTTGCCAACGACCCTCGTCAGGATTGACGCCCCCCCAGGACTCATTTGAGGAACCCTGGAACCCCGCTTTGTTCCCCTCCCCCGACTCCCTTCCCCCCCCTCCACCGGCCCCCACTCTCCACCCTCGCCATCCCTCCCCAGGCCGGGGGAAGATTCTTTTTTCCCCCCATTTCACGATGGCACTCGTAAACATGCAGCTCTTTCTCCCCCCTCCCCTCCCTCCGTAAGCGGACGGGAGATTCCCCTTCTCTCCACCATTCTTTTTTTCCTTCGTCCGCGCCCACAGGTTCCGAGCTGCCACCGGATCTTTCCTTTTTTTTTCCCCCCCCTCGCCCCCCGGCTTTTTTCTCCTGCGCAAGGACCTCTCACGCCCAGCTCACCCGTCTTTTCCGTCAAATTTTTTTTCATCACAGGGGGAGGCTAAGTTCTCTTCCCCGTTCTATAGGCGTCGTTTCGTTATTAAACCTTCGAGGGCCTACCTTTTGCGTTTTCTTCGCCCCCCAAAGCCCTCTAAAGCCAACGGTTTTTTCCTCATGGCCCCCGTGTCCCATTTTCAGACGGTTAGGTCCCCCTCCCCCCCTGGTTTCATTATCCCGCACAAACAGGATACCTAATCTCCCATCGGACCAGATTTCATGCCTGTCAGCGTTTTCCGATCTCACGATGCCACACGCACCGCAGGTCCTTCCTTTTTTTGGGTGGGAGAAACTTCCCTTGTTGACGCTGGCCCTTTCCGAGTCGCGGCAAAGCCCCCCTTCACCGGCCGCGGTCCCAGCTTTGCGTCTTTCCTTCTCCCCCCCCTTCCCCACAACGGTTAGAGGCGTGACTTCTTTTTTACCTGTTTCGGGGTCAGCCAGCCTTTGTTTTTGTGATAAACCTTTGTCTCATAAAAAAGGGTAGGAAGAAGCGCACCCTCCTTTTTTGACTTTATTTGCGGCATCACACTATGTTCTTTTACCGGGTCCGTGAGATATCTCTTTTTTTAACAAAAACAAACACGAACAAAAAAAAAAAAAAAAATATTTTGTGTGGTAGAAGAAAGATCCGGACCCTTCCCCCCCCCCCTCCCCCTTTTCTGCCGAATCCCCTCTTCGTCTGCCACCCTGTATCCGGTATTTCAAAAAACCTTTCGACCCGAAAGGGCCTTCCTTCCACAGACGAGACAGTAGTAGTTCCCCCCTTCCTCTCTTCCCACCGCGCGAATGCCCCGAGGGCCTGTGTTTGTTTTCGGATTTGGGAGAGGACTTCGGTCCCCTTCCCAAAAACCCGTTCAATCGGGTCTTCCCCGGGGATGACCGGTCGTTGGGCTTTAATAGTGACGCCCGCCCTTTTTTCTCTTCCCGGCCTCCTTTTTCTTCCCGGTGCGGAAACTGTCCTTTTATGTTAGATGTCCCGACTGCCCCTAGCTGGTGACAAGCGAAATTTTTTAAGGGCGGCGTTGTCCCCCCGCGGCATCGGACAGTGGCCCTCCCCCTCCCTACGAGGAAGGGGTTTTCCCCCCCCGATACCCCAAGCGGGCTTAAGGCACTCCCTGGAGGGACCCCCTTCTTCTGACAGGTTGACGACACTTTCTGGGATCAGGGCCTTTTCTTCACAGGCGTTTCGTGCCTCAGGCCCCTTCTCCTCCGTTGCAGAGCGGCTCTTGTCCCCAGGTGGTCGTGTCGTCCGAATGTGCGATCTTCTAGAGTCCTTTCGAGGGGATGGGGCGCACTTGGCGGTCTCTTTCCCCCCTTTTTTTTGCCGCGCAGTTCAAGCCTCCTTCCACCCACGGTGAATTTCCCTTTAGACGCGTCCATCGAAATAATTTCCCCACATGTCCCCATCCTTCCACCATGCCTCCGGAAAACCCCACAGGATCTACGTGAACATCCCCCCTCAACGGACGTCGGCCACGGTCTAGACAGAGGACTCACTTGCGGTCAGATTTCCGGAGAAGTCCAGAAGAGTTTTCAGACTTCAGAGGTTGACTTCTCGGGATGATCTTTTCCTCGCACGCGTACCAGTTTTACCTTAGAGCTGTCCGCCGGAACTCTGGTTGACTCCCTTGCTGTAGAGGGCACTCCCCTTTATTCCGTTTCCCCTAGTCCGCAGAACTTTTTCCGGATGCCCCCCCTGGGGCCGGGCCTCCCCCCCCCACAGGGGCCTTCCCGAATGGACCGATTCACCCCTTTTTAACCTCGTAGGTACCAGATGCACGAGTTAGCGGAGGTTGGAAGGAGCTTAAGGAGAATGATTGCCCACTTAGTCTAGGAAAGTCCACTCTTTCTGTGGTCGGTAGTCCTAAATCCTACTAGTGCGATGATGTTCCGACCCCCTGTAAGCCTCCTTTTACTATTGAAAATGATGTTATAGTCCTTTGTTTAGTGAGAGAACTTCCCAAGCCCCATTTTCTGACTCCCCCATAAAAGTCATTTCTCGATACTTTCCCCCCCCATCGAGGATTTCCCTCTCAGAAGTAAAGGGTCCCCCCGATGTTACCCTCTGGCTCCCATATTCCCTTTCCTTGCCAGGCCCTTTCGAGGAGTTTCCGAAAGTTAACAAAATCCGTTTCCCGGAATTTACCCAATTTTTTCCCTGGGGAAACTGCCCCTGTCTCAGAAGATGAAGTTTCAAAGCGGCCCCCCCCCCCCCCCCCCCCCCCCCCCCCCTTGCCAATCCAGCCACGATTTCCCCCGCTTGGCAATTCCAGGTGGTGGGCCAGCTCCAAGCTTTCTTTGAGGTCATTCCCTATTCCCCCTCCTCAAAATCAGGATCTGAATGGCCCTTTCCCCCTTTTTTGAGATGTTGAAACCCTTCTTTTCACGGGCTTGGGAATTTTTTTGGGTGTCTTGATGTCCCTTTTTTCCCGTTGCAGCCAGCTTCCAGGACCCTTTTTGCTGGCCGGGTTCTTCAACCCCCAGAAGATTCGCGCTGGGAATCTGCCCGGCGAAGAGGTCCCTCGTAGAGGATTGCCCTGATTTTCAGAGCAAATGGTCCCCTGGCCGGATGCCCTTTCTTGGAGAATGGTTTTTCCTGAATGTCTGAGTCATTCGCTGAAAGATTGCTCCAAGTCCGGGATCGATGGGTCCTTTTCTCGGTGCTGGTAGAACCTAATGCAATTTTATATTCTATAGCAGACTTTTTCTTTTTGGAAGAAAAAGTTTTTTCAGGAAATAGTGGAAGTCTCACTGAATGGTTAGTACTCTCCTTCTCCTTCATAAGACCCGGTACTAGGTTTTTCTTGTCTCTTAGCACGAGCTTGTTAGGAAGGGGTATTATCTCTTGAACGCACCACCCCCTCTTCTCCCCCCCAGTCTCATATAGGAACTCTTGTGAGATCAAACCTCAGGACGGACCATATACGAGTACTTATGTCCCCCGAACGGCCTTTCTGCCCCTTTTCCCTCCCACCGTCCACGTCGAGTACCTGGTCCTGCGGATAACCTTACCCGCTGCCGCTCCATTTTGCCTTGGCGAGTCCTTTGGGGCTGAAGGTTTTTTCTAGGGCACGCTTCTGCGGGGACCCCAGGGTCAGCCTCTTACACCGATTTTGGACACTCCTGCTTCGGCCACATCTGTATTCCCCGAGAGTTTTTTAAGGAGGTGTTTTATTGACCCCGTTCTTTCCACTGGAGAAGAGGTCCTTTTCCCCCTAATCCGTTTTGAGCCCTAACGGTTTGCCCCCAAGTGTTCCGCTGTCACGCTTCCCCAGTTCACGCCTCCACACCTGACATTGTTGGAGCCGAGGTGTTTGCGTTCCACCGTGGGGAATGCTCTGGCCCTTGTTTCCTGATCCTTTCCTGATGCGCGTCCCCTCAGGCGAGGACTCCCCCCAAATGGACTCCGCTTCCAATGAATTTTTTCTCTTCCGTGCGAGGCCTCTTTTTCCCCCCCCTTCCCCCAGGTTACTCGTCCCCGTGAAGAACTTGTTGTCTTCCCAGCTGTGCGTCTGTCCATAGTCATACTTACCTCCTTACATAGGATTTTTCCCTCCAGAAGGTGATTTCCCCTTTCAGGTCCTTTCCCAAGGGGGAAGAGATGGTCCCCCCTTTTCGAATTAGGTTTTCGTTGTTACGCTCCTCGATACACTCCGACCCTTCCACCCCAATTCGTTTTCTCGATGGGAAACAATCAAGCCCTTCTTTCCCCCCCTTCTCCAGTCGCGGCTGGAACCCCTTGCAGGAAATTTCTTTCTTCCGAGGGGGCCGTTTTTTTTTTCCTCTGGGAAAGTTTTTCTCTGCTTGAGGACCCCTGAGGACATGCCCTGCCTGCTTGATTGCCTTCTTTTTCCCTCCGGATCTTTTACTAAGGCCCGGAATTTCTTCTTCCCCAATAGGTCATTTCAGGCCATTGCTCCATCTTTATCAGCAGCCCCTTTAAATGGAGCTTCGGTCCCCCCGAATCCCCTCGTCCGCTCTGTTGCAGATTTCTTTTAATCCCAGGCATTCTCATCTGTTTGGGGGTTTGTTTTCAGACTTTCTTTTTCTAGACGCTCCCTCCTGAAAGGCCCCAAGCATCCACCCTCCCCCCCAAGCCGGCAACACCTGCGGTTTCTCAACATTATCACCCTTCTCTCCATCGAATTACGGTCTCCCCCCCCCCATAGGGAAGACATACCACTCGTTACAGCTTTTTGGCAACCCGACCTGGAAGTGCAACCGTCCTGTTCTGATTTTCCTTTCTTTCTTTTGGGCTGAATTTTTTTTCCCCCGCGGTGCAACCCAGCAACCCCTCTTGGATTAAAGTGGTCTTTTTTTTTCAGGTTGAATAGTTAGGTCATCTGCGACCGGATGTGTCGGTGACCTTGAGTCACACTCACGATCTTCGGGTCGGGCCTCGGCCAACTTTTTGGAACAGTCGGCGGCCCTTTTAACGCGGCGAAACTTCTCTGCTTGCAAGATATCCTCCTCCAAAGGAAGGGGAGGTCATGGACCCGAAGGTGACCCGAGGCTCTTTTCCCCCCACTCCCCCCAGAGCCAAATCCGCCGTTCTGTGGAAGCTCCGGCGAAGTCCTTTCTCCCCCCCCCCCTCCCACCTTCCTCGACAGAGGATGTCCAGGCGGCTCAGCCCCTCGGCCGGCCGACGGTTTTTTCCTTCATGACCTACAGGGCAGCCTTCCCTTCTCTTCCGGAAAGTCCCGAATCTTCACTTCTTTCAGCCTCTGGCCCTGTTAGGGCCAAACGGTTCCCCAGCGATGTTCAGCGGCAGGAACGTAACCCGTTGCAGGTCCCCTCGAGGGCCTAACAATCTCCTTGCCTGCCACTTCTCTGGGGCATTCTCAAGACAACCCCATCTGGCCCTCCCCGGGTTTCTTTTTCCCGCACTCTGGCGCTCTTTCTGTCACTGGTATCTCGGCCAGATCATGCACTCTCGACAACCTAGTCGGTCTTGACTACTTGAGGAACCTTTCCCTTGGGTACCAGGCTCTTTCCCAACCTTCCTATTTTCCTTTTCCCCAGTCTTTCTTGAAGTAAAACGATGCCGGACCGGACTTCTGCGCCACCGCACCTCTTCGTAACTCCTAGGAAGATTCTCCCTTCTTTTGGAGCAGGGAGAGGACTTCGAGTCACAGTATATGGGCGTCCTTAGACCCCGAGGCACATGTTTTCAAAGGAACCCGCCCAGCTCCAAGTTCAAATGGTAGAAACTTCCCCAGGAGGGATAAGTTGCTTTCTCTTCCTATCGATCTTTGGGGAAAAACTTTCCCCTACTTTCCTTTTTTTTTCCACCTGGTAGGAAAATGCTCTCCCTTGGGCCTGCGTCAAAAAGCCTTCCCCTCTATTTACAGCCAAAAGTTTCCCGATAGCGCAAGGGCTTTCGGGAAAGGTCAACTTCCCCAAGAGTACCGCAATGTTGGGACCTTCCCTCCTGTAGGCCCTTTTGAAGCAGCCAGCATTGCCCCTGAAAAGCCCCTGAAGAGGAGGACCCCCCTTCCCCCGGTGGGGTTTTTGAGCTGGCCTGGTAAAGTTCCGACCTCTATGAATCACCCCCCCATGGCCCGCTTGTAAGGTATGGTCTTCCCTCATCGCGAAAAGGACTTTTTTGTTTTTTCCCTTCCCTTCACTAAATTTAACTTTCCCCCCCCTTAGAGTTTCCTTCCCCCTGTCGGGTACGACCCTGAAGAATTTTTTGTTCTTTTCTAATTTTTGTGGCAGAAGCCGCACGCCTCTTTCTTTTTGCGGCATACAAACTGTTCCAAGGATATCTCTCTTTTCCCCCTCCTTTTTTTTTTGTTGATTTTTTTTCTTTCATTCCCCCCGCACCTCACTCGTGTGATGCCTCCCCCGAAGCTCCCCTAGTTGCTTCTTTTCTCCCCCGGTCTCAAAAAAACTTCCCCCCTGGATGGCGACCCGACCTTTCAGGCGGACTATGTTCACGCCGGCTTGTTGAGAGATGCAAGCTTCAGGTCCACTTTTTCCCCGCAAGTCCTGTTTTTCCTCATTCTGAGTTTCCCCAGGCGGTCCCTTTCACCACCCTTTAGTTACTCCTCCGTCCTTTTGCGTGGTGGAAGCTGAGTGATGTTTTTTTCCTCCTAAACGATGTTTTTTTCACGGCATCCGGTGGCGACGGGCCTTTTCCCGACTGCGGCGAGCGCTTTTCCTTCCCGGTGTCTTTATCGATTACGGGTCTTTTCCCTTTCCTCCACGCGGACCCCCTTTCTAAGGTGGGAACTCACCTAACGAGGAAGGTTCCCCCTTTTCTGATCGAAAGCTACTTCCTGATCATAATGGTATTACTCAGAAACCCAGGTGAACCCGAGCTTGGGCGGGATCCTTCCGTTGCGGAGGACTGTGGCAGAGTGCGAGGTTCAGATCGGTGTAAGATCGTCGTAACTTCTCCTTTTGTGCATGAACTTCCTTTCCTAGATGAGCCGCTCTTTTCCTGATTTGATTGGCGGAAAGGTTCGATCTACCTAAGTTAAATAACGCCTTCTTGGACCACCCCGGGGAACAGGCTTGTCCAAGCGGGTTCCCCTTCCCCCTCCCCAGGAGTAGATGGCTGCTCCTTTTACAAAGAGGTTTTCTCTCCTGTGCATGATTGTGTCCCATCGCTCCCGCCGAGGTTTCGAAAGACCGGGCTCTGGCCCTGCTTTGCTTTTTTTTCCGGTTTGCGAGTGCTGTTTCACCGTTCTGACGGATGAACCCTCCCCGTGGCCCAACCTTTTCCCCCCGCGGTGCCTTCACAGATTTGTTGTGGGGGCTTCCGGTATTGTAACAGTGCTTCCTGAACGTTTCTCTTCTTCTTTTGACTGGGTCTGAGCCTCCAAGGGAGAAATTTAATCCAAAAAAGAAAAACGGTACGCTTCCCGAAAATGTTTTTCGAAGCAATGGCCCCCTCCAGTCGAGGAGATGTGAGTTCTCCCCTGCCTTTGTTACGCTTGCCCGTCACTTTCCCTTCTTCGATGGATTGTCCCCCGGGCCCGCCGTCATCACCTTTTTTTCTTTGAGAGGGAGATATTCCGATTAGCCAAGATCCTCGCCCTCCTCCGAGATGTCAGAGCTTGCGTGTTATGGGCCCTTTCTTTTTTTGACCGGCAAAGAAATTCCTCTTCCAGATCATTGTGCAAGCAAACTAAATGTTCCAAACCGGGAAATGTCCCCCAAGATATCCATGGGCTCCCCCTAGCCAGAGAAATGGTTCTTGATGGAAAAATAACGACGACGAAATTCTTTTTTCCCCCTGTAGAGGTGCAACTGCTCCCTCTTCCGGCCTTGGGAGGTAATATCCTTGCTGCCGAAAAATTCTTCCTTTTTTGAGATGTTTTCCTCCCCAGTCCTCAGGTGTGCTTTTGGTGTATTTCTGTTCTTTTTTCCCGTTCCCTCAGATGAGTGTCTTCCTCCTTTTTCTCTGGCGGGAGTTTTTTTCAGATCGCCAGGGCGTGTCTTAGGCCCCCTGGCGAAGCGTCCCTTCGTCGCTTCTTTCTCTCCAGGCTGAAGATCATTGGCCAACGCTTTTTTTTTATTCCTGTACGGGCTGGGGTTTGTCGGTCATCCCAGATTTTTTCCTGTCCTAGGATTCCCTTCTCGAAGGAATTCTCTTTTGTGTCGCCCTCAACCCCTTGCGGCTTTATCGGTTTGCGGCTCTTTTCTCGGCGATTTTGAAGAACGACCTCATTCCCGTTTCCCTTTCAGAACATCTGCAGGGGTTCCGTCCCCCCTTCGTGATAAGACGGTGATTTTTTTTCTAGAGCTGGCCGCGAGTTCTGTTTTTTTCGGCGGGGTATGCTTGATTTGAAACGCACCCCCCTTCCCCGCAGCCCCCTCCCGAGGGCGCATCTAGTCCTTTCCCCCCCGTCAGGGGTCTCTCCCCACTTAGGACAAGTCCCCTTCCCATCCTCTTTACATCTCCGTTTTTTTTTATAGCGGACGCTCACCGCTTTTGTAAAGCACCTTCTCTCCCCCTGGAACTTAGTTCCGAAGGATAACCGGGCGCTCTCCCCCGGCCTTTCCCCCCCCTTCCTGAATTGAATGGCGATTCCTTGTGTTGTCTGAAGGCCTTCTTCGCCCTGATCGGCGCTTTCCGATCAGGAAACTTCTCTCCCCCAGTACCGCGTGGTCCCCATGGCTGCGTTTCCCCCTTTCTGTGCCCCACCCTGCGGCGTGACTGGCGTTTTTCCCTCCCTTTTCTATATCACACTGGTT
>Ga0179593_1393366_pt1 | contig 16580 bp, 9 predicted proteins | sample CZODoug2_1_08_16_FD_185931 | JGI IMG/M metagenome (GOLD analysis project Ga0179593, IMG submission 185931) | Vadose zone soil fungal communities from Angelo Coast Range Reserve, California, USA - CZODoug2_1_08_16fungal (PacBio error correction) | ecosystem: Environmental > Terrestrial > Soil >... | reverse complement strand
GGTCACTTTCCCCTTAAACATGAAGCCTTCCCTGACAAGCAGTCCAGTTTTGACCAGCCCCACTCTCGTTGGTTTCTCACCGGATGTATATGCCCCCCGGACCTTCTCCAGCGTTTTTTTTCCTTTTCATGGTAGCCTGTTGAGCTTTTTTGTCAGGTCAAAGTGCCTTTTCCCTTCACCGCTGTATTTCCGCGTTCAAGCGACCCACTTCCCTCGCCCTGGATGTTATAGAAATTACGTTCCCCAGTCCGGACATTCTTCCCCTTGCTTGAGTCCTTCCCTTGACCCCCCGTTCATTTTTCGTTTCGGAATAAACGAGATGCTTTAGAGCCCCCTGGCATATAACTCGATCTTTTGCACCTTCCCCCCCGTGAGAGATCCCCCAGTCTGTAGATACCCACAATCGCCAGAATATTTTATGGGCGGTCTGACGCCACTAGAAAACTTTACTTTCTTTGCTCAACTTCAATCTTCTACGAGCTCTCCTTTAGGTTCTCCCCCCTTTTTCCCTCCTGACCCCGTATAACAGGGCATGAGGTTGCATTTTACTGCCATCTTGGGACATGCCCGCCCCAGTAATTGCTGCCCGTCCCCCCCCCTCAACGGTCGGCTTAACCTACCCATGGCTGACCCCCGGGTGCACTCAGCGTCTCCTGGTTTTTGAGTTGGGCTATTTGGTTAATCTATGCTTTTATACCGTCTAGAGCGACCGCGACTCCGCAGTGGGATTTAGGTATGTCTCTTTGAGAGTATTTTTCCCTGCGCTGATGAAGAGAACCCTCTTGCAAGGCGCGGGTCCCCTCTCGCTGTTCCCTGCTCTCACAGTAAGTCGTTGGCTGTTCCCCGCCCGCTCAACGGTTTCCCGGTCGTCTGTTTCCTTAAGGATCTGCGCTTCGAGCCTGGATTAGTTAGAATGTCCCTGGCATCAGCTGCGGAGGTGAGTGTTCTTTCCAAGCCCTGGACCTTCAACCTCTCTCAGTCTTATCAGTATGGACCCCCCCTTCATCCGACCATGCCACCTGGCCATTTTACCTCATGCTGAATCTGAGAAGATTTGGACCCCCCCTCGTCCCACTCCATCTCTTCTCTACTCAATGACCGCTTTTTTCCGACACCTAACCCCATTGATGCAGTAACCCCCCTCCCCTTTTTTTTGCCACCCATTGTCGTTGACCGATTTTGCGCGCGGTTCGCGCGCACCAGACGCTTCCCTGCATTCTTTTGCCCTGGTTCTCTAAGCCAATAAATGCGATGATTGTATCGAGGTCATGCAGAGGAAGGCGCTCCCGACAGTTAAGACGTGTAACGCATGGATTTATGCTTTCTTGCATATGCCGTCCCCAGTAGTGTTATACCGACTACCTATCCGAGAATCAGCCTCCCCCCCTCCGACCGACTATCTTATCCCAGAAATCATTTCTCTTTGCTCCTCAATGCCTCTGCTGGAACATTCTGAACGGCGCTATGAGATTAAACATCTGCGTGCGCGACCCGAGAGCCTTCCACATTTTCTGGGCCTCTCTCGCCTTGACCCTGAGTCGGCTTTAGTTCTTGTGCTCCCCCCTACACGCCTACTTCCTCATCAGGGGTCCAGGACTCGCGTTCTTTTTTTTCTTTTTCATAGATAAACCTGCTCCCCCCTTCTCTGAGGTGAAGTTTCAATTATTCGTGACATTTAAGACAGAGGCGGTCCGCCAAGCTTTTCACTTCAATTGTCCACTTTTTCCTTCCCCCGGACATTAATTCGATATACGGTTGCCAGCGTCGTTTTTATCTCGAGACCTTTTCCTTTCCTCTTTCTCCTATCTTCCCCTTTTGTTGTTTTGGTGATCGTTGATTGTCCTTGCCCCCCCCCCCTAGTACTAACCCCTGCGGTCGTTGAGACACCCCCCCCTGCTTCTTCTTCTGTTCCCGTCCCTCAAAAACTCAGCTCTTCCGGATTCTGTACCTCTAAGTTCGCGAGATTCCCTTCCGATGAACTCCTGCGACGTGTTTTTCCTTTATGATTGCCCTACGATCTCCCCGTGTTTTTTTTCCGGAGCGCCCTCTTTTTCGCGTTATCAACGAAAGCCCCAAAGAAGACGATGTGTAGGCCCCCCTTTTCACATCAAAATTGCTTTTTGAGAGGAGAGTTTCCCCTTCTGTAATCCCCCTCTCGACTTGAAGTAGTTCCCCCCGGATGGTTATCTGCCGCAAATCAGGATGTGGTCCCCCGATAAGGATAGCGCCGTTGAGGATGATATTCTTTCCGTTTCTTTTTTCCCGCGCCCCCATTGACGGAAAGCCCTCCAAGCCCCTCCCCTCCCCTCTGGTTATAACTGCCAGCCTAGTTCCCGACGACCCTCCTCACATCTTTCCTCTCCCCCCATCTGCTTCTTCCATTCCCAACCCTTCCCCCACATCCTTCCCACTTATGGTTCTTGCAGATGGTTGTAATTAGCTCCAATCGGTTCTTTGTCCGCAATGGTTTTTCCATGCGGAATTCAAGTGAAAAGACTTCTTTCCCTCTTTAACCTTTGGTAAACATGCTGAAGTAGTAGATCCGTCCCTGGTGTCCGATGCGTGGACATTCGTATGAGTCGAAGGCATTTGGCGCCTGAATGTCTGCAAGTTTCTTCGCGAAGGCAAAGACCTGGATCGTGTCGACGCTTACGAACGGTCGTCCTTTCTTACCTTAAATTCTAAAGTCTTTCTCCTTTTTTCAAGACCGTTTTTCGGAAGGCTCCTGACATTGCCCCCCCCCAGCTCGACTTTTAGTCGCGCACCGTCACTACACCTCTCGTACCTTTGGCCCCCCCCCTCCTCCCCCTTCAAGCTACCGCACCCTAAGATTTCTAATCTTCATAGGTAAATCGCGAAGATTTCGATTGCGCATTGTCACTCTACTGACGTCAAGCTTTCCCCAGCTTTTTCCCTCTCAGGCTTTCCCCCTTTCCGTGATTTTCTGTCTCCAGCTTCGTTATTCCCCGATCAACTAACGAACGGTGAGGGCCCCGATTCCCAAACTTCCCCCCTCACTCTTTTTTGATGTCCCGAACTTTGCTTGTCCCAGCAATTCTCGATTTGTTTCCAATATGCCCCCGCATTTCTCTGCTGCAGTTCGATGATAATTCCGAGGACTGACCCCTTTTTCTGGCGCGACTTATGACGGTCTGGATCATTCGTCTCTTTTGCGAGGTTTCTCAGACGGTCCCCCACCCCCTCCTATCTTGGCGACCGTAAAAAGGTGTAGAGCATCCTTGAGCTCGTTTGTACTACTACTTTCCATTGTGGGGTCCGACCCAGCACGATTGTGTCCTCCCCATGAGACCCTCCACCCTGTAGGGTGGCCAGTCTCTTTTCAAATGCGCCAGACGTCCATATCCGGGACTTCCGTTTCCGCGAAAGCCCATTCCTTAGGCGGAAAGTGTCGTTCTTTGACCCTTCCCTTCTTTGGCTGACTTTTTCCTTTCGTTTTCGGCTTCCAGGGGGGGGAACTGCTCCGCCGAAAAACTCTGAGTCGGTCCGGGGTCATCCGCGACGGCACCTAGGGTGTACGACCACCTGTCGATCCAGTTAGGATAAACTCCCTCCCATTTGGTCAAGGAGCTCTCTCATTGTTTAAGTTCTCCCAGAATGGTTTTTTTCTCCAGTCCTCCCCCCTTCTGGTCCCCAAATCAAGACCGCAGCACCTTCTAGGATTTCTTTCCCTTAAGGAGGCCAGCGGTTTTTTTCCCTCGACAATCGATGCGGCGCATGGTTCCTGTAGTCAGAAACAATGTCCCATGGCGTTTATGTACACATTCCCCCCTACACTTCCTTCCCTATCTTTCGTTTTTTGTTGTGAATTAAGTAGAGATGGAGATGATTCATACGACCCCCCCCCTATCCTTGGTTCGGGCACGCCCATCTCCTCCCTCTCTCTCGTTTTACGCCTTCCCTCTCATGGTTCCATTCTTTCTTCTCTCTTCTCAGCCATTCTTCATTTTAGTCAGTTGGACTTTGCTAACGAATTATGGTAGTCCAGTCCCACTGAATCGAGCCTTTTACCCACCTGTCGTCGACCCTGACCCACCTCCTCTTGTTGTCGTTCTACCTTGGGACGATCGGCTTTCCTCTGACCCCTTCCCCCCCTTCCTCGATTTCGGGGGTCATTCGTGATAAGACCTACCTGACAATTCGGTCGGGTACCCCGAAAGTAATCTCTTTCCAGCGTCCCTCCCGTTCAGACTTCGCTATGGGGTGCTTAGCCCATTCACGTTTCAGTTTTAGATCGTTCTTACTTTATTGCGTTAGACCCCTTGAAACAAAGTCCCTTTGAGGTTAGCCTCCGTGATTGAGTCCCCCATCTGTCCATCTGATCTTGCTCCTTCGACTTTTTTACACCCCCCCCCCCCCTACATCTGTGTATCCCGTAACTCATCTGGCAGTGTCCCGAAAAACCTTCTCCCTTCATGAGTTCTCACTGAAACCCTAGCGGTCCTTCGTCTTGTCACCCTTACGCGGGCAGTATCAGTACGGTCTTATTTTTCTTTTTACGGACACCCCCCTGTCCCCAGACTAACTCAGCTACCAACCTCCACCCTTCTTAGTGGCACATTGTGATAATGTTCCTCCCTCGTTCTCTTAGTTTTCGGTTTTAGGGTTGAACTGCCCGCTTTTCCTCAGGAACGGAGGCGATCCTCTCTCCGTTTTGTGGCCCACGCTTAAGTACGTTTTAGACTTGAATGCGCAGCTGTCACCACCCCCCCCCCCCCCAGGGTGGGGTCCTAGCTTGTGAAGAGCCGAAATCTGAGTTCGGCAGTCCAAATTTGCCTCGTTCCCCCCCTGCTCGATCGATCCTCCCCCGTTTCCTTAGGGGTTTTTCCCGCTAACGCGCTTCGGTTTTCCGGCTGAATTATCAGTGCTTTTCGCCCCTAACGCTGGATCGGCTCTCATTCACGCAGATAAGCGTAGGTTTTTCCTTGCAGCGCGGACGCCAACGCTTTCTTTCTACTTTAGTTTACTTGTCACTCCTACCTTAATCAATCCATGCACCCCCTTTCGGCCACCAGTTGAATTCCATCTATGCCGCCTTTACAGTCCCTACCCCTATCTAAGACGCAAACTTCACTTGTGCACATAGGAAACTACATTCCCTCCCCCCAACAAGGAGCTTTGCCGTTCGTTTTACACTTCCCTGAAAACCACACTATGTACCCCTCCATTTGCAGAGGGACTCCGATACCCTCCTTCTCCTTCTTGTACCGGGAATGTGTCCGGGTTGCCCCTCCGCCCCCGCCACTCTGGCCCATGCCGCTGTTTATTAGGGCCCTCTGATTTGCGCGAAAGTCCGAAAGATGAGAACGGCCCCCTCCCTTTGAGTCCTTTTGCCCCCGTATCGAGTCATTTCCTTTTTTTCCTTATTACAAATGACCTGTCGCAGCAAGAAGCGCGACCTGCTCTTTTAGACCCCTGCAGACTTGCCGTCCTATCATGCCGCTGTGTTTTCCCCGGCCTGTTCCACGTTTGGATCTTCGATGAGTTAGCTCCCAGGAATAAACCTTTGAGAAGCGCTACTAGGTTCGCTCGTTTTTGCTCCCCCCTCCCCCCTTCGTCCCCTTTAAGAACGGGATTCAAGCTTCTGAGGGAGGCTGAGTTTCCCCCCCCATCCGTTCCCCCCAGGTAGACGCTTTTTGAAGATTTACAGCTGGAAAATCCTCTTTTAATCCCGACCAGATCTCCACCAAATGAGTTCCCCGGACCTCTTCTCGGTGTTTTTTCCCCCCCCCCTGCGTGGTTCCTTTCGATACTTCTAATCGAGGTCGACTTGTCAGAATGACCCTCTTTCGTGCCCCAAGACCTCGATCTCTCCCGGTTGTAGATTATCCCTTTTTTTTTTTCCCTCCTGGCCGGATGAGATCTTGTCTTCCCTAATACCTTCGCTTCACCATCTTCGACGTTCGCCCCGTTCTCTACTCAAGCATCGCTTCGCTCGGATGGACCGTTCCCCCCCCTTATTGATCTATCCTAGAAACTAAACTACTCCGGAGAAGAGTTCCCATCAACCCTCCTGGCTGCCCTCTTGCTCGAGAAGAGTTCCCCTTTCATCCAGCACTACGTGGGGACGTCAAAGCACCTTTTTGACCTTTCTCAACATTTCTAATTTTATAGTCCCCCCGCGGTAGCATTGGTGCTGACTCGGGATCCTGTTTCTGTGGTCACGCTTTCAATTCTGACGATAGACCCTTTACCCATGATTCCATTCTTCCCGTTCCACAATTCCTCGCAGACTTCTTATCCTGACATAGACGCTCTCCCCTCTCTAACTTCCCCTCCTAGGGAGTCTTACGGAAAAATGCCCTGTCCACGGTTACCGTCGGAGTATGGGTTGCGTCTCGCTCGCCCTCCCAAAGGTTTTTTGCTCCTACCCCTTGGAACGTGAGTGTCCTTTTTAAGGAGCTGCTAATTTTGATTCTTTTTGCCATGCCACCCTGGATTCTTTCCCCAGTTTTTCGTCTATAAGATATTAGTTGGATGATGGGGCTCGCCTTCTCTATTCCGAATTCACCCTCGGATCCTGGCAGTGTCTTCCCTCTGGTTCGCCTCAGGTAACAGTATGGCGGTAGCCAGTTTTTTCCGGTTTATATCGTTGGCCACCACATAAGGGAGGTATAACAGGATTTCGTAGCAGATCAGTTTTTAGTGCGTTTCTCCTCCTCCCTCTGCGCGTTCCAAAAATAAAGATCCTCCACCCAGTTTAGCCTGACCCCTTCCCCCTATTCAATTCTCTCTATTTTAAAAGCTTCACGATGTAACAAGTTTTTAGTTCCACCCTTTCTCTAAGACAAAGGAATTCCCATTTTGCCCTCCAGGACTCTTTTACCTGAAAAAAACATGTTTCCAGGATCCTCCTCGAGTTCCTTTTAGATTTATAAGGTCCCAATAGATAGTCGTGTAGCCTTTAGCACCCCCCCCCTTCATAGCTTTACTTTTTTCTGTACCCTTATTCCTTTTTGAGTCCGCTTTCTCAAATCTTTCCCTAGAGTGGTCACATACTTCATTCCAGCTTTTAATTTGATACTGCCGCGGACGCCCCCTCACTCGCGCTCGAGTTTCCCTACGATCTTGAGGGGTTTTTTCCACAATTCCCTTTCTGTTTGACGTGGTCTTAAAGGCCAACCGATGTCGTCCCGTTTTCCCAACTGGTTTTGTCTATTAAGAAGTTGCTTTTTTCTACGCTTTTTGAAAGAGTTCCCCACCCCCCCCCCTATAGGGAAAACCCTCCACTTTTTTTTCCGCCGTCTTATTTCCCCTGCCCGTCAGCGGACCCCTCCCTTCGGGGTGCCCCTTTTTTCTTGCGTTTTAAATTCCCAGTGCTGAAGTAGATTTTCTTGGAAGCGGACTCCTTTCTTTGAAACCCGACGCACTTTTCCTCTGCGTCGATCGATAAAGACACGACCGCATCGTCCCCTCACCCCTCTTGATTTTTCCTGTAGAGCGGTTCGAGGGAGATGACCCACCCTTTGGTCTATTTTACAAGCCCCCCTCCTTCTTAAATCTCGTTTCTTTCTCACGTTTATGCTGGCAGCCAGGAGGGACCAATTTCCAAATAACTCCCACCCCCCCCATCTTCCGGCGATATGTTGGAAAACGCCGCGGAAAATACTCTCTTGCGGGAGGCGTTCGCTGTAATTTATCCCATTGCGGACCCTCCCCTCTCAGCTCCTTCCCTTAATATATCTCTTATACCCTTCCCTTTTTTGTTGGTCCCTAAAGGTAGAGCTTTCCCCTTCCAGACCCGATACATTTTTGCTTTCACGCCCCATCGCGCCCCCTTCCGATATATTCTTTTTTATACTCTTTTGGACATTAATGATAGAAGACACTTCCCGTGCTGATTATTTTCTTTTCTTTAGCAGGTCCTTTTTAAGGATGACTGCCTGATCGAGCGACAATACAAGGTCCTGTCTTTCCTACATATTTCCTTTTATTACCCCTTAGGCCGATAGATGACCTCCCCTTATCCACCTTCCCCAATTTTCGTTTTTTCGAGTACAGTGTTGCATGCTCTCCTCACCAGAAGCTTGCAGTCGGTCCCTTAACCGAAGCGCCAGCGTTTTCCATCTCCCTCCTTAATTAAATTGCCTGATGCTTCCAATTCAGTTTCGTCACCTTTCCCCCGTCTTGAGTTTCCGTCGGTACTCTCTCCAACCCTCCATTTCGGGTTAGTTAAAGAGAGTCTTCTTCTTCCCGTGAAAGACTCTTTCCTTGAGTAGGACCGATCGTCCGGAACCCACTTGAACTCCATCATCTGGTATGGTCTTTCGGCCCTCGCCCCAACGGATTCTGGGCAATTCTTACACCGAAGTTATTCCCCCCCCGGTGCTCATGAGTTGTGAAGTATACTGTGACTTTGAGGTCTGAGGTTATGATGTTCCAGGTTCCATGGACCTTCCCCCTCCGATTTTCCCACTCGCGCCCCCCCTCCCCACTTCCCTGTAGCGGGAAGTGTTGTCTGCTCCCCTCTTTTCTCTAGTTTTCTTTTTAAATTCCCTAATGAACTTCTGTGAGTCCCAGTTTTCCTGTCCTTCGCCTTGCGATAGCCATCTCCTCTTTTTTAGAGTATTCTTCTATTAACAGAACTCGATACAGATGACCAATCTTGAAGAGGTAATTCTTGGAATTTTCCTTCCCGTTCAGTAGGTGGGATTTGTCCCGCTGCTCAACGTTCCCCCCGGTGACGGGGGACATCTTTGCATGAAGAAAGACTTATGGATCTTTTCTTCCCATATCATGCGATATCCCAGGGTCCGGCCGCAGCTCCGAAAACGTTCGACGCCCTTCAATACTGTTCCCCGGAGTCCCTACTCCCTTTCCTTTCCCTCTTCAATAATCGCTGGGATTAGAACCCTAGTGAGTTACCCCCATCTGCCCCCAGGTCCTTCCTTCAAGCTGCACCACCGACCACGCCGCCCCAAACATTCGAGCGCCTTTCAACTTCCCCCCCCCTCCCTAACAAGCAGACACTTGCTCCGATGGCGCCCCCAGACGACTCCGCCGTCCCTTGGAAGGGTTTGTTCCGGGTTTGGTTTTGGTGAAGAACTATGGAGTGGAAGCCCTTCCCTTGGCGTCCATTCTTCGAGAAGTTCTCCCCTTCTCGTCACTCTTTGATGGCGTCTTATCCCTAGCTTGCTTGGGACGGGTTCCAAGACACCACTTGAGTTTTCCCAGCCCCGTCCCTCTAGCGACTGTACCCCAATACGCTCTTTTTTTCGATCCATGAAATGATGGGACCCCTGCTTCCCGGCGCTCAGATGCAGAAGCAGATTGATGGGACGCGTTTCTCGACGACCGCGTCTTTTCTTATTATTGGTTCGATAGTCCTCCCTCCTAATCGAGTCGCTTCCAGCCTATACTTGCGAGTGGTTGAGAATGCTTCAGTCGCCGCTTTTTTGAGACATTTCTGCTTACTTCAACAGAGTCGATAGGAATCTCAGCACCTCACATTCCTTCCTTTTAGGAGAATTTTCCTAAGAGGTCTTGGTTGGTTCATAGAGAGAAACCATATATTCAATCCTCCCGTTTTTTTTTGTTGCCGATTGATTCTCGCTATCTTTACTGTCAGAGTGAACATCCTCCTTCCTATAGGTTTGACCCCAGGAGGAACGTCGTGCCTCTAATTTTGGTTTCTCCTTGCTACTTCCTCGATCCGGCTTCCCCCCATCTTCGACTGTGAGACAATCTCTCTTCATCCATCCTTTGATTTGGGCAGACAGATAGGCAGTTTTATCGTCTCAAAAAGACTTTCCCAGAGACTCCCCTTTCTGGAGACGAGTTCCCATCACCCACTTCATGCTAGGGCGTGCGCGCCTTTTGTTCCCTCCTCTTTTCAGCGGGTAAAAAGAGTCATTTTGTACTCCCAATTAGTTATGTTAGATGAGGTAGTCTCTTTTCCTTCGCTCGGGATCTTTATTTGGATAAAGAAGCAACTTTTCTTCAAATCTCGATAAAGGAAATTACCATGCTAAGTATCCCCACTTCTATCATACTTTCTCGAGAATTCTCTCACCCTCTCTCCAACCCACCCCGTTTTCCTTAGTCCCTGAAAATAAAGGGAGTATGTTTGAGATTCTTCTCCCTGCCCTCCCAATCTTGCTTTCTATAAACTTTAAAGATGGTTTTGAAAAATGACCCGAGTGTTTTCTATTTCTATACTATTGTGGGTTTCCTATACGGTAGAGAATTTTCAATACTTCTGAGTTTAAGATGGTGCATCGTCTCCGGACTCATGATTCCATCTTTCTGTTTCTCTTTGATGAATGTTAGAGCAGTATAACATTCCTGCTCGCGTAGACCCGCCTTTTTTCGTACGATTACGGCCCACCTCCGTTAGTTTTCGAATAGGATCATGTACTGAACTCCCCGGAGGGCTCGCTATACCTCATCTCCTTAACCCCCCTTTTTTTCAGATCGCGCAAAGATACCTTTTCCGTCAACGGGTCCATTCATCCTCTGAAACGCCCCCGGCCCCCAATATTTTCTTTACGCCTTAATGTTCGACGTAGAAATTCACGTCCCCTTTCCTCAGTTGCACCCTGCCCCCTTCCCTTCCACATTGCCCCTTCCTTTCGCAGGGTTTTTTTGCTTCTGCTACACTCGCTAGCGTTATTCAACAACTCGTCCCACCCCTATCACTTTAGAAAGGATCAACAATTCCAGAAATTTTTTTTTGTTAATGCTTGGTTCATCAACTCCTTTTAAAAAGTTTTCCACTGTCCTCATTCCCCCCCCCCTAGTAATTACTTGATTTACTGCCCTCGGACTTTTCACTTTAGATGCGAGAACGTTCTTTCTTCCCTAATTCAGTTGGTTTTTTTTCATCTTTTCGTTGCCTCAGCAACCACCCATTCTTCGTCAAGGTATATTCCTCCCCCAGGGATGATGTCCCGGGTTTTCTTCCTTCTCAGTTCCCCGGTCTCTCTCTCTTCTGTTCCCTGCTTGTCCTCCCTCAACATTCTCGTAGCTAACCCTTCATGTGCAGCAGCTTGCTTCAATGCCCCTCTTTCCGGACTTTTACTTTCCTCACCCTTTGTAATCGAGCAAGGCACCCCACCTCCCCCGTCCGCGACTTAGTTTTTTTAGAACTTCCGCTCACTTCGGTCTTCAATTTTACCTCACGTCACTTCTCGTCTGTTCTATTTCCTTTTTTTAAGACGTGACCTGCCTCGCCCGCCGTATTCTTCCTGGTTAATTCCGTTTAGATACTACCAGACAACGTCGTTCGTTCACCCTTTCCCTTTGTTGAGTTCTCTCCCCTCTCCCTCTTTCCGTAAGGACCAGTAATGGTGCAGCCCCTTTTTCTTACCACTTCTTGTTTCCCCTCATAAATAAGACATTATATCCGGGGACCTGGGCACGCCAGGGTCCATTTAGATCTCTTCCTTCGCATGATGGGCCTCCTTGGAAACCAAGGATTCCCATTGAGACCGACTAACGGAAAACTACTCAGTTTTTTTTTGTGTTTGTTTTCATCTCTCTCCATTCGCCTCCCTGCTCCTCATGGGACATTTTGTTTTTTTCCTTTCCACGCCCTCGCGCCGCAGATCTCTATGTTTCCCAGATTTAACCGCGTGCGTGGTTCCCCTGATCGAGTGATTCTGTCCTTTGAAGTGGATATTGGATTAAAGGATTTAGAAACTTAAACATTTATCTCGCCGCCTTTCTGACACCATCCGTCTGGCCTCCCTTCTATAGTTGCACCTTGACTCCCGAGCTTGAACCCTTGCCCTACTCATTTGGTCCTCTTGCAGGTTTTACTCTTGAGATGTTTCCCCAGAAGGTGTTTTACTTCCCCTACTTAGTTAAATTCCCGCAAGTTCACGACTACGCCGGATGTTCCCTGCCGTAAAGAGATGTAATTGATCAAGACTCGACAACTCCTTTTCTTTTCTCTCAGAGAGATTTTTCTTCCTTCCCAAATAGCTCAATAGTCACCTTCCTTCTCCAGGCCCCTCTCCCTCCTGCCTGTCCGGCCTCTAAAATTTGACGTCCCGAATCGGTTATTAAGGTCACCAAGCCCCACAACTTCTCGGACTGTTTCCTTCCCCGACCTACTCGAGCGCGAAGCCCTATTTTTCCCCTCTTCAGATTCCCTTTCTGGTAATCGGTTTTCAATATGGGTCCCTAATCTTGCTGACAAACCCCTCCCCGTAAGAACATCCCTCCCCCCACCTACCTAACCCAGGGAAGTGGTGCGCTTATCATTCTTTTCCTGGGTGTTTTGAATCGTCCTATCTTTTCCTACATTCTGCGACCTGAACTCACGTGTCACGATTTCCTCTTGTGCTCTCCCCTCTCTTTCCTTCTTTTGATTTTCAAGAGAACTACCGACGGGCTGTACCCCTCCCTCCTTGAAGTGTACGCTCGCGGACTGAGAGTCCGTTACGTCGTTATGTGTGACCTTTTCTTCTCAGCGCTTCTGGGGGCACTTCAGGATCTTCTCCTTCATCAAGTTATCTTTCTCGACTTCTCCGTGAAATCCGCCCGGCCTTTGTCCTCTCATGCTGGAAGTCCACTTGTATCGTCTACCCCCTTTTTCTGCCCCAGTAATTCCCCCCTTCTGAACCCCTACTAATTTACCCCGATGCAGGCAAGCCCCCTTGGGATTATGCGCCGCAGGCAGGCGTCACCAATCGAACTTTTCCCTCTGAGCGCTAGAACTGCTTCGACTTGGCAATATCAAAATTGAGCGTCTGCCCACCAGTTCTTAAGCCCTCCCATTGTCTTTCGCGCCTCATCCTGGGTCCGCTCCCAGCCCCCTCCCCTCCTTTTCCTTTGGCAAGGTTCATGTGTCCGTTGGTTGCCTCAAGCGCCAATCTGGCTTTGAAGTTCCCCGCGATGGTGCGATGCTTTCCCGCTCCACGTTTTCCTCCTTATGAGTACGTACCCCGATGTTCTTTTTTTCCTTTATCGAGCTTTCACGTTGGCGGCTTGTCCCTTCCAGACCCCTATCCTTCGAAACGCTACCGCGCTCGCCCAGACTTTTTTCGTCCTCCATTCGCTGCTGGTACCCGGCCGGAACTTCTTTCTTTGATTACTGCCCGCTGCCGCTACCTACGTGCCGAAACTTTTTATGTTTCCTTGCCGAAGACTCTTCGATTCCTTTTTTTTGCTACGCTCCCTTGCCATCTCCCGGCGCACCAGAGCTCCTCCTTCCTGAGGCTGACTTTTTTATCGTCTCCTCACGGTATCGATTGTTTTTTTTCTTCGGAGAAGATCTACATCCGTGACATATGCCCCTTTTGTCGTCTACCCCCGGCCGAGCCTCCTCTGGCAAGATGTCCGGTCCCTCTCGCGACGACAATTCTCTCTCATTTTCAATCCCCGGTGTTGTGTTTTTCGATCCTTTCCCCCTCTAACAAGATAAAGGACCTTATTCGAGCTAGGTTCTCCAATGCCCCCTGATTTCGATCTGGCCGTTTTGACTATCGCCTATGTCTCCAATTCTCTGAAATGCACGTAACGTTCGAATTAGTCTACTTTATCGATTACTCCCTGCCCTCGCCTTCTCTCGGCCGAATAGACTATGAGGCTTTTTCCCCCCCCCGACAAGAAGTCATGCGACGACGGAGTCGTGTGATCCCTTTTCCCACAACTTTCTTGAGCGGCTTATCAAGGCCCACATTCGTTTTGGCAGGGTCATCAGGCCTCTCTTCCTCCCCCCCCCACACCTTTCGTTCGGTCTTTCCCCCCTCCGATCTTCGGTTTAGCGGAGGTCTTGCAGCTGTTTGTGTTATCCGCAACTTGACTGCAATCTTCCTTAACCTTCCCCTTCCCCATGTTCCTCTCCCTTGCGTTCGCAGATTTTTTCTCGTAATCGAACGACGATTTCTCTCAAAAGCATTTTGACGGCGTTTTTTTTTTTTGCCACCCTCCTTCCAATCATTTCGTTGCGTTGGGCTCTTTCGTCCCTCGTGAATCAATCTGTAGCAGCCCAAGTTTTTAACCTTCTTCCTCCGTGTATGTACCGACGGCCGACTAAATTTTTCCTTTTCTTTTTCGATGTTGCCCCCCCATCCCCTTTAGACCTTTTCTGAGTGTTGGACGATGGTGGTCCGCATCGTCCTTGCCCGGCGAATCATCCGGGTCCCCCCGTTATGGAACATCTGGTCTAGAGATTCCCGTAATTTTAGCCCGCGTACTTATAGAACTTTTTTCCGTCCCCCACCTTCTTAAGCACACTCGGGCCCTGTATCTTTTTTTCCCTCATGTCTAGTGACCCCTCCTTTCGTTCCTTCTCTCTCCCCCTTTAGTTCCACCATAAATCGCCTCCCCTGTTTCGTCTGGCCCCCACCGTCACAGCCCACCGTCTTTCCCGATCCCGCGGCTCTACCGAGTGCCCTTTTAACCGCCTACGTTCGTTCTCTTCCCATCCCCCTCCTTCCCTCCGCATGGGGAGTAGTCGACTGACGGACTGAGTGCCCTCCTTTTCCTTATAGATCGAGTTCCGGTGCTACCTATAGGCGTCTCCAAACCCCTCATTGAAACAATCATGAACCACTGCCTTTTTCTCGTGATAAGCACACCCTTTACCCTCCTTGTAGGAGCTGTCATTTTGGGTGTTTTTTGTCATCGCAATCGCCCTTTTTGGTCAAAGTAATCTCGTACCCGTTTCTCTCTCGGTCGGTTATTCCCTCCGTCTTTTTCCTCTCCCCTCGTTAGATTCCATTCATTACGCCTTGTTGCTAGTGTGTTCCGATTAACCTAGACCCGTCGGTTTAGAGGCCTCTTATTATTCTGGGGCCCTCTTTGCCGGTTTCCTTTGACAGTCTTATTATTATGTAGAACAATTCTTGAGGCTAACCTCCCCCCGGGTTGTTTTTTAACCCAGTTTTCACTCCTGCCTTAGAATATCCTTGCTAAAGTGAAACATTTCTCCCTCCCCAAGGCCGCGAATTCCAGTGAGGTATTAAATCGGACGTCGGTGGCCCATTCCGCTCCTTTACTTTCGGTCGTCGAGAATGAAGACACGCCCGTCCTCGCCCCAGAAATCCCGGGGGGTTCATTCCGCCCGCGCATGTCCCCCTTTGCTCTTATCCACCGAGAGTGCAGGCCCCATCCCACATTTTGGTTTCCTCCTCTTCATGTCCTTAACGTCCCAGAATGCTAAGAAATTCACCCCCCCTGACCCCCTCCGAATCAGAAGACGGCGAGTCGGTTGACCCCTCATTTAAATTAGTCCCCCCTTCCCCTGCGTACGGATGGTTTTCCTCGAACACCCCCTCCTTGTGTCCAATCGCTCCAGGCTTCTACTTTTATCCGAGTGTTTCCCCATGTTTTGTTGAGAGTTCTGTAGAGCTGGTCTTCACCGCCCCCCTTTCATACTTTCCTTACCACCCCGCTCGCCTATTCTATGGTGCGACAGCGCGTGGTCCCTTCATTCATATAATCTTTCTGGAGTTTGCTTTTCCCTCTGTTAATTTTTTGTTCCCTTTCTTGCTTCCGTTTTACGGAAAAAGATCCGCTCTCCTAACCTTTTCCCCCTCCCCATTCTCTTGCTTTTTCCCTATTCCGATCTAGATCCCCCCTTTCAACCCGCCGACTGTCCCTCGGCAGTCCTTTTCTTGTAGCCCTTTTTTTCGACATGGCAACACTTGCCCTCCATGAACAGTATAGTTCCATGCTACTCTTGGCCTCGCTGGATTTTCTTTCCTCCCCCCCCTTCTTCAGTACAGGATGAGATTACCGTCTCTGCTTGATACTCCCTTGTGGCCCCCCCCGACGGTGTAGGCATTCCCTATTTTGTTAGTAAAAAAAATGTCATAACGATCTTTACATGAACCGGAAGAGTCTCACCTATCCTCGACTGGAGTTCTACTTGAGTCGATGTATTGCAGATTCGGACCGTACCCCCTCTACCCTCGGAAGGTTTTCGACCTTAAGAGTCTCCCTTTTGGATCACCCCTACCCGAAGGAGCGGAATCAACCCCTGGACGGCTCTCCGTGGCGCCATTTTGAGTCCACGACTTGATCCTATCCCGAGCCTCCCCCGCCCCCCCCCCCTAGATGTCTTTCATTTGGGTCCTGCGTTTAGGGGTGCCGGAGGGTTTTCCTTACACCCCCTCCCTCCTTTTATCAAGACGGGCATTGGATTTCCCTCTGTGGCGACTGCTCCTCTATTTTCTCCTGCCTGCCACCCTCCCCCCCTTTCCTAAGTGCACTGTACGCACTTGTAAGGCGTTTTTTGATCCCTCCCGTTCCTTTCCCCTGTCCTTGTTTTTCTATTTTCCCCTGCTTCCCTCTTTTTTAGGTTCCTTGATTCCCGTCCACCCTCTTGCTCTAACATCTTTTCTCGCAGCAGAGGTTTTCCCTTCCGGTTAAGAACCTTTCGTACGCTCTCTATCCAGTTTCTCCGGTCATTTTTCTCCCCCCCCCCCTATGCTTGTTAAGCAGACTCCACTTAATGACTCGAAGGACTCTGCTAACTCGTCCACCCTAAGTCGTATCAACTTCCTATTTCCCCCTCGAACCGACCAGACTGACAAACATTGAGCGGCATGTTTACCATTCATCCTGCATTTTCCACCATTGAAAGATTCCCTTCCGTGTCTCCTCACGAG
>Ga0179593_1732819_pt1 | contig 16581 bp, 19 predicted proteins | sample CZODoug2_1_08_16_FD_185931 | JGI IMG/M metagenome (GOLD analysis project Ga0179593, IMG submission 185931) | Vadose zone soil fungal communities from Angelo Coast Range Reserve, California, USA - CZODoug2_1_08_16fungal (PacBio error correction) | ecosystem: Environmental > Terrestrial > Soil >... | reverse complement strand
GTTTTCCGCTTCTTTACCCTTCGTGTTCAATTTCCGAACTGTTGTGCCCGCAACCTCCTGGCAGGCCGTTTGTCCTCTTCCATTTTTTTTCTGGTTTTGCGATTGTAGTATTTCCTCCGCCCTGGCTGAATGTCCGTCGATGCTGACCCCCTGACCCTCTTTTCTGTTTTTCCTATCGATTGTTTGTCCAATCGTATCCTTTGTCCAGGTTTGCCTAGGGTCTGCGGCCTGACCTCTCTTTTTCGGACAAGCGCTAAGAGCCCATCTTCTCCTCCCTGGGATGCGTTCCTTGCTCGCGTCCACACTTTGCCGCCGCCCTGTGCCCTCTCCTCCGCCCTTCGACCCTCCTAACACCCTCTGACTTTACACGACTGTGAGCGTGGAACTTGCCTGCGTCTTGATGCCCGTCTTTTTTGCTTCCCTTTTACTTTTCTTACTTTTAACTTTTTTCGTCTGTTCTGCACCTTACCAAATGAAACAGAGATTTCATTCGCTCTCGTTCCCCTTACGAATTTCACTGTTTTTTTTCTTTACACTTCTACCCCCTCTCAGATTAAGGGTCAAGTGGAAACCTTCCCATCGTTCCTCTTACTCTGAGCCCCGAACCTTCCGTCTACGCTGTACCGAAACTTTTTTTTTAGTCCTATTTCTTTCTTAGGGTCACCATGTATCAGCCTTTGTCCCGGTGAAGAGGCTTGTAACTTCCTTCCTTTTTGGCTCCTCCTTTGCGGATTTTATTTCTCCACTTTTTTTCTCCGATGGTTCTGGTCGGCTCGATGATGATCGGCCTCTGGCCACCCCCTCCTTCCCACTTTTCGGTCCCCGCTTTTCTCTGACGCCTCCAAGCCTTTTTCCCAAATTTGTTTTCCTATACCGGTAGTAGGCGACTGGATTCCCCTGTTTCCTGTTTCTTTCCTCTCCCCTAAGGTATCCTCCCCTTATGTTTTTCTCTCGCATCTTTTTCCCGAAATGCCTATGAGCTTTCTTTGTAAGGTGCGGCGGGTGTAACCCCTGGATTTTGGGTGTTTCCGCTTTTTCTTTTTTTGGTCCTTTTTCAATATTCGTACGCGATCGCCTCCATTGTAATATCTACGCTCGCTTCAACTAGATGTTCTCCCTGACTCCCTTGTCTCTTCTCGATTGACGTCCAGCTTTTCGTTGGGGCGAGCAGAGTCCCAGTTCTTTCTCGTGTCCCGCAGTCTTCATCCGCCCCCAGTGATCGGTTTCTGCAAATGTGGTCACCTCCCGGTGGCCTTCCCCGCCCTTTCTCGTGCACTTTTCTTTTCTACAGTTTTTCATCAACTACCTTTCTTGCAAAGGCGTCTTGTCTTTTCTCTCTCTTCCTTTTCCACTTTCCTCAAGCTCTTTCTGGCTTTACCGTTCCTTTCCTCCGTTTCCCTGCCATTGGGGCCCATTTCCTTTGGGCGAGTCCTTTCCCCTGCCCCCCCAAGCGGTTCTTAATTTTTCACTTGCGACCCGCCTCGTTTTTTTTATACGTCAGGGAATTTGTCTCGAGTAACGGACAAACGCGAGTCTTTCCTCCTTGGCGTTTTTTTTCCGGTTCTTTCCTTTTCCGTCTGTCGAATTTGGGATGGCAAATCTTTTTCCATCTTTTCCGTGCTAACCTTCGCCTGTTTTTCTTCCCAGAGTTTTTGGCCAGGGCGTAGTTCGGTGCCGCCCTTCTTTGTTTTCTCGCCTTCTTGTACTATTTTTCCCGAGTGGGCACGCTCCCAGCACGGCTTTATTGACGGATTCTCCTGAATCCCTTTTACTCTAACTGCATCGTCCGGTAGAGTTGCCTTTTGCGGCTCCCCCCTATGCCTTTTTTCTCTCGTCTTAGTTTGGCGAACCGTCCCCGACCCGGAATCTCATGGCCAGTCCCAACCAAAAGCTCGACTGACTTCCCTCGGGCGTCGGCAGTGGACCTCGCGTGACCACGGTCTCTCCCTTTTCCCTCTTGACCTCGCGTGCGGCGGGAACGCGCTCACCCATCCGGTGCCTAAAAGTTCCCCTCGGCATCTCGATCTGATTTTTTTCGAAGCTCCTGCTACAATTTCTGAGGTCTTTGCGCGGAAATTGGGCGGCGTCCTCGATTTTCTTCGGTCTTTCTGTGCCTTTCCCTGGACTTAGACAAATCGTACCCGCCCCCTCTCCCTTCCTTTTCTTTTTCCCTGACCTCTTCTGGGCGGAACGCTCCTCGAAGCCGGAGATCCTTTTCCATATAGCGCCGGTGTGTCTGTTTCTGGTTTCTGGTTCATTGTTCCTTTTTCGCCGCGACCCTTCCAACTGCATTTATTTTCTTTTGAGTTTGGTCTATCTCCTGCGCTTCTGCCGAATGATTGCCTAGGGTTGGTTTACTACTTTTTTCCTCTTTTTCTTTGGCTTTTTTCTGCTTTAAACGATCCATCCGGAGGATCCTACCGCTCGCGACCGCGTCGCCTACGGACCTCCCTCCGTCTATTGCGCTTGGCTCTCCTGTCCAAATGCGCTGTAGGCAGGCTCGGTTACTTTTTTTTCCTCTCTCGCCTGAGAGATCCCAGGTCTCGTTGTGCATCTTCCCTAAGTGTGGTTCAAGGTAACCGCGAACTTTTTTTTGCCCAGACCTTTTAGACCTTTTCTCCCCTCAGTCTTAAGGGTCTACTTTGTGTCCGTCGAGCTTTTTTTGTTTTTTTCCTGTTTGTTTTGAGGAGACGTTCTGACGAACGTCCCCAAAGAGATCGGTTTCTCCCTTGGACGTCCTTAGAGGGATTTTTCACCTCGGCCATGATCCGTGTTCATTCTACTTTGTTTTCCACTGCCGCATCCCCACCTGGACTCTTTTTTTTGGGAGCATTTGCCGTTTTTTCCTTTTTTTGGTTTCTTTATCTTCTCCTTGGATACGATTTTTTTGTGCCCCCCCCCAAATAGCATTTGCGAGATTGTCTTTTTTCCTCAAATCCAACTTCTTGCGGTCGGTCCCGCTGTATTCCACGACAGATTTCCCTTGATGATAGATCTACGAAGCTTCCCCCCTCCTCTTTCTTTTTTTCCTCGGTTTGGCTTTTTTTTCTTTCGTTGGTGTGTTGAGAGATTAACCTCCCATCGTGCTCCTTTTTTTTATCATTCTTTTGTCTGGTCCTTTTCTCTAAATATCGCCCTCCTCGCTCGTTGTCCGGAGCTCGTCTTCTCACCTTTGATCCTTTTCTCCCCCGTTTCCCTGAGCAACGACCCTACGCAAGACCCCGCTGTTCATTTCTTTCCCCCCCCCATTTTTGCCTCCACCTTTCCTCCTTGGTTTGTTTCAGAAAGCGCTTTTGGCAGGAAGATGAAACAGGCCTCCCTCAGCGGGACATCCCCTCTCGTTTTTTTTTTTCAGACACTTTTACGGGAGCCCATTTCCCACCCTTCTCTCCTCGCCGTCTTTGCGGCTCTCCCCACACCCGCGAGTTGTGGAGTTCCATTCGGTGATAAGCAATCTCGCAAGAGCAAGCTGTCTTTTCAATCTTTCTCTTTCGAAGGGGCCCCCCCTCCGCCCCCCTTTTCCCCTATTTTCCCTCGCGGTCCCCGCGCACGTGTGGGCCTCTTCCCCTGAAGCCCTGAGTTGCTTTTTTCCAACACCTTCCTGATAGCACGACTTCTTAAGAGGTCGGGCTCGGCTCTTGACTCTTCGTTCAAAGGTGTCCCTTGTAGGCGGTCTGTTCTGCGCCCCCCGCGCCCCCCCCCTGGCCCGTTTCCCGCTCAACTGATTAGCCCCTGATCTGATGCTTCGAGTCTCGTCCCACCTCCGCCCTTTTTCGCTCCCTTCCCCTTATGCTCCCCGCACTTCCCGACTCGACCGCCCATTTTTCCTTTCGTTTTCTTTCGTGCTGGTTTACAGCGTCATCTCACTCCCTGCCAGCATCTTTCCTTTTCCCTTTCGCCGCACCCTTTTTTTTTACCTAACTTCCTCTGTTGCGTGGAAGGTGCTGGGTAACGTTTTTCCTGCAATTTTTGCCTCCTTTTCTGGGGGCTCCAGTTTTGTAGTTAGAAGTCGACTTGACCCCCCCACCGATCGCCCTTCTTACCTCCGCTTCTCTCGTTTGCTTCCCCTGAATTTAAGCCCAATAGAGAAGAACTATACGCTGCTAGCCCTCCTCCCAAGTCTTCCCCCTTTCTCCCTCTTTCCCTCCTTTGATCGCATCTTACAGGCTTCACGACGCGTCGTCTACAAGACCTTGGTGGACAGGCTTTTAGGTAGTCTTCGTTTTTCCATTCCTTTTCCCAACGATTTTCCTGAATTAGGATATAACGGATCTCAAAGATACGAACAGTGATCCTCGTCAACCGTGCCTTTTTTCCCTCTTTTAGAGCTTTTGCTAATGTCCTGAGCAAACGCCTAATCCCTCCTAGGTTCTTTCCCAGTTCTTTCTTGGGTATGATTCCGCAAACCGCATTTTTCTCCTTTTTTACACTCCCCTTTCTCATCGGCCTAGTGATTATTTGACATTTAGACCGGGAACCGGCTTTTTCTTGTTGTGTTGATTCTACCCATTCCTTCGATTTTTCTTTAGTTTTTTTAAACGCGTCCTAGATGTTCCGAACGTGTTGTTATTTTATCGGTGTTACCCCTAGCTCTGTCCACTTCCCAAGGTTCGAGGAGGCATGGGATGTCCTCTTCTGCCTCCACTACTTGACTTCGCATTCTTTATCCCTAGCAGGCCAGCCTGATTCGTTCCTTCCTTCTGTCACTTCAACGGCCCCTCGGTTCCCTTCACTTTTTCTTGTTTGACGATTGTGCACTTCACCTACAGGATGACGCGCCTCTCCCATCTGATTAGCGCCTAACTCTGTACCAAGACAAAGTTCCCGGTGCCTTTCTAGACACTTTGGACCCTTCCGACATTCTTCATTTTGAGACTGACTATATACCAGGTTTCGGTGTCTTTTTTCCCCGATTCCCCCCATTAACCAGGTTTAGTAATGGACTGACAAGTTTGAGGGATCCTGTTGTTCAGTTTCTACCCCACGCTCCTGCCTCTATCTCTGATGCTCGCGCTACGTGAAATTTCTTACTGACGGGAGGCTAGAGATTAAGGGTCTCAAGAGATCGGATCCTGTTGATCCGTCCCATTTTTCCTAGGTCTACTTACGGATCGCCTAGTCTCCGAGAGGTGGTTCTTTATGCACTTCCCCCCCCTCTCCTGCCATTCCTCGTGACTTTTCCTCCAATTCTCCAATCACTATTTCCTGTAGACCATGGTGAGCCCCGCCAGCCGCGTTCTCCGCTCCCTCCTCTCAAGTCCCCATTCGTTCTTTTTTTCGGATCTGAGAGGCTGACCAGTCTCTCTTTCCGCTCCGCCCTGAAAAATTTTTTTTCTTCGTACCTTGCTAGGATAGTCCACAGGCGAAAGGATGATGTCGTATCCTTTCGTCGGTGTTTGGCCCTCGACCATTTTTCCCACCCGGCCATGTGAAATATGTCCAGTTGGCTGTTTTTTTTGACTTCCCCCTTATCTCCGTCTCTGTCCCGGATGAGCGATCGAGAATCCTTTGTTCATCTCCTCTGGTTTTCCGGTTTGGACCCCGTCCACTCCTTTTTTTTACGTCCCGGTGCCACCCTTCGTATACCATTCAAGCCTTGTTTTCGGCTTTCCATTCCAGACCTTTTCCCCGCACTTTAATTTTTCTAGTAGTAGGGTTTCGACTGATTAGCTCCCTACATTCTTCTCTCTTACTTTTCTCTTTGTTTCTCGGCTAGTTTCTCCTGTTTTCCATTGGGTTTTTTTAGGAGGAGAAGTTTTGGAATATGTTTCACCTTCAGATTTTTTCCTCTTTCATTTTTAGGACCAATACTAAGCCCTGGACTTCAATTTCTCTTTCTTTCTCTTACACCTGTCCCCCCCCTGACCGTTTTTGGAAAGAATGCGCGTTAGTTTTTTTTTTTTTCTTTTTTCCTTGACCTGTCCTCCTGCTGATTTCCCCCAGGGACTTTCCGAAGACAAGCCGGGTAGAAAGAGGGCGAGGGGGAGCGTGCTCCGCGGGTTCTTTTATCTTTTCGCCCTTCCCACATGGTCCCTGATGTCCTGCTTTGCCAGTTTGGCCGAGCTATATTTCTACTCTATTGTTCTTCTCATTCAAAAATTTAACTCTCTTCTTGTTGCAAGTCTCCGGACTTTTCTCGGGTTTCTTTTTTCTCCGAACTTTTTTAAATGCGATTTCCAATAAGAACCTTTTAGACCCCGGCTTGGATTCTTTGGATTCGGACGCCCCCCTTAATTTTCCCTTCGGTTTCCTTCCCCACTGCCCAATCCCAAAAGTAACAGCTAACGACTTGATTGCTACCCTCCATCCTTCTTTGTCTTTTGTTTTCCTGTGTGTTCTCAACAGTTTCTGTTATATCTTTCAGGGCAGATTGGTTGTACCTCCCTGCCCCTTCTCCTTTCTTTTCTTTACCAGACCCGATAGAAACCCCCCTTGCCACACCCTCTCCACATCCCCTCCCCTCTCCTGCTCTTTTCTGCCCCTCTTGACGTCCTTCTTCCACTTCATGATGATCCACGTCCGAAATCATAAGATCGCTTCAAGGAGCCTTTCGGCTCCTGTGCTTTACTCCTCTTCTTAACCTTCCGGTTCTCTTTCAAGGATGCTTCTTGAGTGGGGGTTTTCCAAGCCTGTCTACCCCCGTTTCATTTTCCTCTTAGCTTTGTGGGGCTCTCTCCGCGTTTAGGAGAGTTTGTCCCCCCTAACCCTGTCTAAGAACTTTTTTTGCCTCTCAACCCCCTTTGATCTCCCCACCTCCGGGTGCTCCCGCTGGTTCGCGGTTTTCTTATGCTCTGGACCACTTCCTCGACCCTGGCTCTCCGTTGTTTTTGATTTTTAATTTTTCTCGCACCAACACATTTCTGACGCCGGGGCTGGCTTATCGCTTCGCGTCCCCTCCTTTTTTTTTCTCTTTCTCCCCCTTTCAGTCTGTTCCTTTGTGTGCCTTTCTTCAATTATGCCAATGGGAAAGGTGGTCTTGACAATCGTAGCCGTCTTAACCCCCCCTTTTTTTATTACCTAGATCTCTAGTCCTGACTCTTTGTAACCTGCGAAGAAAGATATCTTAGATGCTTATTCCCCCCTGATCCGCAAGTCCTTTCCTTGACTCTTTTTCTGCTCCAGCTTTTTTCTCATACTTTCACGCATAGACCTTGGCATTAAGGATTAAGGTTTCAGTGGTTCCTCCTTGTTCTTTTTTTTTTTTTCATCCTTTTCTTCTGGTTACTTTTCTCGATCAGTGATTAGGCTATTCAAACTTGCCAATCTCCCTTCTCAGGTCCCTTAGCCTTTCCCGAGAAGTCCTCCTTACAGCTAGTATTTGCCTTCTGTGCTGTCTCTCCCTCTTCATTTTGGCCTCCCATTTCATTTTTTTTCCCCGGGGGCCGAAATGTTTTTTTCCGTATACTTTCGTCCGGAGTCTGAAAACGCACCAACCCTTGCCGGCCTTTCTTTGCCTCTCCCAGTCAAGTCATTTTTTTTTAACTCATCCCCGTGGGAAGAATGACCGTGATAATTAGCGACCGTCACTATATCTTTTTCCTTCAGTTGTGTTTCGCGTTTGTTTTCGACTACTCCTACAAATTTTTATAAATTGTTGGGAATCATTCTGGACTTCCCTGCCCTACTAATTCGTTTTATATTAAATAAGCTGCCTGAATTTCCGTTCCCTTCGTTGCTCCCTAGGACCAAGTCTTGGTTTGAGGACGGACAATCCTTTTTGCTCCCCCCGCTTTGTGCTCTTTTCTACCCTCCCCCGATCTTGGGTTGCATATTTCCGAAAAATCTGCCACAGCAAGCAGTTCCGAGAAGTGTGGGCCTTTTTTTCCCTTGTTCTCTGGGCTTTCCCTTTGGAGGGACCCTGGCACACCCCCCCTTGCATCTTCCCCCCTTTTCAGGTTTTGCCCCTCTGTTGCTGGCTTTTTGTGCGGGTAAGGTTCTTACCACGGTATTACCTCTTTCCGTCTCTCTTTGTTCCCCCCAGTGGCCCCCCTACGGCTTCCTCGTCGCTTTTCCTTGTGAGAAGCTTTTAACAAGTTCCATAGAGCGTGGGCTTGCGCTTGTTTGTGTTCTTTGCTGCAGTTTTCCTTGCGTATTGTTTTCGTAACTTGTGCAGCCCCCTTCTTCGAACCCTCTTTTAGTCCTAAGGGTTCTTCCAACCTTTCCAACCTGCCTTGCGACGCCAGCCGAAGTTTTATGTCAGCCCGGACTCCCCTTCCCTCCCCGGATTTCCTGCTTCTTCTTTACCTCCCCCTCCTTTTTTCAAGCCGACTGAACGGATCACCCTTGTCCCCTGGTCGGAGGGTTTTCCCTTTTTTGTCTACGGTTCCCTACACGTTTTTCTGGCGAATTTTGTTTCGTGGTCCTAGTCCTCATCATGCTCTTTTGGTCCCCGGTTCGTTCACCCTGTGTTCTCTATTTTTTTTTCCTTTTCTTCGCGCATTCCTGCCGGTCCGTACCTTTCCAGTCCTTTGACTTCTACCTTTTTCCCTGCTTTTTCTTCTTTCCAGTGTGGGAACCTTGGGGTTCCACCAGCCGTTCCCATCTTTTTTAATACCCCCCATTTCGAGGTTACCTTCCCTCGGTTCCCCTTCCGCTGTCACACGCCCTCCCCCCATCGGCCCGCGTCTTCTTTCCGTTCCCTTCCCTGATTTTCCTTGCTCTCTTCCTTCCCCCGCCCTTCCCTTTTTTGGAGCTTCTTTTTGAGACTAGAATTATGCTTTCCGTTATTTTTTCTTGGCCATGGTTTTTCTCTTCTCTGGCGCGTTTTTTACCACCCCCTCCGATGGCCCGCCGGAATTTTAATATAGGCCATTTCCAATTTCCCCTTTGGACTTTTTTTCCCATTGCCTCAAACTCCCTTAGTTTGTTTTTCGGGTAGTCTGTGAGTTGTATGGGCTTGTTTAGTGATTCACTTTTTCCGGCCACGATGGCTCCTCCTTCTGGCTCTACTCTCAGGTCTTGCGAGGTCGGAGCGCTTAGGGTCCCTTTTTTTTCCTTCTCTCTTTCCCGATTCCCCTCCACCTCGACTATTTTTAAAGTCTTTCCACTTTGTTGTTGGTCGACACCCTTTTTGCTCATTGCTTTCTCCTTTTCCCCTGGCTTTCTTCTTTTCGACGAAATGCTAAGCGCGCCGCCTAACCGTCTAACCCGGCTGTTAGGTCTCTTTTCACCCTAGCGTCCCTTCGATTCTCTCTTCCACCCTCTCCTCCCTCTGTACAACTCCAATAGGAGTCTGCTACCCCTGGCCAGACACTGTCTGTTTTTTGGTTTGCTTTTTTTAGGCCCTTTTAACCCCTTCTTTTTCCGATCCTTCCGACGTCAAATGAATCTATCCAGTTCTCTGTTTTCTTTTTCCTTTTCTGTTCTTCGCCCCATTTTTCACAAAGACTCCTCTCCAGAAGCAGCAGGAAACCCAACCTACGGAAGGGACTTTTTTCCCCCCTCTCTTCTTGCCTTTAGCCCCCCTACCTCCTGAGTTTCCCCTCTGTCTTACGTAAGACGGAATTTGTCCCGCCCCTTTTTTTTTTCTCCTTTCCTTGATGCCGCTTTTGTTTTTTTTTTGGAACACCACCGTCTGGGGGACAAAACTAACCCACCGGACAGTCCATTTTTCCGTTCCTTCAGACTTTCGGTCAGGACGCCCTGTAGTGGTATTACACCTCAGCAAACCCTGTTTCCTTTTTCCTAATAAGGTCCTAACCCCTTTTCTATGTTGGTACTTCATAGACCTCTCGGTCCCGATGGGAGCGTTTAGGATAGAATCGCTTCCCCCTCCTCCTCCCCATCGTTTTTTCGAATTACAGGGGCATGGTACACGGATTTCTCCTAACTCATAGGTCCACAACCTTGGTCTATTCCCATTAATCTGGCTGTGGAATATGGTTAGTACCATGAAGGTGGGGTTTTCGTCTTTGTAAGGAGTTGTTTCTCTTTGGCCTTGTGTCCATCGCGCGAATTCACCGACCACCGTTCCCCTTGTATTAGCCTTCCCCTTTTTTTTTTCTTTCGCTTTTCCTAGTTGGCGACGATACGTTCCATATCATTTCCCCGTCTTACCGTAGGTCCCTCCTCGAGTGTCTTCTCTCTAGCTTTTCCCTGGATTTTTGTAACCTTGCACGAGGCCCATGCATTCCAGCCTTTTGACGGCTCACTCTCGCCCTGGAGCGTTTTTTCGCTCTAAGTCGACAAGCGGCCTCCCCGCTTCCAGTGTGCCGCATTCCACCCCCGACAAGGCTGACCTTTTTTGTTTTTCGTTTTGATGAGGTTTTTTCCTTCCCGAGTTGCTCGGTCTTCCCCGTTTTTGCGTTCCCCTCTTCGGGGGACTTTTTCTTTCCATTTTTGACTCTTTTACGACTGACCAGGGCTTCCCTCGACGTTTTCTTCCGGCCTCCTTCCTTCGATCTCCGGCGAAGTAATCTTTTGCGGTCCCTAGGACTTTGTTTCGCCACTTGCAGTTTCTCGCGAACTTCCCCCCGTATACTCGGGTCCATTCAGTGTTGTTGTGAGGCTGTTTTCCTGCGAGACTTCGTCCTCCGGTCCATGTTTTGGAGGCGTTTAGGCCCCCAAAATACTTTCCCGTTGCCAGTTCCGTCTCCTTCCCACCTTGCTTTTTTTGATTTCGACAGGCTTCCACTTCGGTCCCCTGGTTCTCATTTCCCTTCTTTCATCGATTGGGCCTTGTCCCAGGTGGACGCTCGTGCTTGCTTTCCTCTCTTGTCTCCTCCTCATTCGAAACTAGATTCCTGATGACCCGGAATTTTTCTCTCTTGCCTTTGTTCTTTGTATATGGTTGAACACCGTAATCGGTTCCCATGTCCTGTGCCGATCTCCCCTTTTAATTTCCCTTTTTGGCGTCTTTTTCGGCCTCGTGACCCTGTGTGACCCTTGTTCCTCTTTTTGGCTGCTTTCCCTTCCCCCCGCCCCTTTTTGGTCGGCGGCTCTTTCCGCGACTTTGAGTTGGAGACTCGGCTTACGTTCCCTACTCTTTTTTTTTTACTCTTGTCTTGCCCCCTCCTTCGGTGTTCCCTGTACGAGTTCTTTTCCTTTTTCCCCCTGTACTGGCTCCAAAACTCGTTCGATTGCCAAGGTCTCCACTGCCGACTTCCCCCTTTCCCCCTGGTTTTTCCCCTTTAAGTTTGTTCTTCCCTACCTTCTCAATTCGGCCGAATGTGTTGAGCTACCGGTTTAGTTAAGATATGATACAATCTACTTCATGCTTACCCGATCGACATGGAGTTTAGATTATGTTTTTTTTTTCCGGGTTGTCTTTTACACTTTGATCCATGACACCTTCCCCGTTATTTCCCTTTGGTTCCTTCCCCTAAGTTCCTCTCATCATTCGATTTGGTTTTTTTCCTTTTCCTCACATTCTATCAGGTTTTTTTAATCTGCCCGTTCAGCCATTGGTTCCGGGCGTTTTCCCCTCATTTTCTCTCTTCCGTTATTTTTGGGCGTGGTCCCCCCTTCCGGACAGCCACCGTCACGATTCGCCCCCCCCTTCAGGTCCTCTTACATCCTTTTTTTTTTACAGACTGACTTCCTCGTTAGATTGTTATTGCTTTGTCTTCGCTCTCCCTTCCATTTCAGTCCCCGTCTTTTTTTTTTGGGTCAGCCTTCGAGAATCTGTTTTGAGCTTCTGCTCTCCTCCCGGTTTCTTTTCGAGCGTATTTTATCCAAACCTTGGTTCCCGACTGCCCGTTAGTGCAGTCATGAGGCTGTACTCCTCCTCGGCCTCTTGTTTTTTTTTATGATCACGTCTTTTCTAATCACCCAAGTGAAGAGTGGGTCTTTGCAAGGTTTGTCGTTTGGGGTTTTTTAGTTGGGTTTACGAGCCTTTTGGCTTGCGTTGCCTTTTCCTCATTTATGGAAGCCCCCGACTCTAGTTGCAGAAATCCAACGTCCTCATCGACGTGATTACGCCTGAGGTCCTTCTTTGCCTCGCCTTCAGTATTTTTTTTTTTCCGACCTTTCTTCTACCATCCCCCTCTATGGATCCCTCGGTGCGGGAGCATCAATCTCTTTTTTTTTTCTTGCTATATATTCCTTGACCTTTTTTGGGTCTCCTTTCATCCTGGTCGCGGCGGGTCGATTCACCTTAGACGACCTCCCCGCTCCTGGTTCGTTTTGATTCTCTCTTGTCCCCCCGGGGTTCGCCGCCAGGTGGCCTTTCTAGCAACAACCACGCAACCTCTCCCGTCTTTTTTTTCCCCCTTGCCCCCTCTTTGGTTTTTCCTTTCTTCATTTTTCCCGTCGTTCTAATTGCCCGTGTAGTCGTAGTAGCCCCCCTCCCCCCGACACCCCGGATCTCCCCACTGCACCTCACTTCCCCCCGATTCCCTACCTACCCATGACCCACCCCCCCCCCCACCAACGCGACCAATTTTTTTCAGATTCTTTTCCCAGCTCCTGACTTTATTTCCCTTTCAATTTCCTTGGCGGTCCTTCCCTAATTTAAGTTCCAAGCGGGAAGGCAGAAGCTCGCAGTGTTTCATTTCCTAATCTTCCTGAAACCGATCTCCTTTTCTCTTCCTCGTATGATGGTCTTTTGGGGGCCGTAAATAGTGGACTGTGTAGGGGTGGCCCAAATTCCCCGAGGTAATTTTCTACGTGTCTCTCCCTTCAACTGGTCAAGCTTAAGTTTTCATCTGAAAGAGGTCGTCTTGTGGTATCCAAAATTTTTCCCACTGCAGATTTTCCACGTCTCGACCTTCTCCCACCCAACTCCATCGAACAAGTACCTTTTTTTCTTGCAGTTTTCTTTCCAGACCTACACCTCATCTCCTCGGTTTCTTTCGAAGTTGCCCACAGTACGAGGCCTCTCACTCCTCATCGGCCCCTTAACCCCCCCCCTTCTTATTTTCCCTTTCCTGGCTTTACTTTTCTCTGTCCCTTGGTGGACGTTAAAGGAGAGTTCCATTTTGCTTAGATACTTGCTTTTTTTTCTCTATGTAGCGGGACATTCTCTCGAACCCCCTTAGTTCCCGACCTCTCCAGCCATATAAGCCCGACTTTCCTTGTTAGCTCGCTTACTCCCTTTTTAACTCACTCTTCCCGATGCCGAAGGTCCAGCAATTTTTTTGCGGCTCTTTTCACGCCTCTCTTTTTTAGGTTTTTTTTTACTTCCTCCGGCTCCCCTGGAGTGAAGATTCCGTGTAGTCTAGGGGTGCACTTCTTGTTTTACCGATTCTTTTGGGTCCCAGTTTTCCCAGGATTGGCCCATTTAGTTTCATTCAAGCTCGATCCTTTGCTTCTTTTTCCTGTGACAAAATCCAGTTTTCCTATGTCTTTTCCTCTTTTTCGAGCCTTCCGCCGCAGCAGACATTCAAACTAGATGTGCTCTTTTTCCCCTCTCGACATTCCCCTTTTGATTCCCTCCTATCTTGATTTCTGTGAGTAACCTCTGAAAGGAAAATCCCCATCTTCGGCTACGGTGTCTTCCACTCTTCGACCCGTTTTTAGTGCGGCCTTACTTCCTTCTTTCCTGAGGCCGGCCTAGCCGTCGCTTCAACTCCTCTCTTTTCAGATAAGAGGTGTTGGTTTGAGTTGTTTGTTGCCTGTGAGATTTTGACCTTTAGGTCCCTGGGTAGCCTGGGCTTCTACCCAAGCTTTTTAGACAGTGTCTCTCAACCTCCCTCGGCAAGTTTCGGGCAGGCGGGGGTCGCCTTATTTGTTTCCGGCCCACTTTGCTGTCCTCCCTTTTCTTGACTTCCACAGGTGTTTTAGGGTCGTTAGTTGCTCTGCCGTATGCCGCTTGTTCTCAAGACCCGTTCCCCCCTTTCCTAGCCTTTCGGTTTGTCCTGCGCCTCCTGAGATCATGGGCTACTTTTGGAATCCCACCCTTTAATTTTTCAAAATTGGTAAGGGAAGATGCCAACCGCGCGGAATTTTTGACAAGGTTTGTTTCAGGCCGGCTTGTTTTCATTGCTTTTCCCCGTTATCGTGACGAGCGAGGGCTTCTTCAATCTCCGCCACAATTCTTGGCTGCTGCTTCTGGGCGGACGATTCTAGTCATTATGTCGCTTCTCCTCTAGTCTCTCGATCGGTTTTGCTGAGCGATTTTTTTTTTATAGTAATTTTTTTCATTTTCTGATTTTGTGCCTAGACCTACACTGGAATCGCCCCACCTTACCCTCTACAATTGATTCATTGCATGGTTCCTGCTCTATCTTCCCCGCAGAGCGCTCCCAGCTTTGGGCCCTTCTTTGCAGACCGACTTTTGAGCTTATGGGCAGTTCCTTTCATTGTCTCTTTCGCTGCTCCGCCCAAGTCATTCAACATTTCCCCTGTATTTATTCGGGTCTTCTTTTCGAGTTCTATCCAACCTCTTCTTTTCCGGTTTTCTGGATTTCGAGCCTTGTCATGCGAGCCTGTGTTTTCATCGCGTGGTGACCCCGTTGACTATATTCCTCCGTTTTATTGGACTCTCCTCCGACTTGGTCAGGAAAAGGTGGTACCTTCCTTGCCTCTCGCTCGCCACTTTCCCTTTATTTTGGTTTTTCCGGACGAACGTAAAAGAGGTGTCCCTTTTCGAGGGGCCCCACCCTTTCAGCTTTCAGAACGGCCACGCGGGTTTTCCTCCTTCTCCCGTCCCTTAAGAGTTGTAAGGACTATCCTTGATGGAGGAGACTTCTCCTTTTTTCCGTCATTTTTAATCCCTTTTTATAGGTCTGTCCTGGTGGGGAACGGAGGGATCTCGTCTCCTCTCCTACGTTCGTTTTGGCCCCCTCGGTAAGCTTTTTTTTGAAGATTCATACGGTATCCGATGTTTGGACCCTGCCAGCGTGCTTCTTCATGTCCCCCCTGCTGTTTTCCTTTCAGAGTCAATGCCTCCTCCCCACTCACACCCAACTTGGAGGATCTTTTGTGCCAAGTTTAGGTCCCACTGGCGTTCGTGAGGCGTGTCGGGCCGTAGGCACATGGCGGCTCACCCTGTTTTTTTATGGGAACGTTTTTCTAAGTATAGCCGGGATACGAACTGATGGGATTTTGTTAGCTCGGTCCGGGTCTTACCTTTTTTGACTCTTCCGAAGGTCGGTCATGTGGGAGATGGTCCAAGTTTTTTTAAATCTTTCTTCCTCTTTTTTTTGTCTACCAAAATTCTCTCCTGCCTCATTTTTTTGCAAGTCTTTAATGTTTCATTGCTTACCCGCCTTCCGCGAATCCGCTCAACCTAGTTAGTAATTTTTTCTTCCGTCTTTCTTCCTCCCAGCTCCCCCTTTTTCTTTCGTTGCCTTTCCCCCTTCCTGACCTTTTTCAAACGCCCCGCAAAGAACCTCTCCCTCCCGTTTTGGTATTGCCTCCCAGACTTTTTGGTTTCCTGACTGTATTGGCGTCGAGACGGGCATGGGCCGATGGTGCAGTTTTTAGTACACATTAATTTCCAGGCTAGTCTATATGTTTTCTAAACCTGTGCTTCACAACCGGGACCCCCCAGGGCCTCCCCTCAGCCTCGAGGACCCCCTCCGACTTTTTCTGTCACCCGGTCTAACAAGGGAACTTTTCATCACTTCTACTTCATCCCTTTAAGATGCCGGAGGGAATTTTTTTTAGGTGCTTCCGGTTCACGGCCCCCGTCATTGTGTAGGATGGATCTTCGCAATGGTTTTCTGGATCCCTTTCCTCCCCGCTGTCGGCGTTTTCCCCCCCCCCTCTTTTCGGCTGAATTCCCGTGTGCGGTAATGACTTTTCAGGACCGGCGGTCTTTGGGCTCCTGCTTTCTTGGGGCCCCCCCTGGATAATCGTTGGCAACAGCTTGATGATAGGCTTTAGGTCACCCACACCCCCACGGTCCCCTATTCATCGTTTTTTACTGGCCTCTCTCAACCTCCAACCTTCTTTTTCATGTATTCTGAAAGTGAACCAGGGATGTTCTTAGTTCTTCTTCCTCCCCCGGCCAGCCGGCCCCCATCCGGTTCTTTTTTCCTCGCTCCCTTGCTCTCCTTGGTAGACAAGATTTTGGAGGCGGCAGTTTTTTTTTTGACTTTTTAGGCTGTCAATTTTTGCTGCCCCTCTGGATTGAAAGTGTTTTGTTTTTTTTTTTTATAGAATTTCAAAAACTTATAGCTTTCGCGGAAATCTCTTTTTTTACCTCCCTTCTCCCACACCCCTTACCTGATTCCCTTCGACGCTCTATCAATGAATCATTCCTTTCCCGCCTTTTCTTCTCGTCCCCCGTCATCGAATCTCTGGAGGTCGTTTACTTTGTTTCACTCCCTTGTCCTGCCGTCTCCCTTCCGTTAGTCCTTAGGTTTTGCACCCTATTCTTTGTTTAGTAAGGTCCCGACCATTTTATTTCCACTCTGGCTTTGCTCGAGCATCCATTTTCCCACCAAGTATCCCCCCGGCATTTTTTCTTCTGTGAGCAGGTTGAGATCTTCTTGTAAACTGATAAGCTCCTAGTCCTTCTTTGAGGGGGCCCCGGCGGGAAGACATGACTTCTCCGGCTGGTTTTCACCGCATTTCGACATTTTATGACTCCAGGCGGCCCCCCGCCCCTTACTGACTACAACTCGTGGACCCGTGCAGAAAGGATCCCGTCGGTTGTTACTTTTAATAGGCCATCCCGCACGTTCCATCCCCTTG
>Ga0179593_1607456_pt1 | contig 16581 bp, 20 predicted proteins | sample CZODoug2_1_08_16_FD_185931 | JGI IMG/M metagenome (GOLD analysis project Ga0179593, IMG submission 185931) | Vadose zone soil fungal communities from Angelo Coast Range Reserve, California, USA - CZODoug2_1_08_16fungal (PacBio error correction) | ecosystem: Environmental > Terrestrial > Soil >... | reverse complement strand
CCTTTCGACATTTCAAATCGTGGAGACAACGAACGCCTCCCAATTTTTCCCCTCATATAGTAAGCCCAACACAGGCGTTTTCCCTCAATTCCCAGTCCTCCCGGATTTTGCTTTTTCCACGATGAGGGATTGGTCAAACTTTCCTTCTTTTCGAAAGATTTTTCTCTCCCGCTGAGGGGGCCTTTTTCCCGTCTTCTGGACGGCCTTTTTTTCGGGCCCTTTCTTTTTCCTTGACAGTGGTTAACTGATATTTTTTCCCTCCCTCCGTAGGTGTGTCTGCTGCAATTGTCAGGAGCCCCCTGATTTACCCCCCTCTACGCGCACATAGGTCCTTTTGCCGGAGCTCTATGCGGGCAAAACCTCCTCTTCTCTCTTCCATTATCGAGCCTTCCCTCCAAGTAGATTAGGAATTTCCTTTTTGGGTCCGCGGACTCTGAGAAGCGAGGTACACCCTCTCGTCATAAGGGAAGTTCTCTTTTTTACCCCGGACTCATAATCCCTCAAGTGTTTCTGCGCGTCCATCTGCCAGCAGGTGAGGGCCTTCTGGCTTTTCCTCTTGCCTGAGCCTCTCGATAAGGTTCTAGCGATCTTCTCCTCTTCTCGGACCCCACCCCCCTTTGTTCCTTCTACCATCAGTGAACAGGCCTTCCTTGCTTTGTGGTCCCTGGGACCAAGTTTAACCGACAGGCCTCATTTGATTTTTTTGTCCCCGCAGAATTTTTGTTGCTTCATATGAACCCCCTCTTTCCTGGTCCTTTGGCCGTCGTGGGATGTCGCGCCACCTCGTTTCCTCCGACGACAAGTCACTAGACACAAGACCCCAGTTCCTTCTTCCTCGTTCGATGCGCACTTTTCCTCCCACGCTTTAAGACCCTCCGATCTATATCTTCCTTTCGACCTCTTTCCATTTTCTTCATGCTGAAGTGTCGGCATAAGGTTCCCTTTTTCATTCTTTTTCGTGAGTCGGAATGGGTAGAGTGGTGATAGTACATTCTTTTTTTTTTTTTTTGACAAGGTAGGTCCCCTCCCCCCCCCCCCCTCCTTTCGCAGAAGCAGTTTTTCCATGAGGTCCCCTACGCGGACCTTTTTTGACCCTTTTGACGATTTCTTTGTTTCGTGCTGTCTGAAAAGAGAGGCGGACCCCCTTATCCTGATGCTGGTAATCCTCCCCCTAAAATTTGGGTCGCTCCTTCCCATCGGCATGGCCCCGCACCCTCCGGAGCGGTCGAGCTCCGCTCACTCCCCATTTTTTTCAGCAGGGCCAAAAAGCAGCTATCCCCCTCCCCCTTGATGTTTGCGTTTTTCTTTTTCCCGTAAGCGAAGCGCTTTTCCTGAAGTCTTCCCCCTTCGTTAATCCTTCCCCTCTCCTTCCGCGCCGCCTGATTTCTTTCTCCGTCATCTCAAACAGAAGATTCTTGGTGTGTTCTATTTCAGTCTGAGTTTTTTTGGCAGCATAGGCGGCGGCTGTGCGCCCTCGGTCCTCGTCCCCAAATCAGGAGTCAGCGTTTTTTTTCCCGGTCCTTATTCATCGTTAGGGCCCCAATTTTCACCGAATTCCCCGATCTTTTTTTCCGTCGGTCTCTCCCCCCCCTCCCCAAACATGCAGCCAGTTATTGAGGTTTCCCCAGCGGGAGCGGCGGCCTGATCTTTCGCCAGAGGAATTGTGCCTTTCCTCGTTCAATGGTTTTGCATCCTTTCCTTAGGCCCTTTTTTTCTTTTCTTTTTTCCCCGCGACACGCCAATGTCCCTCGTCTTTTTTATAAACACTTTTACCAGACTCCGGATTTTATGGGCGATCCTCTGATGCGCGGTCACTGCCTTTCTTCTCCGGAACGGGCTTCAAGGCCTTCCACTTCCCTTTTTTCGTCGGCCAGAAATATCTTCCTTCACCCTTCCTGTGAGGCCGTGCTGATGGCATTTTGCCCTTGCCCCGAGCGGACTTTTCTTTTTTTTTCTGGATTTTTCCTCGATGATAACGGGTCCCTTCTACATCGTCACACCATTTGCGTCCTCGACGCGAGAACAGGAGGGAGGCTTTTCGCTCGGACGAATAAAAGTTGTTCGGATTTTTCAACCCCCAGCTCCTGCTGTGCACGCTGATTGCCGGCTTTCTCCTTTTGTTTTGACCCACCCCCCAGAGCGTGATCGTCCTATCCTCCAGAGAACAACTTTTCCGGTGAGGTGTGCGCCGATCGAACCCCGATTCCACCCCCCGACCGCATTCATGTTCCACAACTCTATTTGAGAAACCCTCTTGCCTTAAAATCTTTCCCCCCCCAACAATCTCCCCCCTACCCGCCCCCCCCCCCCTCTTTTTTTTCCCGTTTTTAAGCGATTGCGTACGTTTTTGCTGTTAGGTGATGCCAAATTAATCACCCCCGTTGCCCTTTTCTCAACGTGATTTCCTGCTTTAATTTTCGTGTAACCCCCGAGCGCCCTCCCCCCCCTTAGCCAAGACCCTTCTTCTGGCGCTTGGTTTTTTTTGAGATCCATCTGCGAACCCGGCGGCTCCTTTTGTCCGCGATGATACCTCCTTAGCGAATTAAAAACTTTTTGCCGTCTCCTTCTTCGAGTGTCCCCGCCCTATTCGCAGCCCAAAGATACTTTTTTCTTCTCCATATTTATTTAAAAATAGATGATGAGCCCTCCCGTGAGATTTTTCCTGGGTATTAGAGCGAATAAATTCTTTTTTCTTCCCCCCCGAAAAAAGCTTTTCTCCATATTTTTGATACCGATTTTCTGGTGATAAGATTTTTTTTCTCCGCCCTCTCTTCGTTTTTCCTCACACTAAAGTTGTGTGCTCTTCGATTCAATATCTTCTCTCCTTCGCAAATTCCCTTTTTCGTCTCTCCCCCATTAAGCATCTTGTTGCCGTTTTTACTATCCCAGCAGAAGATTGAGGACCCCTCTCCTCTTCTCATTTTCCAAAGATTTTGAAGTATCTCCCCAAGCGCTTTTCCCAAATTGATTCTTTTGGCCTAAATGGTTGGACGGGCCCCCCTGTGAGCGGCCGAACAGGACCCCGTCAGGTTCTTTGTTTCTGCGATACGTGCCTTTTTTTGGCCCGAGTTCAGCCGCGGGAGAAGAGGATCTCCCCCCTTCCCTCCCTCTGTCCCATCTAGTTCCTCCTCAGCTCTTTCCTCATCCCTCTCCCCCCTCCTCCCCCGAGAATTGACCGACCCTTTGCTCCTCTGACTTTTCCCTAATCAACGTTGAGATCCTCTTTCTGAATTGGGAACCTCTCCGGTAGCTTCCAAAAAATCTCCTTTCCTCCGACGGGGGTTCTCTTTGAGAATGTGGACCCTTGTCCATTATTGTTTTTCCCCCAAACCTGAGTGTTTAGCGGAAGAGTGTTTCTCCCTTCCTTCGGATTCCCCCTTTTGACCTTCGACGTGGACCCCTCCCCCCTCCCCTCGACGTAGATTTCCCCGCAGAACGATCGGCTGTTGAACACCCCCTCTAGAAAGCCCTCCCTCCCTATATGGAACCGGGATCCCCAGCCGTTCTCCCATTCTCGATTTCCCCCATCTCCTTTGAATAGTCGATAATTTTTTCCCTCCTTTTTCGCGCCCCGTTCTCCCCTCACTCCCAAGCCGCATCGTCGTCCCCCCCTGCAGTTCGAAGGAGTTAAAGGGCCTTCTTCACCTGCGACCATCAGAAATTTGCCGAATTCTTTTTTGTAATCGAGGTTCTGGCCCTCCCACCCAGTGTTGACCGATCATGGATTCCTTTTCATCTTCCCCTCTTGCCTCGAGGCTTGATTCTTTTAAGCATTCAGATATTGTTTCTCCTTTTAGCGTGTGTTCAAATCAGTGATCGGCATATTTCACCCCCCCCCCTTTCGTGACTTTCAATGAGTCTTTTAATAACCCCCTGTTAAGGCCCCTTGAAGGCAAAACGCGGCCCCTGAGATCCATGATTGGGTTTTTCTTTTGGAGCAAATATGAAGGGCTATTCCCCTCTCTTCGCGGAATTCTTTCCGGGGGTCGTCGGGGAAAGTTGCCCCATCGACCTCTGAGTTTTCCTATCTGGACCCTCCCTCCTTTCGACGGCCTCCCATTTTTTCGAGGCCTGTTTCACTACTGAACCCGGACCAGATCGTCAGAGAACTTTGGAAGCCGCTAAAAAATCGATGGAATGACCTTGAACCCCTTCCTTCCTCCCCCCTTCCTGATTTTAGGACTGTTAGATCCCGCTCTCTGACTGGACTTAATATAGAGCAGCGAGTCAAATGTTTCCCCCTCGCCCTTCGATGTTCTTTTCCCATAATCCTCCCCCCCCTTTTCCCCCCTCTTTAGAGCGGGTTGCCTTTTTTCCAGGTGACGTTTGGGCAGGATTTGAAGGATTCCTCCCCACGTCGCCGCAGACTTTTCTTTTCCATGGCAGATAAGCCCAACACTCTCCTTCCTCCCATCCAGATCCCCATCCTTCCCCCTGGTTTGCCGCCTGCTTTTTTTCACCTTCGTCCTCTGAATGAAATTTCTGATAAAGTTTCGCGAATTTCTTTTTCCTCATGGGGGCCCCGGTACTCCTGTCTTTTGCGGAAGATGCTTTTCGCGGCCTAACCTAGTTTCCCCTCCGACAGTCTGGGCACTAGACCAACGACTAACAGGACCTTCTTCCCTCCTTGACGAGTAGATGTTTTTTCCCTCCAGCTTAGCATTCGATATCTCTTTTTTCCCCCCTTTTCGAGATTCGGACCCTTTTTTTGCTGAAGCTGTCGGCATAAGTTGCCCTTGCTCGCTCGCCAGCATTAAGGGTAGTCGTGGGTCTCTTCCCTTTTCGGGCCGAGGAGTTTTTTGAGCAGACCGGCAGACCTTCTAGTCGGACCCCTTCGCACTTATTGGATGAAATTCGCGACCCCTTTTTTTTTTCCGTTTCATCAGTCCGTCGTTGAAGGTGTACGGTCCCCCCTATCTTCTTTGAAAATGTAGTTTTCATCGGATTGGCCTACCAGTGGTCTGGAAGGTTCTTCCCTTTCTTTCTCAATGGCCCCGCCCCCTTCTTTCTCCTAGATGTCATTCCGGCCACGCAGAGGCCCAGGCACCTTCCTCCCCTTAGAAGATCTCCAGAAAAACTTCTGGAAGTAAGTCAAGTCCCCTCTCCCTCCCTTTGGCGTTTCCGTCCTCTTTTTTTTTTTAAGAGCTTGCTCGATCGTATCTCTTCCCCTTTTTGTACGACGTCCATTTCCTAGAAACAAGTAATCCCCTTCCCCCCTCTCCACTTTTGGTGGATTCTTTTCCTGGTCATTTGGTTTCGGTTGTTTCCTCCGGCTGAGGCGAGCTTTCTCCTCGTAGGTGTGACGGTTCTCCCCCCCTTCCTTTTGCCTGAAATTCGGGAAAGTGTAATCGTAGGGCCCCTTCCCCTCTTTTTTTTTTTCAAAGGTAAGATTTCTCCAGGAGCCTTTCCCCTTTGTAAAGGGTCCCCCCAACCTTTCCTCCCCTCGAGAAGACCTTTCCTGAGCGTCCGGAAATATTGACTCAAGAGAACCTGTATTTTCCCAACATAACTCTCTTTAATCCCCATTAATGGTGGGGGAGACTGGCGTTGTTGTGTCTCTTTTTCTTGTGTGTGTATTCCCCCCCCCCCTTCCACGCAATTGAATAGAGGATTTTGTTTTTCCTCCCCACCCTTTACTTTTGGGGAGAGACCAGATATGATTCCCTCCTTCCCTTTAGGGGCGAGAGTTTTCCCTCTCTTTCCTAGATTACATTTTTCAGAAACTTCTCCTTTTTCACTAGATCCTCCCCTACCCCCCTTTTTCCCTTTGGGGAAGGCACGTGCTGATTCCCCATTCACTTCGAAGCGCCCGAGGCGACTCTTTTCTTTCTTTGCCTAGATGCTCTTTTTGCCCGTCTAACGGAGCTTTCTTTTTTCCTCTCCCCCTTTTTTCTCCCCGCGAAGAATCCCCTTCTTCAAATCCGGTTAACCCCCCCAGCTCCCTGCATAGAACGTTCTTTCCCTTTTCTGTTTGGGCGGATCATTTTTTGCGGACTAGACTTTCCCCCCCTTCGTGCCGGTTCTTTTGAGGGACCTTCCGATTCAACATTGATTCCCCCTTTTGTCACAGCCAGCATTTCCTTCCTCCCCTTTTGCTCCCCGGCTAACCCTACGAAAAAAATCCCACCCTTTGCAAAACCGATTCCCCCCCGTTTTTTTCTTCCGGAGAGTTTTTCCGTTCTTTTCCGTATTCTGGAGGGACGAGGCAACACCCCTCCCCCCTCCTTCTTTTTCATATCAAAGTTCCCCGAGACTTCCCGGAATTTGCTTCGAGCTCCCCTTCGCGAGCAAACTTTCAAAGAGTTACGGCGTCGGGGTGCGCTTCTGCTCCCTTCCCCTTCTAGAAACTCTCCCCTTTTTCCAGCGAGCACCTCCATAATTCCAGTCCTTTTCCTTTGGAGATTTATTTTTTTTTCCCCCACCGCACAATTGAGCCAAGTCACAACCCTCCCCCTTTTCGGCGTACTTTTACTGCGATCTTTTCCCCGATTTTCGATGTTTTTGCCTCCGCCGTGCTGCGGGCAAGCTCCCACGGAGTTTCTCATTTGTTGCGCTTCTTGGACTTTTCATTCCTTTGTCTGCGATTGGAATTCTCTTTGCCTACGCATCCTTTTTTTTTTTCTCTCGGATTCCCCGATCCCTTCCCCCCCCCCCCCCCCCACCCCACCCCCACCCCCCCCCCCCCCCCCCCCCCCCCCCCCCAGCACCCCCCCCCCCCCACACCCAACTGCTCTTGACCCCCGACCCACCCTCCCCCCCCCCACCCCCCCCCGCCCCCCATTCTCTTTCCCTTTGATTTTTTTCTTCTTTTTCCCAAATAGAAATATTCAATTTTAAGACTCGTTTTAGCTGTCTTCAGAAGATTGAGGCCCCCAGAAAAATTTCCCTTCCCCAAGGCATTAATTCTCCTTTTGAAACTGGAGATTTTTCCCCGGCCAATTGTGCCTAAGATTTCCCCCAACCTCTCCCTTCTGAAACCCGGTCTTTCTTCTATGGCGCATTACGGAGCTACGTGATCATAGTCCCGCAGTTTAGAGGCACGTTCTCTCAGATGGTCGCCTTCGTACCAAGGATTTCTTTTCTCAAGGCAGTTTTGCCCTTTCTGGCACGACTTTGACGGCGAAATACTTTTCTTTTTTTTTTGAAAGATATTTCTTCCCCTCTTATCACGTTGATGGTCCTTGGAGGATTTTTGGGTCCTCTGTCCCTTTCTCGAAGACGTGAATTTCTCCAATCAGTTTGAAAAAAATATAAGTTGGCCTCCCCCCCTCCTTTTCCTCCTTTTTTTCCTCCCCTTTTGCCGCGAATGTGTTTACAATACCTTAGAGGTTTTAGCGGCTCTGCGCATTGAATGCGGCGTTTTTTGCAATTGACTTTTGTGATACTGTCAGATCGGAGCCTCCTTTTGACCCACAGAAAGGTCCCCCCGTCCCCCCGGTCGTAGGAGATATCTGGGGTTTTTCCGAACCCCTCCCGGCCCCTCCTATAGCAGGGAGTTGGTTTCCCCTTCCCCGACCAGGTTCCTATGGGACCGGAGCGCTCTCACCCCCTCCTTTCAAGAATGTGGCGTTGCCCGCAGGGTGTTGTGTCCGGTAGACCGAACATCCTCCCCCTTCTTAGCAACCCAAGGCCGCAATCGTGAGAATAAGGTCTCCTCGACATGGAGGGCCCCTATCGAATTCCTCCTTTCTTTTCCGGATTTTTCCCTTCCTGTCCTCGGTTGGACGACTAAACCCCCCCTTTCCCCCTTTTTCTTCCCCCCCCGATACTTCATGGTAATAAGAGTTCTTCCTTGCCGAGGTATTTTTCTTTTTTCTGAGCATTTTTCGCAAAGAAAATCGGAGTTTTTCCCCAATTTGCATTGAACAAGAATTTAAATGCGTGGAGCGTGTTGGACTTCCCCCCCCCTCCCTCCGAAAATTTCACTTTTCTTTCCGTACTGCCCAAAACTTCCTCCACTTTCTTGGAGTTGACCTCTCTGAAAAATATGTCAAGTCTTTAGCCTTTCGGCTACTCCGCCCGCTGAGGGACTTTTTTTAGACTTTACTTGTTTGGTCCACCCTCATTCTGACCTTTTCGATAGGGACCGTTCCCCTTTCCGTTGCTTGAACTCCTTTTTCCCCCGGATCTTTCATTTCCTGGTTCCTCCGAGCACATCGTACCTGATAGCCGCGCCGTTCCCTCGTTGCACCCAAAACCCTCTCCCCCCTTTCCTCCTCCCCCATTCCTAGAACTTGTTTTTGATGGTCTTCCTTATCTCTCAAGACAGCGCGCGGAATTTTTTTTCAGTGAAAAAGGCTTGCATGGAATTCCTCCCCACCCGGCGTTCGCTTTTTCCTGCTGAGGAACGCCTTTCTGTCGAGCCTTTTTCCTCTGTGTCCGGGCATAGGATTGTCTTTCGCTCGGAACGCTACGCTTCCTTTTTGTTCCCGGCCAAGGACCTGTCCCTCGCAGGCAAAAAAACCCCTTGTCTTTCTTTCCCCTTCTCAAATCGGCTAAGTTTTTTCGGAACACCTTCACCTCCTTCTGAAGTACTTCGGATTCTAGTTCATCATTTAACATGAAGTCACTTCCCACAAGATCACCAAAAACAGCTTTTTTATTTTCCCCCCCCTTCCTCTCAGCCGATCCCTCCCCCCCTTTGGGGGTGTGGTTGTGTGGTTGTTGTGATGGCCCCTGATACCCGGAACTGATGGAGAAAGACTTTCGATTTTTATGCGACAGCTCCTCCCTCAGAACACTCTTTTCCTACCCCCCCCTTTTCTCCCTATATGACCATATGGCTTCTTATCCTCGCTGTCGGCATAAGGGACATACTTTTTTTTTTGACTCCAAGACGTCCTTGTACTTTCGTGTTAGTCCATACTTGAGAGGCCCCCCTTTCCCCCCTCGGGAGGCCGAGACCCTCTTCAACGAAGAATTCCTGGTTGTGAAAGTTGGTCTTCCTTCTGACGTGATAGACGCTTCCCTTGCTCTTTCCCAGGTCGTTGCCCCAGAGCGGATTCAATGTCTCAGAGTTCTGGTCATCGGCTCCTCCAAATACCTGTGTTTTTGATGAGTAGATCGAATCCCCCCGGATCGGCGGCGACTCCTCGACCAATCGAGGCCCGGACAAATGCCTGTTTTCCCTGACGGAACTCCAGCCTCCCCCCTCACTTTCGTAGGCGCCTCAGCTACCATCGAAACGCCTTTTTCTTCGTGTAATGCAGCTTTTTTTTCCGTCCTAATCCGCGCCCTTCCGAGACGCTGTATTTTTTTCCCTTTCCCCTCCCGAAACAGTCCGCCCCCCCCCCCCCCCTGTACCCCCGTCAACTTCAGGCAGTCTTTTTTTCTCCGCATCTTCTTTGCCCGGCTTCGGTCCTTTTCATTGATGAGGTCGCCGGTGATACCCCCCTTCTCTGACAAATGGCTCCGTGGGGAAGGCCCAAGTTCCGCAATTTCAATTTTTCGCTTTGATGAGCGGTCCCCGGCACGCAAAAAAAAAACCTTCCGCCAGCGAAAGACGCCCCCGGAAAGAAGTTTTGTGCCCCACCCCCTCTCCCCACCACACACCATCCGGACCCTCCCCCCCCCCCCCCCCCCCCCCCCCCCCCCCCCCCCCCCCCCCCCCCCCCCCCCCCCCCCCCCCCCCCCCCCCCCCCCCCCCCCCCCCCCCCCCCCCCCCCCCCCCCCCCCCCCCCCTCCGTTACCCCCATTGCGAACCTCATTGCATATTGTTGCTCCCCTCAAGTCCTCCGGGAGAATGAGATTTTTGACTTAATCCTGTGTGCTCCTTATATTTCCCTTACGTTTTCCCCCTTCTTTTTTGGGAGCTCAACATGAAATCTCTTTCTTTTCTTTTTTTTTTCAATGATTTGCCCCCCCCGACTTTTTTCCTCTCTCCTACCATGCTCTGATTGCGCCCTCTCCCTTGAGAATATTTGATTAAGTGACTTCCAGTGATAGGGGTTCCCCCCTCTTCCTTTTTTCTTCGGCCCCTTTTTCTTTGTAAAATCCGTTCCTTTTCTTCCGAGTTTTTTGAAACTCCTTCTCCTTGAGGGAGAACGATGGGCTTTGGCTTTTCCCTTTTTCCTGGGCCTCTCTTTTTACCTCGTCAAAAACAGGTCCTTTTCTCTGGCTCAACAGTTTCCTTGCGAGAGACCCGCTAACGTTTTTTTCCAGAAGGTTCCCCCATTATAGAACGATGATTTTTCCCTTTTTTGGGTAAACCCGCCGATCTTATCGTAAAAGCGGCTTCCTCTTATATGCCGGTCCTTCTTCGACAGGTCCATTTCCCCTCTCCATTCATGCGGCACTCCCGCTCTCCTCTATTTGAGGACAACAATCTGGGACTAAAAACTATCCCCCCCCCCCTCTTCAAAATTCTAGGACCCCTTTCCGAGATTTTTCTTTACTTTCGAAGCTTGCCCAACTCCTCCATATCGTTGCAAATCTCACCCTTTCCTGTCGTTCTTCCTCGCCCCTTGAATTTCGTCAACTCTCTTCCATCTTCGTCGCTTCCTCCTCCAGATCCTTTTCAATAGATCTTTGCTCCTATTCCTCCCTGCTTCCCTCCCCGATTGATCAGCGATTTCTTCCCCCATACCACTTTGACGAAGACCGTTTTTCCTTTCGGGCTTCGATGTGAACACCCCTTTTTTCCCTTGAGCCAGTCTTTTTGAGTGTCTTCTGGTTCAAACCTGTTGAGATGCCGGCCTTCCCCCCTGTGTTATTTTCTTGGAGAGGGGTTTCTCCCGCCTTAACTTTTTCGTGGAATTTTTTCCGAGTTTCCCCTGGGTTGCGATACGGGCCCGCCCCTGACGATGGGAATGTGATCCTCTTCTCCCTCCGAGATGGGGAATCTCCCCCCCCTCCTCATTTTCTCTCTCTTCCCACTACCCCCCCCCCTCCGCGCTTGGTATTCCCCCCCATACCGAAGCTGAATTCGGGCTGATGAAAGCCCTTCTTCTTCGGCTACCTCTACGAAAATCCCCCGAAGGCTTCCCCCCCCCCCCGGATCTCCCCGTCTCTTAAAATTGAATCCTTGTGATCGTTTTTGACGGGGCTAAATTATGGGTCCTTTTTTTTCACATAGCCCCCTTTCTTCCTTTCACCGGTCTTTTTCCGGAGGTAATCTTTTTCCTCTTACGGAGCACCTCCCATGTTCGAGGCACCCGTGGAGCTCCCTCTTCCTCAACCTCCCTTCTCCTGCGTCCTCCCTCCCTTGATCTCCCCTTCTCTCGAAGAGGGGAAGAGATGACCCCCTTTCACAGGGGAGTTTCTAAGTCTCGAAGGAATAGATAATCTCTCTCCCCAGACTTTGAGGGATTTCCCCGGAAGCCTTTTCTGGGACCCCCCCCCTTTTTTCCCCAAAAACATCTCGGTCTTTTTCCCTGGTTTTGTCCTTCTCCTTCTTTTCCCCCCAATCTTAGTATTTTCTCACATAGAGGGTTTTCTCTTTCTTTTCTTTTGCCGAATGCTTGTTTAAAATTTGTCCCCTCTTGCTCACCTGTCCTCCCGGAGAAGGACTCCCAAACCGTTTTCCCTACAGGTCCTTCCTATTACTTCTCCTCTCGGATTGGTTGCCTCTCCTTAAGGCCAAACTCGTCCTATAGCATTTCACTGACCTTGATGGTCCCCCTTCTTGGGATTTCCCCAATTTCCCTTTCTGGATCATCGTCCTCTGTGTGAAGAGGTAGCCCCCCCCCCCCCTTTTTCTTTTTCTTCTCCTTTCAAAAGTTTTCTTCTTTTTTTTTCTTCTGATAGTCATTCGCACCTGAAGAAACCTTTCATCCCATTTTGCCGACTCCCCTTTCCTTTTGTATGACACTGGCACTTTCCCCTCTTCCGCATGTGAGAGCGACTATGCGCATTCAAGAATGGGTTTCTCCCCCCTTTTGCAACCTTTGTATTTTGCATCTTTCCAATCAATTGCGTGGTTTTTTTTTTTTTTTTTTTCCCCCTCCCCCAAACATTTCCCCCTTTCCCCCCCCCTGGAATATCCCTTCCGAACACCCTTCTGGCAAAAAACGCGCCAGGCTCCCTTCCCCTTGTCAACTATGAGGATGGTGAGCCCTCCCCCGTCTCTTTTACTCTTCAGGATTTCTGGTGTTCCTTTTGGCTTGAATGTTTTTCGGGGGACATCTGCTTTCCTTAGCTTTCCATTTTCCTATTGGTGACCTTTCCTTTCTTATCATGGTCTAGACCTTCGAATCCCTCTTCCGGTGGATCACCCTTAGAAATTACTCCTCCCTTTCCCGATCCTTTTTTGACCTTTGGCTTTTCCCCCCCGGCATGATAAGACTTGACTCCGGCACCAAGAAGTCGCGTTCCTCTCCTTTAGGCATTCCTCAAGAAATCGCGAGTCCTTCTGTGAGATATACGCCCCCTTCTCTTTTCAAAGCATGGGCCCTTTTCCTCCCGTCTTGAAGGCCCCCCCCGGTCTTACTTAATAGAATAAACAAGTTATGTCGCCCTTCTTTGTTCAGGGAAAGTTCTGATTGTTGGACTTCCTTCGCTCTGTACCTCCGATAAGGGAGGTCCCTTTTGAAAGACCTTCTGCTCCACACAAAAAAACTTTGATCCCCTCCACGATTCCCCTTTTTTCCCTGGTGCAGGACCCCCCCTTTTTCCGCTTGAATGAATCTTCAACGGTAGACGAATTTTAACCCCATTTGGCATCCTATCTTGAACCCTCTGATGTATGCTTAATATCTGTGGATGTCGAGGCTTTCCCCGGAAGACCCTAGAACCTCACTCCTTCCTCTTCCATCCCCTGTCATTTCTCCGATGCCGACAGTTAGCCGTCCCCCTTCTCAGTTCATTTCCTCCTCCTCCTTTTGTTGTGTTCTTTCCCATAGGTGTGAGGCTCCTTTTCATAAGGTTCCCGAAAGTTTTTTTTCTTTCCTCTTAGTCCATCTTTTCTGCTGTGAAAAGAGGTCAGTCCCTCCCCCCCCCCTTATATTCCTTGGACCGAAGCGGGTTACAGATTAGTAGTACCTTTTTTCCCCTTTTTTCCCTTAGATTCCCTTTCCCCGGTTTTTTTTTTTTTTTAGGGTTTCTTCCCCCTTTTGCACACCATGTAAGGCGATTATGGGTCCTTTTCTATTTGTGACCAAATGAAAGTGGGTGTTGTGCTCATCGGTCCTGGTCGTACTCTTTTTCCCGAGGTCTCTCCTGCACTTTTTTCCGGATTCCCTCCCTGATGTAACGAAGGTTTTCCCCCCCCGCTTTCAATTATTCCGGCGATGTGTGGAAGTTCCTTTTTTCCTTGTCAGCTTCTCTTTGTTCTGTTTCCCCTTTTTTTTTATAATCTCCGCGTCCGCGCGAGGTATTGATGGCCTTCCTCCAGAGCCGGGCCCCTTGAAATTCTTGTTGTTTTGAGATGGAAGTTTCTTTTTTTTTTTTTTGACACGAGAGCTTTCCCTATTCTAGGTGATCCCCCCGGAATAGAAGTACCTTTTTCCATGCGAGTTCACGGCACCGACATCTGGGTCCCCCCTGGAAGATCTGATTTCTGTTGGGTCCAGAAAGACACCTTTTCCCCGACGATAAGACGTCCCCTTTTCCCTAAGGCTCATCGTGTTCCCTCCCTCCTACCCCCCTCAACCATAATGGTGATCTTCCTCAAAGCCTGTGTGCTTACTTTCCATTTGCTGTTTGCTCCCATCCCTGCGCCACGCAATTTGACTCTTCTGCAATGCTGCCCCCTTTCGTTGACCCCTTTGAGAGTTTCCCCCCCTCTTTTTTTTTTTCTAAAAGACTCTTGCTCCCTCCTGACTAGACTTCCGTGCCCCCCCCCTTGAAGACATGTCTCCTTTTTTCTTCGGCCAGAACCTTCGTATTTACGCTTTTACCAATCCGTGATGCTTTCGTGATCATTTTTTCTCCTGATGTCTAAACTTTGGATGGCGACGAGATGATAACGGTCCTCTTTCCACCACCCCTTTAGGGATTCCCTGAAGAGCTCAAACCTCTTTCTTTTTCTTCGAGACTCAAAGTCCCGCCACGTTTTCTTTCTTCCCCTTCTGAACGCTGAGTGGCCCGGCGGCGGGGGGAGGCACACACCCCCCGATCTCGTACTTAGCGGAAAGACTCGAACAGTGTTTCTTTGTCCTTTCTCCCCCTCTTATCCCCCCCTTTTAAATTTTCCCCCCCCCTTTTTCACTAGGTGCGAATAACCTCTACCCACACTTTTTTCCCCCCCCCAAATATGTTTTCCCAACCCCCCTTTCCCCCTGTGGCAACCTATCCAGATTTTTTTCTCTTTTTTTTTTTTCCTGCTTTTTTCCCTCTTCCTTATCGGCGTCTGTTGACCTCCTCCCAGATTCGTTGAATTCCCTTTTTGGCCGTCGAGTCCTTTTTTTCCCCTTCCTTTTTTCTTCGGCGCGACCCCTGCACTTCGATCCAAGAATCACCTGTCGGTCCCTTCTTCAGCCGGGTTCGCTCCTCTTCTGCGGCGGCTCGCCTTTTTTTTGTGATCATCTTCCCTATACCTTCTTTTTTCTTTTTAGACGTTCCCCTTCCTTTTTCCCCATATTGATGCCCTTCAAACAATTTGCGTTCCTCTCACTTTTTTTTTAAAACAGCTTTTTAATTTTGACGTTTTTCTCTTTTTGGGAGAGATGTAGGCCCCCCTCCTGAGGATAAGATCCAAAAAGGCGCTCCTCTTTTTTTGCGCCCCTCCGCAGATTTCTTCCCTGGGCTTTCCCTTTGGCCTTCCCTTTTCCGTACTAATACGTTGTTGTGTCTCTTTTCTTTCCAATTTTTTTTTTTCCCCATATGCTCCCCTCCCCCCCCTAGCTTTTTCTTTCTTCGAAACCCCTCAGCTCGCGACCTCTCCCGTTTTTCAGTCTTCCCCCCTTGACCTTCCATAATATCTCCCGCCCTCCAAATCTCACGGAACCCTTTTTCCTCTCACATTTCGTTCTCCTACCGCTCGTTTGGGACGGGTCCTGAGCGGGGTTTAAAATCGTCTTCCCCCGCTTTCCCGCGGAACCGGATTCTTATTTACTCTGGAGCTACCTTTCCCGCTCAGTGCTCCCCTGAATCGCCTCTTTCTCTTGCCGAACTTGGTCGCGATAAGGAAGGTTGCTCTCCTCCTCCCGCGCGACCTAACACCCTTTTCCCTCCCCGGTGAAGCTCGCCGGCCCCTTCTGCAAACGTTTTTGAGGATTTGGTCGATTCCTTTTTAGAGTAGAAGCCCCCGTCTTTCCGAACATTCCGTTTGGATCGGTTGCCGGAATGGCCTTTTTTCCCTAGTCATATTGTTCTCCCCCCTTTTTTTTCTAGTGATTTTTCCCAATTGAAATCTGTTTTTAAATGTTAGATAGCGAAGGCCTTTCCCAAATCAACGTTCCCTTCTTTTCGAGGAGCATCCTCTTTGAGACCCTTTTTTTCATTTAAAATTCCCCGAACTTTTTTTCCCCTCTCTTATAGCAGGGACCGGATTGGAGACATCGTACCCCCCATTTTGTCTTCCTCTCGACAACGAGCATTTTCTTTTTCCTTCCGAATCCGCGGCCTCCTCGAAAGTTAGCTCTCGCAATCCCCTCCCCTAGGATTCCCGGGACTTCTTTTTCACGGACCTCCGGTCCTAGTCTTTCTTCTGTTCTTGCCGCCCCCCCCCCTGTGTCGAACACCCTCTTTCTCCTGAATTTTTTTTCGACTTCCCTTTCCTTTCTTCTCTCATCAGAGCATGGTCTCGACCGAGCGGGGGGCAAATCAGTCGATCTTCCCTCATGTCATTGTTCCTGCGTGGATGGAATACCCAACAGCACGATGTCTTCGGGGTTCAATATTGCCGTAAGTTTTTCCTTCAAAAAGCTTTTTCTTTTTCCCTTCTTGGAGCCAAAACTTCTCTTTTAGAAAGATCTGAGCCGATTTTTTTTTTTTTTTTTGTTGGTTAAGGTGGTTTCCCTTTCCTTCAGGTGGGCGTTGGGCCTCTCCAGCAAGGCGGCTTTTTTCCGATCTGGAAGTTCCTTCGTGTCTCCAACTCCCTCCTTCCCGGGATTTGATCACCCCTCCAGAGCAAATAGGACCTCCCCTGGGCAATTCTCTTCTGGCAAAATTTGAATGACATTCCCCCTCAGTTCTTCTTTTTGAGCTTCCCTTCCTTGGAAATACAGCGCGCTTCGGGAGAGGAGATTCTTCTCTTTCTCTGTAAACAGCTGCTCCCCTTTTTTTTCAGCCTTGAAACTAGATTGACCTCCACCTTTCTCTGTTTTCATCGGCCTACCTGTTAGAGAGGATCTTTTTTTCCTTTTCAGTTTTCTCTGGTTTTTCCTTATGGACGTTCGCGCCGCAGTCTTTTTGGCCCTTTTTCCCCAAGACTTTATTTCCACCAAACGGTGAGGGTTTCCCCCATCTCCCATCAGATGACCCCCCCTGGTTCCCGCCCCTTTCTTTGACGGACAACTTCACCCCTCATGAAGTGTCGTTTCCCCAAAAATTTTCCCTCTTTTTCCTCCTTATGAACCCGCTTGTTTTTGCGTGGATTACATTTTTTCACACTTTCCCGACAACAAGAGGGACAGGACCACCCTTCCTCCCAGTCCCTCCCCGATGTTCCCCTCCGATGAAGTTTCCCTCCCCTCCCTCACG
>Ga0179593_1627103_pt1 | contig 16582 bp, 26 predicted proteins | sample CZODoug2_1_08_16_FD_185931 | JGI IMG/M metagenome (GOLD analysis project Ga0179593, IMG submission 185931) | Vadose zone soil fungal communities from Angelo Coast Range Reserve, California, USA - CZODoug2_1_08_16fungal (PacBio error correction) | ecosystem: Environmental > Terrestrial > Soil >... | reverse complement strand
AATCCTTTAATCAATTTTTCAGAGCCCTTCCATACCCTTCTGCCATAGGCGAAATACTGCACTACCCTTGTCCTCCCAGACAAGCGTCTATCTCGATATTACTTCCTGTGCGGCTAATGTGTTTTTCTCGGCACGCTCTCTCTTCCTGTCCCCTGTTTTACCTGTTTCAGTTGAGCAGTGCGCCCGACCAGGATCCCCTCACTCGAACACACCTTCTTCTGTCCCCTTTCGCTGATAGGTCGGCTTTACACGCTTGCCTCCCCCGCCTTCATCCCGCCACAGCGTTAACGGTTAGGTTCGGTTTTGGACTTGACATCTATTCTTCCTGTACCCCCCCCCTTTTTCCCCCCTCTCTCCATTGCCTGCGGCCTTAAGCAATCGAGTACGGACAGTAGCCCGCCCCTGTAGATCTTTTTCCCGTTCCTTACGCGGACGTTCGACCTCTCAAAACCCAGTCGTTCCGACGTTTTCTCCCCCTTTTTTGCTTTTTTCATTTGTTGTTTGTGGTTTTTTTTTTTTCAGAAACACTCATACCCGGAGATACCTCCCTTTTTCAGAAATCTTACTCATTTACTATGAGACATAACTGTACCCATATCACTCCTTATGTTTAAGGCTAGCCTCTCCTCAACTCCCCCCTATAACGTCATACTAGCGTTACGACTTCCTCCGAAAAGGAAGCCAACCCGTCCCATTTTCTTGGTGCAGGGAAGCGGGCAAGCGGTGCTTTGAGTTTCAGTTTACTTCGCTCTCTCCACCTCCCCGCTCCTCCGTCCTCTTCGCTCCCAAAGCCTGCGACCTCAGTTTGTTAGGCTCGCTTATCACTGTTCGCGAACGACTTCTAGAACGTATTTCAATCCCCGTCCTTTCCAGCAGCGCCGTACTTATGTCCTTGTTATCGCCAGCCATAGACAGTCTACTCCGCTACCCTCTAGACTCCATAACCGCAGGTTGGGAAATACTTGACCCTCCTCTTCTTTAAGTGCCCCCGATAACTCGCTAAAATGCCCCAACCGCGAGGGCACTTACTTAGTTTGGCAGTGCGAGTAGTGCCGAACAGTATCAATCACTTGCGCAGGGATTCCTCGAACGGATGTTCCCCCGACCCCACGTCTCTTGGTCGGGACCTACCCCCTATTGTCCCGTTAACTTGAGCCTACCTCCGCTCCCACGTCCGTCCCCTCTCTGAGTCCATTTGTGCCTCTATCCATTGTATGTCGTAGTGAGGATTTGTCCTCAGACCCCATGTGACTTTCTGTCCTTTGTTCCCTCTCTTGTTCCCACCGTCTCAAGACGGGAGAAGGGTCCCCCAGGTCCCTCAGCCCGTGTTCTGTTTTCCCTATGAGGCCGTCTTTCCTTGCAGGAGTGCTCCTCTCTAGCGGTCACCGCACGGCCCTCCCGCGATGCAGTTTGTTAACTAACCCCGCCACTTTTACCCAATTCTGTGATTCATCTTTCCATTAAGCGCTTAGCGCCGTTCTTCTTCATAGGTTTCCTACGTTCAGTCTCAGTCCCTACTACCTCACCAAATGTGTGTTTGTCTTGTGTTTTGGGACGAACCCCTTGCTGCTACGCGTGTCTACTTGGAGTCGGGAATTCATCGCACATGATTTTGTTCCTGCCTCCCAGACCCGCAACTTCTCCCCTTCTGAAGAATCACCCCTTTATTCCCCTCTCCCCCCCCCCCCACTTTTGCGTGTGATTTCTTACCCCGTCCCTTCTTAAGAATCTCGTGACAACTCCTGCTTCCGCTCCCCCTGTCGCCTGTACGATTTAATCGCTAATTTTTCCCCTTTCGCTTTTGTTTCCTGCTGACACACTTCCTCATAGAATACGTCCCCCCTGACCCCCTTGGATGGGTATTCGTCTGCCTTCTCTGCAGGTGTTCTTCGCACTCTTTTTTCCTTCCTGCGAGCACTTCAATACCCCTCTGTTTCTTCTCGAGCCCTACCCCCTAAGGATGATCTTCTCCACCCGAAATAATTTGTTGGGTTTCCTTTTCCCCCCCCGCCCCCACGCCCTTACCTGATGCCGAAGGTGTTCTTCACTCCCCTCCCCTCTTCCCCCCCACCGGCCCTTTCCCCCTGACCCCTGGACCAAGCTGTGCCCTTATGCAGTGTTCCTAATGAAGCCAGATTCTAAGCTATCGTTCATCGTGTGCTCTTTCTCCCTTGATAGTGTGCTCTGGTAGAGAGACATGTATTTTGCAGCCATACAGTAACTACTCCCCCTTTTCCCCTTCTTACCTCCTCTTCCCTCCCCCCCCCCATGGCCTTTCGCGCCGTGATTGTAATCTGAGCACCGTTTCTTGCGCTGTCGGGTCACGACGTCATTTTGCTTCTCGTTGCCCCTCCACATCCATGCCCGCATCCCCGTGGACCATACCTCCAGCAGGGATTGTCTTCGACCTTTCCTCTATGAAAATCCTACGTTTCCTGTGCGTTTGCTTGTGTCCAGGCCAACCATAACTTTACTGTTTCTCCCCTGACTCCTCCACAGGACCTCTGAGCCGGATTAGTCCTTACGGAGCCTAGTCGAACCTGGAACCTCTCTTTTCCTCCCCTATAGATAATCTTTTGTTTGCCCCCTTCCCCCTTGTCTTTGGCCTTGTATCTTCGTTTTATTTATCGTTCTTCACCTGAAGTTTCCCCTTATGCTACGCGTGTGACTTCCCCTTTTTGAGCCAGTCATGCTTTCCCGGCCTCATAAAATGCCTACATCCCTTTTTCATTCTTTTGCGCGACCTTTACGGTCGGATTGTCCATTTTCCCCTTGAGTCATTTGAACCACCCCGACCCCTTCCGCATCATGTGATACGATGTCGTGGACAGCCTTTTTTTTTGTGGGTGTTTTTTTTGTACGTTTTTTTTCGGCAGACAATTTTTCCACTCCCATTTTTCGTTCTACCTGTCTGTCGCCCCACACCCTATACCGACCCCCTTACATATCCAATACCCTGCTTCTACTTAGCGTGTTCTTTATTTGCAAATCCCCCAAGCATCCCTAATCTGAGCCCAGAAATTCCCCGCGTCGATATCACTCCTCTGAACCGGTTCCTGCGCCCCCCCAATCACGCCACCTCCTTTGGACAGCACCCTCGAGCAGAAACTTGCCCTGCCTCCCTCCTTTCCCCTCACGTCAGTCGGAAGGCACCTCTATCTTAGGCTCCCTGCTCCCGAAAATAATCTCACTCTTCTATTCCCCCATCCTCGTCGACCTCATCTGCACCTTCACCTAGTCTTTGACCTCCTGTTTTTTTTTTTTTTTTTGAGCCCCCCTAGTCAATGACTTCTAGCCTTCGACACGCCTTGTCTCTTTTAGGATACCGGCTATTGTCGACGGATCTTTCCCCCTGTCACTTCTCTATCCCCCTCGCGGATGCACCCTTTTGCAAACTTTATGCCTGGGTTCTGGGCCGAATTCCTTAGTGTGTTTTTCTTCGCACTCTGCCAACAACCGCGAGTTTTCAGATTCGCATCACGCCTGTCGTATCTTGATAGCACCCTCCCCCCCCGCGCTCCCGGATCCACCCCCAACTTTTAGTGTGCATATTTTAAGGCCCACGACATTTTCTAACGGCTTGTCGGTTCTTATTCTTTCTTTGTTAGCTTAGCACGGACGCCTGTGTCATTGCCTAGAAGTGAGAAGCTGACCCCCCCCCGTTCGTTTCCGCCTTATCATCCCCTAAGTGGAAGGAGACTTCCTGTGCTTTTAAATTGTCTAAGGTGGATTGTGTTTTGAGTCGTCCCCCAAAGTGTTTTTGCCATTTCGCTATAACTTCTTCTTTCTACGAGGTGCTGCAGACATCCCCGACGCTCAGTCACTAGCCCGAAGTTACTTTCCGTCATTATTTTTCCCTCGTTACTCTCCCGAGTGCAGAACCTCCCGCCCTCTTGCTCTCGCTACTCTTTCCCCTTTGCAGCACCCCCCCCCTCCTTTAACCCTCCCATCCCTCCCCGTTTTTCTTCGCCTCCCGGTTCTTTCCCCCCCATATGCTTTACCGAGTCCCCCTCCTTCCCCCCGCTTTCCCCCAACACCCGCCTTTTGCTCCCCTAGACTTTGCCTCCCCCTTCCCTTCTGATCCCAGCTCTCCTTTCTTTCTCTCTGTCGCACCCCTACCCGTCCACACCTCCAGTCCCCTTTTCCCCCACTCCCCCACCCAAAATCTTCCCCCTTCCCGGCCCCCCTGTGGCCCCCCAGTTTACCGGAGACCTATTCCTTTCTCCTATACCATTCCTTCCCCAAGACACCGTTGTGATACCCTCTATCCCTTTCTTTTCACCTCTACCCCTTCCCCCACCTTCCTCCTTTTCCCTTTTCCCTCTCCTCCCCCCCCCCCGCCCCCCCCTCCCCCCATTTCGTCCTCCTACGTACCTTGCAAGAACCCCCCCCCGTACCGACCGTACACTCCCCCTTCCCACCCCCCCCCCCTCTGTTCCTCTCCCCATCTCCCCCCCCCCATCCCCCTCCGGCGCCCTCCCCCCCCCCTTGTCCCGATTCCCAGCCCTACCCCCCCTTTTCCCACCTCCCCGGCCCCTGCTTACTTCGCATTTTCTACGTCACCATCCTGCCCTCTCTCTCTCCTTTCCTCACCTCACCCACCCCCGATTCCTTTTCTCCTCCTGCTTCCCCCACGCCCCTCTCTCCTAGTTCTTCTCCTCTCCACCCCCCCCTGCTCTTACCACCCACCCCCATCCACTTCCCGCGCCCCCCCCCCCTCACCTTCCCCCATCCCTTCCCCTCCCTCCCCGAAACCGGCCCCAGTCCCACCCCTGACTCCATTGTCCCCTTTCTTCGCTTTCCAGCCTCCCCCACCCGTTCACCCCCTTCCCCCTTCCCCCCCCGCCCCTCCACCCACCCCGTTCTCCCTCTTTCCCTTCCCTTCCTTCTTTTCGGGCCTCTCCCCCCACCCCCCCCTTCCCCCCGCCCATCTTTTCCCTTCTCCCCTCTCCTCCGCTTTTTTTCCTTCAGATCTTCCTCTAGGTCCCACTCCTCTCCCTCCTCCCTCCCCCCTCTTCCCATGCCCCCCTTTTTTCTGTTCTTCCCACGCTCCCTCCCGTGGGCCCCCGTTATGTTTTCTACCCCACCCGCCCGCAAGCCTCTTTCTCAGGTCCCACCCTCCAGCTACGACCACTCCCCCATTCCATGAATTATCCGAACTACCTTATGCTTTGTCTTCCTTGTAGTTGGGCCCACCTCTTCCTTCTTGTCCTTCTCTCGTCCCCCGACTCTGCTGCCAGTCCTTCTTCGTTTTTCTATCACCACTTTTTTTTTTTGGTTTCCTATTTTTCTTTGCGCGAGCCCATGTTCGACACCAGAGAAGCACCTTCTGAAACGAATCGCGCCGTTCCCCCTCGATACGATCGCTTGTCCCGTACCGTCCCCCTTCCCCCCTTGCCCTGCCTCCTGTTCGAAAATGAGCCGCCGGCCTTTCTACATTATAAGTCTGATTTAGTTGTTTCCCAGTATCCCTCCCTTAGAGACCCTCACCTTCCTCCTCTCGCCTTTTCTACTTTCTCTTCTGAACTCTGCCGAATTTTTGTATTCCTCGATCCACATTTCTCGCCCTCCCCGATTGTATCACTTTTTCCTTTGAGAGGGAGCCCCCCCCCCCACTCAGTTCAGGTATGTCATTCCCCCCAAATCCCCCCTTTCCCTCCCCCTTTCGTCCTTTTTTCTTCTCCAACCGTCACAGGCTATCCGCTTTCTTGTTTTAGCCGGTAAAACGAGGACTTGTCGACTCCCCTTATTCCCCCCTGACTGTAGTACTTTTCCCCCCCTTCCTTGCCCTCGGGCAGGCATTGACTTTTCTTTGTATTTCCGTCTGCAGTACTCCCGACAGTCGGCAATTGCTCTTGATATATGCTATCTCCTCTTTTTTGATGCTGAGTTCCTTCTCTCGACATGTTTCCAAGTTGCCTCTCCTCCTCCAGTTTCAGTTCTCACTTACCCCTGTTCTGACACTGTGTTTTTTTAGTGTGCACTTCATAGCCTCTCTCTGATCCGTATAGGCCTACATTCCCCCTTTTCTGTTTTCCCCATCTTCTCCCAGTACAATCGGCACCTTTTTCCCAGTACTTCGACCGTTCCATCCTTTGTCATTTCCTGCCCATCTTCTTTTTTTTTGGTTGTGTTGGGAAATCACCGCTCTTTAGTTTACTTTCGGTTGTTCCTCGTTGTGACCTACTTTTCCTCCCCTTTCCATTCCCTGCTTTCCCCCCCGGACATCCCCACTCCACCAATAGGTCCCCTTTGGGATGACCGCGCTTTTCCCTTCCCTCCCATTCCTAGGTTCTCTTTAATGATTTAACACACAACCTGTTTCCCAGCACAAGCTTTATAGCGTAGGCGATGGTTCTTCTCGGCTTGGTCTTCCCTTGCAGACCACACAGCCCCCTTACTTTTTTCTGGTTCTTTTTAGAGCATCTAAGCAATCAGCCTCGACGTAGGCTAGCACCTTCATAGTGGCCCCCTTATCATGAGACTGAATGGCGCTACTCGTTCTCCATCCGCACACCCCCCCCGTCCAGTCCCTCTAATTAGTCTCTCTTTCTTCCTATCATCCCTCCCCCCTCACCTAGAATAGTTGCTGACCCCGGATAGTATGGGGTGGATACGGGCTCAAATTCGTGAACTAATCTCTTTTCTTTTCTTTGCCCCTCCTCTTGCCGCTCAGTGACCTTTTACTTAGGGAGACCTCTTCCTCATTTGATAGTAGACAGAATCCTACTTACAACCTTTCCCATCGACTTTCTCCTCCCCCTTTTGGGCCCCCCCCCCCTCTTTGCCTTCCCCCCGTCCAGTTCAAGAGAATCCTCCCTTTGTGAATCCCTCTTGGACTCAGACATTTGTCTTCTACTCCGCTTTCCCCCCATGTCCGCGCCAAGGACCACCTTGTCCTCTTTTTCTCCGTTGCTTCTTCATTTTCCCATGATTGTGACTCCTTCCCTTTGCAGCCTGGTCACACCCGTATCGCCGGACTGCATTTCCGAGTCTGCGAACAGCCTTTTTTTTTTTTCGTGGCTCATTCTAGTCCTAGAGCGTTTGGAGTCAAAGACGGGTCGCCTGAAAAACAGATCGCACTCCGGTCGAGAAAGGTCTTCTCGTGTCTCCTTTCCCCTCTCGTTCTTCTTTCATGCAGTCGCGGTCCTGAAACTCCGACACGAATACCTTCACGCCACGGTCCGTATATAGTACATCGTCTCAGCAGATCCAGATCTTTTCGTTTGTGTTTTTTCAATTCCAACCAGGTGGTGCCTCTCTGCACTCCATTCCGTTGGCTCGCTTCTGTCTATCAGCAACGCCTGAAGGGTCCCTGCTAGAGAAGACAGACCATTCTCTTTTAGTCTTTCTTCTTCGATATTTTCCCTCCTACCTACGTCGCTGTGTTCACAGTTCCAACGATGTATCTTTACTGTTGGCGTTCTCCCTGTCTTTTCCACCCTCTCACTACGCGACACAAATAGGGGGCCAATCGGCGTTAATGGTCTGTTTTTGCTTCGCGCCACGACGTCTGCAGCCACGACCACTTCCCCTTATTCCGAATTTTTTCTCACCCCTCACTCTCTTCTTTACTCCCTCCCCTTGTTCGATTCCGGTGTCACCTCCCCGATCATTTTTGTCCCTTTCCTTTTTCTTCCAATGATTTACAGTTTCTCAAGGGCTGGTTGCCGCCTCTAGGCCTAGTCCGGCTTAGTTTCAATTTTTTTAGGTTCCTGATAAGTAAGTTATGACGCGTCGCACTGTTCTGAGCCCTCTTTTTGTTTTTGACCCCATTGTCGGGTCCCCTCTTCCAGCACCATCGTCGGTTTGTCACATCAGCAGGTTTTTTAATGCCGTGTTTGCCAGGCTGCCCAAGTCTTCCACGGCAAAGCCGTTTTTCACCGCCCCCGCATATGTGGTCACGCCTTCCTTGGTTTCCCTCTCGACCCTCCCCCCCCCTGATCCTCCACGCATCCTCTCAGTCTCTTTGCGCTTTAGACCCTTGTGAGACTTTTCTGGGGCCCCAGCCACACCTTTTAAGGTAGGGCCCCCTATGCAGGAGGGAATTCCCAGATCCCAGAACTTACACCCCCTAATTATGGGTTTTCTCTCCCCTCAACACTCTCCTCTCCCGCACACGGTCCTCTCCCAAGAACCACCTTTGTTGGTCCTATGCCAAATAGGTTTACGTGAGTTCTTTCGTGTCTTTTTTCTTTGGACAGCTCGCCACCACACCCTTTTCGTACTTTAGGTGTCCCTAGAGCATGACCCGATAGCTCTTTCTCCCCTTTCGCGACTCCTTACCCACCCACCGGTACTTGGAGGGCCAGACCCCTGTCATTCCCTCTCGAGACCAAGACCCCCCTTCCCGGTTCAGTACCTTTGACTTTCCTTTTTTTGACACTGGCATTAGGACTATGGAGATCCCCCCGGAACCTTTCAATTATCTATAGCCCTTTCCCTCCCATTTTTTCATTAATATTTTTTGTTTGATATGTCGCGCTTTCTCTGAACATTATGTTCGACGCCAACCACGACCTGTTTGTTATAATAATCGGCCTTTGAGAGCTACGGTCCTTTGTTGGTCGTCTGTTTTCCGCGAGCCCTAACCCTACCCCGACCCCCCCCTTCATCCCCTCCTTCTCATTACCCAACTCAGAGGTTCATCCTCTACATGACCAGAATCCCAACGCTGATTTTGCCCCGAGATGACATGGTCGTCCTCCCTAGTTTTCTCAAACGTTGTGTCTAGCAGCGACCCCCACATTATAAGCCCCATTGAGAGTCCTTACGTCCCCCCTTCAAGCCAGAATACAGGACTTCTACGACCACGATAGCCCCTCTGATGAATGGACACTTTTTCCCCCCCGATTCTGACCTACTCTTGAATGCAGTGACAAAAACCCGGTTTGTATCAGCAAACACCCTCTTACGCACCCGCCCCTAAGTAAAATCAACTGTTCCCCTGAACCCTTCCTGGTGCTCCTAGCCTACCTTTAGCACGTTCGGCTCTATTTTCCCGGTCAGGTTCCTACATCCCCCCTCCCGGGTCTGTCTTTTCGAGACCAATTGATCGACCCCCCCATCAACCTTTTCTCTCCTCTACCCAAGAAGAGTGTCCCGAAGGACCTTAGTTTCCAATAGCCACTCCACACCCGACTTCTCTACCCCCCGAGTTTCTATTAAAATTCCTTCAGCATTATCCCTTTCCTTGATCCTCGCCGCTTCCACCTGGCGTTTCCTCTCCTTCGCCCTTCTTCCTTTTTACTTAGTGCTCGGAGACATCCGGGGCTGCGCCCACTGTTCGCGCCAACTCGTCCCCCCCGCTGATCCCCCTTTAGATTGTGATTTTCTGACCTCCCTAAGAAGCCCTTCCCCGGACATGTAGCCCTGGTCTTCCAATCTCGCCAAGCCCGTTCCTCTCCCCCTCTTCCTGTTTTGATCCTGCTTTAGAATTCAGCCGATGGAGTGTAGTACGAATCGCTGACAATGCTCCACCTTTAGAGTTCTCTTTAAAGTCTTCTTCCCTTGCTCCCGTCTTTTTTCTACCTCAGCTTTTACCTTAAAGCATTCCCCCCCTTATGACCTTTTGAATCGTCGACGCCGCTGCTAAGTCCACCTCGGACGTCTTTGGTTTTCCCCCTATGCCCCTTTTTCCTTCCTATCCTTGAATCCCGACCCCCCACCTTGTATCGACGCTCTTTCCTGTCCGGCACCTTCTTACCTCTCGCGACCTAGCGAAGTTTCGAGGCTTCTCTCCAAAGCCTTTTTTTCTCTCTCCACCTTCCCTTTTTTTCTTCTTTTGCTATCCTTGAAAAGATCTGCAGCGATTACAACATCCTTGGAGTGGAAGGTACGGTCCCGGTGACGAATGAGCGGAGGTTCTCTCTCCTTCTTTGTTTCTCGTACCCGGGCGGCCCCCGAGGACCCCCGTTGACATTCCCGTTGGAACGCTTTGCTCCAAGCTTGTTAATTACGCTCCTTCCTCCTTCAGGCACTTCTCTCCTCCCATTCGCCTCTTCTCCCACCTGTCCTTCCGGTTCTTTTCGCAATGTCAGGGCGTAGCTTAACTCCTCTTCCTTTATCCGGTGCTCTGCCTTCTTTTCATACCTCCGCGACTCCCTTTTCCTTTTGTCTCTTTCCAGGCCTCGTAGACACCATCATACAACTTTCCCCTCTTCATCTGCTGAAGCCTCCTCTTGCCGTCGGACGGAATCTGATACTGATCCCGGACCCCTTCTCCTTCTACAATGAGCGACAGGTTGTTCTACCGTATTTTCAGTCCGGACATTTTAGGGGTCGGATCCTCCGATCAGGTGATCTTACCCTCCTCTCTTCTTTTATTTTTTTATGATCGATCAATAACATTCGGTTTCTTGCTAGGGTCTCCCTCAGAGGCTTCCTCCCCCCTATTCCTGCCGTCTCCGTCGCTCATCCCTCTGCCCCTTTCTATCTCGTGGGCCGAGTTTGTCCAGATCCCTTTGCGTGAACCCCTTTCCCAGCCTTTTAGGACACTTCCTTTATTCCCTTCCCCCTGTTCTTTCTGCTTGAACTCTTTGGATGTTTTTGTTCACCATCCGCGACCCCCACTCTTGACGGTGATCTTCCCCTGATCTTCTTCCTCCTCGCTCAGTCGCTTCGCCGACACATTTCCTAACAGTATCGCGTAGATGCTTCTTTTCTCGCCTCGAGTAGCTGTGGCCCTGTCTCCGTTCTTCTCCCGGTCCTTGTTTCTTCCCGATCGCAAGCTTTTGCCCGCCGGGCCCTCGCCCACCCTTCCTTCTGTTTTGACCCTCCTCATTGGCCTTCCCCCGACTCTGGCGTTCATTTTCCCCTCCTCCCTTTTGTTGTTTTGCTCTCTCTGGCTCAACGTCCTGGACAGTGTCGGCGTCAGTTCAACCTTCTTTTTCTTTTCTTCTCCCCCTCGCTCGGTCCAGCCTGGTTCCTTTCGAGTTTTTGGTCACCACTGCTTGCGTCTCGGGAGTCGTCATGATCTGACACGTCGGGCTTCCCCCCCTGTATTCACTCGGTCCCCTGTGAAGCCCTATTGCATCTATCGCTACGCAGGTGCAAGTTTTCTTGATACGTCTGTGGTTCGACTTACTCCCTTGTTTTTATGAGGCTATTAACCGATACGCCCCTTTGAGGGCCTCCTCCCCCTGCCATATAGTCGAGGGCATATGGAACCTTTTCACCCCCGACGACCCATTTAAAGCCGCCTCTCACACCCTTCTTTTTTTGCTCTTGACGATGTCTGCCACCCCCCCGTCTCATGCCCCCATCCCGTTCCCGTCTCCTATACAAACGCACCCGTGCGCCGGTACCGCCCTGTTTTGTTTTTCCCCAAGGCACCGAATGCCTTTCCACTCCCCCCCCCCACCTCCGTCTCTTGGGTCTACTGATGTTCATCGATCATGGCCTTTTCTACATAGCACCCTTCTGTGCCCTGAATGATGGGGCTTCCCCCTGTCTGGAGACACTTCCAGGAAAATCTCACAATTTTTTGCTAATGACATTCTCAACTGCCCCCCTTCCAGATATAGGTCTCTTTTCTCCTTCATTAGAGGCGTGACACAAAGGGCCCCGTCCCGAAATCGGACCTTGATCCCGGCCAGTCCCCCCCTATAAGCATGTCCCCCAAGTTATGTCCCCTTTAGTGCTCCTTTTTTCTTTGGATATGATGAGGACCCCTTCTGCTTTTTTTTTTCTTCACTTTGTTAAACCCCCCCCTCTTCACTTTTCCCTTTTCCGCGCTCACGCCCGCTTCCCTTCTGGCTCCTCACTACGCGCTCGGCACCCAGGGGTTCGCCGCCTATCCCACGTTTCCGCCTCGCTACTGCTTTTCTTGCAGTTCCCGTTACTTCACTCGACCACGAACCCACACCTTCCTCCGCCCTGGACCTTTCCCGCGCCGCTGTTTTCCTCCCTCTTCTTCCTTTATTTCCAGCGGTTACTCGTCTCATGCACTTCGCCCTCACCCTCGCCCACTCCACCCGGGCTCAGCGGGCCCTCCTGTATCTCGCTTCCCATCGTCAAGTCGCCCCCGACCGCGTCCACTGCTATGGTTCTCCCGTTGTTTGCCCAGCGCTCGATGTTTTCTGGTAGCCCGGGGCCCGGTTCCCCTGAGCACCTTGAGGGATATTCCACAGAGTCTTTATTTGAGCCTTTCCGACTGGTTCCACGTCGTCTAACTTTTTCGGTCCGTACCCTTCTTGGGTGGGTCAACCCATGTCGGGCTCTCGGAAGCTATCTTTTTGACGGGTCCCAACACGCCGCCGATGGTTGTTCTCGCACCCCCGTGCCCCCCCTGAGAAATTTCATGTACACGCCTATTCTGGCTTGAGCAACTCCTCTACGGTTGGAGGAGCTTTCTAAATCCCCCCCCCTATTTAATCGAACTTCCCTTTTTGCCGCTTTTCCCGGCCAGTAATAACATGCAATTCCTGTTCCCTTTTCCCCCTCCACCCGCAAGGAGGTCGCTTCTTCCCCGCTTTTCTTGAATGATTGGATTATAAGCCGACGGTAAATTTCATTTAAATTGTAGGCGATTTGCGTGTTGCCCCTTCTCCGATCTCTTTCCCAACTCACAATCCCTGAAAAACAGTGTTCTTACCCATTAACTTTAGATGGACAGACGCTACTTCCCCTGACCCCTGGAATCTTCTTCTACCCTCCCTTTCCTTGAATCTTGGTCCCCCCTACTGTAGATAGGATTTAGCGATATCGAAGAATGCTGGCTTTCTAATGCTTGTCTCTTCTTATCGCTCCAGTCGGATGCGTTCTGCCGTTTCTTATTCTCCCCTGTTGCAAGTATCCAGTCGGTAGCAAGGTTTCTGTACCATTGGGCTTTTCTACCCCCTCACATAGTCGGTTTTTTTTTCCCATTCCTGTGGTTTTATTTCCTACCTTCTGTGACAGGAGCCGCTTCCAGTTCCCTTCTTTTTGTCCTCTATTTCTTGTGCGATGTCCTTAGTCTCATGTTTCTTAGAAGTCCTGGTCTTTAGCATTTTTCTCAATTGTCGCTCTCCCTATTAATTCTCCCCCTTTTATGTATTTTTCAACGGTCTTGGTCCTCGCCCCATAAGATGTCTTCCTCCTTATCACCTTACGTCGGTTACGTCGTTTCCCCCCCCAAAATTGTATGGCATGATGGTAGCATGCTAACGGCGTTTTTAGCGACTCCCTACCTCTCAACGCCGCTATGAACTGTCCCCTTTTTTGACTTTTTCCTCTCAATTTGTTTTGTCGGCCTTTTTTTCTGATCTCTTTACAATCCCTAATCCTGTTCTGTTCTCGCTCTCTGCCTGACTCTTCTTCCATCTTACGATGCCTTTCACTAAGGACAGGTCACCCGTGCTAGCTAGCGGAAGGTGATCTTTCTCAGATCTTTCTGTTTAGCAGTACTCGTGTGCAAATCTATCAATACCTCCCAAGTCTCGCTCTAGAGGACTACGGGCGACGAACAATCTCCCCTAAGCCCCTTCCCCACCACCTCCCTCTTCAGACCCCCCCCCCCTAGACCTACACCACCCCGCCCGTTGCACAAGCGCAGAGTTCAAGTCCCCTGGCTCTAGGGATCCGTAAGAAGATCGCACTTTTCCCCCCTAGCGACAATTCGATTTGCCCCCCCTGGACGCGTCCGATACCCAAACGCGTATCTAAAATCCTACTGTCCTCCCAAGCCCCCTATTCTCGCCATGGCCTCCCCACCGCCGCCGTGATTTACGCCCATCCCGTCTCCAGGTACCCCGCCCCCTCTAGGTGATGGATGAGCGCCCACCCCCCGCTTGGAATCCCCCCCCGCTAGGCACCGTTTACTCCCCCTCTTCCCCCACCCCCCCGCCCCCGCCCCACCGTGCCTCCGGTTCAACGAGATAGCTTGCACACTAAGTGAGAACTCATCCCCGCTTCAGCCAGCCGCCACTTCCTTCACTAGCCTCGCCCTTAGATGTCCGTCTCTACCCAACTCCTTACATCTCAACACATCTTTCAATGGTTCTCATCCGTCTGTACTTTCGGGAGATCACCAGTGGGAAGATTGCTTCTGATCTTCCTACACACTTCCTTTGCATTTAAATTCAGAGCGTCGCTTCCCAACTTGACTTAATTTTGTTATACCTGTCTGCAAGCCTTCGCCTCATCCAATTTCCTTCCTTCCCAACTTTTTTTCTTCAGAGGCGCATTTACGCACGTATCCTTGGGTAGTTTATAGACAAGTTCCTCCCGAATCCCACCGGCCAAAAGTACATTGTGTGATAAAGACCGATTCGCCGCTTCCGCATCTCTTTTTTTCCCTTTTCCATCGCTGACAGACTCTTGAAATGAAAGGCTTGAAGACGCCCGGTGCGACCTCGACATCGGCCGCGTTTCCTCCCTTTCTCTTTTATTTCCTTCGCTTGCACACCCTCTCTCCGCCATCGTCGCTACCACAAAATGCGGACCCGGACTTCCAGGGGCGAGGGTAGAGCTTGGATCTAGTCTCTGGCCGCTTGACGATGACCTCCGCTGCGCACCCGATCCTCCCCTTCGCCAATTTCGTCGCAGGTCGATGGGGTAGGATCAAGCCCTTGTCGGCGGCGGACGTGCGCGGTCCGCGCCCGCTCGTCCTTCGTGACTACTGACGAGTGCACCCCTGGGAGACAGATCCCCGTGGACGGGCGCCTTTTTTTGTTTCATCAGGCCAGAGACGTCGTAGGCTGTCTGCGACTTCAAAACGCCCCTCTGCGAATACGTTCTCGGTGCCACCGCGCTGAAGGCGAGCATTTTCGTGAGATCTCAGGCCCGTGAACGTACGCCGTTCAATCGATCCCTCCCTCCTCATAGCCTTTTTTGTTTGGAATCTATCCCTGCTCGCGCGCGAGTCCTTCAGTCCTCCTAATTTCTAGTCCGAGACTTTTCGATTTTCCGGGAAGCTTGTGATATATCTCTTCAGCGCCCCCCCCAGGACGTTTTTATCCTGTCCCGAGGGTTCCTCATGGTTTCGCCATGATGCTTTCCCTCTCTATCTTAATCCTTATCCAACCTCAGTGCATAACGTCCTCCTTGCGTGGTCCGATTTTTTTCCTACCCCTTTGTGCCTTCAACGGGCTTTGCGCCGCCGTCTAAGTCATTTTTTTTTTTCTTGCGCGTGATGTCGCTCTTTTGCGTCTTTTTGTGCCCGCGCCCAGTCTCTCCCCCCTGGTCGCAAGGCGCCGTAAGCGCGCCGCTCCTCCGAGACGGGCGACAATTCCTCGCCCCGCTTCCTTTTTTTTTTTGCCTCGAATTCCTCGTGCTTCTTGGCCCAGTAGAAGCTTGGGTTTCGCGCCGACGAGCGCAATCCCTGTTTCGATCGCGACATGGTGTTCGAATTTCGACTTTCTCCACGCCGATCTCGTCCCTCTTTTCCTCTCCTCCTTTTTTTTTTTTCTGAGATCTTTTTATCTTTTTTACCTTTGTCTTTTTTCTTCGCATCGAACATTATTCTCTATGTCGCCCGGTGAGGCGCAAGCTTGAGCTCGGCGGCGTTTTCACGAGACACTCGCCCCCTTGAGAACAAACATTGCGCATCTCTCTTAGTGTCACTTTTCGGGCCCTTCCTCCGATTCTTCCGTCTCCCGCCCTCCCCGCGGCGATCTCCCCCCCCTGACCTTCGGCTTGTGCGCGGTCTGCACCACCAGCCCTACCGCGACATTTTTCACCGGCATGACGATGTCCCGACGTCGTGCGTAGACTATACCCCCGTTTGTCCTTCGCCATCTTTTTCCCCTAGTCCCCCTCCCCTTTGACTTTCCGTCTTCTGCGTTATAGCGACGGTCAGATGCTACGAGGAGTGACAGATCGACCGAGGTCCCCCGATTTCTTGAGGCGCTGAATCTCATCAAGATAACGTCGTTTCGCACCCTTCTAGTGGGGTCGTAAATTCCTCACTCTTCTGTTTTCTCCGTCTCTCCACTTTGGATCATTCTCTACTAGCGACGCCCTTTTTCGGCGCTCAGCACGCGACACGCTCACTTTCCCTGGAAACATGGAGTAATAATGCACGGAACTCTCGCCTTATGCGCCTTCGTCCTTTCAGCCCCTACGTCTTCCTCTTGTTTGAATCGCTGCTCGGCGTTCCTTCCAGGACGAACGGCCGCCCTCAATGTTTTCGGAGCTGTCGAAGACCGTCTTCTTCAGTCATTCCCCCCCTTCTCTTCCACGGACGCTGGACCGTGCCCGCTCGCCACCTTTTGACACTAAGCTCCATACCCATACGCTTTGTCCCCAAGGGGAGTTCTCTGATCGTTGGCAATGCGTATCTCTGTCTCACCTGATTCAGGTCAGACTTGACGTTTCCTCACAACCGACTTTGTTAGGCCTAATCGACGCCGGGCAAAGCCGGTCTCCCTTTTCTCTTCCGAGTAGGGGCGCTTTGTCATGCTGGGTTTTGCAAACCGCACTATGGTCCCGACTCGTCGCTTCTCAGTACCACTCGGACGCGGCCCTCCCTCTCGTCGTCTTGAAGAGAAAAACCTCTACGCGCCCTTTTCTCTGAAAGCTGCTCCGCACAGTCTAAGCCTTTTTACCTCGTCAAAGCTTTCTTCGCATTTGACGCCCCCCCGCTCTCGCGATGCCCCTCCTC
>Ga0179593_1616766_pt1 | contig 16582 bp, 21 predicted proteins | sample CZODoug2_1_08_16_FD_185931 | JGI IMG/M metagenome (GOLD analysis project Ga0179593, IMG submission 185931) | Vadose zone soil fungal communities from Angelo Coast Range Reserve, California, USA - CZODoug2_1_08_16fungal (PacBio error correction) | ecosystem: Environmental > Terrestrial > Soil >... | reverse complement strand
CTTTTAGGTCCATTGGCCTTCAAGATAATTCTTAATACAGAATCCCCCGATTGGTAGTTTGTTCTCATTAATACCTTTGCGTACTGCTGCCCTTTTTTTGGCCCCCCCCCTTTCCCAGACAAGAGCGCGATTATTTCGTTCCCATTCGAAAGGAGTTACCTCTCAACCAGAATTTCCTTCGAGCTTTGGTTTGCTAGTTTTCTATCATTTCATGTGACTTTTTGATGTATTTTCCGGAGTTGGCCTAGTCTGAGTTCCCAATCCTCAGGCCCCCAGGATGATCCGTGCCATCCAGCTTCCAGAGTTTTCTTTTCCGGAAAATTTCTTTTTTAGGAATCGCCCACAATCGGTTCCGGTTCATCTCGTTCTTCTTTCTGCGTTCGGCACTTATACACTCCCTTTCTCGGACTAGAACAATTCTGGTTTTGGTCAGACTGGAGTGATTTCCCATTCGTTCTTCCAGATTGCTTGTTACCAGACAGTGTCTTGATTTTCTCCGTCCCATTTTTTTTTCGCTTCTGAGCTGGCCTTTCCGGCGTAACGGAGTGTTGGACTCCCCCCCCTTTCAATCTCTCGCTGGGTAGGACCTGCAGGACACGCCTCATAGTCCCTTCCTCCTGAGTACCTTTTGCTTTAGCTCTCCTTGATTTGAATACATTCCCCTCCCCCTTTGCCTCCTTTTGGACTTTTCTGATGCTCGTTGGTCTCTCTTCCTAAGTTGTTGTGAGCCACCTTTTTTAACCCTTCCCCAAAGTCCTTCCTTCACCAGTTCCCTCCTTCAAAGTTTTTCCCCCACAGATTCAGACGAGTCCTTCATGCCTTTTTTAATTATGAAGAAGAAGGCTGCAGGTCTTGCATGACCTGTCTGTGCTTTCCTTTTTTTAGGAAAACAGCCTTCCTCACTTCTCAAGCCCCTTTTTTTCCTTTTGCTCCATCACCTAGTGGGTGGGAATCCCGACCTTCTTTCTGGGCCCCGTGCATGTTTTGGTGACGCCAAAGTTCCTTTCCCCATCACCTCTTTCCTTAAGCCAAGTCATCTTCTTCCTTGACGATCCCCTTTCCCCTGATTGGCTTGAAACGATCCGCTCGCCTTTGCTTTTTTTGACAACCGCGACTCCTTGTTTTTTCGCCAACCAATGCAGGCGCGTGTGGCAGCTGTCTTTCTCCTTTCTTTCCCCTTTTTCCTTTTCTTGTCAATTCCTCGGCTTTGGCCCCCTCCCGTATCGGACGGCCGTTAAACGCTGTCCCGGACCCGATCGTCCCTGCCCTCTCTGACCTTTTCCCAACGAATGTCAAGACTCTCCTTTCCTTCTTGCTGCTGGTATCGCATTAGGAAATTCGCCGTTTTGGATTTGCTTTGCTCATTAGTTTGAAGCCTCTTACATGAGTTAACCCAAGACCACCCTTGGTTTTCGAAACGATTTTCTTTTTCCTCGCTGGTTATTTTGCCAACCCTAACTGTTATGTTTGGCCCTTTCGTTTTTAGTTTTTTTGGTGTACCCGTCCCTTCCTGACTGAGGACCAACGCTTCCAGTTTTCCCCTCCCTCCTTCTGAGGCCTCTGCAAAGTCCCTGAGCTTTCAGTTGCCCCGTCCTCGATTTTGATTCATTCGGGGGAATGTGTCCAGTGTTACTGTTTTTTTTTTTCCAGTTTCCAGTTTCCTCCCTTCTTAGTTCTCCCAACCACTGATCTCATGGGTTTGTTAACGATCTTTTGTGCATGAACCCCTCATGAAGAGGCGAATGGCTTCTGCTTCGCAAGCTTCGGTCCGCCTGCCGTCCCAGATTTTTGAATTCCTTTTAAACGATCTTGTTCCTGACTGAAACTTAAGTTACGTGAGTATCACCTTCTTCTGGAACGCGACCCTCCCGTCTCTGAGCGCCAGGAATTTTAATTTTCCTTACTTTCCGGTTTTCCCTCCTAAACATTTTTCTCGTATCTTTCTTTTATCCACTTTCGCTCCATAAGATCGTAAGGCGAAGAAAAGCCCTTTTTTTTGACCGCACTCAATTCCCCCCCCCTTATTCATCCTACCTTTTCTTCTTTTTTCTGGTCGCACTTTTTCAGCCAAGCGCATTTCTTTCCTTTTAATGGACCTTTCGTACAGAAGATTCCGGATTGCAGAGCACTCTCCTTAATTTTTCCTTTTCCAACCCTGGAGTACTCCTCTGCCCCCCCTCATTTCTTTTGTGCTCTTATCTTTTTTTTTGAAATTCCTCTCTTAAAGCCTTCCCCAACCGTCGCATGTGCCTCCCGTCCGATTTATCTTCTTGATTCCTGAGCCGATCTCCCCGCAAACCAAAATCCGCCATGGCCTTGGCGCTCCTTGCACCCCTTTCCCCTGACCTTAACCATACCAATCTGGCAGAAAACTTTTCAAAGAACTGAGTTCCTTTTTCCTTGAGCCAGGCCGCTTCCTGCCCCATCTCCTCTTTTTTTTTGAAGGCCCCTTCTGGAGTAGCCGACGTGTTCGCAGATACGGTGATTGGCCCCCCGCCGGTTTCTGGCCCCTGAAGGCAGCGATGAGTTATTTTCCCCATTCCCCCATTTTACCCCTCTTTGAGTCCCCCTCTTCTTCCCCTCCCTCTCGAATGTCATCTATTTAGTACCTTTTTTTGACGGTAAAGTCCGCGCCTGATATTATGTTTGGATGCCTGATTGGTCGATTTTTTTCCCGTAATACCTTTCCCTTTCCTTTGGTCTGGATAGCTTGACCATACCGTATTTACTGAAATCCTCCCGGAAGCCGGCGAATTCCGTTTCCATCTCTATCTTTGACTTTTCCATCCCCCATCATCCGGTATCCCTTGGTGAATTGACTTTTCTATAATATTTTGAACAGTTCTTTTCTTGTTGCCAAAGCCGGAGCGACCAGATTCGATTGCACTCCTCGGAACCCTACCCCCTCGCACTTCTTGTCATCCAGTTTTTTCCCAGCTTTGATTGGTTGGATAGCCCAACAAAAGGAAGCTTGTCCCAGCACGGAGTAAAGAGCAAATTGGATTCTTCTGCGTTCCCAAGGTTCAGAACAATGAACTGTTCAGTTTGCGTGAAGGACAAGTTCTTTTCAGATTGCTTGGTCCCTCCCCCACCAGCCAGTGGACTTTTTCCTTATCTCCTGTCTTTCCTAGGTTTTTTTCTTTCCCACGCTGCTTTTTTCTGTCCGTAGGCGGCTCTGTTATCGTCTCAAAACGGCCATCAAAGCGTTTTGTTGCCCGATACCCTCTCCAGCCTGAAAGGCTGTTTTTTTGATCTGACAATACATCGGCTTGTTGGACACAAAATGCCGAGGACTTTTCTCTTTTTTTCTGACTTTTGATTTCGCCCCTCTCTTTCTCTCCTCTTTTTCTATCCCCGGCCCCCGATACCATCCTGGTACCCCCCCGTATTCAAAGACTTTTCCAGTCGTACCAAATAGATCAGATACTCCGTTCAGGCACAGGTTTGGATTTATGGATTTCTCCGCTTTTCTCCTCCTAAGAGACCTTTTTCTTCTGGAACTCTCTCCCGCCTCCTCGACTTTCCTCTCCTTGGTAGACGTTGTAGTTCTTTCATTACCAAGGTTTCTGTGTTTTGGTGTAACAATCTCGACCTTTCTAGAAATAGGGCCGTGCCAAGGGCTGTTGGTGACTCAAAGACCCACATCAACGAAATGTTTTGCCCTCCCCGTTCTCTCACGCGTATCAGGACTCCTCTCCCTACTACTAGTACCCCGATTTTTTCTTTGAAAGCTTTGTGCTGGGACACCTTACTTCCGTGTTTTCACCTCAAACCAACCTCCTCCTCTCCTTTAAGCTCCTCTCCTGCTTCTGGGTAATGTTCTGCCATCTCTTTTGTTTTTTGGTTCTTTAATCCTCCGTACTCGTCTGCTCCGCTGTCACCGGGTCTCTATCTCCCCCTCCGGGCGGTCCCCCCGGCCCTGTTGTCGGAATTTTTCCCCTTTTTTCCACGTGTGGCTCGCTGAAAATATAGCGGTCCCCCTTTTGGATTTGAAGGACAATTGGCCAAATTTTTTTCTCTCTCCCTTTTCATTTCCCTCTTCAAATTTCCCTCATTATTCTCCACCGCGTTATGTTGTTTCTTTTCCTCCCTAAAGTGAACTGGACTTACCCCTCGACTGATGCATGCACGAATCGTTCTTTTTTTTCTTACCCCTTGCATTCTTTGTTCCAATAGCGGTTCAGCGCGTCCTTCAGCGTGTCTAACCCGGCGTGTCATCCCTTCTTTGCATCCTTTTCCTCCAGGCGACCAGAGACGCTGTTAGGTGAGAATTGACCCCGCCTTGGGACTCCGTTTTTTACGTTTTTTTGCTTCCGATTCCCTTTAGGGCTCTTTTAGTTTTTTTCTGATTTTTCTGTCATGGGCCTGGTCCGATCTGTCTCCCCCACCTTCTCTTTACGGTTTCGCAAATCTTTCAGACTGCAGTTAGCCCGTTAAGAGTGAGGAGATCCCGGTTGGGAATTAATACACCCCGAAACGATCTTTACTTTGACCCCTTTTTCAGGTCCTTTTCCCCCTCCTGCCTTCCTTTCCCACAGTCGCTAATGATTTTTGTTTTCGTCTCCGGGGTGGCGCATTCTTTTCTTCTCTCACACTCCGCTTTCCTTAATACGAACGAAAGTTGCCGTTCCCCCTCTGGGCGTGAAGACCCTGGATTGAAACCCCCCCTTTTTTCTCTTTTCTGTTGCTAATGGTTAAGAGTGAGGTCTCTTTGTTTCTCTTCACCCGCCCCAGCTCCTAGTTGTTTCTTTTTTAGAGTTCCTTCGTTCTCCCAGTTTGGCCGCAATTTCTTTTCCCCCCCCCCTCCTTCGGTGGGCGCTTTCGTGCTTTAGTTCAAGGACTATGCTTCCTTCACCTCGGACTGTGAATGTTTCTCAGGCTCTCCGATCGTTTCGGCCCTTTCACCGTCGTTTTTTTTCCTTCCCGTTTGCGTCCCCAAAAAACGAACGCAGCCTTTTTTCGGAATTTATTAACGGTTTTTTCTCCGATTCGGTTGGAAAACTCGCCTTCAAATTCAGCTCCCCTCCTTGCATGGCCGTACAAAGCTCGTCAATTTTCCAGCTCAGGGTTGCTCACAGTTACGCGCTCTTGGTCCTCTTTTTTTCTCTAACTTTCTTCGGGGTTCCTCTGAAATCCCTACAGTTCTCTTTCGAAACTAATTCCGAGTGCGAAACTCCCTCATGTTACCCCCCCAATTGGCGTGGGTGGGGGTTGTGCGTGTACGCCTTTCACCCCCCACTCGGCCATTCTTTTCCCATCGGCGTAATCCAGGGAATTGTCGGTGAAATTCCCAGCTCCCCGCGATCCCCAGCTTCGTGGTTTTCCTTATCTTAACCTGACTTTCGCTCTTTGGCACTATCGTCTTTACTGCAAATCCATTCTTTTTTTTTTTTTTGTAAACCGGAAGCTGCGAGTTTACATTTTCCGTTCAGATCCTTCTTCTTTTTCCCTCTTACATTGACTTTTTTATAGCGAGCCGACCACAGTTTTCATTTCGATCTTTTCTATTTGCCGGTGTTTCTTCTTTCCGTTCTTTCCTTCGCCGGAGCCCTTTTAAAGTCCTGCCAGGAAAAACTGGCCTCTACTTTTGATCCGGTGTCCCTACCAGAGTGTTTTTTCCGCCGGTTCGTGGTTTTTTTCTCGACACATCCTCACCCCTGGTCCCCCCTGCGGTGGTATAGTTTTTTCCCCCTTAATCGTTCTCTCATTAGTCCGATTCTCCTCGAAAACTTCCCTGTGGCAGATGGACCTGACATTTCCATGTCGTTTTTCAAATTGGTCTCCACGCCCCTTAACGTCGATTTGGTTGTTTTTTCTTTTTTTTTTTTTTTTTTTTTTTTTTTTTTTTTTTTTTTTTTTTCCTTTGTTTTTCTTCTTTTTTTTCTTGTTTTTTTTTTTTTTATTTTTCTTTATTTTCCCATAGTTGGGGATGGCGATTTTAAACCCCTCAGATTTGGAGCCTGATTTACTGAGCACCAACTTACCGCACCCCCCCTCTTTGGGGGGGTGGGTGGTTTTTGAGGGATGCCAGCAGTGTCAGCTGAAAACGCCTTCTTCCAGAATCCTCCCCCTGTTCCCTGTAACCCCTTTCTTCCCGCGACTCCTTTCTCTTCTGGTTGGTTTTCTCCTTTTTGGGACGTTTATGACTTGCCTTATTTTTGAATCTTTATTTCTCCGTGTGTGAGGCGTCTCACCGGGCAAATCATCAACCAAACCTTTCCCGTTGTTCCCCTTTTCCCAATACTCCCCTTTTTCGTCCTCTTTCTCCCGTCCGGCCACCTTGAGTGGCTAGTTTTCCTCAAGAAGAGTTTTTTTCTTGCACTGACTGAGTGCTGTTCGCCTTTCCCTTTCCCATACTCTCCTAAGTGGTCGGCGTCTCATCACCAGCCGATGTGTCTCTTAGGTTCCGCCCCTTGACCTGTTTCCAAGCTCTTTTTTTCCCCTTCTTGGCATTCACCCCTTGATAATCCTCTGTGGAAAAGGTCCCCCCCGGACTCCAGAAGCTAGTTCTTCTTTTTTGAAACATTTGCCGTGCTGGGACACCCTTTTCCCGTTGCTTCGCTTTTCCTTCTCTTCTGGGAAGCTCCCTTATATAAGATCTGCCGGCGTTTTTTCCTGGGTAATCGTATGTGCAATCGCCTCTGGTTCCCCGGGCTGGCAAACTCTTCGCCCTTCCTGACTCCCCCCCAGATCGTCCCTTTGGTCCTAGAAATTATGGGGAGTTAATCAGACTCCCTTTCATCCGGCTTTTTCACGGAAATTCTACGCCGGCTCTGGATTTTTCCGGTCACCTTCCCCCCCCCCCCCAGCTCTGCAAGCCCTCCTTATGATTAACTCCCCCAAATATGGGCTAGGTAGTTCGCGTTTTTTTTTTTTTCGCTTGCCGCTTCCCCGCACCTCCCAGTATTTTTTAGAATTCGAGATATTTTTTTTTACCCGGAGGTTTTCACTTGAGTATGGACCACTCGTTCGCAGCTCTTCCTGTGGTGACGTTTTAGGATTCCCTCAGTGCCCCCTTTCTTCACTGTAATCTTTCCCCCGTCCAGGAGCCCAGATGTGTGTTTCCTTTTTCTTCCATGAGCGGCCCTTCTCTGGGAACGGCATCCTCAGTTCTTTCTCCCTTTTTCGGGGCCCAAGTGTTTCCTGGGTTAGAGTTTTCACTCTACAATTTGCCCTTGTAGTTTTTCCCGCCATGTCTCTCTCCCGTCCTTTCGTGTTCTGCATTCAGACTGTTTCTTCCTCTTTGAGGTGATCAGGCGATGGGGCCTTTTATCCCAAATGCGACCTTTCTATTCCCGACAACGGTTTTTCTTGAGGTCCTTTTCCGGAATCTCCCTTCCTTTCCTTTGCACTTTCTGAATTTTTCTTCCCCTTTTGCTCCCTTTTTGATAAAATAAACCAGGCTCTGCCCCCCCACGTGGAAGAGCGTTCTGATACGCATTCGACGGTCTCTCATCGCCCTTGATCTTATTCCCCTAAGACCTTTCCCTCGAACTTCCCTTCCTCTCCCTCCCGTTTCTTTCTCTGAGGGGTTGAATGGAAGTGCTTATCAATTTTGGTGTATTTTCTTAACGCCCCCCCTTTGCGATTTCAGAGAACGTCGACACTGGCCTGGAAGTCTGGCCTTTGCCGCCTGACTTTTTCCTGGAGCCTCCCCCGCTCCAATCCCACCCCTGCCCCTCACCCCCCCTTTTGGTTTTGTACCCCCCTTTTTCCCCCCCCTTAGCCCCATTAATTTCAATTTCGGCTTCCCGCTCGTTGCTTTTCTACTCTTTACAGTTACCCTCCTTTGACCTTTCCCCCTTTAGTCCTTCTCCCTTAGTCTTAACCCAAGTAGCCCCGGGATCGCCTCACTTTTCACCCCCCCAGGAAGAGGACTCTGAGTAGTTCTCTTCTTCCTTGCCTCCCCCCCAGCCAGGTCGCCTTTTCCTCTTATGTTCCTGACCATTAGGGTTTGCAGAAGGTTTCCCCCTCCGCCTCCAATATTGTGCCCCTGTTCGTTAAAGTTTCCCTTTTGGCCTTTTCCCCTTCCAGGTCTCATGCACTGGATCCCCCTCTCGACCGCTCCAGTAATAGGTTTTTCCCGACGTTGGCAAGTACCTTGGATTGGCCATGTCACGCCGGTTTCGGTCCCCCCTTGCTTTCAGCTTTCCCACTGACGTTTGTCAAGTCAAAAATGCCAGGTAGACCTGCTGACCTCTTATCCTTCATCGTCTCTCATTCCTTGTACCCCTTTTGCCTCCTTGACCAGGCATAACCTTCGGGCTCCATAAATGACCTTCCCCCCCCGACTTGGTCGTTTGTAGTAATAACGGCGGTTTCCTTCGTTTCCTTCTTTTTTTGCGCCCTCCTCCCAGATTTTAATTCTTCCCATTAAAGTTGAGAGTCTTCGCACCTCATACAACAGACTCGCTGAAGGTATAGAAGCCTCCCCTCCATTGGGTCGCGTTACATTATTTCTGCGTTCCTTTGGACTCTCTTCGGTTTCCATTCCCCTGATGGAGAGTTCCCGAACCACCACCTCAGGGAAAACGCCCCTTCCAGGGATCGGTTGTTCCTCTTCCCCTCGATCTTCGTTTCACTCTTTGGTTTTCGTCCACCCACCTTTCTTTTCTTTTTAGGTTGTTCCCAGACGCAGGAGAAGGATAAGAGCCATCGTGATTGGAAGGGGGCTTTTTCCCTTGATCTTTGAGACCGTGGTTTTTTGAGCCCTTTTCCCTGAGTGCTTGTGCGTCCCGTAACCCTCCTTTGGCCGGCTTAGACTGTCGGGATTTCCCACATCGGCTTGTGACACCACCCCCCCCTCTCCTAGCCTCGTCTTTTTTCCTTCCAAAATTCCTCCTCCTGCGCCGTCCTTCCAGAAATGAAGAAAACCTCTCCGCAGCTACCATGTGCCTCACCATTTTTTTTCTTCCTTTTACGTTTTTCCTTTTTCTGCTTTTCTGATGTTTCCTAGGACTTTTTCCGTTTGGTTTTTTCTCTCCCTTTTTCTCCTCTTTTTGAGATTCCCCCCCTCCACCATCCAACGTTTCCTGGAAAGTCCTCGGGTCCCGGCCCAAACCCCTCTACCTCACAAAAGACTAGTAACCCCACGACTTCTCCCAAGGGTATTCTAAAGCTCCCTGGAAGAAGCGCTGTGGCTGGCCGTTTTGTTAATTGCCCGTTTCCTCCGGACGACTCAGTTTTTTTCTCACATCACCATGTTTGGAAATCCTTTTGGGACCGTGCCACTGGTTGAAGTTACCCCCCCTCCCCTTGTTAACTTCATTGGGCCTTCACGCACCTCCAGTTCATTGTTATTCCTCTGAGTTTAGGACTTCCCCTGCCTGAGTGGATCTTTTCCTATGACGTCTGGAACTTCCTTTTGGGGGCGATCCCCCCAATCCAGTTCGCTCCTGTTTCTGCCCACCTTCTCCCCTGCTCTCCTGGGAATAGTCTGTTTCCTGAGTGCTTGACAAAAGATACCCTTACCGGGGCGATACAATCCCACCGGCCAGTGCGATAGACTCCCCCTCTCCTGAATTTTTTTCATCTCGGAATCTTCCAAGACTTAAAGTTCATCCGGTATGGTTCTCAACCTTAATTCCGGCTTCCGGTGTCTTTTTCAGGAACAGACTGAAAAAGCGCCGTTCTTTACTCCTCTTTTCAATTTCCATTTTTGGTTAATTGGTCCTGTTCCGAGGTTAGGCGTTGGGATCCGCTTGTTCCCTTGACTTCCCTGGTTGATCCCTAGTCCCTCTTAGCTGTCTCTTTTCTTTTTTTTTTGTTTTCTAACAGGATCGCAGACGGGACCGTCGTTTTAGCCATTTTGGGTTGCCCGAAAACCGTTGTGAATGTTTCTAGGGATTCCTCCTTTACTCAAGGGGCGAAGCAACCTTCAGTTGCTAGGTGACCAGATCGATTGTGTGAATTTAGTCAACCTCTCCTTGCTCTTTTTTCCAGGCCCCCCCATTTCTGGGTTTTTCTGGAGTAGGGTCGAATTCTGATTCAAAATGATCTCTTTATGTCCCCCTTCGTTGCCATGAAAAACTTCTCGCAGATCTTTTTTTTTTTCCAATGCTCCTACTCTCCCCTCGTGAACCGTGATTGATCCAAGGCGACTTTTGGATTAATGACGACTCCCGATCTTTTCCCCTCCCTTTTCCCCGTCGATTTTATTTTTCTTTCCCCCCGCTTCTCCTATCCGTCCCCCCCCCCTCCCCCCCCCCTTGCATTGACTTCTGGAAGGACGTTTGGTTCGTAATTCCAGGGCTGGTTTGCGCTGCTTGAAATCTCTTCCAATCCTTGGTTTTCCGAGCCGTTTTTCCTTTTCTCTCCCAGATCGCTCTTTTTCCAAAGTAGCTTTCCCCTAACCCCCCATCTCTCTTTTCCTTATCCTTCGTTGTTTTGTTGTTTTCCTCCAGCGTTAATGAAGTGCGGTTTCATGGTGCTCTTTCTTCCCTTTTCCCTATCTCTTTGAGATCTGGAGATCTTCCCTTCTTCCTCCCCAGGCTTTTCTGTTGATTTCACGCAATTGTCTGGGTGCCCAAAATGGAGTACGACCCCCCTTGCCAAATTATTTCGGTGGCGCTTTTCACGGCCCTTTTCCCTCTCCTCTGCTTTCTTCGAACTGTAGTACGGTTCCCCAGATCTGTTGCGGCATTTTAAGTCCAACCCTCTTTTCTCTGCTCAATCGGTCACCGCTTCAGTCGGACCGTGATTGTTCTTTCTTCGCTTGCGCAACAACCCCCCTTTCCGACTCCTTTTGAGGCGTCGCTTTTTTTTTCATGCAACGGATCTCGCCCCCATTAGATAAGGTTTTAGAACTCGTCCCCCCCAACTTTTGCCCAGACGGTCGCCCCTTCTTGGGAATGCCTGCGTCTTGGTTTTGCAAAGGGGCTCCTTAACGCGACCTATCCGCCTGGACGGAAACTTTCAGAAGCTTCCTCACGTGGTTCCCGTCCGGTTCCGTCCCTTTTCAATTCCTTCCGCTGAAGTCAAACGACAAGTCTTTGGGCAAGTCGTCCCCCGCAGACGGGTAGCACCCCCTCGGCGAGGCCCAGCTGTAATCTTTTTTTTTCCCAAGTTAAAGTTTCCCCCAACCGCGGAGTTTTCGCAACTTTGACACCGACCATAAAACGATTTTTGGAAACTCATAGGTAATCCCTTAATGTCGAGTTTCGCTAATGCTTTCTTGGCCCCCTTGCAACTTCCGACCTTTTGTAAGACTTTCTTTCGTGCTACAATTCGGATGAAACGTCTCTGACAGTGCCTTCCCCTTTATTCGCTTTGCCTTCCGCATTTCTCGGTCTTTTTCTTGCCGGTGCAGCGGTCGGTCCGAGTCCTGGCGGTGCCCCAAAATCGGAGCGTCCCAGAGGTATTGAAACCCCCCTCCTAAGTTCCCTTCCCCAGTCTCCTGCCCCAGAGTGAAGCGTCGGTACCAGTTTTTTTTTTTTGACTTCCCCCACCAAAGGAAGTTACCGGGCCAGCACCGGCCTGATCCTTTCTCTCCTGGAGTTTTTTTTTGGTGCGGTCTTTCCCACCGAATAACCAGAACTGGGCATTGTACTTACGGCCCCCATTGTTCTTTCACCTCTTTTTCACTCCAGTTCCAACACTCCACCAAATGGTTTGATTGAGCGAAGACCCACTTCCCTGGGCTGGCTTGAGCTGTACTGGCCACCCTGTAGGACGCCGTTTTTTCGACCGTCAAGTCCCTTGAATGTCATTCACCCCAGAAACCCTCCTTCTTAAGCCAGCTCTCCACTTTGGCCTGATCCTCCTTTCGTCTTCTCCTCGTTTTCGCACGTGGCGTTCTTTTTTTCTGGATTTTTTTTATTTTGCATTTCAGCCTTTTTGGGACAGGTTTATGATTTCTTTGTTTGCCTTTCTATCCCTTTTGTGATTGATTCCCCCCCCCCAGCACTCAGCTCCCCCCCGGAAAAGTGGCTCCAAACATTACCCCTGACTAAAAGTAGTAGTTTACCCCCTATCTCCGCCACGACAGTGTTTTCAGGAACAGGGGTCCTCTCTAATGTTTTCTGCACTTTCTTACTTTTTGACCTTACATCTGTCGCCTCCTTCATTTCCCGGAACCAGGACGGCCCCTCCCATCGTGATGTGCACATTTTCCTTTCGAACTATGGGACTGCTTTATGGTTCGGTGACCGACAATCTTCGCCAATCAATTCCTTGCTCACGTACTCTGCCCCCTCTTCGATTGACACGGATAAAGCTTCCTTCTCTTTTCCCCCCGAGTGGATATTTCGATAATTCTCTGACTTCTGGGACCCCCCTCCGTTGTTTTGGGAGCTTACAGCCCCCTCTTTTTCCTTCTTTCCACGATGTGCACCTATGATTCCCAACCCTTCAGGGCTCTGAATTTTCCGGTCCTTTCATAGCATATCACTCTCGTCTTTGGACACCCCCAACGTACTCGGTAGTTCGCGTCCGTAACTTCTCTGATAGATTTCTTTCCCCCGATGGAACCATGGTCGGATGCTCCCCCAAGCGAATTTGGGGGCCAATGTCACTTTTCCTTTTTCTTTTGAAATTTTCTTTTCAGGATCTTCCAATTCCTTAGCGCCAGCGGTGGACTTCACTCTCCCGTATAAACCCCCCACCCCCTTTTTCTTGTATTCTCCTGTTCTTCGCTCGTTTGCTTCCCCCCCCCCCTTGGCCATGGAGTGGCCGCGAGATCATTCGTCCAGCCACTTCGTTCGTCCTCTTTTTTTTCGCAGTTTTGGGCGTCAGGTTTGAGCCTTTTGCCTTAGGTGGTGCCCTAAACATTATTTCAGGACGGGGCATGGAAGCCCGAATAAGATCACCGAGAAGGGGCAGGGTGGGTCGCCAACCGCGACGAAGGTAAAAGCATAGAGATGCCCCAGTGATGCCATATGGATTACTTTTAGGTGCGACAAGATCTCTTAGTGGTTCTTTAGCCCAGTTTTTTGTTTCCCCCCTGAGCGGCCTTTTCTGTGGGACCTTTAGTTCTTTTCGACCTGAAACAAGTTTCTGTTAAAAGATGATTGTTTATATTGAGTTTTCCTTATCAATGGGCAGGGTAGATCTGCCCGCAAAAAGACACTTTTTCCTCTGGCTTCGTGTCTTGTTTTTCGCTGGATCCCCTTCAGATTTTTATTCCTTTCTCAGGCGAGTCGATACACGGTTGATATAAAAACTTTAACCGATCTTTTATTATACTTTCTTCGAAACCTTTGTACTAGGTCACATTCCCTCACTGTTTTACCTTCCTAGGCCCCGAATCCTTCCGTGTTTAGTACTTCCAGGGTGGACTTCCCCCCCTCTTTAAACAATGCCCTTACTTCCTCCGACGCGCTCTTCCCTTTCCTGTCGAAGTTATATCCCCCCCCCTCCAACTCGCGGGTTTTTTTCTCTCAAGATCCATTCACAACGATTCCCACCCTGTGGTTTTTGGTTCTCTCTAAGGAAGTTTGTTTTCTTCTTTTTTTTTTTGCTAAATTTTTTTGCTCACCGAACCCCTTAACGTTTCTCCGAGAATCAATAATCCTTTCTATATACGATATTACCCTTGCTCGGAGAATTTTTTCTGTCCCCTTTTTTCGTCCCCCCCCGGCTTCTCCCCCCACGTCCTTCTTCCTGTCTTTCCTTCTCGTTCTTCTGAAACCTCTGACCTACCCACCGTTTGCGTTGGAGCAATCGAAGATCGTGATCAGGATTATTTTTGCATGGTCCCCCCTGATTCTCCCAGGTTTAAGTTTTCCCCCTCGTTCTTGAGTGAGACCCCTTCACAAAAACCACAAAGACACGTCTCCAGGGCACTAGGCTCTGAGATGGACTTTTCATGCCAACGTTCTACCCCTCCCCTCTCTTTCCCTCACTACATCCACTTGTTTCTCGGTCCCTTCCCTGGCCTGGCCTGTCCAAGAGAGTAAACCTCCGCTAGGTTTTGAACTTCCCCCACCCTCCCCTCTTTCTTGGCTTTTTTTCCCCCCGTAAAGCTGTGGTTTCCTTTTCCCCACCTGCCATCAACCGTTAGGTCTCCGTTTTTCCTGCAGCCCCGAAACTGACTTTATCTTTTTTCCAACATGCGCTTTGACCCCCCCCCCCCTTTCTCTGATGCGTGTGAAATCTGAGTGGTGCTATAGGAAGTACTTGTCAATTTTTTTATTCCCTTTGGTCTCCCTCTTCCCATCACGCGTCTTTTTCTCCTTTTTCCCCCCCCTTTTATTTTGGAACTCCTATAAGGCGGTTTCACTTCGCTCGGCTTTTTTTTTTGCCTAATTCTCTCTTTATCCCAAATTCCCCTCCCCCCGTCTTCCCGGCTCTCTCCATATTCAAGGAGAGTTTACCCTTTGTCCCCAGACTCGCTTGTGAATTTGTCCTCTGAAGCCACCTTCTGGGAGCGTTTATAATTCCTCCTCCCGTGATGCTGGCCGGTAGTACGGGTGCCTGAGGGGCAACTCCGGACCCTTCCCAGAGGCGATTTTCCCTCCCCCAGGAATTGACTCATCCCATTTCGGGGTCCCCTCCTCTCTTTACGCCTCTTGATTGGTTGGGAACGTTTCCCCAACCCAAGATCCTTTTTCTGGAGTCCCCCTTTTCTGTTTCCCCTCTATAGTTCTCTTTTTTGGTGAGCTTTTTCCAAAAGAGTCGATTCGGAATCTGCCTCTCTTCCTTTTTCCTTGTGAATTCTCTGATGTCCTTTGCGTCACGGCCCCTAAAGTGGGAACCTTCCCAGATTTCGTATTTCTTTTAATTTCTTTAGCCTACCTCTGATGATTTCCCTCTTGGACCAAGCGGATCCCTTCGTCCTTTTCCCCGACAAAGGCCAGATCGCTCCCTTCGCCCTTCTGCTTTATACAGCTACTCCATCACGAACGGGTTCCCCCCCCTTTTTCTGTCTTCCCGCCTAAGGAAGACGTGGATTTCTCTTCGGTTTTTGGTCCCCCTACCCTCTTCCCCCCTTTTGACGTTTTCTTCTTGGAATTTTTCCCCCGTTGTTGTTCCCCCCCTACAGGCAATCAGAGTCAATCCAAAAAAGGAGGACACGTCCATTGGCCAAACATTTTCTTCCCCCTTCCCTTTCTTTTTCCGATCATTTCCCCTTTCCCGGCCCTTTTTAGCCCATGACCAGTTTCTTCCTTGCTTTTGCATGAAGCATTCTTGGGTGTTTTGTCCTGCTTTTAACAGTGCCGACGGTGGCACTTACAGACCGTTAGCAAGCACGCCTTTTGGGTTTTTTTTACCCCTGTGTGTTTTTTAAAGATACGTTAGCTCCCTTTCGGGCACACTTTCGTTACTTTCCCCCCCCCCCATTTTCTGTTTCCCCTAAAGACATGGGCCTCAAGCCCGCTTCCCAGTTCATTTTCCCCGATTCCTGATATTTCTTCCTCGAACCTTCTTTCCCCTTACGATTCTAGGATACTGCTCCTGACGGTGACAAACAGCGTCCACCCCCCCCTGTTTTGGGCGCCAGCCCCAATTCCCTTGGCCTTACTTTTTTCTTCCAACCGGACTTCCTGCTCTTGAAGTCCTTTTTTTCATGGTGCAGAGTTTTTTGTGCAATCGCCTTTAGCTACTTCTTTTTCACTTTCTCCCTTCCTTCCTCATCATTACAGGCCCCTCCCCGATCGCCATCGAAACCGCCCGGATGATTCGGTCTCCTTTCCCCGAATTATTGTTCGGGCCTTCTCCCCACCGGTGCTTGACGAAGGAATGTCTTTCTACCTCTTACGGTTTCTTCTGACTTCAAGATTCTTCTTTTTCCTGCTCAAGTCCGATCCGGCTTCCCTTGCCGTTAGTTAGTAAAGCTCGCTTCACGACCCCTTTCTTTGGTCAGGTCTGAGCCCTAAGCGTTCTTTCTTGTCCTCTTTTTTACATTCCCCCCCCACCCCTTTCCAGTTTCTACCTTCTGGCAGAAGCCTCCATCGTCCGGGTTTTTGGTTCTATTTTGGGGAGACTTTATCTGTTTTCGCCCCTGAGGACTACTCGGTGCCCGCCCCGTCCTTTGTATGGCAACCCCCCTCCTTACGCTTCGTTTACTCCTTACTTCCAGTGACCGTCCATTTCCCTTTTTCGATCGATCCTTGTGGTTTGGTGAATTTTCTCCGTCTTCTTCTGACTTTTTCCCCCCGTTCAGTCACTCAGTTATTTCCACTTTCTTTGAAAAATTGGATTTAGGGTTAGATTTTCCATAAATATTTTTGGCATGGGTATCTATGCCCGTTTCCTCCCTCGCCTTCCCCCTCTCTTTCTTTTGTTTTTGCTCGTAACGGCGCTTACTCCCACGGTCCCCCTTGCCGTAGAAATCCTTTCAGTGAGGCGCTCCCTTCCTACCTTTTTTTTTTATCCCCCCCCTTCCCCCCGAGATTTTCTCCTTTCACGGACCTTTTTTTCCATTCCGAGGTTTTTCAACATCCCCCCCTCCGACTGTCCTGTTGCCTCAGTTTTACGCCTTTAGCCCTTCCCTCTGATTTTAGGGTGGTTATACTCCCAGTTGCCATCGTGACCCCCCCCTTGCTTGCCCCCCTTGACCCTCTGATACGACGAATTATTTCCTCCTCTCCCATTCTAAGATCGCTCGGGCGTTTCCTTCCCTCAGCCCCCCGTATTTCTTAAC
>Ga0179593_1443152_pt1 | contig 16583 bp, 12 predicted proteins | sample CZODoug2_1_08_16_FD_185931 | JGI IMG/M metagenome (GOLD analysis project Ga0179593, IMG submission 185931) | Vadose zone soil fungal communities from Angelo Coast Range Reserve, California, USA - CZODoug2_1_08_16fungal (PacBio error correction) | ecosystem: Environmental > Terrestrial > Soil >... | reverse complement strand
AAAAAGGACCCCCTTTCTTCGTTTCAGACCACCCTCTCAGACCCTCGAAGTCTTTTCCTTTAGTCCCCATTTTGAGACCCATTCGGCTCATTACTCACGGTTTCTTCGGCCGCAACTTCTGCGGCTCGTCGTCTGCCAATGTCCGCCCTTTAGGTTTCTATTCGTTACTTGGTGAAGAGGGATCTCTTTTTGAAGAGTCCACACGCAAACCCCGTTTTTAGATGTTTTCCTTTTACATTGTAACCCCCCCGGTCGCGCAAGTCCGCACCCTGTCATAATGCGTACCTGGCGTTTGAAGAACCCCCTTCTCTTGAGGCCCAGATGAAGTCCAGTCGTATCATTCGTTCCTCAGAGTTAGGCCGTTAATCAACCCCAGGGGCTGGACACCGGATGCACTGGCTGGGGCCCTTAATTGATCTTTCGCGAGTCTTTTGGCCGCGCGCTGCCTAGCTCCCTTCCGCCTTGGTCGTTCCGCAATCCCCTTCCTTAATTCGTTTTCTGGTTTTTTAACGGGGGTCAAGCGATCATTCCTCCTTCGTTTACTTCCCCCACCCCAGTTGTTTTGTCCTCTCAAGTTTCACCTTTGAACCTTTGGGATTTCATTTTGCTTCTTCGTCCCAGTTTTTTTTAGTCTTCCCCCCCCCCTAGTGCAGTAGATGCCATATGAATAACGCTTTTTCGCGGCGTTTACTCTACTGCGCGACGTCAAGGGCCGGAACCCGTCTCTCCCCTAACTCCCGCCCGAGGTAGTTCTTGTCTTCATTAAGTTACCCCTGGTAAGAGGTGGATTCCAGCCCGGGCCCATACGTCGTCTGACGATGTCTTTTTCTGGTCGTTTTTCGAGCTGCGACCATCAGGGTAGTTTCCTTCTCCTCACGCATGTTTCTCCCCTATGCTTTTCAATTTGTGAGGGATTGTTTGTAACGAGTTCCCTGTAGGGTTTGCCCCGGTAATTTTTGGAACTTTTTTCTGCTGCGGACGTCTTTCCTTGTACCTTCCCCTCTAGATGTCATTGTGTTTTTCATGATTCTGGTTTTGTTTTTTCGCCGAGATCCGCCCGCGGTCTAGAGCAGTTTGAGTCCTCCTGGTCTTTCTGCTTTTTTATGCTCCTTTCCCTTTAAGTTAAAAGTACTCTTTCAATCCCCTTGCTTTTTGATTGTTCCCGTTCTTCCCGGCTGGCTTTCTCGGCGCTGGCCTTTTTTCTTTACCCCCCATTCGATCTCCTCCTTTTCCTTCCCTAGTGTTCCTTGTTTTTGTCCGTGCCTCTGAATGGCTGCTTAGAGCTCTTTCTTGATGCGGTCCTGGTTCCTTCTACTTCAGTTTAATACGGTTTAGGCCCGAGTATTCTTCTTATTCAAGGTTTATTCCGCTCGCCTATTGTGTGCCTTTTTTTGTAGCCCCCCGATGCCTGCCCTCTCCCGCTCCGGGATGAACTTGACGACTTTCGTTGTTCCTCTGCGGGTTGACCGATTTGGTGGTTTGCTTTTCCCACGTACCCGATGATGTGACGTCGGCGACTCCCATTCATGTCAAGATTCCCCTAAGACTTTTAATGTGTTGCACTTGCATTTTTCAGAGAGGATGATGCCCTTGAGATAGATTCTCTTTCTTGCGGCGCGGACGGCTCCTGGACCCTTGTCTTACTGACGTGTGAGTGATGAATACCTTGCCCCAGCTTTTCTCGATTTTTACGTGCGGCCCCCTCCCCCTTTCCGAGGCCTGCCATGTTCCCCTCCCTCTTTGATTCCTAGAGGTTTTTGGCATTTCGTCTGCTTGGAGCGTGACGCTGGTGATTATGGCCTCCCCTTTTGGCCTTTCTAGTATGGTCCCATTCCCCCTGACCAGATACGACTTCAGGCCCGTACTCAAAGCCTTTTGACTTCGTCTCTCTGCTGTCCCTTTTTGGAGGTTTTGCTCCTCTTTGTTTTGGACGACAGTTTTCCCACTGGCGGTAATCGAGTCCCTCCTTCCCCCCCCCCCCTTTCGCTCTCCTCTTCTTTTCTCCCCCCACCCATTCCCTTTCCCTTTGAACAACCCCTCGCGGCGTCTTCTTGATTTTAGTTTTCCCCCCTCTTACGGAAAGTTTTCGGATTCGCAGCGTTCCTTCCTTCCTCGAACCACGAAGTTTGGCTGTTTCCCGTGAGCGCCGGTCGACAAGAGAGCCACCTCCCCCGCATAAGCAACTCCTTCTAGCATTTCTTCCAAGTTACCGTAATTCCTTGTGGCTTCTCCTCCCCCTTTTATTTTTGATAGTGATATCTGATTTTTCCAGCCGACTTGAGTCCTCTTTATTGAAGATTTGTGTCATTATCCCTCTTGTGGCGCCGAGACCTCCCTAGTTGTCTTTTGGTTGTTTTCCCCAGAGAGTAGCCTCTTTTTGAGAAGAAAACCCAAATTATCTGCGTCTCAGCCTCTGCCGCCGATAAACACTTATGCAAACGCCTGAAAATTCTTACCCATTTCCCAATCTGCCCGTTGTTGCCCCTGCTTCCCTGTCAATCATTCTTCCCCTCTTCTCGAGGTCGTTTTTTTCCGATGAGCGTCTTTGAGATATTCTTCCTGGTGTGTAGAGCGTTTTAAGTTTTGTTTTGCTTCGTCTCGTTTTTTTCATCTCCTCCTCGTATCAACCCGATATGCGACCCCTGCTATGCGAATCTTTGGTTTTCCCGTCAGGCATCCCTTCCCTTGGATTTAAGTTCGTATTGCGCGCTTCGGCGGCTAGTTCCGTTCTCCCCCCCTTTTGCTTGCAACTTCAGTTCCCTCTTTAAGATCAGCTTTTTGCCCCATCTTTTTACGCCCCCTCTCTCCCCGACCCGTTTGAACGACTTTGAGATGCGACCTTCGCGTCGCGCGTTACGCTTTTCTCCCCTCATTATAGTCGCCTTTCCCCCCCCCTGCTAGGTTGTCCTACGAATCCTTTGGATTTTTTCGGTGCAATTACGGTCCCTGTCGTTCCCCTCCGTGGCCGGTTGGTGTGTGGGGATTGATGGAAGCTCTAACCGCTTTTCCTCCCCTCCGGGTTTTTTTAGAGTTCGGCTTGGGCCTTCTTTTCCCTCAATATTCACGGCTTCTCCTGCCATTTTGACCGGGTCTTTTTGTCTTTCGTTAACCCCCTTCGGATTGGATTGTTTCCCCCTCCCTTGTAACGCTTCACATACGCGGTGCGCACCGTACGCTCCCTCCTCTATCAGCATATGCGGTCGTCGTTCTGTCCCTTCGCCTATGTTGCTCCCACTTTTGCCATGTGCTTCCCCTTTTATTAGTCGCCGGGAGGCCCCCAGACATCCCACTGCGGCGGATCGCCCGCCTCGGACGTCAAGACATAGTAATCCATTTTTTTCCCTTGTTAAGGACAGCCCCTCTTTCGCCTTGCAGGCGTTAAGCGCACTTCTGCCGCCTTTTTTTTATCTTTTAGAGTACTTAGTGCAAGTACGTTACGTCTACCCAGCCCCTCCTTCTTCCCATCCCTTTTTAGCTCGACACCTCTCCCTCCCGCGTCGAAGCTGATTCAAACCCTCTCCGCCAGTTAAGCTCTGCATTTAGGGTGTAAACCCACAACATGAGGGGCAGCATCCTTGTGTTCTGGGAATTTCCGTATTCATCTCGTTTTCTCTGCCTTTTTTTTGGTCAGGTGCGGAATCGAAGAAGTGTTGCTCCTCGGATACGACGGTTGTTCGGACACCAAGCCCTTCCCCCGACTTTACGAGAACTAGGACCCCCGCTCCTAGTACTGGAAAGCTTCCCCGACCAGACACAAGATCTCGAAGGACCCCCCATTCAGACTCTCGACCCTCGTCTTCACACCCCATCTTTCCTCTCCCACCATTCCCCCATCATCACTCTCATCTCTACCTCAGAATTCACCGGCGCTCCCGCCGGTAGCTTTCTGTCCCGCTGTCCCTCTCGCGTCCTCCTCCTCCGTTTTTTTTTTTACTCCCGCGTCGCCCTTCTTCGTTTCACCTCACCCCGTCTTCATTCACCCCCCATCCGCTCCTTACGTTGCGCCCCTCTTTTCCCCTCTATTCATCCCTCCCGACTAATTCCTCACCCCGTCACCCTCTTTGACACCCCCTTCTACGCGTTCTCTCACCCCCACATCTTCTGTCTCAGACGCCTCCTCTCCGCCCTCTCTCTCCAGGAAGTTCTACCAGCTCCGCCCCACCTATCCACCTATACTTGTTCTCTTCACTTTCGACCTCCCCGTCCCACAACCTTGCTCACGTTCTGTACCTAGAACTATCCCATCCTCTTCCCCTTCACTTCTTTCAATTGCCATCTCTTCTTACCCAATTACTCCTTACCACCCGAGATCGCTATGCCCATCTTCCTCTCAACCTTCCCGTCACCCGCACATTATCCCCTTCACCCCACCGCGCAATTTCCTCTTATCACCTCACCCCCTTGTTCCCCCTTCCTTTTTCCCCCGTTCCTACCCTTTCTTCACCTCCGCCTGCCCTGCGCAGGCAACCGGTTCCAGTCCTTTATACCCCAGTCTTCTTCTCTTGCATCTCCTCACCTCTCCCTACTCTTTCCTTATTCAGTCCTTGTCTACGTTCTCCATTGAGCTACCGTTTTGCCCCTACCCGCACGACACCTCCTTTCCTGCCTCCCGACCCTCAAACCATTACTACCCCCTTCCCACTTACCCAGTCCAGTCTACTTCCATACCTTCTATTCTTACCCTTCTCCCCCCCCCTCCCCCCCCATCACTTCTTTCCCTCTTCATCCACTTCCTCGCCCGCATTCTTGCTGCCCATTCTTACCCTCCTCTTCCACATCCTCCTCCCCCATTGTTGTGCCACGTCCCCCCTCCTACCTCCCTTTTTAGTCGATACCCCCTTCACTTCCCATTCATCGTCCTTCCCCTCCTCAACTCTTATCCCCGATTCGGTCTCCCTTATCTCGATCCTTTCTCCCACCCATCTCTCTAACTTTCCCCTTCCTCTCCCCCCCCCCCCATAATCCTTCCCCCGCTATCCTCCTCCACTTTTTCTTCCGGTACTCCTAATTCTCTCTCTCTTGGCTCCCCCTTTCGTGTCTCCGCTTTCCCTCTCTTCCCGCTTTCCCTGCCTTGTTCTTCTATCCTTTTCTCGCGTATTTGCCCCTCTTCCATTCCCCCCCCTCTCCACAGTCGGAGCCCCTTCATTTTGGCCCCTTTCTTCTCCTTGCATTCCTCCCCACCTACCTATTCTCTCTCTATACCCCCTATTTCCTTACACACCTGAAAACAATTATACTCCATCCCAACCTCTTTCTTTTCTTCCTTTTATCCCGCCCTCCCCCTCTCCTTCGCAAGCCCCCCCTCTCCTCCCCACCTCTCCCTCATCCTTATCTCTCCCCCCCCCTCACGAAACAATCAGTAAACTGAAATGTATCTGATTCTTTTCCACATATTGCATCCTGTCCTTTTAGTGCGCCCGTTCCCCCCAGCCAATCAGGTAGCTCACCGTCCTTTCACCCTTTTGCATCTCTCCCCCCCCCCCCCCGTTCGTAGTCTTTTTGGGGTGACCCCCCTCACTCAAGCGGCCCCCTTCCCCCTCTCTTTTTCCAGGCGAAACTTGAAGAAGGAGGTATCGGAGCGACACACGAAGCTATCTCCGGCGCCGTTTTGTAGGAACCCCCCCTTACTCCCACCATCGCCCCCCACGTTACAGCGCTTTTGACAGAAATCAGTTGGTCGACTTCGTCACTTTTCTCCCGTTCTGATTCTACAAATACTTCTGCCCGATGATCCACACCTTGCCTCACACAACAGCTACGACGTCCCATTGAATGAATGGCCCCTTTTCCCCCGCAACTCCCCCCCGATGTAGCGTCATCCTACGATTGGAATTACCCTCGTCCCCTTTACTCTTTCCCCATTCGAAGACCTAGGTATGCAATTTTTTCCTCCTCCGTCCCTAACACATGTCAGCCAGGTACCCCCCAGTCTGCATTTCTGCGACCTCTCCTTTACACTTCGATAATCCGCGACTGCCTCTCCACAAACCTCTCGGCGTCCGCTTAGACCGGGTTCTCTAAGACCACCCCTTTCCTCATTCAAATTTCCCCCGAAGTGAACCCAATCCGGTTCCCCACCCTTCTACGCCTTTCCATCTCGTCTGTACAATTAACCTCTGTTTTCTTTAAGCCGTCCCCTACACTCTCCGCCCACCTCTGTTTTTCACTGATTTATTCCGCGCCCTTCCATCCACCTAAGAACTAAGCTTTCAACTCACGCGCAGTTAAAGTCCCCTCAAATTCATCCCCTAGAGTCCTATGCGGCCACTTCGTTCTAGCCTACCAACAAACGTCCACTCACCACCTTCCTTCCCTTAACGCATTCTGAAAAACGATATACGAACGTCTCCCTTCCATCCTGACCATCGGCGCCCTTCAAAGTCCTAGCCGTGCATTATTCCACGCGGACGGAGCTACATCATATCTTCCTTTCTTTTACTCAAAACTCTCTTTTTCCGTTGAGGCGTTTCTTCGCTCCAGCGTTCCTGTGTACGCACCCTTTGCTCCGGTGAAAGGTTTCAATCGACTTTCCTTTTCCGTTTGAACTTTTCCATTGCCCCACCTCCTCCATTTTCCCTTTTTCTCCAGCTCCCCCCCTTTGCAAAAACCCGTCCACCCCACCTCTTGTTAGGCTCACCCCTCGTCCTTGACCCTTTCTTTTTTCCCTCTCGCTTCCCCTCTCCCTCACATCTTTACCTTGCAATTGCCCGCGTGTTATTCCTCCGCGACCTCTTCCTTTACTCTTACATGCGCCAATTGGGCTTTCTTTTTTCTCCCTTTGGTCCCGGACTGTCTTCTGCGCTCTGCCTGCCCACCGTTACTATGCAATCGGCGCTTTTCCGCTCCTTTCCGTCTCCTCCCGGGTTGCGTTCCCGCCCCAAAATTGCAACTTTTTTCCATCTCACTTTTCTACCCTTTTTGACTACCCCCCCACACTTTGCGAATTCTTCTATGATTCCCGCGGGACCCTGGAACTCTCCCCAGTCGTATCAAGAAATTACAAGGACGTCTGCCAAAGAACCCTCGGCCGCGCAGCATTCCCTCCAAAATCCCCCCCCTTTTCCTTCCTTTTCTTTGAACCCTCCTTTTTGCATCCGCGGGCCTGTCATGCTGATGGACCCCCGGCCTTAATTGTCCTGTGGCCGACTCGTCAGTTTCCTTCCCCCCTCGAATTTTTTATACGCCTTTTTCCCTCCAGCCTCCCCCCGGCCGCTTTCCCTACTGCGGACTTGCTAGACCTTGTTGAACCAAAGCTTCGGACACCTAACCAGGTTTTTGTTCAACGCGTTAAAAGCACCCTCTCCTCCCCTCCCCTGCCTTTACGTTTTTCAAATTAGCTTCGAGAGCTGTCATCCGTCCTCTCCTCGTCCCTTGCGACGCCACATGAGACCGCCGTGCCAATGGCCCCGCAAAAAATTGGTCGCTCTCCCCTTTCTTTTTTTTTTTTCTGCTCTTGTTTGACCCGCACGCACGCTGTTGCTTGTTTATCTCTCCCTTACTCATACGTGATTTGTTGTTTTCGAGTCCACCGGTCCACTCCCTTCCTTGTTCGACCCAGAGCGACAAGCTCGTTCGCTGCCCAATTTTTTTTACCAACTGTGCGGCTTCATCTCGTCCCTTTTTTTGGCGGCGGTCTGTCCACTATTTGCTTTTCGGTGACAAGCTCGCTATAGGTTTCCTAGTGGCCCAGTGGTTTGGCGCGGTTCTTGACTTTGACGCGTTCCACGACCACCTCGTTTTCGCTTGATGCCGTACGTTTTTCCCACAAAAGGTCGCTCCCTTTCCCCTCAATAACCTCATTCTTGCGCTTCCTTAGCTGCCCTAACCACATTCTCTTTTCCCCGGTCTGCTGTCCGAGATGCGTCGTAAGACGAACTCCTTCAAGGCCGATCTACAATGTTCGGCCCCCGGATGTTGTTTTGTTTCTCCTCTGGAGACCTTTCTTTTTCGGGTTTCCTCTTGAGGGATTTTTTCGTTTGCCAGCTCCGCATTCTCTTTTTTGGCATTCATTGTATGATACGACTTGGCCGGTCGGGTTCCGATGAATATCAAGAAGGCGAAATTAGGGTTTTTCCTTCCTTCAACTTAAACATTTTTTGAGAAACTTTGATGATGTCTATTTTGGTGCGTTCGACCGGGTAGAGAGGCCTTGGAAGTAGTTTTTCCTTTTTTTTTTTTTGTTTTTTTTTTTTTTTTCATTTTTTTTTTTTTTTTTTGAACATACGTATTCCAGATCCGCCTCCCGTCCGGTCCCCCTCTAGACCCCCATACGAAGGTCGCCTTGTTCCTTCCTTTGCATGCGGCAGAGTTCTTTCGCGTTCGCGTTACACTATAAGACGATTTCTTCGTTCGGCCTGAGCTGCAGAAAATCTCCAGGTGGGTTCACCTTCTCAGAAGTTTTTTGACTCCGCCGTTTTTTATTTTTGCCGGGACGTTTTTTTTCTCGTCGGTTGTTTCTTAGGAGCCCGGAATGTCTTTCGTGGTTGCGGATGTTTCTTTAGGTCGTGTTCCCGCCAATTTTCTCTCGTCCTTTTGTTCGGGACCCCCACAGGGAGACCGTTGCCGTTCCCTCTCCTCGCTACGGCCTCGCGCTTTTTATTTTCCTCAGAACGCATGTGTTGGAGGCTTCCCCAGTTCGTGTTTTAAGCACTAATACGCTTTTGTCGCTTTGCTGACTCATTTCTTATTTTCAGATTTTTTCTTTTTTCTTTCGAGCGTGTTCTTCAGACCAGCATTTCCTTGACTTTTTTTGTCTTACATAGTGGTTTTTTTGTGGACGTTTTGGTGCCCACCCCCTGCTTCAGGGCGTAGATTCTAGCTATTTCTTCCGGTACCCTGTCACGTCGGCCCCGGCTTCACCAGATTGCCCCTGGATTGCTTGATTTCCTTCCCTCAGCCAATCGTCTCTGTTGATGATTTCTTTTTAGCCTTGGCGGTGACTCGCAAGAGCCGACTGATTGACCCCTTTTCCCGCCGCGCGTTTTACGAGGGTTTCCCTTCCGGCGGGGTTGATTGTGCCGTAACGTCCCTTCGGTGACTTAGGCAGACTACACGTTCCTAGGCTCCGACCCCCCTTGACTTTGGTCTAGTCTTTTCTCTTTTCTTCTATTTCTGTTGCCCTTGCGATAGAGCTGACTTGGCGGCGGCGGTCCGCCTTCATTTTAATGCGGGTTTCGTTTAATAAGCGCAACTCCCCTCTTTCTTTTTTGCCCCCTTGGAAGTGAGGCGTCAACTTTACTGATGCCGATCTCAATTCGACCCTCGATGATGACCGATATAGGAATTTCGTGGACAGATACGTCACTGATCCTCCTGATGGTGGGGATGATGGAACTAACTTGCTCCTTCTGCATGAGGATTTAGCCCAACAGGTTCCTGATTGCGAATTCTCCTAAGCACAGCCTGAACTTTCAGCGCTGTTTGGTCGAGTCTTGATCTTGATGGTTGGTTCCGACCTCTCCTCCTTGCGTGTACTCTTTTTCTCTTCCCCCCCGTAGAGTAAATCGTATTGAAGCCCCAATTCTCGCCTTTCCCACCCCCTCGACGTTATTTCTTTGTGTTTTTTTCCCACCTCTTTCGAGGGTCTGTTTTTTTTTGGATGAGAGTTTTGAGGCCCCTTCCTCCCTACCCCCGCAGTGGTCGTGGTTTTACATTTTGCTATGCCTTCTTACAGCTATGCCATCTTTTTATCCTCCTTTCCCTACAACGTGTTTCGTCACGGGGATAGTCCTTATCTTGTGTCGAGCCCTCCCTTCCTTTTTTACTTCTTTTTCATCTCTAAGAGTGATTAAGCCTCTTTTTGCACCCCCTCCTTTTCTCCGCTTTTTTTGAATAAGTGGCTCCTGATTGATTTCTTTATTAGTAGTGGATGTTGCTGTTTTTCCCCCCCGAGACGGAGTCTCTTTCTGGTGAGACAGACTGTCGAGCTTCGATCATTCCCCTATTTTTTGCCTACAACCGCGTGAAAAAGTACTAAGACCCCTCTTTTTTCCCCCCCTTCCCGGTGTGGCCCGTTTCCGGTGTGCAATAAGGCGTTTTCCAGATTTTCTCTCGCGGCGTTGCGTTTTTTTCAATCCGTCGCGCGTCGAGAGATTGTTTCGTCGCACGGGGGTTGTTTCGTTTCCCCTTTTTCCGTTTTGAGTCGTTCCCTTTCGGTTTATCCTACGACACTATCCCCCGCGCTGCTTGCGCATCAAAAGTTCTGCATTCGCTTGGTGCGTATAATGAAAGTTCCGGGTCTTCCTCGGCGTGGCGCTTCCTTTGCTGGCGTAGATTTTACTCTCTCTCTTGATGTATGCGCCCGCTTCAGCAGCCCCTTCCAAGCTGCGCAATCTGCCCCGTAAAGAACCCCCGGACCCTCCTCGCAAGGCGACCTTCGTTCGGTCCTTTTTCTCCCGCATTACGTCAGCCGGCCGTGTTTCGTACGCTTTCCCCAATTAGTATTTTCGCGCCCCCCCACCAGCAGGTAAAGGCTACTACTTCTCTTCTTTCTATCGCCCATCTCTCTCTTCCACTCCGCTTTTTTGTTGTGATTTCTCTCTGCCCCCTTCAATAGACCGGTAGTGTGTCCCTTTCTTCCCCCCCCGAACGCGCGTCGTACACCCGACAGTGACACGCGCCCGAACTGGTGTCAAAGAGTACTTTTGCGAACTCTCTTCGTGTAACTCGGCGTCCCAGGTCTTTTATTGATCTGTTGCTTCGAACTCTTTTCCTGGCTTCTCTTCTATAGTCTTAACGTTTTTCCGGAGACTCTGCGGCGGACAATCGAATCCTCCCGTCCGTGCCCCCCTCCTCCGCGGTCATCCCCTTCTTGTTTTTCATCGCTTACAGAAAAAGTACCCTGCTGGACCCTTGTTCCCCCCAGATCCCAGCCCCTTTTTGTTTTCTAGTCTGAGATGAACGCCGAAAGCCTCACACCCCCCAGAACCAATTTCCCCTACCCCCGGTGTAGCCTCCCCTCCGTTAAAACTCTCCCTCAGCCTAGGAAACCCCCACCAAAGCCTCAGAGAGAAATTTCTCCTTATGACCTTCGCGGTGTCCCCCCCACCCCCAGGATGCGCCTTCTTGATTTTCCTTTTCCTCATTCCTTTATTTCATTCTCGTTGGGTCTCTTGCGGCCTCTGCAGTCCCGGAATGCCTTGGGGCTCAAAACGGCACCTTGTTTTTCTTCCCCCCCCAGCCCCTCCCCGCCTCTTCAAGCTTGCAAGCTAGCTTTCCCCACAATCTTCGAACTTTCCCAAAAGCTTTCGAATCCTTCCAGCCCGTCTTTCCGCCTCTTCGCGTCCCTTCCTCGCCCCTCCGGGCAAAAAACCCTTTTCGTCGAAGCCCACATCAGAAACTTCCCGCCAATCCGGCCTTCAAATGCCGCTGCACTTGTCTTTCCCATCCAAATATAATCGCTGTTTTCGGCTCCTCCGGTAACACCCCCCTGCCCAAATTAGCTTTGTCGCTCCGTCCTCCTCTGCGCCTCCTCGACACCCTTCTTCTCTGCTTGGAAAACTCACCCTTCTGGAAATACCCGGGTGTGGTTCCCCCCCCCCCCGCAAAGGCGTAATACTTTTTTTTTCGCAGCCGTTGACTCCCGCTCTTCCCCCATCTAGTACGCGCACGGTAGTCTTGTCGTCCCCACCCCCCCCCCTCTGCTTTCCCGAGAACAACTAGCTTCCACCTTTCCAGCTCGCTCGAAGCCATGCAGTTTGTAGTATCACTCTTCAATGTGTCCCGTTTCGGAGCTACCATCCTAGGCCCTCTGTCTGCCAACGTTTCCTGCCCACATCCTTTCCAGGTAGTTCGCCCATTTTCATTAACGGCCTTCCACGCAAGCCGATCTGTACCTTCCTCTTTTCTCCATGCATGGAGGCCCGGCAGCGAATCCTTCCCCTTCCCAAGGCGAGCACTCTTTTTTATGTTCCATTTTCCCGGCCCTTCAACCGTCCTCCTTAGGACCCGAAGCATCCCCCCCTCCTCGCGCCCTTTTCACATTCCACCATAAGGCTTTTAATTCCGTTCCGGACTTCCGGTTTTCGGCCTGCCGCTGACCGAAGGTTGTAGCTCTACGTAAAACAGTATTTACGATTACGGAAATCCCCCCATCCCAATCTTTTACCCCCAGGCCGCGTGCTTACAGGTCAATAGGACTTTCTTTCCTCCGCATTCTACACTGCTCCCAGACTTCAAATCCCTGGAGATTTGTCCTGCGCCGCCTATAATCAATTTTGCTCCCCTAATTCCACCTCATTCGGAACCTTCCCCCTTCCAGGCATCACTCTCCTAGTCGCTGGCAGTTCCATGTCCCGAGGCCCGTTGCCACAAAAAAGTACTACCCCCTGCAGTTTCTCCATTCTGATGTGCCAACTCCCCTCTCCTGGTTCTTCCTGCATTTTCCGACATCTTTAGACCCTTTCAGTCAGCCAGATCAGCAGGATTCCTGTATTACTCGACGGTTGACCCCCAGATCATTTGAATCAACTTCCTTCTTCTTCCCGTCTGCTTCCCCGAGTAGAGAAAAGGACACTATCCTTTTTCTCGAAACACCTTCAGTAGGCATTGGTCGAGTACCAATTGACTATAATCAACCCCTCAAAATTTGGCTCCCCTTCCCGATGGACCAAAATTCAGCACAACGTGATTTCGGACCAGGTGTCTTTTTTCCCTTTTTGACTTTGAAAAATACGTTTTCTCCATCCTCTCACGACCATGACTCCATTTTAATCGACGGACCTTGACACGTGTCTCATCCTTCGACCTCTTTCGCTCTGTTCCATTACTGCGCAAGCCCCCCCCTGAACTCGGCGTTATGTTTACTATTTTTTCCGGCCCCCCGGTCCGGTTCGGGTTTCTCAGGCCGCCGGCGCCTACGTGTCCTTGAAAACCTCGGTCATTTTCTACTTCCCTCCTCCTTAAGCTTTTCTCCTTTTTTCTCCCCGCCGCCCCATACCAATTCTCCCCTAGGGTATCAACTTTCCTTGACTCCCGTCAAACATCTTTTTTTCCTTCTGATTGATTCCCCCCCTTCCCTTTTTATACTCCATTCTTACCACGAATCACGTGACTATGTATCTGACCGAAAAAGCGCCGCGCGTCCGCGGCCCCACATGAGCCGATGGCTGCATAAGACCCCCTCCTTTTATCCTTGTTCCGTCACTGATTGATGAATCGTTCCCCCTTCAGGGCTTCCCCCGCTTTTCCCGGAGACGCGCGTTTTAGCGTCCTCCCCCGATTTTACCAGCAGGTAAAGCTTAACCTCCCCCTGGACTGCTCCCTAATCTTTCAGTTTCTCCTTTTCCCCCCAAGAGTACGGCCATCAACAATATAACGTGTTGGTGGAGTTTGTTTTTGAAAGACTTTCCCCCCCCCTAACTCCGTCTGGCCCCCTGCACAAGCAGCTCGTTTCCCCACATTTCTGGAGCTTGTACCGACCGACGGCAGAGCCCCCTTTGCTCCTCCACCCAAAACCGGTCGAGTCGTTTTAGACGAAACACCCCCTTTTGCTCACCACAAAATGCTTCGCTTTTCCCTTCAGCTTTCCCTCTCTGGGCTTGCCGATGTTCTTGTGACCTATCTCTTTTATACCGTGTTTTTTTTTTTCGCCTCGATCCAACTGCAACATTGCGGTGTAAAGGACCCTAGCTTTTTTTCAAATCTCCTTGTAGACGACCCCATTTTTTTTGCCCAAATTTTGCTTTTCGAATCGATCTGCTGCGAAATTTCTCTATTCCCCCTTTGCCACTTCATACTACCTTCCTAGGTTTTGCCCTCTTTCGGCTTTTTTCGTTTTCTCGGTCTTTTCCCTGCGTTACACCCTCCACTCGTTTTCGTTATCCCCCGTACGTTTTCACCCAAGGTCGCCCGTCCTCCCCCCTGGGAACTCCCGTCCCTGGGCTCTCGGGAGGGACAATGCGTTTACGAACCATTCGAGTGTAGTTGCCGCCGTCGCCTGCCGACGGCCCTTACTTCCGAGTTTCAATCCTGCTTGCAGTTTCTTCCCGGAGGGTCTTCCCGAGCAGCAAGCCCCCTTTTTTTTCTGCTTCGCGGCGCGTCAGCGAAGTACTGGAACCTTTCTACGACTTTTTTTTATTTTTCCAGTTCAATGCGTTGAGAATAATATCATTTCCCAAAGATGTGTTTTCCCCCCGGTATTCAGTGAAACTTTGACCTTTGCGGATTATTTCCTGCGGGATGTTTCTCGCTTCCCCTCCTCCGTTCCGTAGCTTGAAGCTTTCTCCTACCGTAGTCTGCCGGGTTCATGTCGACCGCCGCCTAATGCACCGTCTTTTTTCCACCCCGATGAACCTCCTCCCTCCCGTCTTCGGCTTCCCTCCTTGTAATTTTCCCCATGCGCCCTGTCGGATGCTGTCATCCACTCGGCAAACTTTTCGTCGCGTAACGGGGGTCTCGTTTTGAGTTCGTCACGACAAGTTTCCCCCGTTTCTCTTTTCCCCTCAGGTTTTCTCCCGCCTGACGAGAAAGTTTTGGTTGTCCTTTTTTGTCCCTCTTCTCCTTTGAGGCTTCCTCTTGATTCGTGTTTTTCGGATTGAGTCGTGTTTACCGCCAATGAACTAATATCGTTTGTTGACCACTGGATTGTTCTTGCTTTTTTTAGCGATCATCGACCTTCCCTATTTATAAGTTTTTGAGTCCCCTCCCCCTCACGATGATGAGTTGGATCTCCGTTACCGCTTTCAGACCATTAATTCAATGCCGGGTGTGGTTTTTTTTTTTTTGGTTTGGTTTTTGGGTTTTTGTTGTGGTTGTTGTGGTTTTTTTTTGGTTGGGGATGTCCGCGGATGACGTTCGGTCGCTATGGTCAGGACTCTGCTTTTCCCGGAGCGAGTTTAAGCCTACTTCTGCTCCTCTCATGGTGCTTCAATAGTGTCCCCTTTTTTTTGACGTCCTCGTTCCTGTCCGGCTTGGCCCTTCTCTTAGCTAGTCTACGGGAATGAGGACTTCGGGTTAATATCTTGTTTCCCCTTTTTTTTTCTGACAGGCAGACGGCCCCTCTTTTTCTCTTCGTGAGCGATGCGGTCCTGAACTCCACGAAGAATTCCTATTTGAACTTTTTAAGCCCTTCCCCTCCGGGCTTCGAGTGGTTCTCCTTTTTTTTTTCTTGTTGGTGCTGTCTCTTGTCCCTGACCGTGACGTCGTGAGACGCCCCCCTAATGTCGAAGCTTCTTAGACCAAAAGTTGTGCCTTGTTTCATTCGCGGATTATCTCGGATGGGACATTGAGAAGTAGAGCGACTGGCGGCTCTTTTCGCTTTTTTGGACACTGCACGCCGGGTTTGCGAATCCTACTTACCATACAGAGAGTCTCTCCCTTTTTCCTGAGGCGAAAATTCTTTAGTCCCCTTCTCTTACCCCTAGGCCTCTCCGGCTTGTTGGCCTTGCACCCCTCGATGGGGCGCTTTGCCGTGGGGATGATGTCCCCCCTTGTCTCCACGAATGTCAGAGATGGTAGCTTAACCTTGGCGCGTCTTCGAAGAGAACCTTGACAGACTGAATTTCTTCGGCTTTCTAGAGTAGTTTTGTTCCTCCGATCCCCCTCTTGTGTTTTTTTCCTCCTCTCCGAAAGGAGTTAATTCCTGGAAGCTTCGTCGCTCTCCCTGTCGACCAACTTTCTTCGTTTCCACCCCCCCGCCGCGGTAGGCCCTTCTTGATTTATTTTCCCCTCTTCCTTCCTTTGGGAGCTATTCGAAATCTTTGAGTTTACGAAGAGACCATCGAATTGGTAGTGTTTTACCCCTTGCGGCGTCCAGCGACGCCCCATTGAGACGTCATTCCGTATCCTTTCTCATTTCTGCCTGGGGAATTCGTTCTTTGTGTTTGATTCGCACGAATTCTTTTTTCCTTTTCTTGATAGCCTTAAGAGATTGCTTTTTACTTTGTGCGTCCCCCCCTCTGCCCCTTCTCAGCTTTGGGGAATTAGAAGCTGTGGATCGAGATCTTGCACTCGTTCTTGTCGTGGATGGCTTGGCCGAACCGAGGCCGGGTAGCGAGGGTGAGAAACACTTGCCCCTTTTTGCCCTCTGCGATTCCTTCGATGCCCCTCCCCCTTCTGAATCCTTTTAAAATTCCTGCACGTGTCCCCCTGCCCGTTCCTTTTTTGTGACACCGGCTTTTTCCTTCCCTCCTTTACGTCCCCGCTTTCGCGGCGGGGTCATAATCTGCCCCGCTGTTTCTTATAGTTTTGATATCTCCTGGCTGGTGAGGACTTTCAGGTTTTCGTTTGGCTGAGGGCGGTCAGCTCTCCCTCTCAAACTCGCGGCTTGCGCTTCACACATGTTCCCCTCGACGGGGTGGATTTACGTCTCTACCTCTTTCTGAAGATGGATTCGAGTCCGGCGGGTGCTTTTAGCCGCCGTGATGGCCTCCTTCTTCAGTCCCTCCCTGCATTTGCCCAGGCCCCTCTTTTTCCCCCGTGCCTCTTCCGAAGAAACTTGAACACTCTCCGAAGCTCGCGTCCCCGCTTGTCCGCGGTGCTCCCCGCATTATGTTTGAAAATTTCTGGTGCCGAGCTAATTTCCGTCATTTTCTCGAGGAACGACTTATGGCGTCTACTACCTTGTCTTGATGGGCAGTCGCTTT
>Ga0179593_1406357_pt1 | contig 16583 bp, 21 predicted proteins | sample CZODoug2_1_08_16_FD_185931 | JGI IMG/M metagenome (GOLD analysis project Ga0179593, IMG submission 185931) | Vadose zone soil fungal communities from Angelo Coast Range Reserve, California, USA - CZODoug2_1_08_16fungal (PacBio error correction) | ecosystem: Environmental > Terrestrial > Soil >... | reverse complement strand
CGCGGTAGTTTCCGACTCTCATTTGCTTACCTCTTGCTGGTTCAATCCCCCTCTGGAGTGCCTTACTCCAATCTGGTCGGGTGGTTTTAGGATAGTCTTTTTAGAGGGACTGGGCAGCGCCGTAGCGTAGTTGTGTGAATGAAAGGGGCCCTTTTTTGTATTCCCTTCTCGTGGGACTTCCACACGGACCTTACTAGGTATGTCTCTCCTCGTCTTCCCATCGAAGTGCCCGGGTTATCGGTCCAATGATGTGTGAAGACCTTTCGGTCGGCCTGCTGGCCGAATGGCCATTCGCCAGATTTATTCATTGGCCGCTACTTTCTTAAGGGTTTGTTCTTGGCCTTATTTGCAACCAAGACTTCTTTCTACGTTAGAGCCCTGCTTCTTCCACTGTTGGCCGGATTACATCCTTCCCCCGTTTTGCCAATTTTCGCAAGTATGGGATTTGAGCGGTAACATTTTCCCGCCCTAGCTTAGTTCTCTCCGATTTTCAACTCGTTCTTTTTTTCCCCTCGGCGATCTTCCGTAAACACCCCCCGGATTTTGTATCGTTCGCCGCCTTTCTTTCAAGCGTCTGTCTTGGAGCAGCCTTTTTAACATTGCGCTGTTCACGTTTTCTACCCGTCAAACAACTGTCTTTCTGGTTTTTTTTTTTTTTTTTCTCGTTCCAGATATGGAAGGTTGGGTTTTCCCTTATGTGCAGTATTTTTCGTGACCCCTCCCCCCCGACCTTTCTTTCTGACCTTTTTTACACACACAGTAACCCAACACATCCGTATCCTTTTTTTTTGACTTCTAGTAGTAAAGAAACGCCGTCCCCTCTGCCTTTGCGTGTGAGATATGGTTTTTTCTGTCAGTTTTTTACCCTTCCCCCCCCTTTCGTCCCCCATTGCGAGTAATCGTCCCCTTAATTCCCGTTGTCCTGGGGAACATACGGCCACCATACTCCCCCATCCGTCCCGCCTGCATCTCTTTTCATCCTTAGTTATTCTGTCTTCCTCCCCAGCATTAAATGTTTTTAACCCTCCCGAGGTCCGCCGGTTGTACCAGGTTCCTTTTTTCTACAAAACGCGTTGAGCATTCTTTTCCTGCGCCCCCTCTTCTCTGTATTAATTTTCTTTCTTCAGTCCGGGTCTTGACCCTCCCCCCCCCCCCCGTTCCATCTCCTCCCGCCCCGATGTTCCTGAAACCTGGTTTCCACCACTTATCCAATTTTCACGCACCCGTGCTCCAGAATAGGATTGATACCGTTTGGCTTCCTTCCCTTTCATTTTTATACTCTTCTTAAAGACGCCTTTTTGCATTTGTGACCGGAGTGTCGTTCTTAGCATACGCAGCCGGGGCCCCCCCAACCTTCCTTTTTGGTGTACCCCCGAACTCCCCCTCTCTTTGCCTCAATCGCAGAACAAACGGGTCCTCCCTCCCGCATTCAAGACACACTCCGCCGAGATCCACCCCTTTGCTGTTTGGTTTTCAAGAGATGAAAGACGTGTTTCTTCTTTTCCCCTTAAGGCCTTTCCTTTTCGTGTCAATCTCCCCCGTCCGAACTCATCCACCACAAATGCGGCGTGCTATTCCGGTTCCCCGTCCGCGATCCCTTTTCAAAGTAGAATATTCGCATCTTTTTTTCTTTGACCCTCTCTTTCTACACCCTTTCCTTCCCCAATACCCAGTAAGAAGTTAACCTCGCCTTCAATCCTTTTTTCATGAGAACATTAATTCACCTTTCTAAATGCCTTCCTTCGCATCGTTAGGGGTGATTTAGGTTTCACCTTCTTCCTTTATGTTCGGAGTAAGTTCACAGCACCTGTCCGCAGGCCCCTTCCCTCGTTGTCCGGCCTCTCCAGCCCTCCCGTGTTTTTTCCTAGTGTAATAGTGGTAAGGACGGGAACTCAACCCCTTATACCCCTTTTTTTGCACCGTCACAGATAATTGTTGTTTCTCCCGTTATGAAGTCCTTTTCCCCACACGCGTACTCAAGAATCTTGTGAACGGCTTTGTTGTTGTCCTCCACGCGGGTCCCCTCCCCCTTTCTCCTTTTAGCTAAAAAAGGGAAATACCTGCCCTCTTCGTGGCCGACCCCCTCCCTTCCTCTCACCGCCCCCAGTCAGCTTCTGTTCTTTTATCCTTTTCACCCACAGAGAATCCCTTGGGTAGGGCTCTAGCGCAGTCTTCCCCTTTCTTGCCCCAGCCTTGCTCACACAAAAGTCTCTTTTTCCCCCTTTTAGTCCGTCCCGTTCTTTTGAACCATCTTTTTTTCCTCGAAGTCTCTTTGCAGGAAATCAGAGTCCTCCTACTTTTTTGTCCTCCCATAACTTCAGGGAGATCCGCACCCCCCACTTCCCATCATGGCTGTTCTGTTGGTGTGGCCCCTTTTTTCAAGCTCAGGTTCCATGTCTTTCTTCTCTTAGGTCGCGATTTTTTATATGCCTTTGAAGCCACGAGTCATTTTTAACCGTTGTCCTTCCTGTCTCCTCGATTTAGCACGTTGCCGCGGTCATCCCCCTCTTCTTTTCTTCTTTGTCACCATTCAATGTCGATCGTTTTTTCCCTTCTCGCTTTACGATCTGGTTTCCCCCAGCTCTATTTCCCCCCTCTTCCCCAAAAAACGCCCCCACGTTTTTTTTGACTTCCCTTGGTTTTTAGTGTTCGCAGATAGGTGCGGCGCCGCCGCACTATCTTTTCTCCCTCTCTTTTTTCTAGAAACACCTCCTTTTTTTCCCTTGGCTTGGTTCCCCTCTTCCTCTCTCTATCTTTTCATACCTTTGGTATTTTTTCTAGATGCTGAATTCCCGTGGTAGAGGAACAAGCCCGGTCCCTCCGTTTTTTTTTTTTTTTGGCTTTCTTCTGTTCGGACAAGTTAGCTGGTGCATGAGCGTTCTTTGTTTTCTAACTTCGCTGTTTTCCCTAAAGGCTGTTTTTGGGTCAGGCCGCGTTTTTTTTTTGGTTTGTCTGTATCTGCTGGGTCTTCTTTGAAATGACCGTCAAGCGGGCCGGGGCACGATCCCTTTTCCCTTTTGGCCTTTTACCACCTGATCACGCTTTTTCTTCTCTTTTTTCTGTTTTTCCGTCGCTTTCTTTCTTGAAGTGTTTCCCCGTTTCCGTCCCTCGGACGCCTCGGCTTTCACCCGTGGTAGAGCCCTTCCTTTTGCGACAGCAGAGGGACCTCGGCAGCTTGTCATCTTCTTTCACTTTTCCCCCGAACGGCACAAGGCAATGGAATTTTTTTTATCCCCCCCCCCCCCCCCCCCCCCCCCCCCCCCCCTCCCCCCCCCCCCCCCCCCCCCCCCCCCCCCCCCCCCAACAAAAAATACCAACCTTCCTTTAGGGTTCTCTTACATAAAAGAAGTCTTCTACGATCTTACCCTCTTCCGCCCCCAGAGATTTTTTTCTTTCCCACTTACGGTTTACTCTCCTTCCCCCCCCCCAGCTATGCTTTCAATTTATGGGTGGCCTCCAGTTTTCAGTACTTGCCTGATTTGACCTTCAAGTTTCCCTCTTCTTGAAGGTTTTACAGGGTCTGTGTCCTGTCTTTGTTATTTCCAGGTGATGTGCTTATGGTCTTTTTTCTTCCCGTGACCTCTTTTTTCTTTCACCGTCCGGTCGCGTCTTCTAATGGGGAGGTACCTCTTTTTTCGTCAACAAGAACTCCGATCTTGGCCGTGGCTGTTTTCTCAATTGTCATCACTTTTCCCCCCCGTTTCCTCGACTTTTGCCCAAAAGGGGTAGGGTTTATTCTCTTTTTCCCCAACGATCCAGCCTTGAAACAACCTCGTTGTTTTTACCTTGAGATGACGTTCACCCTCGCTTTCTGTTGGGCGTTTTTTTTTCGTTGCCTTTCCTGCCCCATACCATACGTCATGCTCCCTTCTTCCCACTGCAACTACTCTGCGTATGTCTTTTTTCATCTCTTTCGTATTGCTAACTTTCGCTTTTCATTTCTGTAGTACGTGGGGTATTGTCTCTTTTCCCCCTTTGTATCCCAGGAGAGGCAACCATCGGGGTCGAACCTTTGTTCCCTCCTATGACTGAAGTATGGAGCTTGTATCCTCCCTCTCTTCCTACGAGTATAGACCGAACATTGTGTGGACCTCTTTCCCTGGGGTCCTTTCTTCTTCTCCTCAACCAGAAGCCATCTGGAAGGTTACTATACCTTGATTTGCTTTTTCTTTCCCCACCCCAGCAGTCCAGGTCTTCTCGGTGGTTTTTCCTCCTCCCATGTCGGTGGATACGACCAGTTTTCTTTTCGTCCTCTGAACCCCCTTTTTGCGTATTTTCTTTTCCCCCCACTCTGCCCGCGGTTTTTATGAGTCTGTGCCATTCTTTTTTTTTTCCTCCGGGAAGAACATTAATCCGCGTCCTCTCCTCATCTCCTATGACCTTAGGGTGCCTCGGTATTTTACCCAGGTCTTAAATTACGTCTTCACTCAGTCAGGTTTTTTATGTCCTAAGTGTTTGTGCCCAGTTTTTCCCTTCTTTTACCTTTCGGGGCAAAAGGGTATGTTTTTCCTTTTACTCTTTCCCATGCCGAATAAGCATTTTGGGCGCAGGATTCTCCTCCTCAACTTTTTTTTTGATCCCCCTTTGGTCCCCCCCACAGTCCTTGGTCTGGCTTTGACGGTTGGTCGTTTCTTTTTTTCCTCACCCGATTCTCCCCCTCTTGCTCCATCTCGCTTCTTTACTCTGTCTAGTGAGTCTGATTTTTCTGAACTGCCTTTACTTCCTGTCCGTCCTGTCGCGCATGGGGGGAAATATGAAGGAGTCTCTTTTTTATCCATCATTACTATCCGATCTGCCCCTTTCCTCATAATTTTCTTTGTTCCCTAAGACGCTTTCCCCCACACCCATTGATTGGTTATTTTCTTCTGTGGTTTTCTCAGCTTTTTTTCCCTACCTGTTTTTTTTCTTTTCTCCTCAGGCCTGCAAATGGAAAATGAACCCCCAATTTTAGGGCTGCAGGTCTTTGTTGGGGAAATGACATCCTGGCAATGGCAATACCTCCCCTTCTCTCTGGCGCCAGGAGTGTCCCGCTTAGAGCCTTGTTTTTCCTTGACTGATGCTGGAGTTTTTGTTTTAATCTATTCTTTTTCTTTCTGCTTTTTTTGAGACTGTTTTCCATGATCAATTCTTTTTTTTTTTTTTCATCGTGGTAAGGATTGATACTGCCAAGTGCCGTTTTTATTCCCCCCCGGACGCAAGTCACTTCTTTGCCCCCCCCCACACCCCCCCCACCCCCCCCTCATCCTCAAAATGATTTTTTTTACAAATTCCTGAAAGTAAGCTGTCCTCCATTGAGAATTAGGCCAGATCTTGCGATCCCTTTTTCCCAAGAAGGGAACATCCACACTCTCTTTCTATGTCCTGATGTCAGTCTAATAGTTTCGAGTACCATTTTTGTGTCCTTCCCTTTCCTCCCCCGTCTCTTCCTTCCACATTTTTTCGTTTTTTACCCTTCTCTGTAAGTAGCTCCTTTCGAACCGTTTCAAGAGTGGAGGTAATGATCCCACGTTTTTTCCTGTCCTTCTTACTCACACTGTTCTCCCCTGTAGTTAGATACCCTCATTTTCCTAAAGTTGTTTCGGATATGCTTTTTCCCCCTTCCCTTGGGGTAGTCATCTGGCTGATTTCATACCTGGGGAGGCTCTTACTCCATGTTTTTGTCGGATTGACGTCTCGCCTGCGAGTTTCTTTCCTTTTTTTCCCCTCTTTTTTGAATGCAATTTCTGCTGTTTTTGATTGATGAGTGCTTTTTTCCCGTCTTTCATTGTTCCTCTTCTCGATGGGTTATCGTCCAGTCCCAAAGACCCTTGCTTTCGGTCTGCTGTGTGCTCCCTTACTTTTGTTTTTGTCCCCTGAATGCGAAATTAGAACATCCTTGTTCCGTGACCCCTTTTTTTTTTGTTTTGCCGCGTCTTCGGGTTGCTGCTGCTTGGCTTAGGTCCATCCTCTGGTGTTCCCCCAGTTACCGGAGTCGTCACGTTTTCCTTTCTTCTTCCCTTTACCCGGGTTTCAAGAGACAAGTTTTTATGTTCTTTGAGGTCCTTTGCCCCTCCGAAGGACAATTAGAGTAATCTAATTCCCTGTCCTTCTCCTCTCCTAGTCGCACTCCTCAAGTCTTTTTGAATCTTCGCGCCTTGACGAAGTTTTTCAGTTCTTTCGTCTTCTGTTCAAATTTTCCAGATTGTCATTCCCCTCCCTTTTTTTATCTCCTCATATTTACGGTTCCTTGTTTTTTCACGGTTCCCTCTTCAACTCCCGCCCATTTCTTGCCACCTCTTGCCTCCCACACAGAACCAATAAGTCCCCCTTGATGTTTTTTTTTTCGTTGCGGAAGCACCTCGTCCCCGTCTTCTTCTCTGTTCCGTCCTTTCCTCGTGCTTTTATCCATTATTCCCCCATCTTAGAATTCTTTCCCCCCCAGTGCGTCTAAACGTCCCTTTTTCCGGGGTTCCTCCACTCAGTACTAACATACGGCGTTTCTATCTTCTCCCTTCCTTACTTTAATAGGCGGTCTTTTCTTTTTTTTCCAAGACTTTCCCAACCTTCTTCATCCAAGAGGGGTCAGAGTTTGTAACTGGTCTTGCTCCCCCTTCGTTTAGAATGTAATTTCGTCCCTTTTTTTCCTTTTTACTCTTCATGCAGGATTCCGGCCCCACCCACCTCAGTTTTCTCCTCCTCGCTGGACGGCCCTTCTTCACCCCTATACTCCTAAGTTGTCTAATAGGATTTTCCTCCCTTCCCTTTAGCCTGAAACTCCTTTTTTTCCTAAGGCCTCGACCCTCCTCGTCTGCATGGGTGATTCTTTTTCTTTTCCTCCTCCCAGACCAAGATTCATCTCCCTGGGGTTTCCCCACTACTAAGCCAACGTTGGTCATCTCTTGCAAAAGGGTTCTTCCACCCATCATTCCTTCCCCCCTCTGCCTGGAGTCATAACCTGAAGAAAAGTGTCTTTTTTTTCACTCTTCTCAGCAGTGTTTTTATTCATACAAGGATGATGTTTGATTCTTTCAATAAAAACCACTGTCTCCCGAACCCATCATCCAACACAATTTATCTTCTCTTTAAGCTCCCTTCTCCTTCCCACTCTCCCTAAGTCTTTTGTTTTTTCGCCCAACCCTAATGAAATGGTCCTAACCCTACAGTCTCCCTGTCCACATTTTTCCCTCCTCTCCATCACAAACCTTTTCACATTATTTTTTCTACTTCCTGCAGCTCTTGTCAACTTTTCCATAAGAATCTTCTTGTGGACTTCCGTCTTTTTCTTCTTCTTTCTGTTCGAGAGTTTCAGTTCAAATTTACCGTCCCTGCAAGCAAGCCTTTTTTAACTGCCAAGCGAAACAATTCCCCTTTTTTCTTTTCCCCAGAGAGGATCTTCTTTCCTTAATTTCCCTTTCACCATTACCAAGTTTCCCCAATTGTTGCAAAGTTCTAATTCTTTTTTAGTTTTCTGACACGATGTCACCACCCTCCGTACGGGGCAAGTCTCTTTAACGGTTTTTTGTTTTCCTCCCAAGACGGTACTCACTAGCCGAGTTGAGCCCTCCCTTTCCCTTTCGCCCATCTGCCGGGAGAGAAAACCCTCCCTCTATGACATTTTTCCTCCGGGCCCTCTCTCAAAGACATTTCCCTTTAGCGCTGTGAAGGTAATCTCATAGAAGTATGACTCTTCTTTTCCCCATCTTCCACCGCTCCTTTTGGAGACGTTTGCTGACGTGCTTTTGACCCTAATTGGAAATTCTGGGGGAGCGATGAAGGATCATGTTTATCCATACGCTTTTAGGATACCCAATCCCCACCTCGAGATTCCTCCCCCCCTTAGACATGGGAAGGGTCGGGTGTGTTTTTTTTTGTCCAACTCGATCCCTTTCCAGAATGCCGGAGTACTCGGAGTATCGAAACTTATGTCTTCTCCTTTCTATAGCAGGGTGAAGCCTTTCGCTTTCAACCAGTGGAATCAAAATTTTCGACTTGGAATTAAGCTACGCATTTTCTCTTGTCGACATGTTTCTCTGGTTTTTCCTCCAGTCTCTTTTATTTTTAATAGTGCCCTTTCTATGCGAAGATCTTTTTGCGAATTCGTTCCCGCCCCCACCACGGCCCGCGCATGGTCCTGGGAGGCTTAACCGTTTGTGCTCCTCCTTTTTTTTTGATTGCGCTCCTCACCTTTCTCCTTCTCCGGTTGTCGCCTAAAGCTCAGTGCAAAACTTCCCGTCTTTTTTTCCTGACCCGATTTTTTCCTCTTCGTTTTTTTCGAGAGAGATGTTCAGTATGGTCGAGGCCCTGTCCTTGAGAGGAGTTTTTGATCGCTCCGAAAAAGGATCGGGTATTTCCCTTTTTTTTTCGGCGAATCACGAGCTGTTCTTCACGAAAGGGTCGTTTAGTTTTCTATTTTCCCACCTCGTCCTTGTTGGGGTCTTCTCTTTGTGGCTGGCTTTCCTGCTCACAAATCATAAAGCGCTGGGCCGTTGGGTTCCAGCTCCCCGTAGGCTTGGTTATTTTCCCAACTATACTTTTTTTTCCTCTTCACGGGGCGGACGTAGTTCGAAGTTAAAGCCTTTTTTTCGGGTTACGCCCTCGGAAGGGAGCTTCTCTTTTTCTCTCCCGTCGCCCCATAATTTTCTGAATATCGTGGTGACTCCTATCTTGTTGTCGTGTTGCCCACCCACCCGAACATCCCCCCCTGAAAGTCCTTGGGGGGTAAAACTGAAGTTTCCTCTTTTTTCCCCTACCTACCCTTTTTTTTGCTCTAAGAACGATAATTCTAGCCCATCTTGATTGCATTATTCAAGACAAGGTTCTCTTCCTTGGCTCCCGCGTTTCTGTCCCTTCTATCATTTCTGGGGGACTCCCCGTCGGCATCAGCTATCAAGCATCCTTCGATGCGACGGTTTTCAGGGTAGTTGCTCGAGGCGCGTGTTCTTTTTTTTGATGTCTTTTTTTCAGGCCCCCGGCATGGGTTTTTCCCTTTGTTCTCCCCTTCTTTTCCTTCTTTCCCTAGTGGCTGCCACAACACGCCCCTTCCGCCTCTTACTTGTTGGTTTGTGAAGTCCTCTTCCCACCACTCCCATCTCTGGAGTGCCAACAAGGGGTTTCGGGTGACCGAGTTCCACGTCCCCCCCCCTCTTGCGTTACAACCTCTTGTTTCCTTGTTCTCCCTCCGGCTTGATGAGGGGCTGGTCAGGGAGTGTCTCTACTTCATCCTCCGCAGGCAGCCGGCCCCCTAACTACTTTTTCCCGGTCCTCATGTTGAACGCTTGCTCCCCGTAGGCTGCGTCCCTTTCTTCTATTTAATTTTCCGTCGTCTTTTTCTCTTTTTCGGGGACCAGGTTTGATTCCGGAGAGTGGTCGCAATTTTTCCCGGCGACACTCTATTTTCTTGTTGGTTTTGTTTTTTTCTGGGTGAGAGCTCTTGAGCGTGGGAATCTACTCCCTCTTTTCTCTACATTCACCCCTTGTGTGTTATGATTTGGCGCCTTTTTGTTTTCTTTAAGCTCCCCATTCCTGACCTGAGCCGGGCCTGCTAATTGTTTCTCTTTCAACCCCCCTCATTCCGGTTATTCCGGCGGAGTGTGTTTTCAATCTTCTTTCTGATTCTCCCCCGGTTGGGGCGGGACCCAACCTCCCAACTTGGCGTCTTAGTGGGTACACCCCAACCTTCTCTGCCGGGGCGAGTTTGCGTTGTGCCGGCCAACCCCGGTGGCCCATCATGACCTGCCTTTCTAGAAGAGGCCTTTCTCCCAGGAGGGTCTGAGTGATCCCCGTTTCCCCCTTCTTCGAAGAAGCGGTGCGGCGGTTCAATTTTTTTGCCCATGTTTTATCGTGTTCCTCTGGTCCCGGGTTTTGGTTTCCCCCTGGCGGGCATCGAATGCAATTTAAGTTTTTGCAGGACCTGGCGTTCCATCGTTCTTTTTCTCCCCAAGAACTGGTACAACTTACCTCTTTTGTTCTGTGGACGTTTGTGATCGTTTTTTGTTTTTTTCCCGCCTCAACTCCTATCTAGTCGGCGTCCCTTCTTTTCTTCTTATGGTGCGTATGTGCCGCCTTGGTCCTTTTTTACTGGTCGAATATGACGCGCAGGTGTTTCCCTCGAAGGCGAGATTATACCTGTCACTCTTTCCTCTCATCTGAGCCCGTCTTAATCTGTCCGTTTTTCCCTTGCCGCAGCTTTCCCACCCCTGCTCGGGTTAGAAGGATTGGTTGTGGTGGTGACCTCTGTTCCAGACTATGTCTCTTTCTTTAAGTACCCTTACTTCCTTCCTTTTTTTTTTCCACAACACAGTCGTCTATCGAGAAGATTTCTTTTTAGAAGTTTACCGGCACGGCCAACGCTTGCCTCGCACTTCCTTTGCCTCTGGCCCCCACAGGAGAGTCTCTCTTAGCCTTAGTTTTACGTGATCTCTTCCGAGCGGAGCATAGATTGGAATTATTAGAGACCCTGGTCCTTCTGCTTTTTTGAAACGCTCAAAAGCCTTTTCTTTTCACTCCGTTTTGATTTCTTTTCTGTGAATACGGCAACGTACGACGTTCTTTTTCCGGGCAAATTATTGGCTTCCCCCATGCCCCTACTCAAATGACCTTTGAGTCCCCGCCACTTTCAACAGGGCCGTACGCTTTACTGTTAGCATTCGTTTCTATTCCGTCGAAATTCCCTTTTTCCAATTCTTGCCAGCCCCACTTTTTCTATGGCACCCCTTAATTTCTCCCAGCGATTACCCGTCAGTGTGATTCCGACTTTCCCTGGCTCCTGGAGGCCCAACTTTGAGCAGTCCCTCTCGCAGTCCTCTTCCTTCTGACCAGAGTGGGGTATGAGATCCAAGCTTTTTATTTTTTTTGTTCCTTGCGGTTCGTCTCGTGAATACTCTTCCCTTTTTCTCTCGATTTTTTTTTCTCCAGCGCAAGGGGGAGTCGCCTTGCTGTAGAGTTTAACATACCGTCTTTTCGGCTCGGACTAACACGCTTTTTTGGTTATGTTCCCTCGAGAAGGCGATCTTGCCTGTGCTCCGACGCCTCTTTTAGTTGTGGCCCTCTCTTCGTTTCTTCTGGTTGGTCGGCTTACTTGCTTTTACGTAACCTCCATGCCCCTTGATATGTAGACTCTTGTGCCTAGTTAGTTTGTGGTCTCTTTTTCTTTTCCGGGAATTTGCCATCTTCCCGAATGAGACCTTTGCTGTACAGTGACGATGTTGCGTGGCCGTTCAAGTTCAGGGTGTTGCTTGGCCTGTAGCTCACTAGTGTGCGGCCTTTCATTGAAGCAAACTGCTTCTCTCACGTTGGCCGTCAGTCAAGTCAGTTTACCTTCGATGTTAACTCTTTCGTCCACGTAGGTTTTTAGTCTTCTCTTGCCTCGAAATGCCAGTCTCGGCCCTCTCTTCAACATAAGAAGGATCTTTTCTCGCCCCCTACTCTCGGAATCGTATGTTTGCCAGACGTAGCGTCTGTGCGTTTATTTCATTTCCTGCTTTCCCGGCATAAATGAACACCCTGCGTCTCGCCTCGATGGAAGTGTTTGGGGTGTTTCTCTCTTAAGGTGAAATGGGCAGTCCCTTTCTTTAACCTCAAGCAGTCTTGCCCTAGGGCTCTCCCCCCAGACACAGAAGGATAACCAGACCGTTGTTGTTCTTCCTTACGCGTAAGAAACGAAGGGGATTTCGGCTCTCAGTTTCCGTCTTGATGTTCGGGAGGTTTACGGATTGAACCCATCTCCTCCTCTTCCCCCATGAGCGGTCCAATCGAAATGTACACGGACCAGGGGGGCGTTCTGGTCCCACCTCCACCAGAAGAATACCCCCATACCATTCGTCAGATCCGACGCGATTAATCCAATATTTGAGGCTTGGTCCCCCTCCCAGTCACGATCACCCACCGTCCCCACCTCCCAAGTTCCAACTTTCGGGCACTAGTTTGTACCTGGTATCGTGCGAAACACAAATCGTTGTCGCTGTCCTTTTGAACGAACTTTTCGTTCGGGTGAGTATGCAGCCGGCTTTCACCTTTCCCCCATAACGTTTGCCCTAGACGTCTCTGTCCCCTTTTTCCCCCCACTGGGCAAAAACTTGATTTCTGCCCCCGTTCGGATCTCTTCTTTGATACATCTCGGCGCCGGCCCTCTTCCCGTCTCTGATCCTTCTCCCCCAGCATCCCTTCTTCTGTTGCGGCTGAGGTTTCGGGAACATACGAATACGACTTTTATGCTTTGTTTGTAAACAAGAACCTCCTTTTTGTTTTCATCTCTTTCCCCCCCCCCCTGACTCCATAATGTAAATTGAAAAAATAGCTATAAGAACCTGGACTGCTTTTTGGGCCCGGATATGCCTCACTTTTCAGGCGGCCTAAGAAAGTTGCTGCTTTTTTTCTTCCTTACCCTTTTCCACCAAATTCCTCCCTTTTCCCCCTCTTCCTGTCCCTCTTTCGCGGGATACATCTTTGCCCCGCATGCAAGTTGGAGAAACTCTCCTGCATCCACTTTTTCCCCGCCCGCCCATACCAAAGTAAGATTGAACATCAACGCATCTCTTTCTCCCCTTTCATATCAATACGTCATGCAGATTTTTTCCACCTTCGCCACTCCTTTTTGGTTTTGTTAAGTTCTTGTCTCTGTCCTTCTTCCTTAGCTTCTACGACCCCACTCCAAGAAATCAAGCCGCTGTTTTTCCCTTCAGTTCCGTTCCCCAAAGGCGGCTTTCTGCCTCGAGTTTTCTGTCTTGGAAACTCCCCTTCCTTTTTTCCACATAGTCTAACTTTTGGTAGTCCGTCTGACTCCCCCCTTCCTCACCCCCCCCCCACTCCGTCCTTGACAAGCTCGGGGCACGTCGTTTTTTTCTGTCCTTCCGAGGTAGCCATTAGCCGATTTTGACGGAAACTCGAACCTTCCTTCTTCTGAAGGTTCAGCAAAAAGTTCCTCCTCTCAAAGACAGACAAGCTTCCTTCTCCCACCCCCCATTTCCCCCTGTAGCATAGCTGGTCCTTTCTTTTTTTTCATGACTTGACTCCTTGGATTCCAATCCCTTTCCCCCCCCCCCGTTTTCTTCCTTCCCTTAAGTTCAGTTGACTTTCTTTTCTCTTGTGCGAGAATGATTAGAGTGCGTACCCTCTTCTTCTCCCCCCCCGGTTTATTGTCCTCTACCACTCCCCCTTGTTTATCCTCAAATTCATTTTTTTGATTTGGGTTTTCTTTCCTAGCCCTCCTTTTCACGCGTAAACTTTTTTTCCCCTGGGGTCTCTTCTTTGCAAGGGTGAATTTTTTTCCCTTTGCCTTTCGCCCCCGTTTAATCCAAAACTTCTGGCTTTCCTCTTTCCGATTAGCAAGTGAAGACGGTGTCATCCCTTTTTGATCTTTTTCGTTTCATTCCCCCTCCCTCCTAGATGTAATTCTTTCCTGTGCCCTTGGAACTATCTGGTGATCCTTCCTGATCCCTAGCAGAATAAACCAAACTCCCCTCCGCTTCCCTTTTAGAGGAAACGTAAGTCTTCTCTTTTTTTTTCAGCCTTTTTTCTCGTCTTTTTCTCATAACAGCGCTTCTTTCCTCTAGCAACCCCTCCTCTACGGAGGGACCGGTTTTTTTTCTCCAAATTTGTGTCTCTTCTTCTTTTTAAGATCCTCCTTTTTGTGTTTTCTTCATGACGATTATTTCCAGTAGGCAAAGAAGGTCCCTTCTCTCTTTTTCTATTCCCGCCACTTTCGAGGATGAGCCCTTTGTCTTCGAGCCTCTCTCTCTTTTTCCTAAAGGAAGGCCCTAGGGGAGTGGTCAATTCTCTTTCTTTGGCTTTTTGTGTGGTTGCTGCCTGGGGAGAGTGATCTCCCTCTTCTTCCCTTTGTAGGGGGCAAGAGGAAATTCGCTTTAGCTTGGACTTTTCCCCTTCCCTCCTTTGGCCGAAAGCTGCTTTCTCCCCCTTCCTTCTCCTCCCCCATAGTTTTTTTCCACTTTGTTAAGACCGGCTGATTTTTCACCTTTGCTTAGTCGCCCCCCTCCTGGGGACTCCTCGTCGGAGCGCTTCCCTGCTCTCGTTTCCCAAAAAAGAACCACAAAAGGCCCTTTTACTTTTTCTACTTCCCTTTGTTCTGGGTAGATTCACTCAAAAAGACTCTTGTATTATCTCTTACTCCCTCCCCTTCTCGAAAAAGAGATTGAAGGAGTGTCATCCACTGTCCCCCGCCCAGGCGCACCAATCAGATTTTGTGTCATCTGTTTTCAGTCCAAAGTCCAGGAAGTCTTCTCTGACTTCCTCCCCCCCGCTGATGAGTAAGTTTTTTAGTTTTTTTCTTCCTTCCTTTTTGTGTCTTCAGTGTGATGCTTAGGCGGTTCTTTTTTCCCTGCCCCCGGCCTATGGGTCAGGCCATCCCGGTTTCTTCTGTCAGATAATGGGATTTCCTAGTGTTATTCCCCCCCCTCTCCCTCTCTTCTTCCGGTCTGTTGTCCTCCCTTCCCGGAGGACGACAAAAAGTTTATTCTATGACTTTTCCAACCCAATTTTGGTTCTCTCAGGGGATTGAGTTCCACGTACTTTCCCTTCGTCCGACAAACCGCCTTTTCGGGTTTGACCAGTTTTTTTCTTCCTTTCTTCTTCTCTTTATGGAGTATAGTGTTCCGGGGCTTTTTCCTTTCCCTTTTCTCCCCCAATCAATACGCCAGAACGCTTCCTCTTTTCACGCCCCCGCACGTTCTTACTGAGTCGCCCTTTGCATTCTCTGTGGGGGGGTGTGGGTTTTTTTTCTTTTCCTCCCCGCCAGTCCACTTGTATGATCTCTCTCTTACTTGTGGTATTTCTGATGGTACCATTTTTGATGGCCTGACGATGTTCGCCCTTCAGGCTACATGCAGCCTATGGAGTCCAGTCTTCTCTCTTCTTTCCCTCACATTGTGTGGCTGATGTGTCTTGGACCTTTTCCTCCCCTTCCAACCGCAGCCTTTCGGATGCAGGTGATTTCTCCCTGGTTCAGTCTGCGTGCCCAACAATGCACTTTCTTCTTCTCGGCTTTTTTCCTTTTGGCATGAAATCTTGGGTTATCCCGAACCTTTTTCCCCCCTTTATGAACCTCACAAGTTTTGCTTTCCCCCCCCCCCCAAAGATGCGATTTCACGGTTTATGGATTTTGACCGACCCGCCCTGGCCTCCTCTTCGTTAATGCTCGAATGCGCCCCCTTCCCCTCTTTGCCGGCTCCTTTATTCACTTGCCACCCGTTTCTTCCTGAGCCTTTTTCGGATTCATAAGTGGGTGGGCAAATTTTTTTCCTCCCTCTTCTTGTATATACGCTCCCCAACCTGGTATGTGGGCAGTTCCCTCGGCTGCCCTCTCCTCACAGGATCACTCAGTCCTCTGGACATGGCCGACGCCCCCCGCTGTTTGTTTGAACGATCCCCTGTACCACTCTTTCCCTCGTGGGCTGTCGGGGAGGTTTGTTTATTGAAGGATTGGGGAAGGGAACCCCAGCCTCAACTCTGGATTCTACCTCCCGCGCGGGGCGATCCAGGATGGGAATGTATATGTTTTTTTTCGTGCCCCCTGCCCACGGGGACTTTTACTTTCGTTACTGCATTTTGTGACCTCGACAGGCGAGATGTTTCCCCTGTTCCAGTTTCAATTGGAAAACCGCTTGCAGTTTTCCTGGGACGCTTGTCTTGGCAAAGTGTCCTGTTACGGATTGGGTGCTGGTTTGTGTTTCTCTGTCTTGTTCCTCAGGCTGTCGTGCGTACTCCCCCATTTTTCACATGCACAAACTCCACAGAACTTCCAGATAGGCGAGTTCTCCGGTTGTTTTTTCCTACTTCCGCTTCCACTTTGCAACCTGCTGTCCGCACAGGTCCTGACGCTGTTTTCGCCTCGTTTTGCGACGATCAGATCTGTCTTCTTGAGCTCGCCGTCGCGGGAGACTGCTTTTTTTTTTAATTCATTCCTTCCTGTTTCATTGGCGGCGGGCCTTTAAAAGCTCCCCAGCCAGATGGCGTTTCACGCCCGGTGCCGGATGGAATCTTCCCACTACGACGACTGTTTCTTTCTTTTCCTTTCATTTTCATTGGGCTTGCCTCCCATGAAAGCTTATCATTTATTAGAGGACCCCCCCTTAACCTCGCACGACAATCGGCCGACTTCTCCCAATTTTTTTTTTTTTGGCCCCCTCTCCCCCTCTAACTTCACCCTTTTCTGTCAACAGAGGGCCCCTTTTTTTAACCCTTTATTTATATGGCACGCGGAAGTTACCTATCTCTTTCCCTTTCCTTGTGACTCCTCCACTTTCTCCTCCCACCAGAATCCTTGCAGGCAAATAGGTTTTGCTTCAGTTCGCTCCTTTCCCTCTACACCCGTTCTGTTTCCTGAGCCCCCTCTTTTATTTTGATCCCCAGAAAGGCGACGCCCTGGCGAGGTCGTTCTTTTTTCCCCCGACTTCTTCTTTTTCCCTCTACCGTTGGTTTTCTCTCTTTGGCCGAGCCCGACCGCTCCACTTTGGGCGTCGCTTTTCTTCTTAGTCCCAAATACCCGCGTTTGAGGCTCTCTCCCTCCACGCTCTCTCGTGTCGGATTAAGGAGCGGATCTCCTGAAGGGCATTGTGCATCTGCCCAGTGTCTTTCCCTTCACCTGAGGCGGT
>Ga0179593_1326371_pt1 | contig 16583 bp, 18 predicted proteins | sample CZODoug2_1_08_16_FD_185931 | JGI IMG/M metagenome (GOLD analysis project Ga0179593, IMG submission 185931) | Vadose zone soil fungal communities from Angelo Coast Range Reserve, California, USA - CZODoug2_1_08_16fungal (PacBio error correction) | ecosystem: Environmental > Terrestrial > Soil >... | reverse complement strand
GCTCTCTGTTTTTGTCTGGAAATTCCTTACACGAAACCCTATCCAACTTCGTTTGTCTCTCTTTTCTTAAAGGTTGTCGTAACCTTGTTCTGCAGAACCCCGACCCGAGAAAAATTTCTTGACGTGAACCCACTTTATCCGCGTACAGATTCTTTTTTTTTTGCCGCATCCTCTAGACTTTTTCGTCGAAGCTCAGAATGCGCTGCCGCCCATTCTTACCCCCCTGTTTTTTTTTCTCGGCCATCAGACGTAATCAAAACTTCCCCCCCCCCCCGTGTAGCTCCTCACCCCCCTTGCACTGGCGCCCCTATGCGTCTTGCGGTGCATCGCTCTTCTGAGAGAACATTTCTTTCCAAACGCGAATTTTTTAAATTTCGATGCAGACCTCCTCCCCAGAAAGATCATTTTTCGATGAAATTCTTTCTTTTCCTTTCACGTAATGAACCTTTAAGCCGCGCCTCCAACAGGGAAGGAGTAAATCTTTGTTAAATTTGGATTCATACCTTGGCGGGCCGGTAGTCTTTTTTGAGTTCCTTGGTTTTTCTATGTGAGCCTACAGTTCTACTTGCCCCGGGCCAATGCGCCGCAACATGGATACCAGGCCCTAATAATGGACGTTGGAAGATGTTTCCCTTTCCCCTTTTTGGAACAGTCGTGCCTTTCCCAAGTTTGAAAGTAGATTGTGGAGGCCCTTTGTGCAGCGTCGCTGTGCGCAGACCTCCTCCTGCGAAAAATATATGCTACCTTGCACCCCCCATAGAGAGCTCCCCTCCCAGCGGCCCCCCCCTGAAAAAAGTGATCGCAGGGTTTGCTATGTTCTAAATCCCACAGTACAACCCTCTTGTCTTTTTTTTGATCTAAAGGCTTGGGCCTTCCGTGAGAGTTCGATTTTCTCCAAGATTAAAGAGCTGAATTGGTTGCCCCCTATTTACAGACCCGGCTTTCGGCGGTAGCTTGGAGACATGGTTCATCTTTTCTTCTCCTTGAGCTTTGCACCACGAATGTTTTTCCCTACCCTGCCGCGTTTGACGCGGGTGTCCCTTCTAAGAAGTCTTGTCTTGTCAATGAGATTTGAATTTCGCTTGCGCTTACGGAACTCTTCCCTTAAGATTCTCTGTCGAGCATATGGCAATGCCCTTTCCCTTTCCCCCTCTCTACGTCGTTCGTTGGCCAACCCCATCTAAATGTCCTCTAAGGGTTGATTTCTTTATCTCTGTGCACCCTGCAACTTCATCGGTTCTCTTTCTGTTGGCTTCGTTTTCCTTGGGACTTTTCAGAATTTTCCCCTGGTTCGCCGAACGGGCCTCGGTGGACTTGTGCACCCTATCTATCACCGTTTGCCCCTTCGCTGTTTTTAGGGGTGCCTCTTTTGACAATCACCCCACTTATGGCGGATTGCTCGTAACTTTTATTTTTCCCCCGCCGATGGGTTTTCCTCGTTATTTTAACCCCTCACCCAGTAGAGTGTGGTTATCTTTTTTCGAGCAAAGAACCGACATTATGTCGAGGTTAGCCAGATTCACGGCAACGGGAGCATGGCATTTCCCCCTTGAGAATTTGCAGTGCTTCTTCCTCCAAGCCCAGGGATCAATTGTTGTCCTGTGAATCTTTTATAGATCCTTCTAGGAGTCCGGGTGTGGTTATGTCGACGCTTCGTACAGCTGTTACGATTTTGCCCCCCCGACATGATATCTATTTTACTCCTCTCTCCCTGTTGTGAGATTCCCCATGGTTGTTCTTTCGTCCACCCCTCGGAGGAGAGACCGCCAATCCCACACTCTATCTTTATGGATCCCTATGCCCCCCCCCGCGCTTGAAACCCCCCCTCTTTTTGGCCGTACATAGTGCCTCCGCTGTGCTCCGCCTTGATGAACTTTTTCATCGTCAGGAATCCCCCCTTGAAGGTGATCGTTTATAGAAACTCCCCTGCGGTTCCCTTTCTCCAAATCTTCGCACACTCTCATTTCGGTTTTTCTAGCACGCAGCGGACACCGGTCCTGTCCATGAACCCCCAAAAAGGCCCTTTTATCCCTAAGAGATTTTTTGATGGATTTGCGTTCCCCGTCCCCCCCCCATCGCTGCTGAGCATGATTGAATCTCTGCAACTTCCATCGATTGTCCCCTGCGTCCCCTGTTCCGCACCAAGGGTGTTAACCTTCTTTTCCATTCATGAACGTTCAAATCAACCCTATACCTTTTTAGTGCCGTATTCTTCCTCATGTTTATTTGCATCTTTTTACTGAATGTTTTTGCACCCTCCCTAACGAGTAGTGCTTGATTCCTGGGAGAAAATCCTGCGTCTTCTCGCCCGGTCCCTGTCACGACGGTATCGCTAGGCGACCTCCTCCTTTTCCTTCTTCAATCAAGAGCTCCCCCCCAGCTTTCCATATTTTATTTCTCGTTGTTTTTTGTTCACAAACCCCATGGTTTTTTATTACTCCTTTTTTTCGATAGCATATTTCCTTCTCTCACCCGGCGATAACATAGCCGGAATTTATTTTTTTTCAACCAAATTACGCTACTGCCTACCTTTCGGATTCCTTTGACATTCTCCTCCGTTCCCTCTCGGATCAGAAGCATCCCAATAAGCCACCCCAGTTTTTAGAGCCCCTCCCCCAAATGATCTATCAAGGTTTCTGGTGGGGCGCTCATTATCTCTTCTTGTCGTATTTCTTTAGGTTGTAGACGATACTGTTCGGGTAGTCAGCAAATTGCAAGATGTTTAACCCTTTGGTTTTCATGCCCACTGGTAACCGCTAATGTCCAATTTTGACCCTCACCAGATTCTTCTAACAGTCCGTCTTTCTTTTGCCTTGTAGTTTTTCCATATGTTAAGTGGTATAGAGTACCTGGCGGGGGGGGGGGGTGGGTGGTTTTTTGGTGGTCTTCCCCAGTGTTCGATTTATGCTATTTTAACATTTTTTTTATTTATAGCCGAAAAAGTCCTCGCGTGTCCTGTTCCGTATTCTCCGGATGAATTACTTTTCTTAACAAATGCATGACTCAGCACTTTGTGCCTTTCCTTGATCTCCCCAATTTCTTTCCTCCCGCACCCACCCAATCCGCCTTTTTTTCCGGCACAATGTGGTGATATCTTCTTTGCGTGTTCCCTGACTTTCCTTCCCCCCCTAGTTGTTCCGTCCCCTTCCCTTACTAGGATGTGTAGCCACCTCCACGCTGCTTCTTGGAGATCACACTTTAAAGTGCGTTCTTAATGGCTGTTTTGTTATCGGCGTGTATGATTTCTATCCGCTTCCATCTCGGCATTGCCCTCCCCCTCCTCTTTTCTTGGTCGCGCACTTTCGTATATGGCCATCAACTCTTTCCTGGTGAGGATGGCCATGCGAGCATTCTTGCTTCTTTTTTTTTGGCTCTTTGCCTTCGTATCACCCCACTTTTTTCCCTTGTTTTTTCGATGTCTTATCACCGAGACAATGTTAAGCTAGTCTGCTGGGGGGAATTACTTGCCTTTTGGTGTTGAGCATATCTTCGTTGACTTTTCAACTCCTCCACGATACAATTATGCTTCCCCTCTGGGGATTTTTTTCACGGAAGTAAGAGGATAGCCCCCCAAAGCTAAGACCACCCCCTCAAAGCATAACTTGAATAGCGTCTCGGTTCTCCCAAGATTTGATTGCCGTTCCGACCTACCGTTCCCAAGAAGATCAGAATGGTTTTTGTCTTCCCCCCTGATTCTCGAGGAGACGAATCATTCCTATCAAAGCCTGCATCACAGACATCCTTCCCTCCCCTTTCACGTTGTTGAGTTCTTCACCCTGTTTGGGACCGGTTTTGCTTTTACTACATCGACTAGCTGGCCCCAAATTTTTTTTCCACGGCGGTTCCCCCAGTGATCCCTTGCTGCAAACACGCTACTCATTCTACTTTGCCCCGCCCTCCCCCTCCCGGATTGTTTAGTCCCATGCCCCTTGTACTCCAGGGACGCGCTACACATCGGAATGATATCTTTGGACCATTAACTTCTCCCTCCTTCTCAGACTTTCCCGGAAGGCCCGGAGGGATTTTGTCGGAAGGGTCGCTTGAGCTACATAGAGCTTTTGTGTTCGGGCTAATTCCCCTTTCTGTACGTCAGAAATGATAAAAGAGAGACCCTCCCAACTGCTTTTTTACCTACGACTCCTTTTTCGCCTAGCCAGCTGGTGTACTTTCAACTTTACCCTGGACCCCTTCCCCCCCCTTTTTTGGACCCGTTTGTCCCGAATGTTTCTGTCATGTTCTTCCTTTGATGACTAACATTAGCTTAAAGGATTTTAGACTGCCCCCCTACCTCCTTTGCTTCGCCCTCGATTAAGGCAGTCCCCGCCCCACAGAATAAAATTGCTTTTTTGTCTCCTTTTGGGTTTTTCTCCCCCTTACCGTACCAACTATTGGCTGGTTGTTCTTTCTTTTCTACCAGTCGTGCCTTTTGGGCTCGTGTGATGACTTTGCCAAAAGTCGTAAGAGGTTGGAAATGGGATCAATTTTCATCTCGGTGGTAGGCGGTTCCTTAATATCGACTATATTTTTCTTCTTCTTGCTCCACATATTTTTTTCAAACCGTTTTGTTTGAAGGATACGCTCGTTGGCTTTTCCCTTCGATCTGCGATGCGCCTACGCGTCCCTCTTCCTTCTGGACGCTTTCTTCTCTTACCGCGTCCCCTTGTTTGGCCATCCCCTCCCTCTTTAATTCGTTAGGTTTTTTCCCCACCCCAGTATTTTACTTTCTAGCCCTTTTTTGTCTTCCCTTATAGCTCGGCCAATTAGACCATTTATTCATGAAGTCGTTTGTTGCTTTCCTTTTTCAGGAATTTTCCTGAATTTAACCCTGGTCTTCCCCCGCAGGGAGTAGTACCGTAGTTTGGCCTCGCAAAATATCTTGAAGAAGTTAAGCCGCCCTTTTGGTGCGGGGACGCCTCCCTCTGAGGAGGAGGATCTTTGAACTCTGGTTGGTTCAACGGACTTCATGGGTACTTTTTTCTTCTCCTAGTCCCTCCCCCCGCTAGATTTGGTTTGGACTTTCAAGAGAACGAAAGTCTAGTTTTGTTCGAGTTCGGACATATACCCTTCACGTGTAGGCGCTTTTTCCCTCCTCATTTCCTCAATTTGTTTCTTCCAGAACTCAAGACCCACATTTCATTTTATTTTTTTTTTGGGCCTCCTGTGAATCCTTTCATTTTAGAATTGGATTTTTTCTTGCGATCGAGACTTTCTTGGTAGGTGCGACCCCCGACAGGAAGTTTTTCTTTTCTCTCCCCTTTCCTACCCTCCGGGGGTTTTTTTTTTGATTTTGATGACTTTTCCGTGGTTCCTTCCCTCGTAACATCGGTCCCCTCTTTTTCAATCCCCACCCTCACCTCTAATATTGCTATGCGCCACGAGGAAAAATTCCCCTGCCTCCCCAATTGTTTTCTAGGCCTGTTTTTTCTGCTTTAGTGCCCTTCTCCTTCACGCTTGATGACAGCTTTTCCTTCCCACCTGTTGCCGTTTTCCTCGAACATGTTGATAGCTTTTGGTTTTTTTTAGCTCAAACTAGCCTTATGTGTTTTCTTTCTTTCTTCGAGCACGCATCTTCCCACACTATAGTCAGCAAACCTTTCTCTATAAGGGGGGTATTTTGGAGCTGTCCCCCTCCCCCCAGTAGCTGCTCTATCCTAGATTCCCCTTCACACCCCCCCTTTCTTTTCTTTCTTCCCTTTGTTCTGTTCCGAACCATTTTTGCGCCACCTTCCCTGAACGTCCATCGACAAGATTCTACGTATTTCTTGTAAGTTTTCCATCTCCTATATCCCCACCCTGTCCTCCTTTTTCCCCTCTCGGGACGTCTGTTTTTCCCCCCCCCCCTGCACGAAGTAGACTTCTACTTTTTGTTCTCGGTTCGAACAAGGGTATTGCTGCTCTCTGCAATCGTCTGATATTTCCCCTTGCCATATCTTTATCTTCTGCAACTCAATTAGCTCTTCCTTACGAACTCGCTCGGGTTTTTCCAACCTTTTGGATATAATAGGATTCTAGATAGACTCTCCGGGACATCTTTTCCAATCCCCATGCACTCGAGGCACCTTCCCTGTCTCTAAATTAGCCTTCAACCTCCTTTCGGAGATCCATCCGCACCTCTTTTTTTTCGACGACCTGGGTCCTTCCCCTTTTTTTTGTGATCACCCACGCCATCTTGGTCGGTGGATTTGTCTTCTCAGCGCCAAACTTAGCGTTAAGAGGTTAATGTTGGGGGAGCCAGTAATCGGGTCGATAATCTTTAGGTGGCGTCTTTGAGCATTTTGTCATGCGTTTCCTTGTCATTAGATCCCTGACGCTAACATGGCCCCCCCCCCCCCCATTCGTTCCCATTGGTACCCGAAGCCTTCTTTGAACCCTCACCTCTGCTACAAGTTTTTCCTTTCAGTCTCTGTTTCCCCCCCCCCCTTTTTTTTTTTCGTTTTGCCTTCCATTTCTTCTGTCCCCTTGCCCACACTGTTCTAGGATTTTGCTTCATTCAAAAGGACCCTGAAACCCTCCTCGCGGGCAGAGCCGTTTCCTTCTTGCGTTTCCCCCTTATTGTCATCACCCTCTTATTTCCCCAATAGGTTTATCGAAGACTGTGTATAGCTCCCATTTCTTCTCCAATTTTTTTTCCTCACCTAAAAAATCCTGAATTTTTCTTTCCTGGTATTATGTTTTTTGTTCGGCAACCATGTTATCCTCTTCTGTTCTTGCTTTTTCTTACTGCTAAGTGTTTGCCCCGTGTTCCGAACTTTTACCCCTTTCCTTTTTTCGTTTGTCACGTGCTGCTGACTTTTGATCCCCAATGCACTTGGCTTTGAGCTTTTAAATGGTGTGTTTCGAGGTTTTCTATGAGTTTCTTTTCCATCCGCTATCCGTTACATCTCGAATTGAATACGCCTTTGGCTCGCCCCTTTCCGAATCTGCTTTTCACGAACATTCTTGTTTTTTCCGGCTTGGTCTCGTTTTGACGATCGCGACTCCCTTTCTTTTCTTGTTCTTGTGATTCTTCCTTGTCGTCTACTGTTGGTTTTCGGCATGGCTCTCGCTGGCTTCGGACCCAGCAAAGCCGAGCCCTTCTCCGCTTGTTGTTGATCTTCGTTCCCCTGTCGTGATGCCACACCTCGAACCACCAAAGGGTCCCAATTACTCTGCTGGATTTGTTAGCCTCTTCTTTGATCACCATTTTTTTCCAGAACATTGCAAACCCCACCTCCAATGAATATGTTTCTAGCCCAAGCCGCCCCCCTTTTATTGGATTTGCCCTCTTCTCCTGAACTGTTCCTCCTCCAAGCGTTAGACCATAATTTTTCGTTGCCTTCAATTCTGATAGTTCCTCTCTACCTTTTAATCATTCCCCCTCTCTCCATTGCCTTCCTTAGAAAGTCCCACCTTGTTTTTTGGCGTCTCCAAGACGCCCCTTTTTGTTTTTTTTTTCCGACATCCTTTGCACATTTTTTTCCCCTTACTTTTCCCCCTAGGAAAGCCCTGCCCCGCCTCACTCTTAATTGGTGAAGAATCATTCGGATGTGTGCAGTTCCTCCATGCCCAACGTTTGATACGGAGCCCTCCTCCCCTGCTGAGTACTTTTTTTCTTTTTAACCCATTGTGAGGTTTCCTCTTGCAGACGGAAGGAGTAAGCAGACTTCCCTTTTTTTTCCTTTACTTGGTCTGAGCCCCCTCTCGCCCCAGCTTGTTTTACGGCAGTCCTACGATAAGCTGACCCAATCTAGCCAACTTACAACTTCCCCCCCCATCAGCTGTTGGACTACTCAGCTTTTTTCCCTTGTTAACGGGACCCCCCCCCCTCCTGGCTTTTTACCAAGTTGGAAATTTTGATTTTTTCCTTGGCGTTCTTTTCCCTCCAATTGCTTTGCCCTCCCTCCGCATTCCTCCCCAAACTTTACGCGCCACCAGTAACCTTTTTTTCTACGATCGAACTTTAAAGCTGACCTTTCTTCTATTCCCCCAAACCAGAAACCCTGATTGCCCTTTTGTGCTTATCCAACTCAAAGGAACAAATTTTCGGTTTTTGTAATATTATTCACTTCTTTCCCAGGTGCGAGTTCCCCCCGTTTCCTCCCCAGTCGTCCTGAGCTATCTGTGGAATCATTGTCAATTTCCCTATTTTTAGGAGTTTTTTTACCTTAATATCGTCTCCGTCCGATGAGACCCCACCCATTTTCCCCAAAACCGCGAGTTCAGAGGGTGAAGGACCTCTTTGCTTGTAATAGGATTTCCTCTTTCTGTTGCGCAAGAGGACCTCTCGCTGGACGACTGCCTCTAGTTTGCAAGGGGTGAACCGAGCCTCCGCTTTCCCCCGACGGTTTTTCCACTACCATACGTCCTCTTCATCTCCCTAATGGTTTTTTGTCTACTGAAACTTACACCCAATCGTAGGTCCTCCGTTTCGCCACTTTTTTCCTTTCATTTTCAGTTCATTTGAAACCTTTTTGGTCCCGACTCAGGTCGATTTTGACAGGGCGGTTACAACCATATCTTCATCATGTGTTCCCTGCGCTTTTGGGTTGTTCCTCCTTCAAACATCCCCAGGAGAGGAGTCGCACCCCTATTTTGCGGGTAAAGGACTTCACAACTTTGGTCTCCCCCGTGTTCTTTCTCGACACCTACAAACTCCTAGGTTTGCTTATATGTTGGGCTGCCCCCCCAAGCACGCAATGCGCCTTTTCTCCCTAGTTTGAGTGACGATACCTTCACCCCTGTTTTCTTTCCTACTTAGGACTTCATACGGAGGAGAGATGTTGTCCCTCTCCACGACCCGGTCCATTCCCGACCAGTCCATTTTTCACTTTTTCGGCCTTCGTTGTTTCCTATTGGATTTCAATTTTTAATATCCCCGAGTGTTTCTTGTTCTTTTGTTTCTACGACTCCCATTTTCCATGTTACGAGGGCTGTCAAAAATCCCTGATTATTTAGCTTTCTCCGAAGTTTGGTTTTTTTAGCCGATTTTCACCGGTGGAGTTTGGCGCCCAGCGGAAAACGACGGTCATCCTCGTAGACCATCCCAAACGTCCCCCAAATTAACTTTCGAGATCACAATATTTACCCCCAAAGATTTTGCCTCCCACCCTTGATTTTTTCTGTTTTTCCCCTTTCGTTCATAGTGAAAGTTGCCTTCTCCGCTTGATTGACTTCATGCGTCTTGACACCTTTGCCTTTCTCGTTCTTTGAATCCCCCCCAACCCTTAAGCCTGGGGCCCTCTCCCAAAGACCCTTCACACTATTTGTTTTGTTGATCGCCGAGCCCCCCGCCTTACACATTTATTTTAAGTCCGTGGACCCCCACTATTTAGCTCCGCTCCCCTGTTTTCTTTTCACGTTCGCCCCCCCCACCCCCATGTGATTAGTTTTCTCAGAGATTTCGCACACTCACACTGATTCCTTGTCTTCCCTCCCCCCCCCAGGGTTTCCAACTATTAAATTAATTACTTCAACGAAAACGAGGTCCAGATTTTAGGTTTGCATTTCCGTTGCGATCTCTCAGAGGACAGCACACCGCTATATGAACGACTGGCAGTAATTTTTTTTTTCCCCCCCACGCCCCTCTTTGTTCGTGATTTCTTTCTTTAGGTGTCCAATTGCTATTCATCCCTCTCGTTCCCTACTTTATATTCCTCTGTCCCCCCCCCCCTTTTCGTGAATCTTTGCCCCAGCCCCCCCCCCGATTGGATAATTAACCCGTCAAACTCGCGGTTTTCCAACCCACGTTGTTCTCTCTCGGATCTCGAGATTCCTGGCCTTCTTGCCTCTCCAGAGAGAAATCGTCTTGAACGGTCCAAAAATTAGCCTGTTAATTATGACCTCCCTCCCCCGTTCCCCCGTACTGCTCACCTTCCGATTCCTCCCCAACCGCCCAGAGGTGTTACTTTGTCTCTCCGCGCCCCAAAATTCTCATCACTTTTCTGTTTTTCTCTTTTTCCTTATCCTCGTAGATCATTTGATTTGTGGGAGCGAGGCCTGGGACCCCGTTAAGCGTTTTTTGTCTCTTCCCCAAATTCCAGATGAAACCCCTCTTCCCTCACCTCATTTTTTTCCAACTTGGTAAATGCACGATAGTGTCAACCCCACAAAATCATGTTGCCCCCCCTGCTCAGTGTATGTGCCTTTTCTTTTGATCTCTTTAGTTTTCGTCTAGGAGCCAGGAAACAACGGTTCTCGATTTATTCCCCTGGACACAAGCCTCCCAACTCCCCTCCGCCCCCCGGGTCCCTTCCGTTCCCCGGTCTCCCGGAGGATCCACCTTTACTTCCGACCTTTCCGACAGCCCTTTGTTAATAGTTTCCCTTCTTCTCCCAGATGTCTTTACGTAAGAACCATCCTCCAATTTCCTCTTTCACATTTTGCTCCTCTTTGGCGGTAGAGCCTTTCAAGATCCTTCCCATACCCTTGTTTAAGACCGTGCAAAGACTGAGGTCGGCTGCCACCGACCTACGTCTTTTTCGTTTGACGAAAACTCTACCTTGGCTTTTGTCTTAAATGGTTCTTTGGCTCGGAGGTATATCGTGGAGGAAGTAGACCCTTGGAAAATCGCGTAACCTTGACTCCCGTCCATTTTTGAGTTGTTCCCCCTCGCCCTTGATAGGTCGGTCCAGCTCCCCTCTGGTAGGTTTTCGAGAGACCTTACTTTCAGGGTGTTTGTTGGAGGAGAGGGGGATCCGCTTTTTTTCGAAACCACCTTTCAGAGATTATTAGGGCACTCTTTTCCCCAATTTTCGAGAGCGGGATCTAGCCTTCTCCAGGCCAGGCCCACAGTCTATCGGCAACCTAACGCGATTCTCAGCCCCCCGTATCACTCTCCCTGCTGCCACCATGAACCCGTCACTCCCGTTCCCTTTGCCGTCCGGGTTTTCGTGTGGCCGCCGGCCGGCCCGGCGGGTGATCTTGCGCAGTCATACACGAAACCTAGTTGTGCCACGTCTTTGCGCTGGATTTCCTCCGAGCTCTAGCACCCCCCCCCAGCTATCCACTCCCCCAAGCAAAAATGAAACTTCTTTCTACCCCAGTCCTTTCAGTACCCTGATTTTTATTTCACGATCCCTCCCCCTTTGGATACCCCCATCCGATCCGAATGTATTTACCCCTTCAATTAGAGCTGAGTCTTTTTATTAAGATCATATCACGCCTCTCACAACCAGACATTTCCTACCCAAGCACTTTCACCTTTTTGCGCTCAATGTCCTGCGTAGTTTAGTGGCCCCATCAAGCTAGTTCCAATTTTCCCTTATGTTTCAATTTTATCTTGAAATCCAACACGTCCTCTAAACCGCTCTTTTGGCTCCTCACTTGCCATTTCGGGCATGTTACGTACATGCCCCCTTTGTTCCGTCTGCGCTACCCATTTGCTGTCGTACTTTGGATGTGAAAATTTCAATTTTTCTTCGTCATGCCCGTTCTCCCCCGAATGGACAAAAGGCCGGACCGGGATTGTCGTTTTTCAATTGGTCTGTTGCCCTAAAGCCAGAAATCTTGTTTGCCTGGGCCCCTCCGTGAAGATACTTCCCCCTGACTAAACACACCTATGGGCCATACTCCGCCTCTTTGGCCATCTCCCCAGATGTTGAATGATTTCCCCAGGGACAGTAGGCTATGTTACCAAGTTGGATCCCCTCCATCTCTGGCCCCTGTTCTCCCCCTCTCCGCAACTCACCTGCTTAGAGAAAATGCTCCTCTCACCCCAATAAATATCTTCTCCTCTTCGCCCTGAGAGCCACCTCTGATTACATTTTTGGCCCTCTCATTACTTCCTTCGTTCGGTTCCTTCCCCGGTCTTTTCCAAGTAGCGATTTCGATCTTCGCAACTTTCTTCCGCTCTGGAATTTTACTCCCATTCCGCGATGCCTTCTTAGGCGCCCCTCGGTAACTCCGCTACGCGAGCGATTCTAGCCCACCCACTTTTTTCACAACACTCGCTCTTCCTCGTGGACCTTTCTTTCGCTTTTGCTGCAAGAGATTCAGCGATTCTCTAAGAGTCATTTCTCCTTGTGACGCTTCCCTGCGCCAGGCGACCCGTTTACCCGCGCTTTCCAGGGAGGTTCGCAAAACCGTTACGTCACCTTTTTCCTTTTCTATACTTGCGTACATTATTCTTTCGGCCCCTTACAGGTCCCTTTCCCCTTCTGTCCTCGTTGACGGGTTTCAATTTTAAGAATTTCCCCCTTCCGGACAGACGTGTTCCCCCTCTTCAGTGTGCAAAATATCTTCATCCCCTGCGCGCTGTGGTTCTTTTTCTCCCTTTTTTTTTTTTCAAACATAACGAGCTTCTGCTTTCGTCAAATTTTTGGTTAACGGAATTATTTCACTCGGCGTTTGCTATCCTCTCCGCCCACCCCCAAAGCAATTTTTTTTGGCCTCTCTCTTTTGGAGCTACCCGTTCCCCTCCCCAAACGCGTATTTTTGTCTCTCGAAGCTACCCGAATGGTTTCCTTACTGATCGATGTAATTCTTCCAGGCGAGATTTCGCCCCTATTAACAATCAAGTCCCCGGTTAACAAATGTTAGGCCTTAGTTGGAACTATTTTTGGATCATTGTGAATCGTAGAATGGGTTTTTCATTTAGATGACGGACCGATGGGTTCATCCAAAAAGAAATTTCTCTCTTTTTTTCTAACTTTGTTGTTTCTTTGTATTCTATCATTTTCTGTTGCGAGCAATGAAACATTTCCCAGGTCATTCTCATTCCCACCCCCCCTCCATTCCCCTCCTATGATCCCCCCCCACAGCGCCTTGCCACTCCACACAATTTATTTGAGTCCATCTTGCAAGACAGATTCTCCGCTGTTCATGCGTCGGCCCGTCCATTTTTTCTCGCCCTCAATCACACGCGTTTGGAGGCGCAGTCTCCTCTCCCCATAAAATACGACCTTCAACACAGTTCTTAGTTGCGTTCTCCCGGAAGGAGGCCAAAGCCCCACCCGCGGCCCAACCTCCACAGGACCTTGTTGACGACAACACATTGACGTACGAAGAAGATTGCGGGGGGATACCCCTCGAACTTTTTTCAACCTGACCCACAACAGGAGAGCGAGTTCCCGATGAGAATCTTTGACCCCCCCCTCATCCTTGATGCAATGCGTTAGGTCACTGCCCCCAGGGCTTTTTTTCCATTCTCACCCTTTACTGCCCTGGAACTCGCCCCCTGGTAAGATTTCCCCCATATTTTCCGAGCTCCCCCATTAAAGCCAAACTTTATAGCAATTATCCCTTACGTCAATGCCCACACCTCTACGAATTAGAGCAGGCTTATTTCCGAAAATTCGCTTCTCCTGTGCAATCGTACAATCTGCAGCCCCCTCCTATCAATCTCGCCCCCTCTTTTCCCCGCCAAGAGAGTATCATTACCCCAAGGAGTAACAATCGCGTTTTCCCCCCCCATTTTTTTGGTCTCCTCGTTTTCTCTATCGACCTTCGCTCCTTTCCTTTCCCTCCTTCATCTGGTCAACTGGATTCACCCAAAACCTGCCGACTTTGGTGCCTCATACGGTCGCCTCTTTCCCGACTGTAATCATCTGTCTCACCAACCCGCCCCCCATGTGTTTCTTTTCATTTTAGTCAATCGCAAACTCGACTCCAAGGTTTGGTTTGGGCGAGGCCCACTTTCTTGACTCTTGAAGTTTCTGCTTTAGTTGGGCTGATACCTTTTTCGAGTGAGTAGGGAGCTGACGAGACACGGTTTTTTTCCGATACAAAAGGGAGTAACAGATTTTTTAAAACTGGGTTGCTACGTTAAATTTGATTTTGAACATTTCAAAGATGCGTCTCCAAACTTCGCTTCTGGGCAGTTTTCTGGTGGATATAGGTCTGCTCGGAGGAGTTTAACACCCCGGAAAAAGCGTGAGAGTAGGGATGGCAGGAAACCAGTACTCCACAGAAAGCATGGGGTTTTGAAGGATGCGACGGCGACTCCAGACAACACCCTCGCGTTCAACGTCCTTAAACACTCCAGTTATGATATTTGATTTTTCCAGAGGGGTGGAGAGAGAATTTCTTTTAGCATCACAAGTGGTCAAGTCATGACATGCTAGACCACCCACACTACCCCCAGAACCAAGGTTCTAGTCGGCACTAAAATGGACGACCGACCCCCGGCACCGGTCTCGAGGCGAGTGGAGGACGGCCAACCCCGCACACACTTGGATTCCCGCAACCGACTAGCACCTTCTTGTCCCTTTCCATTTTCCTCCACCCCTGTTCTGCCCCTCCATTTCCCCTCCTGGGCATCACGAACAGGGGGACACGAGTTAGAGGATCTGCGCGGCCCCCCGCCTCCCCTTGACACGTCAACCCCCACGTCAAGAACGTTCTGCTGTAGGCCTTATGCTCCCTTACAGATAGACAAACCCAAGTTCCCCCACCAAGGGTACGTGAGTGATGGATAAGCGCGCCTGGGGAGGACCGCCCGAGTGATCGCAGGCTTTTTTTGCTAGGTTTCTACACCTAGCACGAAAGAGAACCTTTACCGCCGCAAGTTGGAGATCCCCTCAGGGAGGTCGAAAGGAGCCCGTAGAGCACGTTCAGACCCTGCACGGGCTCTGAAATCCCGGGGCTGGGAGGATGACGCCGGGACAGATAAATCCCGCCACCATGCCCGTGAGCCTTGAGGGCCGTACGCCACGCCTGCCGACCCATGGTGGTGTTTTTTTTTTTTTTTTTTTTTTGTTTTTTTTTTTTTTTTTTTTTTTTTTTTTTTTTATTTTCTTTTTGTTTTTTTTTCTTTTTTTTTTTTTTTTTTCGTCGAACCGATAGGCGTTAATTTGCTGTTTTCGCAGTTTTCTGATGGTCCCATCTCCACAGCATCTCTCTCTGGATACTGAAGTTTTTCCTCTTTTTTTGTTGAGAGGAGATGCTTTTCTGGCTATACTTACCTTGCTTTTCAAAAGAGAAAATACTCTCCTCTCTGTAGGACTGATGGATTTATTCCCACAGCGAAGAACTAGACAACCCCTCCCGCCACTGTCGATGATAGGAATAGCAACTACAGAAATAGCGTTTGATGGACTTGATCAGATCAAATGGTTTCGCAGTGCAGCCCTTCTTTAAAATCCCGCGCGATTGTCCTCGATCCTCCCTCTATAATATAAATGCTTCCCCTGTTTGACGGGCATTTAAGCTCAGGGCCAAGTGCACCTGCGATCTTCAACTCCGCTGTTGCGTTGTGTGGCATACAGAAGATAGCTTTCCCCTTTCGCCCACGGCGGTTTCCCTTTTCCTAAAAACACCCACGTCCTTCCCCAGAACGCATGTTGTTGCGAGCGAACTTTGTCTGGTTTGTCAGTTACGTAAATCCCCTTTTCTGCCCGGAGCGAGAGATAACCCCTTTCCATGCGGAACTGCTGTTTTCCCTTTCCCTTTTATTTGATTTTTCCTCCCCTTCTCCTTGGAAACGGAACGGACCGCGACTTGGGTGTTTCGTACTGGTTTATTCTCCTTAGGACAGATTTTACCGGCTCTTGATCATCCCCCCTCTTTTTTTCCCTCCCCGACAAAGGCCCATACTAAGCCTCTTGACAGTCAGCAGCTGGTGCCTGTGTTGGAAAGTGAAGTACGGCCCTGGTTACCAAGTTGTTCCGTAATTGAGGCCATGTTTTCCCCCTGTCCCGTCCGTTGATAGGACTTTCACTCTCGATAATGCTAAGAGACCCCCCTACATATGATTCCTTCTTTCCTCCCTTCCTCTTCCCACACCCGGAAACCTTTGTTTCTCTTTACCCCCTACAAGACAACTATGTGATTTTTGGTTTCTCCTATTATTCGACCGTGTAGTTCCCTTTTTGCGGTTCGCTCTGACTGAAGACTTTTTTAGATCGGAAATTTCGGGAATCCCCCCTTCCCTGCTTATCGCTTGTCTTTTTAAAGCTAATACGCCCTCTTCTGCTCGTTAGGATTCGTACCACAATATGTTTTTTTTCCCCCACCCACCGAGTTCTTCTTTGATGGGGAGGCTCCGCTCTTCTTTTTACGAGAAGAGCCCCGCGATGCCGTCCCCTGTCTCCGTCGATTGCCCTTGCATTTTCCCTGAGAATTTTAACCTTTTTTCCACCGACGCTACTCATGTCTGGGTTTTGAAACCCCAGGATTCTCGTGATACTTCTTTCTTAACTTTTTTGGGGGGAGTTATCTTTTTCCCCCCGTTTGGCAACGTCCCCCCCCTGAAAGGAGTAGCCTCGTTGCCCTCAGTCCGTTCATTCTAAGTTTTAAACCTGTTTTAAAGTCCCGCAGAGGCCGCCCTGTTTGAAGTTTTTTACCAATATTCTTAATCATGCAGCCTTTGGGTGGGTTTTTTTTTTTTTTTTCTTTTTTTTTAAGCAGTGAAGCAGCACACAGGATCTTCTTTTAGTTGTTGTACGTATTGTGTGGGTTCCCCTTCATTGTGTCTGTCTTTTTCCTTTTTGTCCGATCAGCCACCCCTCCCACGAGTTGCTTATATGGAGCGTACAATCCCCGTCAGAGATTTGATTTGTTTCATTTTCGTATAAACTTCCGCGGTTCGGGACGCAGAACTTTTTCTTTTATTTTTTTCAAGGCGGCGCCTTCCCTTCTTCACTATGGAATTCCCCCCGACCTGGCAG
>Ga0179593_1542726_pt1 | contig 16584 bp, 19 predicted proteins | sample CZODoug2_1_08_16_FD_185931 | JGI IMG/M metagenome (GOLD analysis project Ga0179593, IMG submission 185931) | Vadose zone soil fungal communities from Angelo Coast Range Reserve, California, USA - CZODoug2_1_08_16fungal (PacBio error correction) | ecosystem: Environmental > Terrestrial > Soil >... | reverse complement strand
CTTGCTCACACAGGCTTTGTGTTTTTCTGTTGACTCAGGCGTCTTCTTTTGAGAATGTCTTCCTTTGGCCATTTTCCCCTTTTTTGGGTTGCCAAATGATCCAAGGGAACTGTATCACGTTTCCCCCCGAAATAACATTATCCCTTTGAAAAAACTGTAGGAAATACCCCCTTTTTCCAAAACGGACTTGGCGATATTACTTCGGAAACGTCCCCCCTTGACCCAGGCCGATGGTTCCCCCACCCCCAAAAAATTCTTTTCTGCTTTCCCACAACCATTCACGCAACACCGTTATGGGCGTTTCTGTTTTTTCGCTTCAGAGTAACAGTCCCCCGTGGCCCCCGCCTCCACGTTGCGCCCTAAAGGGGCCCTTTTTCCCCCCTTTTTCCTTTTCATCCTTCCCCGACGATCGAGCCCACCTTTTTACAATTTTTTCCCCCCTGGCTGATCAGACCCCTTTCACCGATTGTCTATTTCAATAGCTAATTGGTCTCTCACGGGTTGTTTCGTGTCTTTTGGACTATGCACTGCTCTTTGACGGACCCCCCCCTTTGTTCGCTTCCCTTTTTTTGTTTTCTTTAAAGGGTAGGTCTCATTGAAGTTCTTTTACTCGGCGTTTTCCCCCCCCCTTAAGCCGTGGGGGTCTGCTTCAACCCGAACGCGGCTTTCGGGTGGGGAGTAGCCTCCCCTTGGATGTAAATTGTTCCATTGATTCGCCAAATCAAAAACATGTGCAGTTTCACTTCTCTTATATGGCGACCCAATTTGTCTTTTCCCCCCCCCCCTGGGTCACGGGGGCAACTTGTAGTTTGTGCGCGTCCCTCCCGGGAAAAGGGTCCTCCAGTCGAGGCCACGAATTCTGGACGTTAGCCTGTAAGTATCCACACGTGGCATTTTCCCCCCCCCCTGCCGTGGTTTTTTCCTTTTTGCATGTACTTTTTTTTTGTGGACACCCTCCGATGAAAGAACACCCTGAATCCCTTGATGATGGTTTCTTGCGTTGGCCTTCGGGCAATCCTTTTTTCCTGACACACAGTTAATCCCCCCTTTGTCTTCTTCCCTTTTGCTGCGGGGCGGTCCACAAGTGGGTATCCCCCCTTACCTTATCTCCTTTCCATACTAAACCTTTGGGTTTTTTCAGAGAAGATGGAACCGCTCCAAGGACATCCTTCCAGGGTTACGCCAAGCCCTTTTCCATCCCCCCTCTGCCGGGTGCTGGTGATTGTTTTTCCTTCCCGGTGGGCGAGATACCGCCCTCCCTCAAGGCTCTTCTCCTTTTTTCTTGGAGTCCCTTTTTCCCAAACATCTCCAGAACCCCTTTCCACAATTTCTTCAATCCTTTTTTTTTTTTTCAATTTCTTTTCTCGGCAGCATGTCATTAGATGGCTTACTGTTTGCCTTTCCTTCCCCCCCCCCCGTGGAAACGCCCCTTTGTTTCCAATTGTTCTAGTTTATGTTGCCTATGTCCCTCTGTATTTTCACCCCTCTGTTACTTTTTCACGTTAATATTTTCCACTTTTAAGGGGCCCCGTGCCGGGACCCAAAACCCATCCAACCATAACTTCCCAGCCACTTCCTTTTCCCCCCCTTTCTGAAGTCACTTTGTAAGAGCCTCCCAGCCACCTTTTTCATTTCCCAACCACAACCATCAGAACACCATCGTTTTTTATTCACTGGTGCCTCCTGACGTTAAAGCCCGGCAAAAACCCCCGTTTTTACAGGGGCCCCCCAGACGTGTACATTATCATTTTCTTTTTCTCCGGAAACTCTTCCGGAAGAAAGGTCTGTATTCACGTGGTTCCCTCATTTTTTCCCCCCTAAAGAGTTCTCTAGTAAGTTGGGGTGGATTTTTTTCCGGCAAAAAATCCCTGGTTGGATTTCCTTCCCGGGGGGGGGGGTTCTTCGGGTCCCGGTCCACTAAACATCCCAGGGGAAGTGCTCCCCCCGTTCTCTTTTCTTTTTGCCCCGAAACTTCCCCTTCGTTGTGGTTCCCAACCAAAATGAGGGGAATTGGGGGGTTTGTTAGCTCGACCCCCGGAAATGTTTCCCATGGGCCCTTTTTGGACCCTGCACCTTTTTCATACTAGTGGATCCGACCGGAATGTGGGGGATTCCCCAATCTTCCATCAGCTCTCCCAAACGTTTCCTCCCCCACCGCCAATTTTCCCCTTGGGGATGGAGTTCAACTTCCCCCCCCCCCCGAACCCTGGTCGTGCTATTTCTTTTTTTTGGTTTCATTATATTTTAAACCTGTTAGTCTGCCCTCCTGGATCCCTTTTTTCTCCCAGTCGGCATTGTCTGCCTGGGTCCCCTGGGTACTAGGCATTCCCAATTTTTTTTTCCCCGTCACCCTTTTTTCGGGGGGTTCTTAACTCGCCAACCGGCCTCCCTCAACCCCGACCCCCCCTTTGCATTTTTAGACGGTGTACCCTTCAATCGGTTTTTGGCTTCGTTTTCTTTTTTTTGATCTGGCTCTTTTTTCTGTGTCTTGTCCCCCAAAAAAAATGTTGCACCCTTGGTTCTTTCTGGAGCATGGACTGAAAATGCCCTTCCGGTTTTGCGCCCTCCCCCTACCTTTTTTCTTTTACGGGGACTTGGCGTTTTAATTGGCTTGCCCCCACCGCCATACCTGATACCAGGTCCTTAAACCCGTCCCACCCACCTTGTCTTATGTGATTTTTTGTCTGTCCCACTCTTTTAAAATCATCCGGCACGATCTTTCCCCCCCCTATCTGTAGTTTTTTTTTCAACAATTTGTCCTGTGTCTACCCTTTTTGTGAGCTTTACGGATTGAGCATGCATTTCCCCCCTAGATAGACTTGGGATGACGCGCCCCCCCGCCAAAGCCCCAATACATGAGCGATTTTTCCAGAGGGGTTCCGCAGGTGTCGCTGGGGGACTTCTTCCCTTGCGGCCCCCGAGGAGTTACTTGCGGCCTCCCTTCAGTTCCTGAGTTTCCCTGTTCCACGAACAAACTTGGATGTCGTTCAGCCTGTCCCCCCCCCTGGGGGTTACGAAACAGTTTCTGCCAACGCCCCCAAATTCATCCTTTTGAGCCCCCCTTCCCTCGCGGGGACGACCGCGTTCCGTTCTTGGGGGGTTGGTGTCGGGGTCGACGATGTGACGAGTGACCATCTCCTGTTTAAGGGAAAATTTTTTGTTCCAGCGAAGACGTAACCCAAACACCCTTTTTCGAACAGGCCATCAAAGGTACCCCATATTTTCCTTCTTTTGTCTGGGGGAGGGAGCTACAACCTTAAAGGGGCGACAGCCATGACAGGTACTTTGGAAACTTGGGTACCGCTCTTGGACTTAACCAACTAAGAAGGCTCACCCAACCCCCACAAAGTTCATCCCACTTAAAGGAAGAGTTCGTTCTCCTACAGTTGCTGTTATTAGGTTTCCTTTGGGACTGGCGATGGCTCAGGGGTTTGTTGCCAAGTGGGGCTATAAGGTTTTGGTCTTTCCCTTTGCTCACTTCCTTTTTCGAAATACACCCCTTCATTTTGCGACCGGACAGGCCCCCCTTTTGTTCACCCCCGACCGACCGGTTTCCGGATAGTTGCGTTTTAATGGGGGAACCCCCCAGCCACTTGGTGGGCACACGCCACCTCTTCCCTTTTTTCCTCTTTCCAAGAATGAATCATTTCTTGTAGACCACTTTTTTTCCGCCCCTCTCGACTCACCATCCTCCCCCCTTCTCCAACTACTCCGGGCGCCAACCTCCTTTCCGTTGGCTTTTTTCCACCTTTCCTTTGCTTTTTTATCTCAGGTTTTGCTAAGTTTTTTTTGGCCCGAATCTTGCCCCACTCCTTTTCCGGGGAGTCTTTCCCAGCATTACCCCCAGACCTACCCTAAAAAACACACCCCCCCCTGATTTCCGGTTTTAATCTCTGGTTCCCCCCCCTTCCTTTTTCGTACGTTTGCCCTTTTTTTTGCGAAGGTTCATAAAGACCCCCCTTCCCCTGTCTTCTTTTTTTCGTTCCCTAAAGCGCATGGGTAACCATTTCGGCACCCCTTACCGTTTGCCTTTTTTTTTCCCTTCAAGGACGTTTCGAACTGGTTGTCCCACCATATGGAACAGAACCTTCTTACCTAATCTCAACACTGATTTCTCCAAAGTGGCATTTTATTTTCCGTACCCCTCAGTTTCTTTTTAGGTGGAGGGAGTTCCTCCTTCTTTCCCACTTGACCCCCCGGCTTGCCCAACCCCCCCTTGACGTAGGTTGGGGGGGGCTCTCCTAGTTTTTTTTTTTTTTGCCAAACCTTGGCCTTTAAACGTTCCCCTTTTCCCCCCCGTTTAGTTCTTTTTTTTAGATCTTCCTTTTTTACTCCCCTTTGGGCCCAGCGTTTTTGGTGACACCCCAAACGTGTGCTTTGGGCCCTCCCCACACCGGGTTCACTCCCGGATTTTTTTGAGGGTTGATTTAATGTTCTTCTCGGGCCCCCGTCTTCCCATTGACCCCATTGCTGCACTTTTCTTTTCAGCTGAAGGACCCTCTTTCCCCTAGTTTCTCCCAAAACCTCTTTCACAGGGACCACTTTCTGTTTGGGCCGGTCCTGGTGGAAAAGCTAAGGTTTCTCTTCCCAAAAGACCAACCACTCTGGATAAAGTTTCCTTTTCCATGGACCCGCTTTTGGCATTGTTCCGCGGGTTCAGGGGCCTTTTTCTTTTTTCAACCCATACCCTCATTTTTTATGTGATTTTTCCCCGGGATGGGATCCCTTCCTTTTCGACTCTGTTCCTCCCAAGAAGTGGTTCGCCGGACTCCCTTGGATTTTGGGGGGTCGGTTTTGTAAACGGGGCAGCCCTGTCATTTTCCCCAGATTACTTCAAAAACCCCTGCAAACCCCAAAACACCCCTTTTCCCCTTTCTGAAACCCCACTTCGGTACCCCCCCTGCCTCCGAACACCTGACGCAAATTTTTTGTCCCTGAGAGGGCAAATACGTTCCCAAGGAGAGGGTTCCAATCCTCAGGTTTCTCCCCGGAGAGAATTTCCCCGGAAAGGATTTCTTCCTCGCCGTTTTTTCCCGTTTTTTCCAGTCCTTTGGGTGGGGACACCCTCCCCTCCCTTCACGGGACACACCCTCCGAACTAGTGGACATTTGCTTTCACTTCTTGCTTTTCGGCCTTTATGGGACCCCCATTCGAAACCCTAACGGGGTTGCGATCCCCTTTGAAAAGGTTTGCCAAGTTTACCATGGAGGCCCCTTTTTGCTTATGCCACGGTTTTTTTCCCCCCCTCCCCTCTCTTTTCCCCCCCCCCCAGTTTTTTGTTTTTTGTTTGCTCTCTGCGGAAGGTCATTAATTCCCACTTTACCTGGTCGATTTTTTTCCCCTGCCCGTCCCTCCCCCCCCTCTTTTCTTTTTTTCCGGATGATTTCCCCTCCCCGAACTCTCCCTTCACCTATCCCTCACAAGGGCTATGTCCTTTTTTGGTTGACGCCCCCCTTTCCAAACAACCCATTTCCCTCCACGGTGGAAAACCCGTCGAACTTTTCCCCATCCCCCCCCCCCTGAATGGCCCCCTTTTCTTGCGCCCACTTTTTTCCCCCTGGTAACTCCTTCTGGTTGCCTGGGGAAAACCTTTTTTCCGTTTGAGAGCCCTTTTTCGCCCCACTTTCCCGTAGAGTCATTTCTCCGCTCTTTGTTCTTGACTGAACCTCCTTTTTTTTGCGTTTGACCTGTAAAAGAGGAACAATGACCCGGGAACCCGTTTCCCGCGCCCAACCCTACACGGGCGTTTTACTCCCAAAAGGATTTTTTCTTAAACGGGGGGAAAGTCCCCCCCTTCCCCGGGAACTTTTCTGACCCCAACCGTCCAAGGGAAAAACACCCCTCCGTCCTCCCCTTTTCCCAGAGGGCCGTACCTTTGGCCCATCCATTTCCAAACCAATGTTCAGAGTCCCAAATTTTTCACGTTTTTTTCACAACGCCCATCTTTTTTTGGTAGGATATCTTCCCCCCTGGGGAACCTTCCAGACAGGGGTCCTTCTGGGTTAAAGAACTTGGTCCCTTCTCTTTTCATACTGTATGATAGAGGGTTCCCTTTTTGACAGGCCCCCCCCCCCCTTGAGTCGGGGACCGTTTTTTTTTTTTGGTGGGACCATTTTATTGAATAATTCCCATAAAATACCCTGAAGGGTCAAGTCACGCTGTTGTGCGGATGTTTTACTGTCATCCTGTTTTTTTTTTTAACCCAATGCGGGCCTGGCACACGTTTTTGTCCTCCCGTAAAGTCGTTACCCCTTCATTGACGGCTTTCTGGCGAACGTGCCAGTCTACGCCCCCGGGGCCCCACTAAACGTCTTTATTGAAACCTTCCCTTTTACCGACTCCTTTTTTTGCCCCCTGTCCGGCGGATTGCACTTTGCCTTTTTTCCTTCGAATAACCGCTCTTCTTCAACGCCATCCCAACATTTTCGATCCTTTTTTTCCCTGTTTTACGGGGTTTCCCCTATTTTATATGTCAAAACCCCCTGGGTTAGTTCGCCCTTAGAGCTATTTCTTTGAGGTTGCAGCTGTTTCCATCTGGTCATTGATTGGCAGCCCCCCGCAGGTGGCTCTTTTTTTTAAAACAGGCTCACAACCCCGGGACTTCCTCCGGACACCTCGCTATCACCTCCGGGGCCAGGTTAAGGCCAGGGGGTCCCCTCCCAAAACCTTCTTTGCACCTCTCTGGGAAAGGTGGGCTTTCCATCCTTTCCTCCTCTTCGGCGGGGAGACGATCTGAAGGGAACCCCCCCCCCCAGCCGGCTTCAGTTGCGTGCACCCCCCTAGTACTCCCGTTCCTGATGGAGCGGCCGTGGGGGCAAAATGGGCCCTTTTTTTTTTGGGGTTCGTTTCGGCCCTTCTTTATTAACGGGTGGTCGACGGTCTGCCGCCGGGCGGACACCCCTTCTGGAAAACGCGGAAACGGTTTCCCCCAACCCCCCCCCCCTGACCCACAAGTGACTTTTCTCTGGGGTTTCGTTCCCCCCCGTTTTTTCCCAAGAAATCCCCGTTTCTGTCGGTCCACTTGGACAGGTATGGGTTTCTTACCACATTGTCTTACTGGGGTCTTCCCCCCCCAAGTGAGTTCTTACCTTTGTGGAGAGCTTCGTTAGTCTCCTTTTAAGTGCCCATGGTATTTTCCTCGTGAACCACGTTTCTCCCACCTAAGCGCGATCGGAAGAGTTTTACTCCCGGCTGGGTCAGTGTGTTTTTTATCTGATTTGGCGGCACCTTGGGTTCGGGGCTTTTTTTGGGTGAAATTTCATACTGGAGTGGGAAGTGCATTTTGACTCTTTACACCTTCCACCTCCCTATCCCGGTTCTTCGCTTCTTAACTCAAGGGTTCCCCTCCAGCTGATTCCACACAACACCCAGGGGAAATTTAAAAGGGGCCGAGTAGGCAAAATCTAGAGTTTCTTGAATTGAAGCACGTGAAACGTTTGGGGGGGTTTGAGGAGCCGGACTATTTAGGATCCTGGTGACTGTCATCGGGTGTGGTCCTCGAGTAAGAGAGTATCGTAGTTCTTAACATGGGAGGTGAAACGCTCAACAATCCATTTTCCCGTTTTTTTTGGACGGGTTTGGATGGCCCACTCAAAATTCATGCCTTTAAGGTACAAAGCTTTAAGGGTTGCCTCTTTTTCCGACCGGACCATGCTCCCCAGCACCCACCCACCAGTCATTTTACCTTCTTTCATCAGGGGACATTATTTGAGCCTAATGGGTGGGGATTTTCTCTCGGGTTGCGAGTTTATTATGGGGGTGTCTGCCAGGAGTTAGCGCGAGATTCCCCGTGATCGGACTTTTGGAATTTTAAGGTGGTATGGGTAGGATGAGCCGGATCCCTGGGGGTTCAGGTATATTTTCAAGGAGGGGGTGCCTTTCATCCATTAAAAGGGGCACCGGCCGTCATACAGAGGGCCTCTTGTCATGCAAGATACTTCGGTGGTTCACTTATCCTCCGGGGGGGGGGTCTCGGAGGGGGTTACATGGCGCTGGCAGGGGTGGGGCAATCCTAGCACACCGGCGGGTCAAAACGATTTAAGGTGTCTTTTACGTGGGGTTAGGACCTGAAGTCACCAAAGGGAGGGAGACCCCTCGCCGGGGGCCGCCCCCCCACTGCTTTGACCGAAACTTCAGTCCCCCCGGAAGCAATTAGTCTTCCGGCTTTCCCCTTCCGTAAAGTCGTTTCTTTTTTAAAAACCCTTGTGGCGTCCTTTTGGGGGGGGTAACCCCCCCCCTTCTTCTCAAGGTTTTGGTTTACAGGATGGACACCACCCTCCCTCTTCACCCTCCATCGTTTCTCAATCCTCCCTTCCTCTCCTTTCTCCTCCTATAATGAGAGGGAAATTTTTCGTGGGGAGAACCAAGACAAAGGAACTCATTCCAACCCCCTTCCAAGAACTTTTGGGTGAAGTCTTTTTTTTGCCCCCTACCCAACTTTGGCCCCTGTCCTTTTTTACCTTTTTTCCCGGTCTTTCTCCGGTTAAAATCCAAACGGACCCGTAAAATTGTGCTGTTCCCGATGACTCCAACTTCCTACCCTGTATGGGAAAAAACTGCCTCCCCAACACAATGCCCCTTTTGATCAAGCCTCCAGCCCTTTTTGTCGCCTCCCACGTTCTACTATCAATTCGATACCACCCACCCACCATTTCAACCTTTTATCTGTTTCTTACAAGCCCCTTTTTTTGGGTCAGTTTGGGGACGTAGGGTGGTGGGTCTCTTTAGGTCCCCCCCCGTTGAATGCTGGGATCTCTTTTCCAGGATGGAAAACTGCCGGGTCTCCCATTCGAGCGGTTGGTCTAATGGGCCCATAGGGATTTTTCAAAACGGTCCTTCACCGTTAAACAGTTCCCGAGGTCCCTTTGACATCTTTTCACTCCCCTTTTCCCCCCCGGTCCCTTTTCCCCTGACACGCTTTTTAACACCCCACACTTTCTTTGCGGGACCCTTCCCAAACCACGGGTAGACACGAACCGGGGCCCCCCACTTACATATGAACTCCCCTCGTTGCACCGTCCCCCGTTCCCTGTACAAGTTTCCTTACGTTTCCCCCCCTTCCCCCCCCCCCCCCCCTCTTTTTTCCCCCGGGAGATCCAACGTCGGGAAAGACCACCCTCTTTTCACAAGTTGGGACCATTTTTGTTCCCCTTTCCGGGTCTTTGAATTTCCGGCTCCCTAAGGGAACCACTCTCTGGCGTAAACCCCATCTGTGCACGTGCCGCCCTTTTTATGCCCCGGGGGACAGGTTTTTTCTCTTTCCTTCCCCCCAGATTTGGAGCAAAGATTCCCCTGGGTTCAATGTTTTTGTTGGGCCTTTTTTCTGTTTGGTTAAAAGGTCCCAACTTTCTTGAGTCCTTTTCCGAAGGAATTCACCAGCCTTTTTTTAGGGGGGTAGCGTTAAGGATTTCTTGAGTGGGTGCGCTTTTTTTCAGGGGGACAAACGGCATATCATTGGGTTGCAAGGGTCCTTACATCGATTAAGGGCCCCCCCAACCACCGAACCCCCACCAACTCTTCTGAATCGGCCCCCTAAAAATTTTCTTATGTGCCCACTTTTTCCCCCTCCCAAAGGGCCACCGCAAAAGGCTTTTCTCCCGCGCCTTGACACTCCCCGGGGTCACCAAGTCGAGGACCCTCCTCAAGTCATTTCTTTTTGGGCCTTCTAAATCTTTAACCCCCCCCTGGATGTCCCTCCCTTTTTTTGCGACTGTTCGTGGGCAAACCCTTTGGGTTTTCCCTCCCCGACCCTATCTCCATTGGATTGACTGTTCGCCAAGCCCTTTCCTTGGGAGGGAACTTGACCATTTTCCTTCCCAACCCAAATGTATTTTCCGAGATCTTTTCTTTCTCCTTATTGCCCCCCCCCCACCTTTTCGAAGTTGGGATGTTTGAATTTAATCTCGTTTTCCTTCCCTCCTCCCCTTTGGTGTTTTTTTTTAGATTTTCACAGGTAATACATGAAAAACCATTTATTTTGACCGAAAAAGGCCAGTTTCCCCTCCCCGTTTTTTCGGTTCTTCTTCTTTTTACAAGCCCGGCCGAAACCTGCCACCTCCCCCGAATTCCTTCCCTCCCTTTCCCCCCCCCCCCTCTTAGGGGGTCAGTTTCTTTTCTTGTCAAAACGAGCCACTTCCCGTGAACGATGCATTCCCAGCTTGGTCCCTCTGATTCGTGAGTTCCCCCCCCTTTTACCTTTTAGAGCCCTTGAGTTGAAGACGTCACGCTCTTCTCAAACGCTTTGGCATTTCTATTTGTTCCCCCCGATCTCACGCTTGAAGAATTTTTTTTTTTCCTTACCTTTCCCAATGGAACATGCCCCCTTCTCGCAAACTCCAAGCCAGCTTCCCGGACCATCTAGGCTTAGACTAAACGGGGTCTTCCCCTCCCTTTCACCCACCGCCCCACCGACCCCCAAATTAAGTTAAGCTTCTCCAACTTCCCTCACAGGCCCTCTGTAACCCCTTTTTTATAGCGGGCCGTCCTTTACCTCCCCTTATCTGTTTTCTCAGTTATTTTCCCTTCCTTTAACAAGGGGTCAACTTCACCCCCTCTTGTGGCTATCTTAGCGGTCTTCCAAACGGGGACGGGTTTCCGGAACATTTCCCTTTTTTCGGGCACTGGGGGACGTTACTTTGATTCCACCTTTCCCCTACCGGAAGTGCTACCCGTTGCATCGGGCCGCCCCCTTTTTTTTTTGTTCACCCCCCCCCCCTCCTTTGGTCAAGGAACGGTCCTCCCCCCCCTCCTCTCACACCCTTCCTTCCCTGGGTTGCAAGTTTGACGTTCCTGACCCCCTTTTTCTCCACTATGTGGATTTCTCCTCCTTGACTGCTTCCCCTTGTCAATCGGCTTTTGTTGCCCGCACCATCACGGAAGCGCATAAGTGACGTCTCAACAACGAGCCCAAAAGACCCACAAACCCCTGGAGTCGGACCTCCCCTCGTGGACCAAGGGGGATGGGGGCATATTCCCTCCCCCGCCCGTCCCCCGAACATCATACTCTTCTACGACTCTACTTCAGCCTACCTTTCTTCACCTCCTTCCCCCCAATCCTTCCTTCCACTCTATGACGCATCCCGGCCTCTCTCCCAGACACCCTCCTCCCCATTCACCCCCCCCATCATACCCCCAACCACAACGTCCCCACACCCCAGTCACCCCCCCCCATCCCCCTTGTCCATCTTCTACCACCCCCCAGTCCTCCCCCCTCTCCCCGCCCACATTAGACCTCCCTCCCCTCTCCGCCCCCCTCCACTTCCCTTGCTCCCCCTCCCCTACCTTCCCCCTCCCCTTCCGAACCCCTCACCCCTCTCCCTTATTTTTCATACACCATTCACTCCCTACCCCCTACTTCCTCCACCAATCTCACCGATTCTCACCTCCGTCCTCTTCCTAATCACCCCTCCCCCCCCAACACTCTATACCCCATACTCCAACCACCCCCCCACACTTGGCCTCTCCACTTTCACTTCTCTCCCCCATCCTCCCCATCCAACTTCAGCTCCTACTTCCCCCACCCCCCGCCTTTTTTCCCCTCCTCTTTCCCCCCCTTTCCACTCCCCTCACCCCCCTCCCCCCCTCCCCTCACGTCTAACTTCTCCCTTGCCTTTCTCTCCTCCCCTTTATTTCTTTCATTCCCCCTTCTATCCTCCCCCCACATTCCACATTCCGCAACGATCCCCCTCCTCTCTTCCTATCCTAACCCCACACCCCCCCCGCTCCCCCTCCCCTACCCTGTAACAAACACCATCACTCTTCCTACGATCCCCCACATCCCCAGCCACCCCCCCCCCCCCCCCTCTCGCCCCTATCACCCACCCCCGCACCCAACCTCACCCCCTCCAAACCGTTCCCCCCCCTCTCCGTTCCCCGTTCCCACTGCCCCTGTCTTCCTCCTCCCCCACCATCCCCCCTTTACCCACTCCCACCCCCCCCCCTCCCCCTATCTCCCCCTAAACTCCCTCCCCTCCACCGTACCTCCTCCTATTTCCCCCTCTACTTAGCTCATTACTCTTACCTTACCCTTCCTCCCCCTCCCACCCCTCCCTCCCCATCCCTATCCCTGCTCCCCTTCCCCACCCTCCCCCCCCCTGTGGTTTTATCGTTCTAACCGGTGTTCTTTTCGGAAGCGTGAGCCCCCTTTTTCGTAACATTCTGTAGGTTGACGTAAAGGTTGTGTGTATTTTGGGGTATATAGGGTCACGAAAAGCAAGTGGACTCAGGGTAGTTCTTAAAAAACCTCTCAAACGGTTTGCCACAAACTGTACGCCCCCTGGCCCTTTTGCACCCAGGGTCAGCACATCGGGAACGGTTCCCTGGGGTGGCTTTCGGTCTTGGTTGTTTGCCTAATGCATTAGAAATTCAAGCATTACCACCCAAAACTGGAGTCCTTTTGAAAAAGGAAGTTTGAGCACGGTTTTGACCTTGAAAAATCCCCGTTCCATATGGGTTTTACAGTATTTAGAGGGGTTTGAAGGTATCTGGTCTGTTTTCCCTGGAGGGTGCAACCCTGGGTAGTCAACTGGAAATAAATTTTCTAAACACGAACCAAATTTTTTTTTTATATCGGGTTCGCCCCACCTATTGGTCCCCATCATTCGCACTTGAGTATTCAAAAAGTTCTGCTTTGGGTCTCTTATCCCTGGGGTAGTCAAAATACCGGATCCCTACTTTCCCTTTGGAAAACCTCAGTGGGTGGCAACATACGAAGTTTTTTGGGGCATGCACGCCCCTCAATACGATTACTCTCACCGATATACGAGACTGCGGCTTTTTTTTCAGTCTTCCATTGGCCGGGCTTCTTTTCGGCGGTGCCCCTTTTTATTGCCTTTTGAAGGTTCCTGCTTGGCCGCCTTCCCCCTTGCACCCCAAACAACGGGATGTTTTTTCCTGGGGCATTCCTCAAAAAACTGTTCTAAACTTCTATTTTAGGATCTATATATTTACCTAATAACAAGTTTTTTGGGATATTCACTGGCCTTTGATTATGTGTTGGTTAACACCGGAGGCTACAGGTTATGAAAAACGGGAAAAACCCCGTTTTTTTCCCTCATGGCCAAGGGGGCATCCCTAAGGAAATAATGCCAACCTAACGTCAAGGAACCAGGGACGTCTTCGCCCGAAACTTCCCCCCCAAGGTATGAAGACGACCCGTAACAAACGAAACCCCAGGTTGAAGGGGCGCCAGGGCCTGAGTACCGGGCATACTGAGGTTCCCGACGGCCTTGTGCGAGTCGTTCGGTTTTAGACCCTGTGGGCTGGTTCCCCTGGGAGTTACCTTTCCCTCCCCTGGATAATCATTTCTGGTTCTTTGGGCGCTCCCATGGAAATTTAATCATTGTTTGGGCCCAGGCCCAGAAAAATTGGTGTCAAAACCCAACCTAACAGAGTGTTTTTACAGACTTGTGCTGCCCATTGACACACCCGTCATGGGTACGCAACCTCCACCCAGCACCTTTTTCTTTTTTGAGGGGGGAATATCATGCGTGAATGTGCCAAGGCGGGACCCCCCATTTAAACAGTGACTTCAAATAAAGGGTCCTGTGTGCATCATAAGACGTAACCCCCGGGATTAAACCCGGGACCATCATCTGGACGGTTGGGGGTTTGGTCTGGAATGCTGAACTGTGGAATTGAAATACCCCACCCCGGGGACCATCCCACCACCAAACCCCCCCCCCACCTGATTTTCCTGTTTTCCTTTCGGGAATTCTTTTATGCCTGCCTTTTTATTGACGGTGCCTGTTCGGGGCCTTTTTGTTAAGGGGACCCCCCCCGTTAACACATTGCTACTCACCATTCTCCCCCCCCCCCCTCTCCCCCCATCCCTCCTCACCTCTCCCCCCCCCTTTCCCCCCACCCACTATCCTTGCCCTTCCCCCATTCACCTCCCCCCCCGGACCCAAGCCTCCTAGGGGTGCACCTGACCAGCCTCTAAAAGTTTTGGTTATACCACCAGGGCTCCCAAACGTGACTGGTGACTCAGTCGACGGGAAGACCCAAGGGTTGACTTAGCAAAAATCACCGATCCAACTCGCACAAATTCGTAAAAAACGTGACTGTAGCCCTCAATTTTTTGGGTTCCCTTTTTGGGGGCACCTCAGGGCTATGTGCGACGAATTCGGGCCCACCCCCTTGTGTTAACGCGGATTCCGAAATGGAGGTTTATGGAAAGCTTAACAACATATGTCCTGTTTACCCCCCCCTTTCTCCAAAAAAACGGCCAACCCCCCCCGTGGTCTTGTGATCCTTAGGTTAACCCAGCCCCAGAATCTTGTTTTGCCAACCCCCCGTAGTTAGTGCATTCCCTCCCCCCCCCCCCCCCTTTGAAGCCCTTCTGGGGCGGTCCGCTTTCCGCGACGTACCTGTTCTGGGTTCACCCCTCACCTGTGACCCGGTTTCCTTCCCGTTCGGACCGCCGGACCCGTCTAAGGGGTGACATTACACCCCCTTGGGAACGGTCTTGACGTTCCTTTTTGCTGAAAAGATCCGCACCCCGCGGTATCCAAGAGGCGGTTTATGGGAACCATTGGGTTGCGGTGTTCCGGGGACGATGGCCCCGATTCTCACTTTTCAGTTGCGTTAATGGCAGGGACCCCTCGCGCCTTGTTCCTCCTGCAAGCCCACCCCGGGGCGGACGTCATGTGGGGTCTTTAAACGTGGCCTTCCGATCTGTGGTGTGTTGACTCCCCATCGTCCTTCCCATCCCATACTTTGAATGCCATTGCCCAAGGCCCCCACGGCACTTAGTTTTTCCGAAACCTACGGACAGGCCAAAAGCCCCCCCTCGAAATCTCAGGCGCCGCGCATCTGGACCCACATTGAGCCCCAATCTTTTTTATGAGGGTCTTTTTTTCGGCCAGCCCCATACGTGGGTCCCCCCCCGCTTTCCCGAACCCTTCCTCGTCCGAATTGGATTGAATTCTCTTGTTTTTTCTGCCGTGTTCGCAGTTTAGGGGGCAAATGACCAACCCCAATCAGGGATCTTTGGGCACTGCTTCCCGACCTTTAGCCTTGGGGCAATTGGGGGTTACCTCTCTATCCCCCTTCCTCCTGACGTTTTTGTTTTTTTGCCTTTGATAGGTTCCCGGAATAGTAAACTTTTTTAGATCAGGCACATCAGTAACCCAACCAGCATCATTTCTGTTTTTGATTCCCCCCCCTTTAACGGCTCCCCACCCCCCGAGTAGAAGTTCACCTCCATCCCCCTTTTTTTTGGGATCCCGCGTTCCCACTTCTTTTTCGGCCACCCCCCCGATCAGTTATGGTTCATTTCCGTTTTGTTTCTAGAATGGCTTCGGGGGACCTTGGCCGATGGGCGCGGGGCGGAAACAACAAGCTGTTGCCTTGTGCACAATTTTTTGGGCCGGATAATTCCCCCCCCTTTCCCCCCCGGACATTGGTTGTGATTCCTGTACCAATTCCCCCCGGGTTCATTTCCCGTTCCCCCTGCCCCCCCAACATCAAAGGGACAACCATCCTGTCACCCTTCTTCGTGCGCGCACAGAACGTCCCGCGCAGACTTTTCTTTTGACCCCTCCAACGACCCAAAATTATTTAGATTCCTTGTTCCCATCTTCTTGCCCCCTTCGGTCCCAAACCCCTTGTTTTTACCATTCCTCCGTACCATTCCCCTTTTATCACGTGTCTCTTTTTCCAACATGGCCACGTGTGTCACCTTGTCAGTTTTATCTAGCTGTATTTAAGTAAGGCATTTGGCACCACTTTGGGCGGAGGCCGGTTATTACTCTTGTATATTACTTAACGCACGTGCTCCCTTTGTGTGTAGGGAAGCCCCCCCCTAGTTGTTGTAACCTGTCTCCTCCGTTTCACTGACGTCCGACTCCGGGGCATTTCTTTTTGCCTTGTTGAAGTAATGCCAGGTTGACACTCGAACTCTCATGAATGCCCCACCGGCAGATTGCAGCGCATTCATAAACTCCGGCTGACCTCCCCCCCCCTCCCCACCATGCTACCAGTTTTCTGCGGGTTCTCTTCCATCTTTTCCTATGTCAAAACTGGGTTTCGGTTGCCCAGTCGGCATGTGAGTGGCCCCCCCTATGGAGGTAGCCCAAGCCCTCTTTCTTTCTTTTTACGTTTAACGGCAAGTTACGACGTTTCCCTGCCTCCTCCCAAGGTCTCGTCCAATCGGATCGTCAGTGGGGATGCTGTTTTTGGCCATTCTTCAGCATTCCCACCTTCCTATTAGAAGTTTTTCCTTTTTCCCGGGGTTTGCCACCCCTCAGCGATTTTTTTTCCTCCTTGGCGCAATCCTGATTAATAGGTCATAACCCAAACTTTTCTTTCCTTGTTTTCCCCTGGTTTCCCTCTCGCACAGTATTCAACCCATGGTATTCTTTGGTACATTTTTTATTTCCCCATTATTGAGTTTCGCGAGAAGACCATTCTTATTCTGTTTTTTTAAGTCCGCCCCCGCCTCTCGTCTCTCCCCTCCCTGCTGTCCTTTGTGTTCGTCTTGATTTCGTTTGCGCCTTTCTCCCTTCACTGCCGCCTTCAGGTGCTCTCCCCCAAACCGGCTTTCTTCTCAAGCCTGTGACGAAACCTGACTTCTTTTTATTACAC
>Ga0179593_1540817_pt1 | contig 16585 bp, 21 predicted proteins | sample CZODoug2_1_08_16_FD_185931 | JGI IMG/M metagenome (GOLD analysis project Ga0179593, IMG submission 185931) | Vadose zone soil fungal communities from Angelo Coast Range Reserve, California, USA - CZODoug2_1_08_16fungal (PacBio error correction) | ecosystem: Environmental > Terrestrial > Soil >... | reverse complement strand
TTCCGATCTTTCCCTCTTATTCCAGCGCTATTTCCCTTCTTCCCTTTCGAGGCGCGATCGTCTGACTTCCTTCTATACAGCATTAAGGCAAGACTTTTTTTTTTTTCCTCTCGGAATCCCCCAGTTGGCCCCCCTTTCATTCTAACAGGGTCAACGTATGTGCCGCTTTCTTTTCTTCGGTGATAGTGAGGCGCAGTGTAGCCTCTTTTTCCCCCCCCCTTCCCTATGTGGCGTATGGCACCCCTCCTTCCTCCCGCAGGGGGTTTCGTTTTTTTGGTTTTTTTTTTTTTTTTTTTTTTTTTGTTTTTTTTTTTTTTTTCTTTTGTTTACTAGGCAGATAGCTTCCTCCCCTGACCCAACCCCTTTACCCCCATCATTTACCGAAAGTTGCTCTTTCCCCAAGAAAATGATCAGAGATCCCCCTTTTTCCCTTTGCAATCACTGTCGATCTTCTCTTCTCGAAAGGCTATGTCCCCGAAATGACCCCTTTTTTTCTCCCTTAAGGCCTGCCTCGTCTCTACCACCTTCTTTACTGATGGCGACTAGCCTAATTACCTCTTTTTCCCCTTTCATATGGAAATATTCTTTGCCCTTTCCTTCTGACTGTAGCGACTGACAACCCCTTCGATTAGAAACACAGGTTCTGCCATGAACTTCCCCCGAGAGATGAAAGCGAGTCGGTTTTCTCTCGCTGATTTTTTTCTTTTCCCCGTTTTGTCTTTGCGTAAACAAACCCTTTTTTGCTCAAAGAAGATTGGGAGAACGTGGTTCCCTCCCTGACGACGCCAGTTCTCTCTTTCGTAGCTCACGACTAGCGTTTTTTGAGGAGGCATCACACGTCTTCCAAGACGCAGACACCCTTTTTCCAATAAAGTTTTGGGTTCTTCTCTTGATGTGGCCCCCCCGAAGGTTTTTTTCCTCCGGTGAAGTAGCGTTTCTTCCTCAACAGAATTACGAAGGTGGCCCATCCTTTTCTTTGCTACGCCGAACTTTTTCCAAGAATACTGAGCTGTTTTTGAAGGCGGGAACCCTTTTTTCCTCGCGTATCTCCAAGATTTTAAGCTTTGGAATTAAGAATAAGGATCCCCCCTTTTGCATATGACATAACGCAAGAATTTTCTCCCCCTCTCGAAGGATTTAGGAAACTCCAACATTCAGAAGAAGAAAAGAATGAAGTTCTAATTTTTTTCCTTGAGGGGGAGTGTTTTGGGGGGGAAGGGGGGTTTTTTTTGGGTTGGGTTGTAGGAGGGGGGGGTTATTTTGGGGGGGGGGGGGGGGGTTTTTTTTTTGGAGGTAGGGGTGGGGTCTTTTTTTTTTTTTTTTGGAGGGGGTGTGATATTTCTCCTCTTGCTTCTTTCGGGGGGGGGTTTTTTTGGGGGGGTGTGTTTCCTTTCTGAATGGGGGGGGGGGGGTTTTTTTTTTTTTTTTTTTTGGTGGTTATCGTCTCTCTTTTTTTTTTTAGGGGGAGGGGGGGAGGGTTTTTTTTTTTATGGTGGGGGGAGCTGAGGAGGTGTTTATTTGGGGGAGGAGGGGGGTTCTTTTTTTTTTGGGTTGGATTTTTTTTTTTTTTGTGGGAGGGGGGGGGGGGATGGTTTTTTTTTCCCTTTGGAGGGGGGGGGGGGAGTTCTATGGGGGGTGGGTTTTTGGGGTTTGTTTGGGTTTTTTTTTTTTTTTGGGTGGGGTTTTTTTTTTTTTGGGAGGTGTTTTTTTTTTTTTGGGGGGGGTTTTTTTTTTTTTTGGGATTACTGAGCAGGATTCCTTTTTCTTTTTTGCGGCCCCGTGTCTGTCGCTGGACAAGCGATCTTTCAAGAAGTTCATGAACGTTTCTCTTTCCGACGTCTCCCTTTCAGGCTTTTCGCAGGACGTTTAAGCCACGCCCCTCTGTCTTTTAATAATAGGACTCGTCTCCCCTTCTCTTCATTCGTACCTTCAGTACGATTGCTTCTGAGAGATTTTCTCTAATCCGCGCGTTCAGCTCCTCTTTTCCCCCTGGGAGAGTAGCTTTTTTTTTTTTTTTTTTTTCTCTTTTTTTTTTGTGTTTTTTTTGCGTGTTGCCAGTCTTTTCTTGCGGAAGCCTTTGCCCCTTTTTAATAACAATTCCTCCCGTGAAATCGACATTTCAGAGTCACCTCTTTTTCCTTCGTCGCTGATTTTCCGGCGCTTTTAGTAGTCCTCCCCAGCTCAGATAGTCAGTTTTTTTTTCTAGCGTCGCATTCCACCCTTTTTTTTCGCCGAAACCCGGCAGCGGAAGAAAAACGAGGTGCCAAATCTGAAAAATTTCCCTCATATCCTACTTCCCCTCCCCTCTTCCTTAGCTGTCTGGGAGATCATTTTTTTTCTCTTTTCCCTTTGTTCTTTTTTTTTCATCTAAGCGCCTGACTTGAGTTTACTTTTTATTTCTCCGAGGAGAACGTGCGCCCTTTTTCGAACGACTCCTCTTTGCCGCCCCAATCCCCAGTCTTTTTTCATATGGCGACGTTGACAGTGTCGACACTTCTTTTTTTCCCCTCAGCGATTTTTATTTTCTTAATACTTGCTTGCTCCCGAAACGAATATGTTTTCTTGCCCTTCCAATGAGGATAGAGATGCTTCGAGGAGTTATCTCTTCCCCTTTCATTGTCGAAAATCTCCGTCCCCCCCCCTTCCCTGACGCCGATCGCCCCCTCTGAGAATGGTCCGACCTTTTTTTTCAGAAGATCGCGAATGCGCGCTTTCCATGTTCTCCCCTCCATGCTCCCCGCTAGCTTTCCCTTCCCCCCTTTTTCTGCCGCCGGGTTTCCTCCTAGATTTTTTTAAATATAATTCGCGCTCGTGCATCCCCCCTCTTTTTTTACCCGACAGTCCGGCTCTCTCCCCGCCATGCTGATCTTTTTTTTTCCTCAACTGTCCTTCCACCGTTTTTCTTCCTTCCCTTGCCACTTTGCCTTCCCTGGTCGACGTATTTTTTTCCCTATCTCTCCTCTTTTCCTTTTTATTTTTTCCTCTAGTTAACCCCCCTTCCTGTCGAGCCGACGTCATTCCCGGAAATACGTCGTTTTTTTTTTTAGATCAGCAGGCCGAGTTTTCCGATGGTTGGACAGGATTCCCCCTTTTCGTGGATAGCACTGAGCCTTCTTCCCCAGACGAAACAGCTCCCCCGACGAAGCAAACCCGGCGCTTTTTCTTTTTCCTGAAGGCGAATTTGGGTTCCCTTTCTTTTCCCACCAAACTGAGAACATTACCCTTCTTTAAGGAAGCGACCCCTCCCGAAAATCTCGTTTTTTTTTCCTCGCGTTTTTCCTGTTTTTTTTCTTCTTTTTCGACAATAGAATTGAGCGACTGTTAAGGATCCCTCTAGCCACCCGACGCATGAAAGTGCCTACTTCTTTTCCTTCTCAAATTCGATGAGCGACAAGCCTGCCTCTTTTCCCCCCCCCTTCTGACGCGGATTTCACAAGCTTTTTTTTTTCCTGGCAACCGCCTTTCCCTCCCCTTTTCAAAGATGACAGCTGCCCGTTTATTTCCAACCTGAGCGCGAGTCTGAAAGTATTTCCCCCCCAAATAAATAAGTTCGCAGCGGTGGTTTTTTCCAGATCAGCGCTCGTAGAATCCCCCCTTTTAGCGAGACGAAAGTCCCCCCCCCCCCCCCCACACCCAACAACCCCATAAACCCCCCCCCCCCCCCCCCCCCCCCCCTATTACGAAGACCGCCTCTACCCACTTTACGGCCAAATACTCACCTCCTTCCCCTAATAAATAGTGTTGAGGGACTTTTTCCCTTCCCCCTATCTTAGCTTATTTATGCCCATCCCCTCGCGGATTGGCAAGCTTCCTCTTTTTCCTGCTTAGCCCAAACGACCTTCCTTTTCTTTTTTCGGTCAAGCCAATCGAAACCGGCCTATTTTTTTCTTTCCTTTTTACAGCGCAACTTCATTGACCTTCCCCGCTTCGTGTAAACATATAGCATTGACTTCCCCTTAACCGGGCCACTTTCCTTCCCCCCCCTTTTTTTTCTTGAATTGACCGATATGCCAAACACGCGTCTCCTGTCAGCTTAGTTCACCTTTTTTTTCCCCGCCGGGGAATTAGAGAAGGTCTCCCCCTTTTTCCTGCACCCCCTCTCTTTTGTTGTTTTTTTTTTTTTTTTTTTTTTTTTTTTTTTTTTTTTTTTTTTTGTTTTTTACGAATGCAGCGCCATCGATCTTTTCCGTCCCTATAGAAGATCCTTTTCGCACCTTTGCGCCTTTCCGAATTTTGATCCCTGCGCACCTTGCCCCTAACTTTCCCGCCATGAACTTCTTCCCCTATAGCATCTTCCGCCCCTTGTAGGCAAATCGGCCCCAGAGGTTAGAATCACATGGAACCCCCCTCTCGATCTCCCTATTCGTTTGATCACCATTCGCCCCCCCACATCCTTGCCTCTGCCATAGTAAGCAGTTCCCCTCGGCAGAAGTCATCCTACGCAGATACCACTTCACCTTCCAAAAAACGTGGCGAAGCTCCTCTTCTGCGCCAGACCCCGTTCTTCTTAGTATTGCAGCCACGGTTTTTTTTTTTGCACCGGAATACCCAATTCACCCTCCTACAACCTTTTTTTCCTTGATGTAACAGAAGGCCCCCCCCCCTCCTTCGTAATTTTGTTCTTTTTGCGATCGCCCCTCCGATGTGATCCTCTGCACCCCCTTCTTTTTTTTTTTATCGTAGCCGAAGACCGAGTTTCTTCCTTTTTTTCTGCCCTTCTCTTCGCCTCATTTTTTCCTTTTGATGGCGTCCTTATTTTTTTTGCACGAACAGGACAATCGCCCAAGAGCGAAACATCCACCTTCCCTTCCGTGTCTCTCTTGTTTCTGTAGGACCTTTTTCAATCTCTTTGTCTTTTTCATCTCCTCCCAAGAATATTAGACCAATTAACTCTCCCCCCCCCGTTGTATATCCCCCAAAACCCCTCCGTCCTTTCTTCGTCGCTTTTTCAGTCTGTAGATATGCGCACATACCCGACGCTTTTTAGTTAGTCATGCCTTTCGAGCATCTTTTTTTTCCGGACAAGGGAGTTACAAATTCGTGACCCCTTTTTGATTCGTGTTCCCCCTTTCGGCGGCTTCCTATGCATTTGTCCTTCTTTTTTTGCCTGGAGGAACCTTCCTTTTACGAAAAAGACCCTTTCCATAGGGCCCCTCATTTTTTTTCCCCCGCACATGCCCTCACGAGCCCCCCTCTATCGCACAACGCTTCTTTTTCCCTTGCTTTGACTGACCTGTGATTCTCTTTTTTCACCTTGCTTGCCCCTGCTGCCCTACGTCCAATCAACGATCTCCTCCTCTTCAGGAAATAGCCGCTGGATGAATACTTTCCAGTCTCCACGGCTTTGGCCGAATATCTCTTTTCTCTTTCGGCATTGGGTTTCCTCCGTAAATTATCTACAGCAGCTATTTTCTCAGGACGAGATCGTTGATGGACTTTTCCTCCCCCATTGACAGCAAAGACTTTTAGCCCCCCCCGAAGTCTAGTCACCGCAGCCAATGAGCCTTTTCCCCCTTGTTCCGATCTGAACCCAACGCCGACTTTTTTTTCCTGTGTGCTTAGAGTACCCAGCATCCCTTTTTCTGGTTGACCTAGACCAAATGGCCTTTCTTCTTCCGTTCTCCACCCCTACACTTTCCAGCATCAGAAAAATCATTTACAAAGATTGATCTGCCCCTTAACTTCCTGCCATCCAGAGCATCAAAGGCCGACAGTTCTTTTTCTCTGGGCGGATGCCAATCCCTTGCTTATTCTCGCCACTTTCATGATTTTTTTTGCCCCGTCGCGGATACCATTCACTGGCCTTTCCGGTATCTTTCATATACGAGCCCATGTCTTTTCGCTTTCGCGAGCGATCCGGTAATTTTTTTCCCCCAGAAGCCGTCTTTTTTCGGCCCGTAAAAGGAGATTTCGCACCTTTCTGAAACAAGCTCGCACGTCTTTTCTTTTTTTCTGGTGCGTCGAGTGCGCCCTGTCGTGTTTCCCCCAACCCACTGCAAACATTTCTCTCCGAGAAAGAAAGCAGCACGTTTTTATTTAGAACTCGGTCGTCTTTCCTTGGCCGATCCTTCTCACAAGGCAGGCGGTTGGACCCTCCTCCTTCAAAAAAATTAAGCCGTCTTTTTGCGGCGTCTGCTGACATCAATTTCTTTTCTTGGACGCCCGGTAGTGGTTTCTTTTTCTTCTGCCCGAACAGAATATAAGCCGTTTTAATACCATTGGACGGCTTTTTCCTGGGTATAAGGCCACTTTTTTCTTCTGCTCTCAGTTTGAACCGGCTAGAGGCGGGGAAGTGGTATCTCCCATAAGTAAGCATATGGAACTCCCCCCTAGCATGGCGAGAAGGCGTGGCCCTTCTTTCCTGGTCTTTTCTCCCCTCCCTAACCCCTCCTTTTACCGATCAATTCAATTTCGTGTCCCTCAACGAGGCCGACCCAGGGAGTTTCCCCTCATGGTAAATACAGTGGCCTGTCTCTCCCCCCCTGCCAGTTCCTGTCTTTAGTTCAGGACCGTGCTTTCGTAGAATGAATGATTAGCCAGATTGCGCAGTTCCCCCCCCCCCTCGGGCTCTGACTTTCCACGCTATGAAAGTGCTCCCTAATGGAATCGTTACCTCCCCCCTTCCAGGGAAATTCGTTACCTTCTTTTTTTTCGAGTGCTGCATTATCTAGATTAGACAATCGAATAGCGCCTTCTTGCCCTCATCCTTTAAGAAGCTGCGCGAGACCTCCTTCTCTCGCGTGAAGCATCGTCTTCGGCCTAGACCTCCTTTGCGAAGAAGTTGCCCGAGTGACTTGACATATAACCTTGCTTGTGAGACAACGAACGGTTCCTTCCCCTAGAATTGCGGCTACACCCTCTTTCTTTCGTAGGATGATTTTCGGCTGTTTTTCTTTTGTTCGCTTATTTCCTCAATCTTCGGTCTTCCCCCCGCGAGAGGTGCTATTGAGCGACCACCACCCTTTTCTCCTCTCCCAAGCTAGGCGATCATAATAAAGATGTCTCTATTCAGTTTTTCTGCTCCAGTAATTTTTTTTTAGAGCGTGCCCCAATACTTTAGATAGCCGCTACGCACTCCCCGCGATGATAATGTCCGAGACGGACCCCTTTTATTTGGATCGAGCTGGTTTTCCGACTCCCCCCCCCCCCTCTCCCTTGTTTCCCTTTCCCAATTGATACGACCAATCCCCTTTTTCCCTCATTAGAGCCTTTTTTCCCCGGTTGCAAGTGTCGCACCCCCCCCCCCGCGCTTGTCACTCCCCTTTTCCTTTTCTCGGTAAACCCTTTTTCGAAACGAATTTGTCGGCAGCTCTCTTTCTTCCTTGTCGGTCGTGCTCGCGGAGATATAAGCGACCATTCTTCTTTTTTCCCTCCCTGCCTCTCTTTGATTACCCCCTAGGCTCTCTAATGGGTCGCGGAACTTTCCCGGGTCGACTATCCTTAAGAAGATCGTCCCCCTTTCTCCTTGGTTTGCTCGCAGCGCCCTTCCCCTTCTTATCAGTCACTCGCCGCTTTTTCGAGATGTTCGTCTAGGCGTTGTCCCCCTTCGCGCTAGTGATCCACGCGTCTTCTTTTTCCCGACCATTCGGCCTTCTCCCTCGGCCCGTAGGCCTCTAAGGCGTCATTCCTTGCCCTTCCCGCGACTCGACGTAGCCTTTTTTTTCACATACTATACTCTTTCTCTCCCCTTTTTTTTTCATGAGCTTTTTTCTTGAAAACACTAGGTTACGCTCAGGAGACGGCCCAATCCCCTTTCCAGTTACAGACAGCTGACACCTCTTTTCCCTTCATAGCCGAGCTTTGACCGTTTCGATCCGAATGGCGAAAAGGCGCCTTTTTCGGGATCACGAGCGCTGCCTTCTGTGAACCAACGCCATGATCCTACTCTACCCATTCTTTTTCTCCACTTTGATATGAAATAGAAGAATTTTCATCTAGTTCGAGACCAACCAACGAGCCTTTCTTCTTCTTTAAAGGAAGTCCCTTTATTACCATCCTCTCGGTGCGAGGACTCGCGTTTTTGTAGAGCGTAGATTTCTCTTTTCTTTAAAGAAGGATGCGTCGTTAGCCACCCTGCCGCCTTTCAATGGCTCAAAGATTTTTCAGCGCGCCCTGCCCGACCAACTTTTTTTTTCCATTTTTTTTTTCCAAGCTGCATGATTACACGTTTTTTCTCCCCAAGGAAGCTAGAACGGCGGAGTTTTTTTTTTTTTTTTCCCCTCGCTGCCAGTTTCCCCCAATAAGTTTTTCCCCGCCCCAATATCAAATTCCCCCCTTCTTCTCAAAGATGCCTTTCCGAGTCGTTGAGCGAATGGCACCTCCCCCTGCACCATTCCACCATTTCTTGTATCGACATGGACGATCAGCGCTGCGATGCCTTCCCCCGCCAATGTATTACGAGACGCCTCTACCCCCTCCCCCTTCATCACAGACAGCTAAGGAAGACTGTACCCCCTTTTATGAGAAAAGTTAGCTTTTATTTCCCCTTTTTTTTCTGGCAGAAGCGTTTCGATCAAGACCTTTCCCTGTTCCGCAGGACGACACCGAAAGGTGATTGCCTCCTGGCGATGAAAGCCACGGCAGCCCTTCCTACCCCTTCTCATCCCACTATGACGGTCTCAGCCTTTGATCACCTTTCCGTGTACCACAATCGCGTCCCCTCTACCTTAACGCCGGGCAAGCGCTTCTCCATCCCCTATATGCAACAACTGCGATTTCCTTCTGTCTCTTTTGCAGTTTAAATTTTTCACCCGCGAATTAGAAGAAGGTCGCCCTCTCCTTTTTCCGACGCGAATTTCCCCTCGAGAGGAAAATTCCCCCCTTTACCCCCTCCTTTCCGCCCTCCATCTAGCAACTTGCTGGATCCTTCCAAGATCGTGACCTGTTTTTGCCCCCTCGACGAGAAGGTTGTCTCTCCGACGCGTTCTCCACGGTCATGCCCCTGTCTTCCTGCCATTCCCCCCAGACACTTGTAAGAAACTCCTTCCGTCCCTCGAGACACGTCGCGCCCCCCCCCTTGCACAAATTGAATGAGTCCATTTTTTTTTTTTGGCCTCCCCATTTTCGCAGGCCCTCCTCCGCCAAGCCTTCTCGCACAGAGGCCCCCCTTCTGTCTGTAATTTTTCTATTTTTCGCCGGCATTCCCCCCCTTCACCAGCCTCTCACCGGTTCCCTTTAACCTCGCCCCTTTTCTAAACCCGTTCGTCTACTTGTATTATGAGCCACGGCAGTTTCGGACTTTGCGAACATCCCCTCAACCTCTACACCATCCTCCTGACGAACAAAATGTATTGAGCCACTTCCGGAGGCTTGATTTACCTTGAAACGAATAGTGTGATCCCCCTTTTCTTAGCGACGACCGAGTTCTTTCTCGTGTATGCTTCTGCCCCCCCCTTTCCAACAATAGGCTTTTGATCGTTTCCCTTTTCCCCGCCGGCCCCTAATGTTGCATTCCCCCCCCGGACACTCGACCCCCCGTAATGCACGTCGCGCCTTTTTCATCTTTCCTTTGCAGTCCTTTTTTCTTTTTGGCAGACAACCTGTGCCCCTGACCTTTTCCTCAGCGCAAGTCGATCATGCGGTTTCCAATTCACCGATCTCGACGCAGCCTTTCCCCCCCCAGTCCAATCCGTCCTTTTTTGCCCTTTTTTAGCAGACGCAGAAAGGCCGCTGAATGGCTCCTTTACCCTGCGCTTGGGCATCAGCCTTTCGTTTCTTTTCCCTCCCGGTATGGCCTTTCTCCCAGGCGGTTACAAATCGTGAACCCATAAACTTCCTCCTTTGCGGAGACTGATCGAATTGGTCTGAATTATGAATAAACGGTGTTTGGTCTTCTATGCCCTCCCCCCGGCCGTGGCTTAGTCGCACTCCCCCTGCTTAGATACTGCGTGGCCCACAGCCTCTCACGACGAAGCCAATGTCGGCTTTTTTTCTTTTTCCCCGTCTCTCGCCTTTTCTTTTCCGCCAGCGCTCGGCAGCTTCTTCCTTTTAGCGAAGCCAGTACGAGCGAAGTCCAATCCACTTTTTTTTTCTCAGGAAAATAGCAGGACATGCGAGATAATTTACTTTTTTCTTACTTTTCCTCCCGGTTTGTGTTTTCTTCTTTTGGCGAAGTAAATTATCTCCAGCGTATTTCCTTTTTTTCTAGAGAGATAGTGAGTTGCGACTTTCTCTCATTAGGAAATGAATTTTCCCTCCCTTCTTTCAAGCGTCAGACTTCCTCCCTCCTATCCAAGCGCCTTTCTTCCCCCCCAACGCCGACATTGGCGTCGGCTGGTGCCTTCTTTCCCAGTATTGAAGCGTTTTTTCTTTTCCTAAGCCGACCCGGCGCTTTTTCCCCCCGTATTCTCACAAGCTCTCATTCAGACAAATCATGTACCAAAATTTCCTTCCCCCCGAAATGATCCAGCAGATCCCCCTTTCTTTTATCCTGTCCGCATAGACGGCGGATGCCCCTTCCCGGCCTTTACGAATTTCTCCCTTTCCTGGGAATCCATCACGCCTTGCCTCGTCTCCGTTTTCTAACTGTCAAGGACGATGAGCCTTCCCCCTCGCCCCCCCCCCCTGCCCCCCCCCCCCCCCCCCCACCAACCCCCCCCCTCTCCCGAGGAGAGGGGCGAAGAGAGGAAAATATTCCCCCGCAGCATGAGAGAAGAACCAAGAGAGATTGTTTTTTTTTTTTTTTTTTTGTTTTTTTTTTTTTTTTCCTCCCATCCCCCCCCTTTCGCACCCGGATAGGAAAGCGAGTCGGTTTTCTTGAGTGCGCTGTCGTTACCCCCCCACCAAGACGATCAAAAGCCCTTTTAAGTCTTCCCCGGTCAGACTTTTGTCGCAGAGTCGACTCCCTCGCCCTTTTCAGTGTAGGTACTTTTTCTTGAAATGCGTTTTCGTCACCCCCCCTAGCCGTGTTTTGCGTCCTGTTACATCAATGTTTTCTTCTGTTGAGAGTGGACGCGGTGAATTTCACAGAATTACGTGGTGGTTGCCGCCTCTTTCTCTGCCTCCGCCTCTAGACCCTGTCGAGGAGCTAGTTCCCCGTTTTTTGTTTGGGAACGGAAGCCTTTTTTTTGTATCGCAATAGGTTTTTTCCTACCCCCCTCCAATTTCCCCCCCAAAAAAAAAAAAAAAACCCCTTTTTTTTCTTCTGCTAAGAGAATGTCCCCCCCTTCGCCGTTTCTCTGGGACGAACGCCGCTTTTTCCAGCCGCGAACAGAATGACTTTTCTTTTCTACGAAGCAGGCCGACCCGGCGTCTCTTTCGTCCGCTGTCCCTTCACCCTTCTATGCCTTTCTTCAATGACCGGGATGGTGCCTCCGAATTGCACAGACTAGCCCGGGACAATTCCGTTATAAGCCACGCTAAGCGTGCTTCTTTTTCTCCCCCCTTTTGCTAGATTTCTTTTTTTCGTTTACCGGTGCGTTTTTCCTTTGGTGCTTCGTCCGCGTCTCCCCTTCTCTATAATCACCTCTCATTCTTTTTGACCCCCCCCAACCCCCTCGAAACGAATGGAAGTTATTCTGAGATCTAGTAGGCCGCTTCCTCACAGATTGTACGTCTTCCTCCGAATTTGGAGTACCTCGTTTTTTGGCCCCCTTTTGAATAAATCTCCCATAGCTTGACAAAGCTACCATGTGCTGGTCTGATTTAGAGATTAGCAGGCTCCCCTAGAAGGAAAATGTTGCAGTCCCTTCGCACTTTACCACCGCGGAGAGCTGTCTTTTTCCACCCCCCAAGACTCCTTCCAAATGAGCAAATGTGCTTTCCTCCTTTTTTACTAACGTCGTTCCTTTGTTTTTTTTTTCGGCTCCAGTTTCCTAGAGACTTCTCCTCCTCCGAATTCTCCTTATTTTCTCGGGAACCAACGCGCAGCCAGTAGGATTTTTTCTCTTGTTCGAAAGACGCAGACGCCCCCCCCCCCCATTTGCCATCGCAAGATCGTCCCCTTCCTCTTTGCCTCCCTTTTTAATTTTGGTCCCTGTTGCAGATCCTCCCTTTGGAACAGCGCTTGTCTTCCCCCCCCTGTTCTCACTTGTTCTCTTTCCCGCAGCCTATAGTCCCGCCTTGGTTTGCTGTATCTTCCTCTTGAGCCATTTCAATTGCGTCTTTTTTTTAATAAGATTCCCCCAATTCATTGTCGCACTCTTCCCCGCTAATCCGCACCCTCTTTTTTTCGTCGGCGGAAATTATCGTTTTTTTCTCGGACAGCGCGCTTGCAGGCTTCTCTTCTCCCCCGAAATGACTCCCCTGCCTCCCCTTTCCTTCACCTTTTCTGCCGATTTCTTTCCGTCGAAGATGTCCCATTCGAAAGATCCGTGATTACCACGCGTTTCTTTTTTTTCAGGCCATTACCGCCAGCCCTCCCCCTTTCTTCAGGCCCATGTTCCTTCCTGTCTGCTAACGACGCAGCTGTATCCTTTCCCTTCTGAATGCACATTCGGCTCTTTCTGACTCAGAACTATATCTCTCTCTTGTTAGTTGTTGCTGTCTCTAGTCCCTCCCCCCCGGGTACTACGTCGCATCCCGTGCGAAACAAGTGAATCCGACTTTTTTAGATCTTTTTCTGAGTCCCTCTCCTTTTGTTTCCTTGGGAAAAGAGCACGTGAAGCATCCGACTTTTTTTTCTCCTATGATTGTAACCTTACGTTTTTCCTCCCCCCGGGCCTGGCGACATACTTTGGGCTAAGAAGGAGAAAATTTCCTCGCACACATTAGAGCTTTTCCTCTGCGATGCCTTCCTCTCGGTCCCGACATGTGCAAGACCAATCTCTTCTACTCGCGTTCATGTCTTTTCCCTCCCTTGACTGTTTTCCATATTTTTTTTTCTAGACACCGATCCTTTTTTCCCAGGCGAGCCGCTAAGCGCAGCCTGCCGCCAACTTCTCCTACGCGGTTTGTATCTACGCGTCCCCCCCTTCTCAAGCGATAGGTTCCCCTGACCTGCGACCCTTACCGCTCAAGGCTTCAAAGACTTTTCCGATATGGCGAATGGAGCCACCTTCCCTCGCAAAAAGACGCCACCCCTTCTTTCCCCTCTCTTGTATCCCTCTGGCCCCTCGCTGACTTGAGATGAAGGACTCGTAAGCCGTTCTCCCCTCCATAAACTGGAGCCGCATACGGCCCACCCCTCCTTCCACAAACGGAGAGAAGAAAATAGTGGATTCCCTGTCATTTGTCCGTTCTTTCTCCCGGCTGGGCTTTCGCTACCTTCTTTGAGAATCTTAGCTAGGACCACCCTCCCTTTTAGATTCTTCGATTTCTTTATTTTTTTTAGCCCGTCGACCCTTTCGGAAAATACTTCGAAGACACTTCATTTGTACAGAGCCAAGCTCCTTCCATGATAGGTCGCAGTATCTTTGTCACCTTTATAAATTCACCCCCTTCCCAGATCGACCCCCCGATCTGCCACGCGATAGATGAATTCAACGCGCAGCTTCAACTTCAATGATCTTTTTTTCTCCGGTCGATATTTCCCACGAAGTAGACACGCCAAGGAAACGCAACTCTTTCGATAGCAAACTTGTTTTACTTAAGCTCGATGCCAGAGGTTTTGACTTTTCCCCGCGAGGGCGGTAAAGAGCTTTTGCGGAAGGAAGAGGAAGGGCCATTTTCATGAAATGGAGGTGACACGCCTCCCTTTCTTCCAGAACCTTGTCCGGACACCATCTGCCTCTTAGATTAGGACCTTCTTTTCAGAAAGTAATTCCTCTTTGCCTCTCCATTTGGTCTACCGCCCGCCACGCCTTTTTTAGCTAGCAAGAGGCCACATTTCGTAATATTGTCTTGCGGGATAACAATTCACCTTTCCCCACGCCAAAAAACTTTTCTCCCTCTTGGCCCTGCAGAGCCCCCAAATGGTATCTGTCTTCATCTGCTTCGGCGGCATGTGGCTTCTCCACCTCAACCCTTTTTTCCTTCCCCCCCCTTGCCTTTTTAAAGCCCCCTTTTAGTGAGCCACGGCCGTAATCAACTTTGTATCGGAACTGGTCTAGATACAATTCCCCTCCCCACACCCCCTGATCCCGAGTTAGACCTCTCCTCTGAAGTCGGAATATGCTTCTTTCTCCCCTTCACTTCAAAATACGGCTTTTTTTTTGGCCCCCTTCGCGACACTAAGACGTCCAACCTCCCCCTCAACCGACCTCGCTTCACTTTTTCTTCATTTCCCACGGAACTGCGAAATCTCCCTTTTCCTGCGGCTTTTCTCTCAGCAAAGACCCCTTCTCGCGATAGCTTCCACGACCCTTTCCTGTCCTTCCCTCCCTTTTAGTTTGATTTTTTCCTTGGATCCACGACGAGCCTCTTTTATTATTCATGCCTTTCGCCAGAATCATTCTCGACATGAGAGATTACACCCTCCCCCTTCCGCCTTTTGTTAATTTTTTCGAATAGGCAGATCAATTTTGTTAATCCCCCCCGCCAGTTGTTGTGTCTTTTGTGGAGGACCCCTCCAAAAGGCGTGGCTTAGGTCCCTTTTAAAGAAGTCTTTCTCCTGTTCCCTCCACAATGACCAAACTCACGTCCATCTCTTGCGTTGGTCAGATAGAACACCCCGCTTTCTCGATTTAGTTCTGCTGTGCCTCTCCAGTCCGTATCTGGTCCTGAAAATATTTCCCTTTCCTCCGGCAGTGAAGTAAAATCACGATCTCGCCTTTCCTTTGTCTCAGGAAAATAAGCGCCGGGAGACCTTTTCCCTATTCTTTCTTTTACTCTCCCTCCCCACGTGTTTCTCTCATTTTCCCGTCTTTCTCTGTAGAGGGCGAGTCGTTTGCTTTTTTTTCTACAGCATTGGCAAGCCCTCTCGGGAATCAAAGGTCAGTCACCGCCTCTTTCTTTCCCCACGTTCTGACACCGCTTTTCCTCTTGGAGGCAGTGTGCTCTCCGTTTTTGCATATGTGGCGGTCGACCTCCTTTTTGTAGATAAGGCAGTAGTTTCCCCCCCCACCCCTTTCTAATGCATGCACCCTTGATCTGCCATTCGACCAGCCTCCCTTTTTCCCCAAAGGCGCAGTTATGGGTACTCCTCTCTGGTCGGATGCCAATACGCTTATTTTCCGCCGGTGATGCCCCCTTTGAACTTCTACCCCAAATCACGGTCTCTTTCTGTCTGGACGCCTACTCTTTTTCTGTCATTGGCAATCTTCTTTGCTGCCGACGTTCGCTGTCCGCATTTTTTTCGCCCCCCCCTGTGTGCTCCATGGAAACAGCTTTTTTTCTCAAGCGAGGTCGGTTGGCTTTTTTCGTAGAGTGTCGCTGTCGTTCCCAACCCCTTCCTCCCAACATTTTCTTCTAAAGGAAGCAGACGACGCAGAGTCCGAGTTTTTACGCAAGGCGAAGGTGTGGTGCCTTCATGTTCCTGCACACGCCCCCTTACGCAGTGGCTCACCCTTTTTCATCCAGGGCCTTTTTTCTTGGACGCGGTGAGTGTTTCGCCTATTCCCTTTTTGGTTTGGGATTGCTACGCTTTCCCCCAAGAATAAGGTCGAGGAGCTTTTTGGAACGGTAGAGGGCTTTTTCCCCATCTCCGATCGATCCAAAACAATTTGGGCCTCTTCCGGCGTGGCGGCGGTTTCTTTCGCGAAATGGCCCCCCTCCTTCGGTTTTCTTGCTAACGGGGGGGAACCCTTTTTTGAGGAGGAGTTCCTTTCCGCGATGCAAGGCCATTCCCTTCCCTTCCTTTCCGCCGTACTAGATTGCGCAGGTTTTCTTCCGTTTAAAGCCATCTATTTCTTAATTAGGATATCGTTCCCTTCGTTTTTGCCCTTCTTTTTTTTTTTGTGTTATGTAGATTGGTTGCTCGTCTCCTTCATCCGCGGTTCAGCTAATCCTTCTTCTTGTACGAATGGAGTCTGTGTTTCTCTTGCGTTTTTTTTTTTTCATGTTTTTTTTGGGAATGCCTTCCTCCCTGCCGCGATTGGGGTACCCTCAATCGACCTTCAGGTCATTCCGTGCTTCTTCCTCCCGGATTTCGCTATTTTTTCCTCGCCAGCTTCCCCTACTTTCGGTGCGTAATGCTTCGCCTCTTTCTTTGAGCGAAAACCCGGCTTTTTTCCCATGATCCCCTTTCCTTCATTTCCCTTTTTGTAACGTTTTTTCTTTGGCCGTTCGGCTCCAGTTTTAGCTTCTACTTCATTCCTCTCAGCGATGATCTGTCCGTCTTCCTCTTCTTTTGGTCCCCCTATCTTTTTTTCGAAGCCTTTCCTCGCCAAGATCGGACCACCCCCTTTTTAAGCCTTGAGGGTCATTGGCTCTTCCCTTTGGAACACAGCGTTGTCTCTCGTACCTCCCCCTTCTTGCATTTCTGCAGGCTCGATTAGCGGCTCGCCTTTTCTTTTTTGGGGTATAAGCGACCATCTTCCCTTCTCAAATTCCGATCTCTTTCTCTCCCTCTACCTCTTGTCATTTTCCTAGATCGGAAGCGCGCTTCTTTGCTCGAACGAAAATGCTCCCTTCACGTAAGGTAGCCTGAGCCTTTCTTTCTTTTTTTTTGGTATATCAAGAGTAGGATCGTCAGGCGCCTCAGAAGCGGATCGATAAGACCCTCCTCTCATCTGATGTAAAACGACGCGCTTTTTTCCCCCCCTGCCTT